>Ga0307375_10007333_pt1 | contig 10082 bp, 6 predicted proteins | sample TR1MG_FD_202531 | JGI IMG/M metagenome (GOLD analysis project Ga0307375, IMG submission 202531) | Soil microbial communities from Risofladan, Vaasa, Finland - TR-1 | ecosystem: Environmental > Terrestrial > Soil > Coastal area > Acid sulfate soil | place: Finland: Risofladan, Vaasa | collected...
TACAAAAGAGTCGGGCAGCAAATACAACGAGACCGTGGTATCGGCAAAACAGTTTGCCAGGTCGATGATGCGCTGTTCATCCTGCATCGGTAGTGCAATATAAACAGCATCTATTTTTCCGGCATGGGCCAGTACCAGTAATTCTGACAAGTCACCCGCCAGCACGAAGGATGGATCAGGCGATAACCGTTCAACAGAAAGGTCATCATAAAAACCTTTGAATACCAGCCCTGTCCAGGGCATTGCCTTGATATTCTCGACCATCTGGCGGGCCACACGACTTGTTCCTACGATTGCAACTGACCGGGTATTTCTTCCGTGGCGGCGCAATTCATGCAGCAGCATGCGCACCGACAATCGAATTACAACCAGCAAGGAAGGGGAAATTATTAACCAGGTCAACACGACACGTCGCGAGAAACTTGCCGATGTCTTGGTAACGAAAGCCATGACCAATACCAATACAAAGGCAACTAACCATATTAAAATGATTTCGACGATCTCGCTTCTGATAGTACCAATGCGCCAGGAGCCATAGATTCCTCGGCTCTGCCCGACCACATAAAAACAAAGCGCAGCAATAACCGCGAATCCAATCTGATATCTTTCGAGGGGTACATCATAAAACCACGCGATAAGATGGAAAGATCCAATTATCAGAAGCGCATCCAAAAATCGTTGTAGTGCAGAGATTTTCGGGGTATGGGATCGAATAAATCCGTTAGACATCGCGGCATTCTTTCAAAAGTGACCGAGTATTACGCCCGTTGAATAATAAACTTTAAATGTAGCCAATTAACAAGCAAAATCCTCTTGTGCCAGTCATGTTATTCGTTTGATTGAGTTGAAAGGTGAAGTATCTAGATTATTTCTTATGAAGTATAACCGCTTCAATGCCCAAAACAAATGGATGTTATTGCGATTAGCTACTTGCTAGACAGGCTAATAATTGACTCTCAAAGCGACGTAATACATTTGGTTTATCCCAGTTTGCGCCTCTTGACGAGCCGCTACACCAAGTATCGAAAGTTGTGGCGGGAAGCTCGAAACTCCACAATCCTTGCATAACTTCTTGAGTATCGCCTTCTCATTCATTTAGCTGCATGAAGCGGCAACTATTCAGGCCCTTCCGATTTGTAAAAAAGTTGATCCATTTTCATCACTATCTTATCCACGGTAGGCTTCATGCCGGACATGCCTTTCCAATCAAAGGCAATATACACTTGTCAAGTTTGATCAGCTCCAGCAAGGCCAAAGGTGCGTGTTTGATTCTTTTTTAAGCCACGGTAGCACAATTAAAAGCTTCAAAGTTCGCGATTGCTCTTTACAATACGAGAATTCGGAACTGAGACCAGCCACAATATCGCGATAAAGGAATACCCCAGCATTTTATATGTTGGCTCAAGTATCAAACCAATACACATGGTAGCCACTGCAGCCAAAACAATAGCCCATTGTTCCAAATCAAGTGTACTTGTTTTGAGGCCACGAACAAAATTAGCTATAAGTTGAAAGTAAATAGCGGCAAAAGTGAAAAGGCCAACAACTCCCGATTTTAACAGGATGAATGATACGACGGAATGTGTGAATCGCGCTGGGAAGGATTGGTAACCCGGATAGAATTCGGCCCCCCATCCATACCCGAAAAGAAGATGCAAAGAATCTTTGCTTATCGTATTAATGACCGCCAACCACTCCGTGTTTTTTCCATTCAATCCAACGGCCATTTGTTTTTGAATGAGTAGGATAATTAAATCCCAAGAAAAAAATATCACTACGGCCAGCATGACGCTGGCAATAGCCACAATTCGGGTCCTTTTTTTTGGGTTGCTACGGGCAATCATAATTGACAGGAAAAGCATGAGCATCGTTGCCCATAGAAAGGAGGGTGCTCTTGATCTCAATACAACCATGCCATAAGCAGTGATTATCGATAAAACTGCGAATATTGCGGCTTGAACGAATTGGCGCGAGCTTAGTCTTGTCATCGCCAAGCAACCGCAAAATATGGCGGTAAACAAAACTGCTGGTTCAAATATATGAAGTGCCATCACACTAAAATTGTCTGGTGATACGATTCTCCCAAAATCGTCCAATTCCTTCAGTACTTTTCGGGGGGCATCGGTTGGCTCTTGTTCCTTCAGTACTTTTCGGGGGGCATCGGTTGGCTCTTGTGTATGATATGAATTAGAAAAAGACGCTGACATATTATGCAATGATCCATATTCTTGGATAGCACCAACCATGAATTCCGAGGTACTCACGATTCCGACGAATAGAATCCCGCCCAGAATGGTTCTGACCACTTTGCGAGCTTCATTTTGCAAGACTGAATATGAAACGAGTGGTATCAGTACCAGCAAGAAAAGCATGGGGAATACGTCGCGGATGATGTTGCCATGCGTATTGCCACTTACTAACCCCATAACCAATGGGTACAAGATCAACGCCAATGCTGCGAGAATACTTACCATTGCCCCCCTGTTGTGCCACATGGCATGTTGAAGATATTTCCTGAACAGCATCAAACAGCCAATAGACAAACCGATCCCCATGAGCACTTCGACCATCCCCGGCCGAGGCGGCATCGGATAGCTAAATATAACCAGTATGTAGCTAAACACCAGAACTTGATATGGAAGCAGCTCATTCTTATTAAAGTTGATTTTCATGTTAGTCCTAAATTCTGTAAGTCAGTAAGCATGTTTTATGGAAAATATTTTCCTGATTATCAATGCAATGATTCTCACATCCAACCACATTGACAATCTCGGATACGTTCCAAAACGAATTCAAAGCGCCTTTGCATTTTCTGCAAAGTGTCTGTGCAGACGAATTAATGATATTAAGCTGATATCAACGCCAGTGATGAGTCTACGAACCATCGCCATTAAGCATTGTGGCTTATTCAATCAAGCCTGGCTTAATAATAGGGGTGCAATTTTTAGTTTGCAATTACAGGATAATCTATCTGCGAATTTTATCGATAATAATCGTTGCTATTTATCACGATTTCCTCCACACCACGCGGTTTATATAGTCGGTGTAACTATGAATGACCCGTACCATTTTATGTGAAACATTCGGCATGCTGTAGTCGGTTACCTGTCTTAATACCCGATCAGCACCACGCGGCTGTTTTGTCAAAATATCCAGAGCCTGCAGTACACGTTCAATCTCAAGCCCCACCATCATAACGGAAGCTTCCTCCATGGCCTCCGGGCGCTCGTGCGCTTCTCGAAGATTCAATGCAGGAAAATTCAGAATCGAAGACTCTTCTGAGATTGTTCCACTATCTGACATAACCGCGCGCGCGCCCATTTGAAGTTTGATGTAGTCCGTGAATCCCATTGGCTTTAGGAATCTAATCATTGGGTGAAATGTAGCCAACTTTTCTTGGATTTTCTTTTGGGTGCGGGGATGTGTAGAAACTATAATAGGTTCGCTATATTTTTCTGCTACTGCATTGAGCAACATTACTAATTTGTTGAAATTAATATCGGAGTCGATATTTTCTTCACGATGTGCGCTGACAACAAAATATTTACCCTCTTCTATATCCAAACGCTTTATCACATTAGATGCTTTAATCCCATCTTTGTAAAATTCCAACACTTCAAACATCGGACTTCCTGTTTTTATTACCCGGTCCGGCAGAATACCTTCGCGCAAAAGATATTCTCGGGCTATATCACTGTATGTTAAATTTACGTCTGCAATGTGGTCGACAATCCTTCTGTTCGTTTCTTCAGGCACACGCTGATCAAAACAACGGTTCCCAGCCTCCATGTGAAATATTGGAACCTTACGCCGTTTAGCAGGTATTGCTGACAAACAGCTATTGGTATCGCCTAAGATTAGAATGGCGTCAGGTAGAATACGTGCCAACACTTCATCTATAGCAATCACAATTTTTCCGATTGTCTCAGCTGCGCTTGCACCAGCCGCATTAAGAAAGTGATCAGGCCTTCGAATCCCAAGATCACTAAAGAATATCTCATTTAATTCGTAATCATAATTTTGCCCCGTGTGAACGATAATATGTTCACAATGAACATCAAGTTCGGCCATAACTCGCGACAATCTTATTATTTCAGGACGCGTTCCAACTACAGTCATGACTTTTAGCTTTTTCATGATAATTTTTTGGTAAATGTGTCTGGATGGTTTCTGTCAAATATTTCATTTGCCCAGAGTAATACAATCATTTCGTCATCACCAATATTTGTGATGTCGTGAGACCAACCGGGAATGGTCTCCACGATTTCGGGTTTACTAGCATCGACGCAGTATTCATAAGTTTCGCCGGTTTCTACATGGCGGAATCTGAATCTTGCAGCCCCCTTGGCGACAAGAAACTTCTCGTTCTTTGTATGGTGATAGTGACCCCCGCGCGTTACCCCCGGGTGAGCAGTGAAGTAGGAAAACTGCCCGGTGTCACTGGTTTTCAACATTTCAACAAACATGCCCCTAGCATCTTCGTGTTTGATCAACGGGTAAGAAAATTGGCCAGGCGATAAATAAGAGAGATAAGTCGAGTAAAGCGCCCTGGTCAGACCGTTCCCCACTTTTTCGGTGACCAATGTGTTACGACTCTCCTTGAACCTGTTCAACTCGGCTGCCAGACTACCCAGTGAGATCGGATACTCCGGCTTGATCTCGCGATAGCCACCGGCCGGCTGCTCGCGCATGACAGACAGGAAGTCCTGAATCACATCGTCGATATATACCAGCTTAAGCATGGCGTTGGGATCATTAATATTGATGGGTAAATCGTTCGCGATGTTGTAGCAGAATGTTGCCACGACTGAGTTGTAATTAGGCCTGCACCACTTTCCGAATAAGTTTGGTAAACGGTAAATGTATGAGGGTGACCCCGTGACCTTTGTTAATTCAAACAGAGTCTCTTCGGCCTTCAGCTTGCTAATCCCGTAGGGATTATCTTGCTTGGCTTGTATGGAGGACGTGTAGGCCACCGGAATTGATCGATTGCACATTTTAATCGCTTCACAGAGCTGCTGCGTCAGATCGAAATTCCCAACAGCAAACTCTCGCTCGTCCTTTGGGCGATTGATCCCTGCCAAATGAAAGATAAAATCCGCCTGAGCAACTTTGTGATAAAGCTGCTCAGGCGAGTCGGAATGCAGAAAAAGGTATAACTTAATATCAGAAAATTCGCGCAAATGAACCACCAGGTTCTTCCCGACAAATCCATTCGCGCCTGTCACCAGTACTCTCATGCTTATACGTCTGCTTCCACGATTTCTCCGCAAACAAGCGCACGAACGAAGTCTAATTTCATTAGTAGATTTTTCATTCCTTCAACGTCAAGACGCTCAGTATTGTGTGAGTTGTAATCTACGCAATCGGAAATTTTCTGCTCCCCCGACTCGACAAACTTGCTGTAGTTCAAATCTCGCAAATCAGGTGGTATACGGAAATAATCACCAAGATCTTTAGCGGCTGCCATCTCCTCCCGACTTAGCAGAGTTTCGTACAGCTTTTCCCCGTGCCTAGTACCAATTACTTTTACTTCGTAACTAGGTTTACCAAATGCTAATAGCATTGAAGCCACCAGTGTTTCGATTGTTGCTGCCGGCGCTTTTTGGACAAAAATATCCCCGTTCTTACCGTGATTGAATGCATAGAGAACAAGATCCACGGCATCTGAGAGAGTCATCATGAAGCGGGTCATGTGCGGGTCAGTTATGGTTAGCGGATTCCCCAATCTAATTTGATTAGCAAATAATGGAATCACCGAACCGCGGGAAGCCATTACATTGCCATAACGGGTACCGCAAATCACTGTCTTGGAATGACCTACATTTCGCGATTTTGCCACCATGACCTTTTCCATCATGGCCTTGGAGATTCCCATTGCATTAATCGGGTATACAGCCTTGTCGGTGCTCAAGCACACCACTCTACTTACATCGTTCTGGATAGCCGCTTCGAGAAGATTCTCCGTTCCTAGAATGTTAGTTTTGACTGCCTCTAAGGGATGAAATTCACATGATGGAACCTGTTTGAGTGCCGCCGCGTGAAATACATAATCGACACCGCGACTCGCATTCAAAATACTTGAGTAATCCCTAACGTCTCCAATGTAAAATTTGAGTTTTGAATTGTTATAGTGCTTGCGCATATCGTCTTGCTTTTTCTCATCGCGACTAAATATGCGTATTTCCCCGATATCACTACCTAGGAATCTTTTCAATACCGCATTACCGAAGGAACCCGTGCCTCCAGTGAGAAGCAAAGTCTTTCCAGAAAACTGATCGGCCATCGTGTTCACTCCAATTGTTAATTGTATATGTAAGGCGGGTTGCGAATTATCGCACTACTTCGCTGAACATGGCTTCCGCACGGGAAATTGCGACACTACGATCAAATTCAGACTCATAGTATTTCTTCCCCTGATCGCCGAATTTTTGCAGATCGGAACGATCCATGTTTGCTGCTCGTTCGACAATAGCCGCCAATTCTAACGCATCGCTGGCAGGGCAAGAAAATCCTGCGCCGGCCTCTTCAATCACTTTTGCACCTTCACCATCCAGCATTGCAATGACCGGCTTACCGCAAGCAAGGTATGACTGGACCTTACCCGGTATGGTCAGTGCAAAAATTCCTTCTGATTTGAGGGTGACCAGCATCACATCCGCTTGCAAATAGAATGTCGGCATACTTTCTACAGGGTGTCGGCCCATAAGATGGACGGTATTGCCCAAGTTTCGCCTGTCCACCTCCTCCTTAACCCACGGAAGCATCCTTCCATCGCCAACTATGATCCAGTGAATGTCTGAGCGGTCACGGGTTTTTTCTGCCGCCGACAAGATAGAAGGGAAGTCCTGGCACTCGCCTACATTCCCTGCAAACATCACTTTAAAGCCGGCAGGCAGTGAAACAAGCTGCTGCATTTCGGGTTTGGAATATAGATTCTCTGCCCAGCTGGGAAAATACCTTATGTGCTCATCCGTCACACCCATACGCTTGACCGACGCAATAAAGCCCTTGGATTGAACCAGCACAAGATCGCAATGGCCATATATCCAGCGCGTCAGCTTCGCTATCCATTCAAGCACGAGTTTTGATTTTATCCCACCCGCATCGGCCGCATATTCAGGCCACAGATCCAGCACCCAAAACAGGATCGGAGCGCCAGTCAATTTCTTCATAACGATTGCTGGAATGCCAACCGTAACAGGCGAAGTCTCATGCACGAAAATCACGTCAAAATTCCTGCCTACGCGGAATAAGCCAGCAATTGAAGCACCCAGCACAAACGAGGCGTAATTGACTGCAAGACGCAATTTGCTTGCAGGCCCCCGCGAAACGATTGGGGATCGGATAATTCGAATATTCTTCCAGATTTCATTTGTACGGTTAAACAAGCCATAACCCAGAAAGAATTTACCCTCTGGGTAGTTTGGAATGCCGGTTAATACTGTGACTTGGTGCCCTCGCTCAACCAAAGCCTCTGCAAAATCGTTGATTCTGAAATTTTCAGGGTAAAAATGCTGGGAAACAATTAAAACATTCATTTGCATTCATCTCACGGGTCAATTTCAGGGAGCGTCATCCAACTTAAATACGGTCCAGGTTGTTAAGGCATGAATTTCTGCACTGGCTGTAACTCAAATGATGTGTGTTTTTTTTACCGACATACCTTTTGTTATCTTCGCTTCATAAATAAGCGCATCGACAAGAAAGCGAAACCAAAATGCGTGAAGCGTATGAAAAATAAAACCTGGAATCCCATCCAGAAAACCAAGCCGGACAATATATCTGTAGAACCAGAACCCAGCCGGCCTGAAAAACAGAGGAAAACGATTATAGATTTCCTCCCTGAGGAATCTCCTAAACTGCGCAGCGCCCTCTAAAGTTCTCCAAGTCTTTTTGCTCGAAAGCTTGTTGTAATTGATGAAGCACTCTGTCTCAGCATATTTAAGGTGTTTACTTGACCAGCTTAATAAGCCCCTAGATTCTTCTTCAATAATGTCGGCAGAAAATCTGTGTATCGCACCAGGTACATGAACGTGTTCATCCAGCAAACGATTCTCATATCGTGCTTTACCAACACGCGTTATTCTGAGATGCGCCGAAGGATACATAGCGCCGTGCTTTAACCACCTACCTAAAAATTTGATCCGGCGCCCAACCATGATCCCATCGATATTTTCATCCATCGATATCAATGTTGGTCCAATCTTGGCAACAAATTCGTCAGTCAAATATTCATCCGCATCCAATCTCATCACCCATGTTGTATTTAGCGGCAAATGATTCAAACCCCAGTTTATCTTTTCGCCAAACGAGCCCCATTTCCCCGCATGAATTTGGCAACCAAAGGATTGAGCGATGTCTAATGAACGATCTGTGCTGCCTGAATCAAGGATAAAAATATCAACGCCAAGACGTTTTGCACTTGCCAATACTCTTGGCAACAACATCTCTTCATTCAGTATCGGAATCAAGATTGAGAGTGGCAACGCGTTTGTCATTTTCGTTAGATTAATTATAGTTGTTGTCTAGCACAAATGTGCCAATGTTAACATTTTCCGAAGGTGCGCCTGCCACTGGATAAAAATCAGTTTTCGAATCTGCAAGATGCAGCTACTGAATTCAATCGTGAATTCATCTTGTGGAGTATTCACGGCTAATACAACAAAAAGCGCCTACCCGATGGATATCCCTATTCAACAGCACTTGAGGCAATGAGAATTTTGCTGTTCCAGATATCCTTCAAGTAGGGGATAAATCTTACCAGCGGGAGCAGATATGGCTGGGTGAGGTATATTAGATTCTTAATAAAATTTCGTTATTTAACGCTTCATTCTACTTTCTTTTGCTTCGCACTCAGTGCTTTTCTCTCCACTCGCAACAGCTCATATTCGCGATAATAATATTTTTCGGCAGAGTTGAGTTTGCATCCCAGAATCACTTCCTAGCATAGTTCATTTGTCCAATCATCATTGCCACTGCGATTATCACATAAGCCCACGCTGCGCCTGTGGCGGCAAACGCTGGAATCAACACAAATCCAGCCAGTAAAGCTGACACAACACCGTATAGGCTACCGACAAACTCTATTTTATTCGACCCTAGGGCACGGTGTTTAATACCAGATACCCTTGCCAGAAAATACACACCATATCCGAGCCATCCAATTACAAGCAAATGCCAGTGTGGTGCATATAGATTCCCCAGTACTAGCGTCACGATTTTTCGTCCAAGAAGCATTGTTACTAACATTCCTAACAACCAGAATGTCATCCCAATCTTGAGTAATCGAATTGAAGCCTCCTCCATGACCCGCGGCCCATCCCCATGATGCAAGCGCGCCCAGTCTGCAACTATTTTGGTTTCCAGCTGTTCCATCAATACGTTCGCTATATTGGATATGCCGCGAATACTGGCCAGTAGAGCTGCTTGTTCTTTGCCATACATGTTCCCAAGCATAAAGATTGGGACATACGACCATAGCCAGCTCAGTGGCGCGCCCGCAATAAACAGCTTGCTATATTTCAGGTGTGACTTGGTAGCATGTAGCCACGAAGTTGGAGCGGAAGATTTGCTTCGGCTTGCGTTATAGGCTGTGAAGGCTGCGGGAACAAGAGCGCTAATGATTAAAACTTCAAGTACCTGACCCAATGTATCCGGGCGAATAAGAATCAACCCAAGGATGCGCCCCGGATAGAGCAAAGCACTCGACAGAATAGCCCTTTTGGTCCCGGAAAATATGTAGGCTGTGCGGCGGTCGAAATCCGCCATTTGCTGCATAACCAAGAATGAAAACAGGAGCACAGCCTCTGTTGCTGTTGCTTGCCAGCCAAAAACATCACCGACGCAAAACCATACCAAACATACTAGCAGGGATAACAATAAAGATTGTAGCAGTTGCAACCTGGCCAACGATATTTTGTAGGATCCATCTTGTACAGGGGCGCGAACCGCCGCTCCCTGAAATATTCCCGCCACATTGAGCAACAAAAGAGCCATATAGCTGGCAAAAACGTAGGTAAATTTTCCCTGCTCAGAAAGAGGCAAAGCGTGTGCGCAAATCGCAATGGTCAGGAAATTCC
>Ga0307375_10007335_pt1 | contig 10081 bp, 7 predicted proteins | sample TR1MG_FD_202531 | JGI IMG/M metagenome (GOLD analysis project Ga0307375, IMG submission 202531) | Soil microbial communities from Risofladan, Vaasa, Finland - TR-1 | ecosystem: Environmental > Terrestrial > Soil > Coastal area > Acid sulfate soil | place: Finland: Risofladan, Vaasa | collected...
CCAGTGTGAGCACACTAAGAAACCCCACAGACTTTCATGCGTCTACCCATGTTACGACCCGAGGATCAGGATGCTTTTTGACCAACTCTGACAGGACGCAGGTATCCAGGAGGTATCTCACAGGCTGATGTCGCGCCCCACATCGTGACGATCTCGTTCGACTTCCAAATCGAGCCCTCGCAGGGGAGAGTTCGCGAAGAATTCGGATAACGTATGGTTCGGCCGTGTCAACGTCCGAAACTGTTCTACGGAGAGCACTACAACTGCAGGCTCACCATGTAAGGTAATGGTTTGCGGGCCATCGTTGCGGGTACGCTTCACGACATCGCTCAAATGATTGCGCGCCTCCTGTAAAGGCCACTGAGCATTCATGGCAGACCTCCTTCCAGACTTCTGGCGTGACTAGCCAGTTCAGTATAAGCAATTCTTACGCTTGCTAACAGCAGAAACTCGCTCAACCTTTTGATCAAGCGTTTTTTACCATACCATGCAGGGCTATTGTTCCGTCCGAATGCGCTGCTTCCGGCACTGTTGCCCATGAAGGCATAATAGATGCGTCAGCCATCTGCAGCAGATTTTGGTATGCTTCAGCCATATTGATTTCCAAGGGCCTTGATCCAGAAAGATCTCCATTCTCTTGATGCCGATACACGAACTGTAGCAGATGCCATGGTACTGCTCTGGACCTGGCGTCCCCGAACAGCCGTATACGAACTGATCCAGAAGTGGGGATTAAAAAATCACGCCGGCAAAGCCTTTACGCAGATGGCCGTCAAGGATGCGTGGGAGCAGCTCCGACGCGCTGGCCTGCTCGTGGAGCATTCCCGGCGCCAAGGCTACGCCCAACTGCATGACAAGATACGCGGTCAAGTTTATCGGGAGCTTTTGACGCGACATCCGATTGTCGAGTTACGTGGTGTCCTCTATCGCAGTGCGAATTATGATCCGAGTCACAGCCATTACGGCTGGCCGCTTTGGGAGGATGCAGACACCATCGCCATACTGCGTCTGGCGGTTTTTTCCGGGGCACCGATCAGCGATCTGGAGGCCATGCAGAAAGAGATCTCCGGACGTAATGACTGGGGCACCATTTTTTATGCGGCGTGCATGGAGGCCTTCGACCCCGTACTGATGGACCGGGTCACTCCGGAATGGCGCTGGCGAATGGCTACGGGCGCTTTGGGTAATCTGTGTCAACGAGCAGATCCGGAACACTTGCCTTTCTTCCACTGGACCATGGAACAGGTGAAGACCGGACGAGAGGTCATCCCAGGACCACTACGATTGCAATTGGCCGAAGTGCTGCTCCAGCGAGGCGAATTCAGCCAAATGGTAGCTGTGCTCAAGCCAATAGAAAAAGATGCTGCGGCCGATGTGCTGCGAGCGGGGATACGCATACAGCAGGGCCAATGGGCCCCGGCGCAGGCCGAAATGGAAGCGGCTTTCAAAATACTGCGCAAAGCCATGGGTATACGTACGCGACTTTTACCCTACAGCCTGACCTGGATCTCGCCCGCAAATTCTGCCTGGGCGAGGCCGGATCGCGCACGCCATCGGCCCATGACTTCTGGGGAATCTGGGTGCATGCCGTCAATGTGCGATTGGGAGACGCGACCCTGGAGCCCGACGCGTTTCAGGCCTTCGCCAGAATCCAGCACCCCTGGGTTCACTTCGAGCGCGCTATTCTGCGTGCTTGGCTGCGCCCGGAACTGCGCGCTCCCACGGCACATTTCACACCCGATCCCGATCATGCCACAGCGGTGACCATTGCCCGTAAGGCTTTTCAGGACCGCGGTTTCACCTGGCTCGATGCGCAATTTGCGGCAGCCGAGAAGGCTTTCCGCAACGAGGATCCAGGCATCCCTTTTTTCGTAACCGGAGGACAGGAGTCCTGGCGGAATGTGCTGACTTCCCTGCAATCCTTGGTCACCGATATCGCGCTGACGCCGGATGCCCATGAAACCCGCCTGCTCTGGTCCGTTCACCTGGGGCCACAAGGTACCGTCGAGACCATCGAGCCTCTGGAACAGAAACTAGGCCAACGCGGCTGGGGCAAACCCAAAGCGATTTCCCTGGCGAAAATCGCGGGTAATGAACGATTGGCGCCCTGGGATGCGCAGGTGATCCGTGCCATCCGCAAGAACCCTCACTTCGCCCGGTCTTTTTGGTTGGATCGTGCTGCAGCCCTCATTGCCCTCATGGGCCACCCGGGGGTTATTTTCGAGGGGAACCCCGACATTTTAATAGACGTGGTGGAAGGCACCCCGGAAATCACCGTATCCAGGGAGGGCGATCGCTATGTGATGCGGGTAGAGCCCATGCTGCAGATGGACGGCAATGAGGCCGCCCATGGGTACGGGCTCAGCAGCGACGAAAAACGTGAGTGGGATGCCTTGCGCCTGATCACGATATTGCGCGATTCACCACAACGGCTCCGGGTGATCCGGCTGACGCCCGCCCAGCGCCGGGCCGCGCAGTTAATTGCCGACCGGCTCATCCTGCCGGCAGATGCGCAACCCGAGCTGCAACAGACTCTCCAGGTATTGGCCAGCCACTTTCAGGTCCAGTCAGACCATGCCCAAGCGGCGCGGGAGATCCCTGCCGAGTCGCAACTGCGCGCAGGACTCTCTCCAGTAGGTGACGGGTTGATGCTGCGTCTGGTGGTGGCTCCTTTGGGCGCGGAAGGTCCTCGCTTCATGCCCGGACATGAACAGGTGATGGCGGCGATGAAGGGTGAGACAGTGGGTACCCGCCGCCAACTCGGATTAGAAAAGGATTATCTCAACGCCGTGTTGGATGCCCTGCCCTTCCTGCCACCGCCGGGACGCGCGGATATCGTTTGTGAATGGGTGGTGGACGACCCCGAAGAAGCGCTGAATCTGGTCGAGCGTTTACCACACCTGGAGGCGGTCGCAGCCATCGATTGGCCTCGGGGGAAACCGGTTCGCGTGCAAACGATTGATGTGCCCCATCTGAAGGTGGCGGTGGGGAGCAGTCAGGACTGGTTTTCGGTAAAGGGTACGGTCACGCTGGATGAGGGGCTGGTGCTGGATCTCAAAACTCTCATGGAGGTGGCACAGGGCAATAGTCGTTTCATCCCTATGGGAGAGGGGATTTATGCGGCCTTGACCCGTGAGTTGCGAGAGCGACTGAATGATCTCGCGGCCGTCGCGGAACCCGAAAAAAAAGGCGGGCTACGCGTACCGCCTCTGGCGGCATCCTGGCTCGACGATCTCCTGGCAGGCACGTCAGCAGAAATGGATGGAGGCTTTCGGGACCGGATAAAACAGTTGCAGGCGGCACAAGGCCTTCAGTCGGAACTCCCCACTGATCTGCAGGCCACCCTGCGCCCCTATCAGGAGGAAGGGTATCTCTGGGCGATGCGTCTGGCCGAGGCCGGCTTCGGTGCTTGCCTGGCCGACGACATGGGGTTGGGAAAGACCTTGCAGGCCATTGCCGTACTCCTCGCCCGGGCGTCCAGCGGTCCCGCACTGGTGGTGGCACCCACCTCAGTCTGCGGTAACTGGCGCGCAGAACTGGAGCGTTTCGCTCCCAGTCTCCATGTCATGGTCTATGGTGCAGGGGATCGCAGTACGATCCTTGAAACGGCCGGTCCCCGAGATGTGGTTATCGTTTCCTATACCCTGCTGCAACAGGCACAGACGCAATTTGCCGCACGCCGCTGGTACAGCGTGGTCGTGGACGAGGCACAGGCTATCAAAAACGCCACAACCAAACGCTCCCTGGCTCTCTTTGATTTGCAGGCGGATTTTGGTCTAGCTCTTTCCGGAACGCCGGTGGAGAATCGCCTGACAGAACTCTGGTCTATTCTGCGCTTCTGCAATCCCGGTCTTCTGGGACCGCTGTCTCGTTTCAATGAGCGCTTCGCGGTACCCATCGAACGGGACCGCGACCGCGATGCTCAACGATTATTGCGCCGACTGGTCGCCCCCTTCATTCTCCGGCGTACCAAAAGTCAGGTACTGCAGGACCTTCCACCACGTACCGAAATGACCCTGACCCTGACTCCAGATCCTGAAGAGGCCGCGCACTATGAAGCCCTGCGCCGCCAGGCCCTTGCCGAAACTGAAAACGCCTTGCAAAGCGGAGAGAGCCAAGCGCAATTCCACATCCTGGCCCAACTGACCCGCCTGTGCAGGGCCGCTTGTGATCCGCGCCTCGTGAGTCCGGATCTCGGCATCGTTGGGGGCAAAGTCAAAGCATTCGCGGAACTAGCCGCGGAACTCGCGGAGAATGGTCACAAGACGCTGGTATTCAGCCAATTCGTCGATTTTCTGACCTTGTTGCGGGCGCCATTGGATGATGCAAATATTGCGTATCAATATCTGGATGGCGGTACGCCAGCTGCAGAGCGCGACCGCCGCGTCGCAGCATTTCAGGCGGGTGAAGGCCATCTCTTTCTGATCAGCCTCAAAGCGGGTGGTTTTGGGCTCAACCTCACAGCAGCCGATTATGTGATCATAGCCGACCCTTGGTGGAACCCCGCCGCCGAAGATCAGGCTGCTGGCCGTGCGCATCGCATTGGTCAGCATCGCCCTGTGACCGTCTATCGTCTGGTTACACAAGGGACGCTGGAAGAAAAAATCATCGCCCTTCACCATGAAAAACGTGCCTTGGCCGAAGGTGTGCTCACCGACGGCGGAGAAGGCGCAACATTGCCTTCTAGTGATGAACTGCTCTCCTTAATGCGTGAGGCGCATATGCCCAAGAGTTGAGGCTCGATAAGCGGGTTTTGGGAATATTGCTTATATCCTTGCGAAGGGTCGCTTTGCAGCGACCGGACGTCCAGAATTTGCTAGCGGAATCTTATTCTTGAATTAAGGAGGGCGAGAAGGAGTATCTAATTTCACCCAGGGGCACACGGCATACGGGAGGCCTTCCGATAAATGATCGCACTATTTTGGTGCACTTATGCGATCTATGCACCATTATAGCAATGTGAAGCCAGAAAAAAATTCTACACTTGGCATCAACCCATTTAACATCAGAAAGTTGCAAATTCCTTGATGGTGGCACGAATGGTGCTTAATTTGCAGTAGGATTCTAGGGTTCCAGCCTGTAAAGGTGTTCGGACCGAGAGTTTCCACCCTGGCGCACAGGGTACACGGAGGGATAAAAACCCGGGAGATAACAGCTATAGCTGCTATCTCCCATTTTTTTGGAGAAACGATCATGAAAAAGTTGAAAACATTATTGTTGACAGGAACTCTTATGTTGGCCCCTTTTATACTGACAGCAAATGCCGAAGCTGCACCTATAACACTAGGTTTAAGCAACTGGCCAGGTTGGGTGGCATGGTATGTAGCAGAACATAACGGATATTTAAAAAAATACCATGCAAATTTTAAGCTGGTATGGTTTACCAGTTACATGACCTCCGTGGAAGCGCTGTCAGCTGGTAAAATAGATGCAAATTGCCAAGCCTTAATTGATACCTTGGCTCCGGTAGACAAAGGCGTTCCCATAAAGGTTGTTTTGGTGACCGATAATTCACATGGAAATGATGCGTTGATGGTAAGCAACTCCATTACTACGTTCAAGCAATTAGAAGGCAAGACGATTGCAGTTAGAATGGATTCAATTGAACAGTATCTTGATGAATATGCACTAACGAAAAATAATATCCCCACAACCTCTATACACTTTGTAAACATGTCTACTGGCAATGCCGCTGCTGCATTAATGGCAGGACGGGTAGAGGCTGCGGGAGTGTGGAATCCATGGATACAACGAATTGAAAATAAAAAACTCGGACACGCACTATTTTCAAGCGCCAGTGCGCCCGGTGTTATACCGGACGTAGTGGCTGCGCGTGAAAGTGTCCTAAAAGCATATCCCCAGCAATTCGTAAACCTATCAAAGGCATGGTTTGCTACAGTAAAATTCATCAAGGAACACCCAAAACAGGCAGCAGCTATTATGGCACCCCATGTCGAATTATCTCCAGCTGTATATTTGACTGCGTTATCCGGGACGCGATTGTTTGGTCCAAAACTGAATATGGAAGCAATGGATCCTGCAGAGAAAAATAAGAGCACATCTCTCTACAACAGCACGAAGGATACGTCTGTATTTTTAAAAAAAGTTGGCGCAATTTCTGCCGAGCCTAACCCAAGTAATTTTCTTGATCCTGAATTCATTAAAAAGGCTGAAGGAAAGTAACAGAATAGTTACCCATCGGCCAGATGAAGTTGTGAGCGTTTAGTTCGGAATTCCACGCTCACAGCTCCACTTCCATAAAAGTGAGATCAGTCTATGATGGCATTAACTAATATAAGAGATACGATCCCGCGTTGGGTTTATGTGATACTCTCAGTAGCAGGATTCGTGATTCCGCTAGCTTTCTGGCAAATATTATCTGGCACTCATTTTTTCAGTGCACTTTTTTTGCCTTCACCAGAGCGCGTATTTAAATCTTTTGAGCGATGGGCAGTCAGCAATCTCTGGGAAGATACCTATGTAAGTGTTTATCAGGTTGTTTCAGGTTTTCTTCTGGCAGCGGTAGTCGGCGTTCCAATTGGAATATATATCGGTACGTTTAAAATTGTTGAAGCGTTACTACAGCCTATAAATGATTTTGTTCGTTATATGCCTGCGTCAGCCTTTATTCCATTGGTCTTACTTTGGATTGGAATTGGTGAATCCGCAAAAGTATCAATTATTTTCATTGGTGTATTTTTTCAGATCATTGTTATGGTAGCGGATGCTGTAAGGAATGTTCCTCAAAAATATCTTGAGGCTGCCTATACTATGGGTGCCAAGAAAGGAGAAATTTTGAGCTATGTCATATTTAGGGGTGCGGCGCCTGATATATTTAATATTTTGCGGGTAAACATGGGTTGGGCATGGACTTACTTGGTGATTGCAGAAATGGTGGCAGCAGATAGGGGGCTGGGCTTTGCCATTATGCAGGCACAGCGTTTCATGGACACGCCAAAAATATTTGTTGGAATAATAATAATAGGGTTTCTAGGTCTGTTATTTGATTTATCATTCAGAATAATGCATCGCATATTTTTTGCGTGGAGCTACAAATGATAAGTACTGGCAGAGTAGAAATCAAAGGAATATGTAAGTCCTTCAGGATTAGAAAAGACAAAAAAATATCTAGCTGGCCAGCCCTGGATAATATTAATTTAAATATCAATCCCGGGGAAAAGGTGATGATTGTTGGTGCATCTGGCTGTGGCAAATCCACCCTGTTACGCCTAATTTCTGGACTAGACCAGCCAACTGCAGGTTCAATAACAGTTGACCGAGATTTGGTAAAGGGACCAGGGGCTGATAGAGGTGTCGTTTTCCAGCAGTCGACTTTATTTCCATGGATGACTGTGTGGGACAATATAATTTTTTCTAGAAGATTGCGTATTAGCCTGAATGCGCGAGATGAACAAGTTTCCCGCGCAGTATACAGAAGCAACGCGTTAGTCACGTTAATGGGATTGGATCAATCAGTAGAATTGTATCCAAACCAACTGAGTGGCGGCATGCAGCAACGCGCCAATATAGCAAGAGCTCTGGTTTCCAGCCCGAAAGTTCTGCTGATGGATGAGCCGTTTGGCGCGCTAGATGCGCAAACACGAGAAACCATGCACAAGGTAGTTAACCACCTTTTTAAGGTAGAAAAAACAACAGTAATATTTGTAACGCATGATGTTGAAGAGGCCATTGTTCTGGGTGATCGTATAATTGTTTTGAGTGCGAATCCCGGACGTGTCGATACCACGTTTACGACTGAATCAGTAAATCGCGACGAAGCTGGAATGGTCAAGAAAAATGACGTCTCATTTTTTGAATTTAAAGAGCAAATACTATCACGAATCAGAGCTACTACTACGATGAGAGCAACTGATGATCTGTTGCAAAAGGTAGCTAAGGATTAGTTATTATTGAAGGCAATTAAAATAAAATATTTTAATATTTATTGCTTTATTGGTAAGTTATTTTAGGCGTTTACATGGTCAAGGAGAAAATTATGTCCGTAAAAGTTTTATGGGAGGATTCTATCCCTGGTGGATCACATGGTTCATTCATTATGAAACGTGATACAATCCTCAAGGTTACCGACATTGTTGGCAATGGAAATCTTGTCGCTCTTTTCTATAATATGGATAATAAATTAGAGCGGTATAATATGGCCGACACACTGAAAGCTCAGCATACATTTTTTCTGTCTAAGGGAAACGTTTGCTACTCCGACATGGGGAGGATTCTTTGCTCTATTGTAGACAGCTCCTGCACTTGGCATGATACCATATCTGGCATGAGTAACACCGACACAATCGCCACCAAGTATGGTGCGCTCAACTATCAAAAAGCACATAATAATATGTACAGAAATGCTCAGGATAGTGTGCTTATTGAATTATCAAAATGGGGACTCGACAGGCGAGATTTGGTCGCAAATGTCAATTTTTTTAGCAAGGTCACTGCAAATGAGCAGGGTGTTCTCTCGTTTGTGTCGGATAACAGTAAGCCAGGAGACTTTGTTGAGCTTAGATTTGAAATGAACGTGCTGGTAGTTCTCGCATCCTCACAGCATGTCCTTGATCCATCACCTCGCTATTCACCTAATCCATTTGCACTTACTTCGCTGAAATGTTCGTCGGCTGGACCTTATGATTTATGCCGTAATTTATGCCCTGAGAATGGAAGAGGTTTTTATAATACTGAATTGATTTTTAGATAGGGGTGGTTAATAATATGAGTAAAAATACTGTTGAACTAGAGAGTTGTAATGTGTTGTTCGACTTTGTTCTCGATGCGGGGGAATCATGGATACATGATGTCCGTGCCGGACAAACCTTACGTATTGTAGATTTGGAAGGTAACCAATCAGCAGATACCCTCATCTACAACGCCAACGATCCTGCTGATCGCTACAGTGCAACGGACACTATTATTGCCCAGCGCAACATATATCTAACCACCGGCAGTCGCTTACTTTCCATTGAAGGTAATTTACTCATGACTATTGTTGATGACACTTGTGGTCGTCATGATACCATTGGTGGCGCCTGTTCTGCAGAAAGTAACACGGTAAGATATTCTTTGGATAAAAAATTCATGCATAGCTGTCGTGATAGTTTTTTGCATGCTGTAGTTAATTGTAACTGCCATCTAGGGAAACGCGATCTCACAAGTAATATAAACTTCTTCATGAATGTGCCCGTATCTGAAAATGGCGACCTGAATTTTGCTGACGGACTCTCAGGTCCTGGTAAATATGTCGATTTGCGAGCTGATATGGACGTAAAAGTGTTAATTTCTAATTGCCCACAGCTCAATAATCCTTGCAATGCTTACAATCCTACACCGTTACGGTTGATGATTTGGTGATTCACGGGGCGTGGCTGAGACGCCTCAGTCACCTTTTCTGCTTGCAGGACGGCCTGCCGAGATAACTATATGTTCAATAAAGTCCTTATTGCGAATCGTGGAGCTATCGCGGTCCGAATTATTCGAACCCTCAGGAAGATGGGTATCCACTCTGTTGCGGTTTATTCGGATGCAGATCGCCTCAGTCCGCATGTGCTCATGGCTGACGAGTCAGCACATATAGGACCATCCCCCGCAAGCCAGAGCTATCTTCGAGAAGATGCAATTTTACGTGCAGGCATTGCTCATCATGTTGACGCCATCCATCCTGGATATGGCTTTTTATCAGAAAATCCTGATTTTGCTGCGGCAGTCGAAAATGCCGGTATGGTGTTTATCGGACCATCGCCTGAGCACATGCGTTCTTTTGGTTTAAAGCACACGGCAAGAGAAATCGCACACAAAACGGGCGTGCCTCTTCTGCCAGGTTCTGGGTTATTGTCCGATGTCGACCATGCCATGGTCGAGGCCAAGCGCATTGGCTTCCCTGTCATGCTTAAGAGTACCGCTGGTGGCGGTGGCATCGGCATGCAACTTATTTGGGACGCAGACACTTTGCAAGACGCCTATGCCCGTGTAGCTCGTCTTGCACGCGCCAACTTCAAAGAGGCTGGCATTTATTTGGAAAAATATGTCCAGGCTGCACGCCACATCGAAGTGCAAATCTTCGGTGACGGAGATG
>Ga0307375_10007336_pt1 | contig 10080 bp, 22 predicted proteins | sample TR1MG_FD_202531 | JGI IMG/M metagenome (GOLD analysis project Ga0307375, IMG submission 202531) | Soil microbial communities from Risofladan, Vaasa, Finland - TR-1 | ecosystem: Environmental > Terrestrial > Soil > Coastal area > Acid sulfate soil | place: Finland: Risofladan, Vaasa | collected...
GCTAATCTCGTCAATCAAACAGATTCGTGTTGGTCTTGAGATTGATGCCATGTAAACTTTAAGAGCTGCAATCTCATCATCAGAGTTTGATGGCTCCATCATCTGAGACCTCGGTTTCCTTTGGAACTTCTGACTCTGAAGTTTCTGCAAGCTCAAGTGCTGGCGGAATCGTCACACCTTGGCTCTCGCAGAACATCCTGCAAATCTCTGTGATGGCTTCACCCTTGTCATCTATCCCAATGTGATTGATGGCAGTCGTGATGATATTCAACTGAGTGCCATCGACAAGTATCCTGACTTCAGAAAGCTTGGGTCTATCCTTCAAGGATTTGACAGCTTTCTCCAGGTCTTCTTTATTCATCTCTAACATCATCTCAAGAGCTTTGAGTTCTTCAACTGGAATATCTAAAATAGAAGTAAGTTGTTCTTCATTGAACACTGGTTTTAAAGAATGGATGAGTTCTGCTTTCTTGAGCGGGTCACTTTCCCCTCGTGTCTCATTCATATTCATGGTCAGCGATTTGGCAATCGCAATGAGTGTTGTGTGATTCATCTGCTCGATGTCGATGGTAATCAATCCTCGCTTCTTCATCTCTTTGCCGATGTTGAACATATCAGCATCATCAAGAACTTTGGCTTCGATTGTCGTTGCTCCGCTTTTCTTCAGAGCTTTGTATCGGTGCTCGCCATCAATTATCATGTGCCCTTCAACTTGCTTCCAAACAAGGATGTGTTGAAGAAAGCCAGAAACAGAAATGAGTTGAGTGAGGTGTTCGAATTTGGAATCAGTCATCACATTTGGATTCCAAGGATTTGTTAAAAGATGTCCAATGTTTATAAATTTAGTTTGCATTTTTATTCACCACACCAGTTCCGTAACAACAACCATATATTTATATCTTTCTATTTTTGTGTTCGTAATATCGGAGCTTCTTTTTCCATTTCTTGAGCATGGTTTCTGTTCGCTTGAGTTTGGTCTGCCACTCCTTGACCTTCTTGATTGTCTTCTGATGTCGCTCTTCAACTAAGTCTCTCTTCTGCTTTGTCTTGAGTGGTCTCTCTTCGAGGAATCCTTCAAGCTTCGCCCAATCATTCCAGATGTTCTTGTTGTCCATATCTTTGTGACGGACATTCAAGTTGTGATGCAGCTCATGCTCAACCACATAACAGAATTCATTCAATGGCTGCTTGTTCCTCTGCATCAAGATTCGAATCCACTTGCTGTTATACTGTCCTTGACCACGAAGACATCCTCGCCTGTATTGAATCAAGACATAATAGTTCTGTGGCTCAACGCCAACTTTCTGCATGACCTTGGAAAGATTTCTCTTCAGCTCAATGGTCTTGTATCTTGTCAGGTTGTTGATATTCATCTTCGACCACCTGTGTTCCGTATCCTGATTTCATCTTTCAGGGTCTTGGTTAGCCTGACCAATTCTCTCGCAAGCTTCCAGAGTTTCAAGCTCTCTTGATATTGCTTGCTCTTGCTCATGGACTCTTTGTTGTCCCTGACTTCTTCGATGACATACTTGACATCCTTCAAGCTGATACCCATTTGTTCCAGCTTGGATTGTATCCAGGAATGTTCCTTGTCTGTTATCTCTTCGAGCTGTCGCTGCAAAACTTCGTTCCTTGGATTCATATCAACTTCACGCAGCAAATTTTGCTTCGTTTCACTATATGGATTTTTGACATACATTTTCGATTAAACCTCGCTCTAAGATATAGGAAGTCGAACATAGTTATATGGATTTATATATTGCAGAATATAGGTTCGATGATTTTACTCTCTAAAAGCCCATCTTTTTTTTGAGCTGCATTTCCATTTGAGAGGGGTCATCTGAGAAATCTTCGCAGTAAAAAACAATCATGTCCCTGGCATAACCAAGATACTGCTGCATCTTTGATTTCAAAACTTTTGGAGACTTTCGGCTCTCAACCTCATAGACCATATTTTCTTTCGCATCATAGATGTCGGCTTCAGCTTTGTTTGGGAATTCAAATTCAGTGAAGTGGTGGTGGGAAGCTTGATGCAGTATTCGAGAAATAACGCATTTCATGAGAAAGTGCTTGAGGGTTTCTTTCGTGCCATGATGTCTAACTGCATCAATCTTCTCCCACTTGAATGTTAATCGCCTGAGCTTCATGGTCTGGACAAACTGCATGAATTCTCTACGGTTCAATTTCTTCACCATCGGAAACACAAGGGTCGCTGTGCATCTCATCATCATAAAATCCATCACGGAAATTATCAGACACCATGCACCTTGCATCGTCTTTGTTGACTGCTTCGACCTCGACTGTGATTAGCGTCTGGATTTCAAATTTGTATTTTGTCATTTTTTCTTCCTGTATTTTCCATGCTCTTCTTTGTTGAACCAAGGTTGTCCACTCATCGGCAGATGCCTGGTCTCCATAGTGACCTTGTAACAAAAGCATTTCGGACAAACAAGGTCTGAGTCTTCATGTTCAAATCCGCAGTGAGGACATTTCTTCATCATTTTTTCTTATTGATAATAAAACATACACCTACGAACTCATGGTATTTACGCCATCGTTTAGTGTGCTTCATGTGAGCAACCATGTCTTCTCTTTTCAAAAAGACAAGATTGCATTTGCACAAGTATGCTCTACTCTTTATGTTCCATATCATTTTTTGGAAAGCATCCGCCCTGCTCTTTCTTCTTGAAGCTGTATTGCATCAGCTCGTAGATTGTGGTCTTACTTGGAAGACAAATGTTTGGATACTTGCTGTTCTCATCAATCATGTGAGCAACCGCAATGTCCAGCTTGTTGTGAAAGTCTGCCCAATCAAAACTGCATTTCTTTTCTTCTGCCATTATTTTTTCACCGTGTTTCCGAGATAGGAATTCATACTGTTCATGAGAACCTCGCCTGCAACCTCTGATGTGATTCCAATCTCCTTTGCTGCATCACCAAGGTTAATCCCGCCCTTCCGAAACAAATCAAGAAACGCCTGCTTCTTTTCAAGTGGAACAGCATCATATCTTCGCAGCCTGAGAATCATGTAGTGCTCATTGTTCTTTGGACATTTCGTGCTTATCCAATCAAGGTTAGGTCTGTCTTCAGTCCCAAGCACCATGAGTTTGTATTCCTTGCTGTCCATCCAATAGATGTGGTCACAAGTAGAGCATGTGACTCTTTTCAGTTTAGGTTTCATTTTTATAGGATTCCGTTATTTTTAAATAGCTTGGATGTATTACATCATTCGAAGCGGGAGCTGATTTCTTGATATTCACCCCCCACACAATAAGCACACCACAAACAAAAGCACCCGCTTTATTTTTCTTCGGTCTTGGTCATCACACACACTGCTTTGCCAGTCACGATTATGTCCTTGTCCTTGAGTGCTCGTTTGATTCTGGCTTTGATTGTTTTCTTCTTGAAGCCTGATTCGATTTCAATCTGTTCAAGGTTATCTCCTTGTTGCAGCCAAATTATCCATTTGGCAATCTGCTCCAAGGATGTCTTTCCGTATTTTCCATATTTCATTGGGTCTCTCCTCAATGTTCTTGGTTTGCTTGTTGCTCTCTGGATATCAGGGAACATCTTGTTCAGCCATTCACCAATCGAACAATCGTTAATCTTGATTCCTTTTTTCTTCTTCTTCATCTCTTCGAGGACTCTGCGTCTGGATATCGGAATGTAATTCCTTTGCATCCAAATCACTGTCTCATAAAACAATCTCATGATTCTGTCTTTCTTTCTTTGGTATGCAAAAATATGCTTCTGATGATTCAGTAAAGTGAAGTTCCTTCCACAGTCCTCACAATTATAGACATAGCGAATGTTGCTATTCTTGCACCGTCTTCTTTGGAGTTTGATTGTCTTCTTGCTCTTGCAGTGAGGACACTGCTTTCTGCCGATTAAGCTCACCGATTTTTTTGTAGTCATTAACTTTCAACTTGAATCGAAGAGGTTTGCCATCCCGAAATAAAAGCATGGGTGCTGATGTGCATACGACCCCTTCCATGATTTGTTCTTGTTTGGATACCACTGACTTCGGTTCTGATTTGACATACTCTTCAATCTCATCCTTGCTCAAGAGTCCAAGTGAAGGAACGCATTGAATCCCAAGCTTGTCTGCAATCTCAACAACAGAACCATAGTCAAGCCACCATCCATCAATCCAAACATCGAATAGAATGAAGCTGCAATCATCGCTGTAAAATTTCCCTGCCTTTTGGATGTAGCCACCGAATCCTTCTCCGAATAAAATTATGTTTTTCACATCAGGAAACTGCTCAATCATTCCTTTCTCTGTAAACTTTGCTTCCAGGAATTCTTTGAGCTTCTTTGGAATGTTTGCTGCATCTGTTCTGCCTTTGATGGTCAAGGTCTTGGTCTTGTGCATCGCATCAAAATCCCATTCTTCTAATTGAATCCTGATGTTGGTTCCATCAATCTTCTCAGTCACATGCCAATACCTGATGTTGTCAAATTCTTCTTTACTGAATTCATCAGGAACTATGTGACCTTTGTGCTTCCCTTCTGTTCCTTGTCTCTTCCAGAGTGTTTGTATCTTTTGATATTTCATTTCTATTCCCCATCCTGTTGAGTTGCTCTTGTATTTTTTGAATCCTTTCTGGAGTGCTAAGAGATTTGCGTGACCCTTGGATACCTGGATTATGTTTGACATACAATCTAACAAGCCAACTGAATCCAATCCATGCAGTGATACTAAGAGCTACAATGATTACGCTAATTAAAACAACACTTAACATCATTCACATCTCCCCGACCAATACCAAAACTTACGGTCTGTCTTTTCGAATTGAATCATCTCCCACTTGCGGAGCTTCTTCAATTTATCTTGAGTCGGTTTAAGCATTACCCCTATGGCTTCGGAAATCTGTTCTGAGTTATATTTCTTTCCTGCGTTTCCCGCAAGAAATCTTATGATTTGTTCTTGGCTCATCCTTTCCTCACTCTTCTTCCCCGATATCATCATCGTCAAATGCTGGCTCAATAAAACATTCATTGACTTGCTCATTGCTTTTGTCCCACAGCTCTTCGCTGTATTTGAGAGTGCCCTTGTCCATGTAAGCACAATCATCTGTATCAACTATTCCTTTTGAACATCCTGTCTCACTCCATTCAGGACACTCACTACAATAGACTTCATTCGGAATCATAATCTCACCTTTTTATTTTTCTGATTCTTCGCCTTCTTCGCAATCGCTGAACTCATCCAGCTTCCTACATTTCTGGCTGTCTCTGTAACTTATTCCTTTTCCATGTTTCTTTTTTCTTTTCTTGAGTGCCATCTTTTCCAGCATACCCCACAATAAAATAGATGTCCGCTCTTCTTTGTGCGGATGTAAAATCGCATCTGTCCTGCTTCATCACACAAATTACAGTTCCTTCGAATCGTTCCTTCAAGCTCTGGCATTTTGACTCTCCTTTATTTCTCTTTTTGCTTGCTCAATCTCTGATTCTAATTTAGCTTTCCTTCGTTCATAAATGGTTTTGGTTTTTTTAAATTGCCTTTCAAGCACCACCAATTTTTTCTGATGGTGTTCGAGACCTTTCCAGTAATCAAACGGTTTGAGATTAAAATTAAAATACCTGTTTGTCTGGACAGTTGTGCTCTCAACAAATCCAGAAATCTCATGCACATGCCATCTCGAAAACTGCTTACTGTATTCTCTGGCAATCACATAGATGCACAATAATCTCAACATCCCTTCGTTTCTTGAATTCTTGTATCCCCCCTTCGCCAAATCAAATTTGCCAGTGAACAATTGAAATATCTTCTTCTTCTGTTCAGGATTGAAATTTAATTTGAATTCTGATTTCAGCTTCGCAAATAATTGTTTGAAATCTGCTTTGTAAATCCATTTCTTTTTTTCTTCATCCCCTTCCTCTGAACCATATCCCATTTATTTCACCCTTCAAATCTCCCTATCCTTGTCTGTGGTTCATCAATCGACTCCGCTTCTTCAATCCATTCAGGTCGATATTGATATCCTGCATCAACCTGAAAGATACTTACCTGCTCTGATTCTTCTTCGGTTTTTTCTCCTCGCCAGCTCCAAACTCTGAGCGAAAGCTTAATCCTTCCAAGTAAAAAATTGGCTCCTAAATTTGTGATGAACCATGTCCCACCTTTCCTGTCGCCTTCATTGTCTTTGAACTTGGCAATTATTCCCCAATAGCGAAGCTTCTGAAAGTTACAGATTTGACTATGACTCAATCCAATCTCTGAAATCAAACAAGGATTCTGTCGATGCAATCCATACATTTTTGATAGAGCCATGACCATCGGTTTGTTGAGCCTGTGACGATACTTAACCATCTTCGCTCCGCAATGCTCACAAATATCATCTTGTGTGATTGTCATGTTTCTTTCCCCATTCAGTTCTCAGTTGCGTGCAAATCAATCTTGCTTCCTTGGCATCATGCGTGACCTTGAACATCTTAATGTTCCAGCCAAGAGTTCCCTCGCTTCGGACACTTCTTGTCTTCGGACAAAACCTACACTTGAAACTATACTTGAGCGGGTTCTGGCTGTGACCTTGCTGAATCTGTCCGCAGGCAGGACATTGTAATATCATGTAAGTCCAACGAATCATAGTGTGAGCATCTCCCCACACTTCGGACACCGAAATATGGATTCATATTCAGGGTAGACCTTCACGCATTCAACATCACAAGTTGGACAGAGACACTTCTTCTCTTCACTTAGTTGTTGATTCATCGTGCAGCAGTAATTGAATCTTATCCAAAATGTCGGTGTCCTTCTTCTCTGCTGCTTTCAGCTTACGATAGTCATAAATCAATTTCAAGATTTGGTCAAGCTTCTGCTTGAGAATCTTCTTGTCATCTCTCAAGAGTGCTCGTTGTTCTGCTGCTTTTGTTTGCAGTTCCATCTTCTCAGTCTTTGCCTTGGCTTTCAGGTCTGCAATTTCCTTCTTCTTCAGCTCAATCAATGCACTGGTCTCAACTTTTGCTTCAACTTCCTTTGGTTCAAATTCATCTGTTTCCAATTTTTTCCCCTCTCAATTATTGTCGGAACAAGCTGTTCCGCACACAATGGTTCTGCTTTCTCGCACAGATAATCTGTGCAAGTCTGCGGTTTTGTATCTTGTATGCTGCACTTATCTTCTTTGAGGAATGGGCACACATCCACATATCCCTTGTTCCACTCCCCACCAAAAACAATTGCATCATCTATGAGTTTGTTATCTCCTCGTAAAAACACTCCTTCTCCTTTGACTTGACAAAACACTTCAATCCTGCGGAGAATATCCTGTCGCTCCTGTTCTTTCCATCTCTTGATATCTCCAAATGAAAACCTAATTGAATCTGCGAGTTTCTTGCAACAATTCCCGCAGCTAATTGGACATCTCATTTTTTATATTTATGATAGTCTTCTGCATGAACGATTGTGTTCTCTTCGAGGACTGCATCAACAATAACATCATCGCACTCGACCCACGCATGGCGGGTCTTATCTACTAAATATTGTTCAGGTTCGTCATTATCATTTACTCTCCAAGCATATTGATAATACCACCCATCAACTCTTCTGCAATCGAATCCTGCATTTCGTAATCGTTCTTCTCCTGCGTCTGCCATATCGTCGCAGTCCCATTCTTCTTTTCCTGAGTGCTCTCGCTCAATCGCAACAGAACTTGCGACCTCATGCAAGTGTGATGTGAATGTCTTCTTGACCGACCAAGTGTTCACAGGATTGCAGGTGCAATCAGGTATCTCAGCACAAGTTAAGTCTGGAGCTTCTGGACATGAAACCAATGGAGCTTCGCATGTCAGATTTGCCACTGGACATATAGGCTCTGGACAACTTGGTTGAGGACAATCAAAATAAAACTGCAACCAAAACAGTGAACCAATTATCATGAGACCCAAGACTATTGCTGCCATGAGTCCTTCATGTTTCTTATCAATTAAATCATCATTATCTTTTTGCTTTTTCATCTTTATTCCAACGGAACCTGTAAACCCAAAAGTGTTTTTCTTTATCAAGGTCATAGTTCTTATGAATCCAATTGAACATGATTGATTCTGATTCGAATCCATCTCGCTTGTAAAGCTCGAACAATCGCATGTCGTTTTCTTCTGGAGTGATGCTCACTATCAAATCTTTAGTCTTCCAGGTAGAATCAGGACAGTTGATTGTCCAGCGATTTAATCCACCATCAAAATGTCGCTGCATAGAAACTCGAAAGACATCGGTGATGGTTACTCTCCCCATCTCTTTGTTGAACATCTTCTTGTTCCCACTCCCTTCTTTCATTTGGAGAACATCTTCAATCCAGGGATTGCCTGTATCAGTAGAAAAATATTTTGATTTGCTGCGTTGACTCCAGTAAATCTTTACTTCCTCACCAACTGAGTATCTTGGTGGTTTGAGTTTGCCTGTCTTTTTGTCTGTTGCGTTTCTGATGGTCTGCACTTTTTCCCTCGCAAGGAGTGCAGGCAGAATTTCCTTTGCTGTGAAATTGATGCAGTTCATTTTCTTCTCATCACCCAATAGATTGCTTCGACCCGCTCACGAATCTCTGACAAGACCATCGCACAAACAACAACGCCACAGACTCCAACGAACTCGCCCATAGATATGTCAAGGTCTGCAAAAAAAACAACAGAGCCAAAGAAGAATACAAATAAGATATACATGCCTTCCTTGACTGTTGATGTAAAAAAAAGTGGATGTCTTGGTTTCATTTCAATAGACCCATTCAAGGTTATGCCAATCTTCTTTGGATGCCTTGAATGCTCTTTTCGTCATTGCACGCAACTGTTTGATTGTCCTGTCTGCATTCTGCCGATACACATCAGCATCATAATCATCTTTGACCACGAAATACAGATATTCTCCATTCAATTTATAGTTTGTGATAAAGCACTTTGTCCTGCTTCGGCATCTGTGCATCCCTCTTTTGAGAAAACTGTAAAGAGCTTCTCGATGCAATAGAGTCACATCCTCATCATTGACATGGAATACTTTCTTGAACAGCTTTGCTCTCTCTATCGAGTTGTCCTGTCCAATGTGATTACGCATCACAACGAACAATCGTTCAACAATTGCTCGCACACCAACTTCAATCTTCTTGCTTGTCTTATCTTTCTGTATTACAAGTTCCATTCAATTCACCCTTTGTAAAATTTTCTTCTGGCGTAGAATTCATTCCGTGCTGTGGTGTCTGCAATACCGTGCTTCTTCCCGAATGAAGCAAAAGCTAACTGATTTGTTTTTGCTGCCTTGAGTTCTTTCTTAAATGCAACTCTTTTTTCTTCAGTCCAGAATCCGTTTACTTTATTTCTTGTTTTGGGTGTCGCAACTGGTATCGCAACTTCGCTCAAGTTCAAAAGCCTGTTGGCTTTTAGCATGAGTCCTTTCAGTGAAAGTGCATCAAGTTGCCTTGGAATCTTCATGTCCACTGAAATGTATTCATCAACTTTTATTGTATGTAACAATAGTTCATCATTCATGTTAATCGACCTCGCTCAAATGTTGGGAAATCAATTATCCTATTTAAAGCTTTCTTTTATATAGGAGTGTCTTTTTAATTTTTGGTTCTCAACAAGTTTTGACTCAATAAATGCACTTATTATTTTCTTTGCTCCTTCTTTCCCAAATTTCTTTTCTGCTTGCTCGATTATTCTTGCTGACTTTTCATCAAGCTCAATGTTATGCACATAAAATTTCTCCCCACACTTGGGACAAAACAAAGGTTCATTTTTTTTCATTCGACATCAACTCCTTTAATTTTCTGGCAACCGCCATCAATCTATCTTCATGTTTGCGTAGCTCTTGCTGTTCTCTACTCATCAAGAACCTAAGATAAATTGCTTCCATCTCTTTTTTATCAGGCACATTTCTTCTGCCATGTGTATTGAATTCCACTGAATCAATGATACACTTATTGATAAACTCCGATAAGGTTGTGACACTATCTGTTCTCATCCTTCCTGTTCTACCATCAAGAAATCCCAATCGTTCCAGGTAAATTTTAGCTTTATCGCTTGGTCTAAATGATAGCTTGATATCTTTTTTCCGCATTGTAAATTTTCAGTAAAAAAGTTGTCATA
>Ga0307375_10007337_pt1 | contig 10079 bp, 11 predicted proteins | sample TR1MG_FD_202531 | JGI IMG/M metagenome (GOLD analysis project Ga0307375, IMG submission 202531) | Soil microbial communities from Risofladan, Vaasa, Finland - TR-1 | ecosystem: Environmental > Terrestrial > Soil > Coastal area > Acid sulfate soil | place: Finland: Risofladan, Vaasa | collected...
CCCCTGCATAGAATGGCACTTTGATCGGGTAATGTCCCGTTATCCCAAGCCATAATTGCTCAAGCGTAAATTCCAAACCAAGCCCCGTGTTAGGGTCATACTCATGGAAATATACTAACTCATTTATGGGGAATAAGAAAAAAACCCCTACAACGGCTCCTACCAATATTGGGATCATAAATAACAGCAAGTTACGTCTCTTAAACATGGGAGCACTATTATAATTCAGGAATTACAAAAGTGGTAGAGTAATTTTCCTAACTTCTAATTAAACTTTGAAATTTAGGGAAGCCTCTTTACTCAAATTAGCTCTAATATATGGTAATATAGAATTTTCATCCTAATTTCATACTAACAAGGAGTGTTAATTATGGATACAAGCGCGCTTGAGCTATTAATCCCCCTGACCTACATACCCGGGGTTGCTCTACTCATAATGTCTACGTCTCAAAGGTATACAAATGTTAACAGTATTATCCATGAATTTTCAGACGAGGAATGCAGAATCAAAACCGACAGGGTAAAGCAGGAATTAAGAAGGGCGCATCTATTCAGGAACAGTTTGCTCGCTCTTTATTTAAGCGTCGCGTTCTTTTCTCTTGGTTCACTCGTCGCATTTCTTGTAAACAGATGGGGCATTGCTACCTCAACATCAGCACTCGAAATCGCAACGGTTATTGGTGTAGTTTGTATTCTTTTCGCTGTGTCAAAACTTGCCGCCGAGTCCATTCTTACTCTCGATATATTAAAGCGTCATGCCAAGCGCCACGAGGATGATAGTCCAGATTCCCGATGAATGATTTGGACGTTCTTTTTGAGAAACTAGCTAAATCCCGCTTTAGATCAAGGTTTAAATTAGACGGCAAGGAACTGGAATATCTGAATTCCAAGGGGATCTCTATTATCTTGGAGCATGGCAGAGATTTTATTAATACCAGTCTTGCCCCAGCTAATCCTCAGAATGACGGCAAGCAAACTCCGATGCGAAACCACCCGATTTTTATAGCCCAGCATGCGACTGCCACATGCTGCCGGGGATGTCTCCAAAAATGGCATCAAATTCCAAATAAAGACCATGAGCTTTCAAAGGATGAGAAGGACTATGTAATCTCAGTTTTAGAACGCTGGCTTATAACTTATAAATAAAACAATTCAGCATAGTATATAATTATCTCATTTGTAATCATTTGTTTTACAATAACTAATTGCATTTTTATCTAGATATTTTATAATGCTGAATTATCTAGATAAATATAGGGTAAGAATAGTTGCTTTAATTTCTGGCCTTAGTTTTTATCGAATTCCACTGAGGAGGGGAAAGTCGTGAATAAATTGCTAAGCATGGCTTTAACTGTTTTTTTCTTTTAAGTTTTTGTAGTCCGTTAACTGTTATGGCTGACACACCGACAATTATCCCGGACGCTGATCCTTTAGCACGTTCACGAAATCTTGTTTTTAACGGCAGCTTTGAAGAGCCTCATCTTGAAAATGGCTTTACTTTTGGTGGCGGCTTGCCTGGTGTCGACGGAGATGGATATTACTTTCTTTCTCCAAATACGACACTGACGCCATTTGCGATACCTGATGGATGGACGACTTCAGGTGGGGGAGTAAAAACCTATGGAAGGTGGGGGAATAATTACAATGCTATTCCAGCCGGTGGCTTACCTGTGTCAGGACAAGCATTTTCATCTACAGAAATAGATGGGGAAAGATCTGTTTATTTGGGCAACTTCACACCAGCAGAAATTTCAGAAACGCCTGAGTACATGACTGACGGTGAAGTAGTTTTTACATCCCCGCCTACTATTACTCTTAGACCGGAATATGGACCGGATCCACTTACTATATCACAGACTGTTACCGGTCTTGTCCCGGATGGGATATACCGGATAAGCTTTTGGGTTTCCGGAGAATGGGGCAATTTGGGATTTGCATCGTCACCAAATGGAGTAACAGCAGGTGATGGCATTATGGGCGTTCAAATTGAAGGGTATGACCTCCTATACCTTGCAGTGCCTGCGGGCAATTCTGCTGAACCTACAGGGGCGCCCCATGTTTTTGGTACTGATGAATTTCATGTATACACATTGGAATTTACAGCAAACGATACAGATATGGATATTTCCTTTATGAACTGGGGGCATTTTGGCGATGGCCCTGGTACAATAGGCTGGGACCGTGGACGGGCTACCGAATTAATTATGGATGATGCGATAATAAATGTGTTATCTGTTCCGGTAAACGTTCCCACACTATCCCAGTGGGGTCTTATCGTAATGGTAGGGATATTGGGAATAGCCGGATTTATTGTTATCCGTAAGAGACAATTATCTGCTTGATTCGAATTTTATAAAATATTTAATGTGTTCAAGGGGAGCATCGGCCGCGGGACTTCCCTTCATGCTTGTAGGCGGCAAGACTCAGAATAAGGCATGCACTGCCGCAAGCGTCTCCAAAAATGGCATCAAATTCCAAATAAAGACCATGAGCTTTCTCAGCAAGAGAGGGACTATATCTTAGAAGTTTTAGAGCGGTGGATTAGAGACAATCAGTAATATCGTACTACTGGAGGTTTCAGTTCTGGAACTTCAGGTAGAGTTGCTTGTACTCGGAACGAAATAATACATCCTCACTTTTTACAATATTTTCAGATAAATTGCTCTAAGTTGCCTATTAATTTCTGGTTACACATGTAAAATTCTGTGAGTAAATTAAGTAAAACAATAAAAACTGCCAAAGATAGGTTAATATATAAGGACTTTAGATCTAGGAGGTTTTATATTTATGAGATTTGTATTATTTTCATTAACTGTTTTAATGCTCACGGCGGGTATCGCCATGGCAGAAAAACAGGACAAGGCTCAAGTGCCTTCGGAAGGTTTTAAGAAAGAAAGAGTGGTGAGGATGAGGGGCGGTAAATATAGCAGAATGTTTATAAGCCTGGTACATAAGACAAAAACGCTTAACTTAAACGATGAGCAAAAAGATCAAGTTAATAAAATTGGTAAAGAATATGCTCAAATTATCGTGGATGATGAGAACCAATCCCGTTCCTCTCAAAGAGAGTTTATGAAACAGCTTCAAGCTGGTGAGTTTGATCCTTCACAGTTAAAAACTCTTAATAAGGATATTGAGACGGCTAATTTAAAAGCTGCAGATTCTTTTGTAGACGGCTTATCTAAAATAAAGAATGCTGTTGGTCCCGACAATTTTGCTAAACTGGTTCCTCTTACGAGAGTAGACAGAAATGCGCTTGTGAAATTAAGAGATGAGAAGTCTAAAGAACATATGGAAACTAAGGAAGCCGCAAAGCAAGAAGCTGAAGCTACTACTAAAAGTGAATAAAGTTTTTATGGCCTAATGAATACATGATAGGAGTGTATGCATGAGTACTTTGGATGGAAAGTGCATACATTATCCTATCGGTATCCGGAGAAATTAAACCAAGATATTACCTTTGAAGTTTCTGATAAAATTTTCTATTAGAAGAATTAAAATGAAGCCTCTCAAATATACAAAATTAATAGTGCTGTTAGTTTTCATAGTAGCTATTGGCTGCGCTCAGAAGAATTCTGCCGAGACGCCTGTTGTGCAAGACATTCCACAATCTGAAAGCAGTGCTGATAATAATCCGATTGTAGTGCAAGTATCGGATAATAGCCCAGGGGATAGAACAGTTATAGAGCAGATAACCGCAAAACCTAAGAATGAAGACACTGCTGTAACGTATCCGAAGGTTGATAAAATTAAGAAATATAAGGCGTCAATAAAAGAAGATACATGGTTTCTTGTTGGAGGGGTTACTGGTGAAAGACCCTATTCTGTTTTTGTAGATACTGAAACAATCGAAAGTAAAAATGATCTTGTTATTTCTTGGAGCAAGCTTGAATTTGAAAAGTCTCAGCTGGATGAAGACGGTCTGTCATATCAAAGCGTACAGATCAATTCAGCTATAGACTGCGATAAAAGGACATACTCCTATACAGACTCAAAGTTTTATGACTCCATTAGCAGGCTCGTTGACAGCCAGCCCGCGCCGTATGAAGCTCTACCCATAATTGATGGAACTGTTAGCGCAACAATCGCCGACTTTGTCTGCGGATATGAGCTTAACAAACCAGAGTAGGTTCTTAGATATTAACCGATCCTCGTCTGTAATGAGAACTTACCTTAAATTTATTATTTCAATAATCCAAACAAGTACTCTTGAAATATTGGAATTATTATAATACTAAAGATTCCAAGCGGTATAGTAATACTTATAAACTTGATCCACAATCGCCATTGGTAAATAGATGTTGTACCTTTTCCAATTCCAAGTATAATTTTTGGTGGATATGTTAATATTATTGTTATTATCAAGCTCACGAAGAAAAATATAATATACCAATTAGGAATAGGTTTTTTGGTGTTTATTTGTGGGCTGTAAGACACTTCACGACTTAACAATAATTCTATTGTTTCGGCAATTTCTTCAGATTGGAGACCATTCTCCAAAAGTTGAGTAGCTTGTTGACGGGTCTGTCTATTTATGCCGGAATCAAGTTGTACGCTCATTATGAATGTAGTGACCAAAAGTAGAATCATCCAAACTGCCCATTGCTGCCCGTTTAAGTTTTGCCATATTTGTTGCCATTTCGGTGCTTGATATTTAATTGCCCAATTTCTAAAATGCATGAATAGTTCTTTCGATATTTCTGAAGATTCCGGTGAACTTTCGATTTCTAAATTATTTCTCCAATTACCCACAATTATGGAGATTTCATCATTATAAGTATCAAGCTTAATTTTGAAACCAATTGCTTTTTCGTTAATAAGCGAATTGTCGCGCATTGCCTCGGAGAAAGAATTTACATCTAGTTTCTTGGATTGTGCAAACTCTAGACTAATTGATTTCTTAAGTGGTCTATAATAACGTTTTATTCTCTCCTGTGATTTCTTTTTTATATCTTCTAATCTTTCTTGTTTAAGTTCTCCGAATTTCTTTTCGATTTCTATAGATTCGTTTACATCATTCTCCGTCATTTGATCTAAAAATTGTTCATAACTAGTATTTAATATTTCATATGCATCATCAATAACTTTGTCTAGTTCCGACAAAGCTTCTTTATCGATTAACCAAGGACCATTAAATGATTCTGATGTGCTATATATAAATTTTGACATCTTACTTTAGAAAAAAAATTAAATGATTTTTCTTTTTGTACTAATATATTATCCATATTTATTTTTGTCCACAGATGCAGGTATCTTATTGCTAAAAATATCAAACTTTACTATCGGTTTTTCTCCTAAAACGTGTATATTACTGGGCTAATTAACACATACGTGAACACATACGTGTTATTTCTCGAAAAGCATTAATGTTTTGTTCTGAAAAGATTTTGGAGGATGTATTTAATTATGGCTGATGCTAAACCAATACTCGTAACCGGAGATAGACCAACAGGAAGGCTTCACTTGGGCCATTTGGTCGGCTCTCTTTATAACCGTGTCACATTTCAAAATGACTACGACTGCTACTTTCTAGTGGCCGATCTCCACATGCTCACAACTCACTACGACAAAGTTAAAGAGGTTGAGCAGAACACAATAGAGATGGTTATGGACTGGCTTAGCGTAGGGATGGACCCAGAAAAGTCGACCTTCTATATACAGTCGCAGATTCCCTACATCACCGAGCTGTATGCAATGCTTGCAATGATATGCGGCGTCCCAAGAGCAGAGCGTATCCCAACACTAAAAGAGAAAATACAAGACATGGGGGTAGGGGATAACTACTCCGTAGGGCTTCTCGGATACCCGGTGCTTATGGCCGCTGACATTCTCATGTTCAAGGCCACAAAGGTCCCTGTCGGTGATGATCAGTTAAGCCATGTTGAGCTCACGCGCGAGCTTGCTCGAAGATTCAACTTTCTTTACGGCGAGTTTTTCCAGGAGCCCGACCCTGTGATAAGTAAAACCTCCCGTCTAGTAGGAACAGACGGCGACAGAAAAATGAGTAAAAGCCTTGAAAACTGTATTTATCTATCAGACGACGAGAAGCAGGTTAGTAAAAGAGTAATGAGTATGTACACAGATCCGAACCGAATACGCGCCGACATTCCCGGCAAGGTAGAGGGGAACCCTGTGTTTATTTACCACGACGCATTTAATACAAATATCCCGGAAATTGAAGACCTTAAAGAGCGCTATAGAACTGGCAACGTTGGTGATGTAGAGGTTAAGAAAAAACTTGCCGCTGCAATTAACGAGCTTCTTCAGCCCTTTAGAGATAAGCGCGCAGAGTTTGAGAAACGCCCGGATGATGTGAGGGATATTCTAAGGGAAGGCACCAACAGGGCGCGTGAAAAAGCGCACGAGATTATGGATCAGATCATAAGCGCAATGGGGCTTTTTAAGCCTTAATATCTTCTTCAGATAAAGTAAGCGTATATTCTTCAGGAGCTGTATTCTCGAGAGTCAGCACTCCGGGTTCCGTAGCCCATTTTACCGAGCCTTCAATCTCCGAGTCGTTTCGTTCCGGCTGCCCGTACTGTTTACACACAGTGCTAAAAAGTAGATCAATATCTTTCTGGTTAACACGGGACAGTCTTATCTCTACACTTTTTACTTTGCCGCCGTTATCGTTAGGAAAGCTGAAAGTGGTATAAATTTCCTGCCCTTCATAATTTTCCTTACGCGTCAGCGTGGACCTTCTGTTTAATCTTGTGGATGTGCCGTTCTGAAACTCTTGGAAGGTATCTTTGATATCACTCTCGTTCATCTCCCATTCTAAATTTCTGAGAATATTGAAGAGGTGTACGATTGCAGGCGTGGGCTCAGGCCCTTGTTTTTTGTCGAGCCAGAAGAGTATTGCAAAAGCTGCGATTATGCCAATTGAAAGTAAAAGAGTGGTCACAAAATATTATCTCTTGGCAATGGGGCTTCCGTCAAGGTTTTCTTTGATTCGCTCGAGCAGAAGTGATTCGATAAACCCGTTTGAGTCTATTTGATAACCTATCTTGCCTGAGAAAGTGTAGGGCCGGATTGTATAGTCTATGTCGACCTTGGTAACGTCGGCAGATACTTTTATTACTGTCATTTTTAAATTTTCCTGTGTAAAAACTGTAGTTGTTTCCCCAGGATTGTAGCGTCCAACTTTTTCCAGATAGTCATTTATGCTTGAGGTTTGCAGGTTTTCTTTGTCGGGCCATGCGTATGTTCTCAGAAGCTTGCCGCCTTTCCTGTATGCATAGGCTTCTTTTAATCTGATCACACCATCACGCTCATTGAGGAAAGCGATATTCCATTTTATCAAGTTTGTGCTCTCAATCGCTGCCAGCCACACATCAATAAAAGGCGCTTCAAACACATTTTCAGCCGTAGTATCAACCTTAGTCTTTTTAACCGGCTCTTTTTTCTCAACTTTTTCAGTTTTTGGAGGCGGTACGTTTACAGTTTTATTCTTACGCGGATAGTATACTCCTGCGCCACCGCAGCTTGCGACAAATAATATAGGTATTAGTAAAATTAGAGCCTTAATCTTAAGTAGTTTCATATCACCCACCATTAGTTATTTAAACTTAACATATATTTCTCGAATTTTTTATAAAATTTATTTATAGATCAAAATTGCCGGATTTTACCCTAGTTAGACTTGCCAAAAACCACTGTCATTTCGACAAGCACACATTGTGTGCATGGGAGGGATCTAGCTGTAGTTTTTCTTTAATCCCTTCCTTTTCTAAAGAACGAATTCAAGCTAGCGAGGATTCGGATGCCCTTACCCTTTAGCCGGCTAATGTTAATAGATTGAAACTCCCTTCAGAATCTAATCTTTGTTTTCTTCCTCCCCTTATAGTTGGGAGGATTAAGGTGGGGGTGACTGTCATTCCCGAAGGTCTTAATCGGGAATCCAGGCTTTATCATCTTGAACTCCTTCTAACCCGTACACCCTGAGGCTCTCGAAGGGTGAAATCCAAATAATATATGGTCGAGTTTGCTCTATTGAACAAATGTACAGCCTATGGAAACATTATCTGTAGTTAATCTTATAATACCATTTATTATATTATTCATGCATACGCCCACTTCACTTCATCAGCGCTAATATCTATCCCGTTTTGGGTGTTTAACGACCCCATTTGACATTGGCAAGAAGTGCCGTCTGGCAAGCACGACGCAGAAAATCCAGAAAATTCGCCGTCATTTTCGTTCTGAAATGTTAAAAGAAGCCCCCATATTGTATTGTCGCAGAAATTACTTTTGGAATTCTCACCCGTTTCCAAGATATTCAGCAAGTTAAAACAGGGACAATTTGTTATCTCCGCCCCGGGCTCATCCATATCCTAAAGGTAGCAAAAGAGCAAAAGCTAGAATTAAAAGTGAGCGATATTTCATGTTATTTCTCCGGTAAACCAATTTAAATTTCTAAAATACACAATAATAGAACTATACCTTAATAATTCATTGAAAATCAGAAAAGTCTTAGAATTGATAGTCTTATGCATTATACTGAAATATATAATATTTCATGTTCATTAAGGAGGTATAAAAATGGACTTATCAGAAAAAATTAAGATTGCCGGAGTCGAGCCGCTTAACTTGCCAACGCCGGATGGTGCGCTGCCATTAATGGCTGTAGATTTTGCTAATGATGATGAAAAGTATTGGATGAAATTAACTGATACTGTTTATTCCCGCCCACTTGTGATAGATACACATAACGGTGGTTGGATTGAGATGTTTAAAATTTCCGGGAAAGGGCTAATAAACCGCCACCGCCACTCTACACCGGCTTTGGTATATTGTCTTGAAGGAAGTTTTGGATACCTTGAGCATGACTGGGTGCTTGGGCCAAATTCATTTCTTTATGAGCCGGTAGGTGAGAGCCACACTTTTGTCTGCTATAGTGAAGGAGGCATGAAGGCTTTGGCCATTATGTATGGTCCGCTTACAATTGTAGATGAAACAGGCAAGGACCTATTTACAATAGATAGTCTCGGGGTACTGGATATATATAAAAAACACTGCGTCGAAGTTGGACTTGGAGAAGAATTTGCAGAATCTTTGGTTAGATAAAAAGCTTTCAACTTTATAAAGAAAGAACTAATTATTGCGTGACGGGGAAAAGTTCATCTCTCGGACTTGAGTATCTTGAAAATTTAGAAGACCCGAAAATTTATTAGTTCTTTATGTTTCGTTAGTTAGTTTCTTTGATGAATTTACCCTATTTGTTAATTTTTTTCTATAATCGCCATTTGTTTTATCTACAGTCTTGGCGTGCCATTTTTCAAATTCCTTTTTGTCGCTGATTTTTGAAAGATTATCCCTTTTTGTCCATTCTCCAGAGACTTTTGACTTACTCATGATTTCAACAATCTGAACTCTGGCTTTCTCAGGGTTTTCTTCATTCTGCAAACTCACAAGTCTCGCAATCAGATCATATAGTCGCCAGTTATTCGCATTCCCAGGCTCACTCACCGCGATCTTTAGGATTTCTATGCTTTCATTGATGCTGCCGTTGTTAAAGCTCAATGTTTCTTCATCTTCGATTTCTATCTCTGATAATGCAAGGTGTTCATAGATTACTCCACTCTTACTCTTGTCGAAACGTAATTTTGGGTCCTTAGATACTTTTTTGTACGAATCGTCAACTTTCAATTCTTTAGCATTATGAGGGGCTACGCTATAAGTAGTGATTTTAAATACTTTTGGGTGAGGCCAATGTACAACCCCAGAATTTGTATTCACAATCATCTTCTTGCTCGACCACACTTTAGGCGCAGGGGAGGGGGCTACTTTTGCTTTCCCAGCTTCGTCAGCAAATGAAATGCCTGAGCCGAAGCTATAAACTTTTAAAAGCCCTGCAGCGCCAATTGTCTTAACCGCTAAACTTAGGAATTGTCTTCTGTGAATACCCATTTTTACCCGAACTCTGCGAATCAGTTTTTAAACCTACCTATTTATAATTTAAGGGGCTGTCCTAGATAACAGAGAAAGGTTATCATAACAGTCATACGAAAGAGCAGATTAAACAAGGATAAGCAGCAGCGTTTGATGGAGCACTTTATATCGGGTTCTACTGCAAGGTG
>Ga0307375_10007338_pt1 | contig 10078 bp, 8 predicted proteins | sample TR1MG_FD_202531 | JGI IMG/M metagenome (GOLD analysis project Ga0307375, IMG submission 202531) | Soil microbial communities from Risofladan, Vaasa, Finland - TR-1 | ecosystem: Environmental > Terrestrial > Soil > Coastal area > Acid sulfate soil | place: Finland: Risofladan, Vaasa | collected...
ATGCAGCAAGGATTTGTTGAGTTCGGAGGCATCGGCGATGGCCTGCATGGTCGTGCCGTCGTAGCCCTTGCGGATAAAGAGGCTGCGCGCCGACTCTTTGATCCTGAGCGCCACGCTGTCGTCGAGATCTTTGCCCTTCATGGCCTTGACCATACGGTTAAACCATGCGACCAGTCAAGTGGGAAGGCGCCACCTTTCCAGAAGATCGTCGGCCATCGGGCTCGATCGGCGCGATATGACGATAATTGGCCAACAAGCTTTCTTGCGCGATAGGGGAAGTAGAAGGATAGTTCAAATATCATGGCAAAGAATTTTTCGCAACCAAAGGGAGGCGGGGCCGTTCTCCGCTGGCTCCTCGCCTCCTTTATCGCGCCGCCCCTCATCTGGTTCGCCTTCGGCCTCTTCCTCGAACTATGGTCGCTTGCGGAGATGCTCCGCATACTGTTATCGCCCTGGATTTGGGGCTATATGTCCGTCTTTATCGGCTGTCTCGTCTTTGTGGCCAGACGGCAGCTAGGCCGAATAGCCGAGGGGATCGCCACCGGAAGGGACGAGGGGGCGAGAGCCTCGAAGGCCATACGCTTTCTTCCGCTTTTCACCGTCGTCTGGATGGGCATCTATTGCACGGTCGGCCCCCAGATAGCCCTCCTCGGCCAGAGCCTGCACGATCCCTTTCTCGACTTCTGGGGCTATTGGCTCGCGGAATTCCTGGCCATTCCCCTCATCCTTTTATTCACCGTGCCCTTCTTCATCACGATGACGAGGCGTCTCGAGGGCTATGCCAAACCCGTGGCCCTCGACCCGAGGCAGAGGTTCCTGAGCCTCAGGGCGAAGATGGTCCTGAGCTTCGTATACAACATCATCGGCTCGGTGCTGACCCTGGCCGTCGCGGCGATCGCCCTCGTCGCCGCCGGGCACGGAAGCCCCGAGACGATGGCCTTCAAGCTCCTGGCCACGGGCCTGATTGTCACCCTCGTGTCCATCGGCAATCTCCTCCTGATGATCCGACAGATCGTCGGGCCGGTCGCCGGGCTTTCGGCCATCCTCTCGGAACTCTTCGAAGCCTTCGCGGAAGGCACGGCCAACCTGGGCATGCGCGCCGAAATGGACAGCCGCGACGAAATAGGCTACCTCGCCGGCTACTTCAACAGCTTCCTCCTCAGGCTCGCCTCTTTGGTACGCTCCATCCAGGCGACGGTGATCCGTTCCCTCGAGGACCATGAAAAACTGCTGGCCGCCTCGACGGCGATGAGGGGAGGCATGAACGAGCTCACCGAGGGTTCGCTCTTCCTCAAAGAGAGATTCGGCGAGCTCGCGGGTCGGGTCGCGGAGGCGGGACGAAGCTCGGCCATGATGCGGGAGCGGGTGGAAACGGCGGCGAGCAAAATCGAAGGTCAAGGCCGCGATATCGGGGAAGGCTCGCGGCGCATGGCCTCCATGTCGACGACCATAGGTTCGGTCTCGACGACGGCGAGCGAAGGCGGCTCGGAGGCCGCCGCCCTCGCCACGCTCGCGAAGAAGGGGGGCGAGGACCTCGCCGTCCTCAAGAAGGGCATCGAGGGCATCGAGAAGGCCGTCTCGGCCATCAAGGCGGCGGTCGCCGTCATACAGGAGCTCGGCGAACGCACCAACCTCCTGGCCATGAACGCCTCGATCGAGGCCGCCCACGCGGGAGCTTCGGGTAGGGGCTTCGCCGTCGTAGCCTCAGAAATCCGCAAGCTCGCGGAAAATTCCCAGAAGAGCGTCGCTGAGATTTCGGCAAGCATCGGGACCATGCTCTCCTCCGTCGAGGCGGCGAAGCGCTCGGCGACGGAAAACGGTGCGAGCTTCGACCGCCTCTTCGTTTCGATCAATCAGGTCTGCGAACTCCTGGCCTCGATGAGGGCCGTGCTGGACGGTCTTGCCGCCGAGGGTCGCGATTTGTCCGCGAGCCTGGGCGAGACGGCGCGCGGAGCCCTCGAGCTCACCGAAGAAGCGCGAGCGATGAAGGATCTCGTGCGGCCCATAGCCGCTACCCTCGGGGGAATGGAAAGGCTCTCGGCTGAGACGGCCGAGCGGATGACCAGGGCCGTAGATCGCATCGCTGACGTAGAGGAGTCCCTCGCCGAGATCGAACGCGACGGGACGGCCAGCGCGGAGGAGGGGCGGAGGCTCCACGCCCTCGTCCGTTCGCTCAAGGCCTGATCGGCTGCCTCCGGGAGGGGGCCGCCGATCGGGTGCTTCAGCCGGCGAGCAACTCGGCGTTTATCTCGTCGAGGGCACTTCGCCCCGGTTTCGTGCGGGCCTCGCCGAGGGACACGAGGGCTTCATCGACCGTTCCAACAAGCTCATGGACGGTAGGGGATCCGGGCCGATGATAGAGGAGGCCGGTCAGGATGCTTCCCGATTCCCTCGATTCGTGGATGGCCTCGAAGACCTTGGCGCGATCGCTCGGGTCGTAGTCCTCTCCCGTCGCTTTGAGAGTCAGTTTCGATCCGTCGGGGAATTCGATCTCCCTCGCCTCGCCTGGTGGGATATCCACGGGATGAGACTCATGGGCCATCACGAAATCCAGATCGTGGACGGAGAGGGCCTTGTCCGAAACCGCGCGATAGCTCCGCGTCGAGGATTCGTGGTTGTTGAAGGTGACGCAGGGGGAGAGGGCGTCGATGACCGCGAGACCCTTGTAGGCCATGGCCGCGCGGAGGATGGTCTTGAGCTGCTTGCCATTGCCCGCGTAGGTCCGGGCGACGAAGCCGCAGCCCAGCTCGATGGCGAGGGAACAGGGATCGATCGGGGGAATCTCGTTGATCTCCCCATGTTTGAGCGCCGAGCCGATGTCGCTGGTGGCCGAGAACTGCCCCTTGGTGAGTCCGTAGACGCCGTTGTCGGCGATCACGTACACAAGGGGGATGTTGCGCCTGATCATGTGCACGAAATGGGCCGTGCCGATGGAGAGGGAATCGCCGTCGCCCGAGATCAGGATGTTGAGAAGCTTCCTGTTGGCGAGGGCGGCCCCCGTCGCGACGGCCACGGCCCTCCCGTGGAGGGTGTTGAAGCCCCAGGACTTCCCCATGAAATAGGCGGTCGTCTTGGACGAACAACCGATGCCCGAGATCTTGGAGACCATGTGGGGCTCGACTCCAGACTCCCAGGCCGCCTGGACGATCTGGGCGGTGATCATATTATGGCCGCAGCCGTCGCAGAGGGTGGACTTGCCGCCCTGATATTCCTGTATGCCGAAGCCGAGGCTGTTGACCGGCTTGTCGTTTTCCTGTGCCATGCTCTTCCTCCTCAACCCGCCACGCGGGCTTGCCCGCGGGCCGCGTCTCTGACCGCGCGCTCGATTCCCTCCACCACAGCCTCTGCCGGAAGCGGGAGGGTGTCGGGATAGCATACCTTCCTGAGCCGAGGGGCGAGGGCCGGGAAGTCGTCGGCGAGGAGGTTGGCCAACTGGCCGTCGCGGTTCTGCTCGACGATGAATACATCGGAATGGGAGGCGATGAAATCTTCGACGCTCTTCGAGAAGGGGAAGGCCCTGACCCGCAGGTAATCGAAGCGTCGGCCATCGGTCGAAAGGAGGCCTAGGGCCTCGCGCACGGCGGGATCGGAAGAGCCGTAGGCGATAATACCCCGGCCTCCCTTCCCCGACTTCGGATCGGCGACTTCCAGGGGGCCGGGCAGCCTTTCCTTCGCGGATTCGATCTTCCGCGCGATGCGTTCGATCTGACCGACATAATCGGCGGCCTTTTCGCTGTAGAGGGCGGCGTCGTTCCGGGCGGAGCCGCGGGTGAAGAAGGCCCCCTTGCCGCCCTTGGTTCCAGGGAGGGTCCTCCAGGGGATTCCGTCGCCGTCGAGGTCGCGATAGCGTCCCCAGTTGCTGATGTCGGCGAGGGCCTTTTCGTCGAGAACCTTGCCCCTGTCGAGCCTGCCCTCCGGATAGACGAAGGGATCGCTCATCCAGGTCTGCATACCGAGATCGAGGTCGGTGAGGACGAAGACCGGGGTCTGGTAGCGCTCGGCGAGGTCGAAGGCCGCATAGGTGAAGTCGAAACATTCCTGCATCGTCGCGGGATAGAGACAAATGTGGCGGGTGTCGCCGTGGCTGGCCTTGGCGCAGAGCTCGACATCGCCCTGGCCCGTGTGGGTCGGAAGTCCGGTGGAGGGCCCGGTGCGCTGGACATCGACGAAGACCCCGGGGGTTTCGGTCCAATAGGCCAGGCCGATGGTCTCGCTCATGAGGTCGATGCCGGGGCCCGAGGTCGCCGTCATCGAACGGGCCCCCGCCCAGGAGGCGCCGACGACGACGCCAGCCGAGGAAATTTCGTCTTCCATCTGGATGATGGCGATATCGAGCTTGCCGTCCGCGGGATTGCGGCGGTAGCGCTTGGCATAGTGCGTAAGATCCTCTATCACGCTCGTGCTCGGCGTGATGGGATACCAGGCCGCGACGGTGACCCCCGCGAAGAGGGCGCCGAGGCCGACAGCCGTGTTGCCTTCGACGAGGATCTTGCCCTTGGTTGCCGAGGCCCTTTCGGCGCCGAAGTCATCGAGCCTCTCGGTGTTGGAGAGGGCCCAGCGATGACCGAGGTCCATGGCCCCGGCGTTGAGGGCTATGGCCGAGCTCTTCTTGCCCATCATCCGCCCGAGGGCCGCCTTGGCCTCCTCGAGCTCGATGCCCAAGAGGCGGCAAAGGATGCCGACATAGATCATGTTCTGGACGAGCTTCTGGAGTTTCTTGTCGGGGCAGGCCTCCTCGGCCAGCCTGGCGAAGGGAGCGATGACATATCGAATATCGCTCCTCGTCGCAAGACCCCTCATGCCCTCGTCGATCAGCGCGACCGCGCCTGGGCCGAGCTGGCCGAGGTCATCGGCGGCCGTCTCCATATTGAGACAGACCATGAGGTCGGTGCGCTCGCTCCTGCCGACATGGCCGGCGGCGCTCGCCCTGATATAGAACCACGTCGGCATGCCCGAGATGTTCGAGGGAAAGATGTTCTTTCCCCCGACGGGGATGCCCATCGCGAACAGGGACCTGAGGATGACCTGGTTGGCGGTCTGGCTCCCCGAGCCGTTTCGCGTCGCAATGCCAATGCTGAAATCATTGACGCCCGGTTTCGTTACGATGCTCATGCGGTCGATTTCCCCTTTCGCGGACCCCTCTGACCGGAAGCCAGCCCGGTCCAGACCCGCTGTCGGCAGACCCCGGCATGAAAAACGCCTCGCCCCTCCGGGATCCCTTTTCACATATAGCGAAATAGTAATGCCAAAACAGCCTCGAGTGGAGCGATATCGCTCTAGCCGGCGAGATGGGCTCGGGCGGCCTCGATTCGGGCGAGGGTCCTCGGAAGACCGAGAAGGCGAATCGATTCGAAGAGGGGTGGGCTCACCTTGGCGCCGGTGACGGCGACGCGAAGGGGCATGAGGAGGTCGCCGAATTTCATGCCGCTCCTCTCCGAGGCGGAACGGAACTTCGCCTCGGAGCCGGGGATATCCTCGATGTCGCAATCGGCGAGGACGGTGGCGTCGAGGGCGAGGATCTCGGCGGCCTTGGCCACGTCCAGCTTTTTGGGAACGAATTCCTCTTTCGCGGCCAGGGGCGGATCCTTGAAGAGGTAGGCCATTATGGCGGGGGCGTCGGAAAGGAACTTCAGCCGCTCGCGGACGAGGGGCATCGCGCCGAGGATGACCTTCCTCTGTTTGTCGTCGGGGGTCGGCTCGACGAGGCCGGCATCGGAGAGGAAGGGAAGCACGAGTTCGAAGAGTTCCTCGTCGCCTTTCAGACGGATATACTGGCCGTTGAACCACTCGAGTTTCTGGTAGTCGAAGATGGCCGGGGCCTTGTTGATCTTCTCGAGGCGGAAAAGGCGGCCGAGGTCGTCGAGGGAGAAGAGGTCGCGGCCCTCCTCGTAGCTCGCCCCGAGCATCGCCACATAGTTGATCAGGGCCTCGCGAAGATAACCCTTGTCCCTGAATTCGTTGAGGGCCGTGGCGCCGTGGCGCTTGGAAAGCTTGTGGCCGTCCTCCCCGAGGACCATGGGCAGGTGACAAATCGCCGGTGGCTCCCAGCCGAAGGCCTCGTACATGATGAGGTGGAGGGGGGCCGAGGGCAGCCACTCCTGGGCGCGCAACACATGGCTGATGCCCATGAGGTGGTCGTCGACGACGTTGGCGAGATGATAGGTGGGATAGCCGTCGGACTTGAGGAGGACGGGATCGGGATTGACGTCGGCGTTGCGGAACTGAACCTCCCCGAGGAGGAGGTCGTGGAGGGTCGTCGTTCCCTCGAGGGGAATTTTCAGGCGGATGACGTTGGTCTCGCCGGCCCGGACGCGGTCGGCCGCGAGATCCGGATCTATGTCGCGGCAGGCTCGGTCATAGCCGTAGCTTCCGCCCTCGCCCTCCTCCGAGTTCGTGTCGGAATGCATCTTCGAGACGCGCTCCTCGGAGCAGAAGCAGCGATAGGCCCGGCCTTTGGCCACGAGTTCCTCGGCATAACGTCGGTATGTCTCGAAGCGCTCCGACTGGACATAGGGTCCTGAGGGGCCGCCGATATCGGGACCCTCGTCCCAATAGAAGCCGAGCCAGCGGAAGGTGTCGTAGAGGTTCTGCACATAGCGCTCGGAGGAGCGGGTCCGGTCGGTATCCTCGAGGCGGAGGATGAATTTTCCTCCGGCCGACTTCGCGAAGAGGTAGTTGAAAAGGGCTGTCCTGACGCTCCCGATGTGCTGGAGACCGGTGGGCGACGGAGCATAGCGGACTCTGACTTCCATGATGACCTCGAAAGTGATGAACTGATGGACTCGGGGCTGCGGCTTGCGAAGCCCCGAGGATTATACGGACGATGCCGGAGCCCTGTCCACATCCGGCCTGAGCGCGGAGGCTAGCGCAGACCCGCCGCGAGGGTGAGGATGGCGTCGCCGAAAAAGGCACCGAAAATGCCGATGGCAAGGAGGAGGATATAGCCGCCGATCCCCCAGACAGCTTGCCCGATCCTTTGTCTTCTCTCGCCTTCGAGGGGAAGGACCACGATGGAGCCAATGCCGACCAGCGCGAAAAAAGTCAGAAGGACCGAGTCCCATGCGAGGGTACCGAGGAGGAGGGACTGGGTGGAATCGAGGTAGGAACGAAGATTGCCCGTCACCCAGAAGGCCAGGATCACGAAGTACATGATGAGGAAGAGATAGGCGAGGCGTTTTACGAGCAATCGAAAGGGGCGCTTCGGCGCCATGGCCCCGTCCATGCTATGCTTGGTTTCCGGCGAGTCCTCGCTGATCGACATGGAGGCAGGTATGGAGTATTTCTTCAATTTCGACAAGATCGCCTATCTGCGCGGGAAGCGCCCTTCAGGATGCATCCTTTGTCTCTATGCCGAGGCTTCGGACGAGGTCGACAGGCTCGTGGCCGCCGAAACCGAGTCCTTCATGGTCGCCCTCAACCTCTATCCCTACAATCCCGGCCATGTCCTGATCTTCCCGAAGCGCCATGTCCTCGACATAAGGGAGCTTTCGGAGACCGAATCGGCGGAGCTGGATCGTTTGACGAAGAGGACGGTCGGGGTGCTCGAGGGCCTCTACAGTCCGGGAGGCTTCAACATCGGCTACAACATGGGCTATGCGGCCGGAGCGAGCATCGACCACCTCCACCTCCACGTCATTCCCCGCTATCCGCGGGAGATCGGCATCGCCGAACTCATCGCGGGGCAACGCGTCCTCGTCGAGGATCCCCGCGATAGCCTCGAGGCCATCCGAAGGGCCTTCGAGGCCGCTGGGGACTGAGGACCCCGGCCAGAGCTTCGTCGAAACGTGACGGCTCATCCTTGCCCGGCGCCGGCCAATCCGGCTATCTTCCCTCCATGCCGATCATCCATATACCCCGCGAACTCGTCGATTTCGCCCGTCTCTTCCGCGAGGCCGGCCATGAGGCCTGGTTCGTGGGAGGCGCGATACGCGACGAGCTCCTCGGCAGGGAGGCCAGCGACTTCGATGTCGCCACCGACGCGAGGCCCGAAGCGGTGATGGGCCTGTTCCGCAAGGTGATCCCCACGGGCATCAAACACGGCACCGTCACCGTTCTCTGGAAGGGCTGGAGCGTCGAGACGACCACCTTCCGCGCGGAGGGCGGCTACAGCGACGGCCGCCATCCGGACGAGGTGCGCTTCGGCGTCGGCATCGAAGAGGACCTCGCCCGCCGGGACTTCACCATCAACGCGATGGCCTGGGATCCCCTGAGCTCGCGCCTGGCTGACCCCTTTGGGGGCAAGGTCGATCTCGACGCGCGGCTGATACGGGCGGTGGGGCAGGCGACCGAGCGCTTCGACGAGGATGGTCTCAGGATCCTACGGGCCATCCGTTTCGCCTCCCAACTCGACTTCTCTATCGAGGCCGCGACCCTCGGGGCCCTCGCCGAAAGACGCGATCGCCTCGCCTCGGTCTCGGCCGAGAGGATTCGAGACGAATTCTCGAAGATGCTACTCTCGCGACGGCCCTCCGTCGCCCTCAGGCTGATGGAAGAAGGAGGCATACTCGGGCTCGTGCTGCCGGAATTGGCCGCCGCGCGGGGGGTCGAGCAGAAGGGCCTCCATCGCTTCGATGTCCTCGACCACCTCTACCTCGCGACCGACGCCGTCGAGGGTCGCCTGCCCCTCAGGCTGGCCGCCCTCTTCCACGACCTCGGCAAGCCGGGAACGAAGGCCATCGACGCCGACGGCGAGGTCATCTTCCATCGCCATGAGGAGCTCTCGGCCACGATGACCGAGGCCATCATGCGCCGCCTCCGCTACCCCAACGACCTCACGGACAAGGTCCGACACCTCGTTCGCCAGCATATGTTTCATTACGAGGACAACTGGAGCGATGCGGCCGTGAGGCGCTTCCTGGCCCGTGTCGGCGAGGGATCGATGGAGGAATTGCTTTCCCTCAGGATCGCCGACGGCAGCGCCATGAGCGGCCACCCCGTCGATCCTCGATCCTTGGACCCTCTGAGACGCCGCCTCGGCAAGATCATCGAGGCGCAGGAGGCGCTCGCGATCAAGGACCTCGCGGTGAAGGGCGAGGATCTCGCCGCCATCGGGGTGCCGCGCGGTCCCATCATGGGAAAGATGCTCAACGAGCTCCTCGAGGCCGTGATCGAGGATCCGAGCCTCAACAGCAAGGAGAGGCTTGGCGATATCGCCACGAGGATCAAGGGAAAATACGGATTATCCGAAGGCCATTGAGGCGGCCCACCCCAGCCGATGGGGGCGGCGGCCGGTCGGCGCCTGCAGGCAGCCGGCCCCGGAGCCTATTGGTTCTCGATCTGACGAAGCCTCGCCGCTTCCACGCCACCGCCGGCCATGATCGACTCGTAGGCCATGCAGGCGGCGGCCTGTTCGGCCTCTTTCTTGTTTTTGCCCGAGGCCGGCCCGTATTCCGTGTCGCCTATCGCGCATGATATCCAAAAGGTCCTGTCATGGTCGGGTCCCGTCTTCTTCGCGAGGCGGTAGGCCGGATAGCTGCGATGGAATTTCTGGAGATACTCTTGGAGGAGTGTCTTGTAGTCCTTGCGATGGCGATTCTGAAGGACCTTCTCTATTTCGGGCTCCACGAGGCGAAGGACGAATTTCGTCGCGGCCTCGAAGCCCGAATCGAGATAGTGGGCGCCGATGATGGCTTCGAGGGCGTCGGCGAGGATGGCTTTTTTTGTCCGCCCGCCGGAGTGTTCCTCGCCCTTGCCGAGGAGGAGGAGCCTGTCGACGCCGAAGGCCAGGGAAATGCCGGCAAGGGACTCCTCCGACACCACGTAACTCTTGACGCGGGCCAGATCGCCCTCGGCCTTGTCGGCGAGAAGCTCGAAAAGGCGATTGGCCACGACCATGCCGAGCACCGAGTCGCCGAGGAATTCGAGTTTTTCGTTGTTGGGGGACTTGTCTTCGTTGGTGCAGGAACGATGAGTAAAGGCGAGATTCAAGAGATCGATGTCCCTGAACCTCGCCTGTGCTTCTTTCTGGAATGCCGAAAGTTCGGCCCGGCGCTCGCGGGTCAGGCTGCTTTTTTGGGGAAAAAGCATGGCAGGACCCGCGAAACGCTTACTTCACCGCGGACTTGATGAAGTCGTAGGC
>Ga0307375_10007342_pt1 | contig 10073 bp, 6 predicted proteins | sample TR1MG_FD_202531 | JGI IMG/M metagenome (GOLD analysis project Ga0307375, IMG submission 202531) | Soil microbial communities from Risofladan, Vaasa, Finland - TR-1 | ecosystem: Environmental > Terrestrial > Soil > Coastal area > Acid sulfate soil | place: Finland: Risofladan, Vaasa | collected...
ATTGTCTGCACCGAAGGGCCGAATACTGGAGAGATCACTTACACGTCCGATCCTGGCAAAGCGACCCTGAGCGGTTTATGTGCGGACGTGGGCCGCGGAAAAGGACCGATTCTGCGCGGTCTGGCGGCCCGCGCACCCTATTTTCACAACGGCGCCGCAGCGACTCTGGATGAGGTCGTCGAGTTCTATAACGACCGGTTCCAAATGACCCTGACGGAGCAGGACAAACGCGACCTCGTAAATTTCCTAAAGGCTTTGTAGCCTCGAACGGTGCCAAGTCGACGAGTAGCTCACCGAAAGCAATCGCTCCCCTGAAGTCTTAGTGCTGTATCTGGAGCGCCCCACGACGCACCTTGCGCAGCCGCATACTTCCCAACGGGGCGCTTCTGATACAGCGACTTGAAGGAAGCCGCCCTCACGGAAGCCTATGTACTTTGCATCGGTCTGGACGGGTGCACAGGGATCGGGAACAGACTGAGTTGGGTGGGATCCGTTTGCCTGAAGGCCGGATGGAGCGGCGCAGTGGCTTGCCGAGGGCTGACGTAGGGGCTGGAGAGACCGGGGTGCGAGGGGTTTTGGCCGGATGAGACAAGGAATCTGCGTGCGCGCCGAAGCACGGGCAGAGGGCGAGGATGTGGATAGAACTTCATGCTGCGCACTGGTCTGGTTGAGGTGGAGAGCGAAGCAGGAGTTGTGCAGCGGAGAGCCGTTCGACGACGCGCATGGTTCCGCCGCAGACTGGGCAATTCCAGAGCGAGTGGGTCTGATCGGTGGACGGCTCTGCTGACGTAGCTGCGTTTTCCCGTGATCCGCCGAGCAGTCGCAGGCAGAGTGGCAACAATGCAGCGCGGTTGCGGTTGGCGAGGAATCCGAAGTTACGAATGCGCACGAAGCCGGGCGGCAGCAGATGGAGCAGGAAGCGGCGCAGGAACTCATCGACAGCCAGAGTCATGAGCCGTTTCTTGTTGCCGTGCGCGGAATCGCGCCAGCGGAAGGTGACGTTGCCATCGGAGAGAGCGACCAGCCTGGAGTTGGAGATGGCGACGCGATGGGTGTAGGCGCCGAGATAGCGCAGCACATGTTCCGGGCCGCCGAAGGGCGGCTTGGAGTAGACGACCCAGTCGTGTAGGAACAGCACCCGCAGCCACGCAGCGAAGGCGCGTGGTTGCGCAAGGTGCGCCAGGTTGCCGTGGAACTGGAGCTCACCTCGATGGAAGGCGTTGCGAAGTGCGGCGACGAACTTGCCTCGGAAGACGCGGCTGAGTACGCCGATAGGCAGAAAGAAGTTTCTCCGGGCGGAGATCCAACTGGAGTGATCTGGTGCGGGGCCGCCGGCTGCAATCACGCAGTGGACGTGCGGATGAAACTGCAGGCGCTGATTCCAACTGTGGAGCACGCTGAAGAAACCGATTTCGGCTCCGAGATGCCGTGGGTCGCGGGCGACTTGAAGCAGGGTCTCAGCGCTGGAAAGAAAGAGCAGGTTGTAGATCAGCCGCTTGTTCTGCAACGCGAGGGGAGCCAGTTCCCGCGGCAGAGTGAACACCGCATGGACATAGCGGGTGGGCAGCAGTTCCCGTTCGCGCGCCTGGAGCCAGCGTCGGCGCGCGTTGCCCTGGCATCTTGGGCAATGTCGGTTTCTACACGAGTTGTAGGAGATCCTGGTCGTATGTCCGCAGCCGGTGCAGCGGTCGCGATGTCCGCCCAGCGCAGCGGTGCGGCAGCGCGCAATGGCAAGCAACACCTTCCGGTGTTGCCAGTTGATCCACCTGCGGCTGTTTTCAATAAATACCTGTCCCGCACAGCGAACAATGTCGGCCATCTCCACAAGAGGCCGGTTGTTCAACTGTGCTGCTGTCCTCCCTGGGAAGTGAACGTGAGTGCATCAAGCGGGCTGGCGGTCGCGCTCAGATGCCGTTGGGACAGATGCAGGTAGACGGTAGTGACTTCAAGGTCTCGATGGCCGAGCAGGATCTGAATCGTGCGCAGGTCGGCGCCGGCTTCGAGAAGATGGGTCGCGAAGCAGTGGCGCAAGGTGTGGGGATGAATGTGCCTGTTGTCGAGACCAGCGCGTTCGGCAGCGATCTGGCAGGCAGACCAAAGGACCTTGGTGGTCACAGGTTGGCTGGATGTGTGCCAGCGGTTGCCGGGAAAGAGCCACTCCTTCGGCTTGCGCCGGAGACCGCGCCAGTAGGCGCGCAGCTCTTCGAGCAGCCTGGGGCTGAGCATGACATCGCGGTCCTTGCCGCCCTTGCCCTCGCGGATATGAACCACCATCCGCTTGCTATCGATGTCACTGACCTTGAGATGGGCAGCTTCCGCGCGGCGTGCGCCGGTGGCGTACATCGTCATCAGCAGGATGCGATGAAAGGGCGTGTCCGCGGCGTCGATCAGTTGCGCAACCTCTTCCTGACTGAGCACCCCGGGAAGGTGACGCACCTTCTTCGGATAGGGCGTCTCGGCGATGCTCCAGTTGCGCTTCAACACGTGGATATAGAAGAACCGCAGCGACGCCAGCCGCAGGATGACGGTGTTGGGGCTGTACTTCAACTTGGTGAAGAGCATCGCCTGGTACTTGCGAATGTCCTCTGGGCCAAGCTGATCGGGCGGACGGCGAAAGTATCGGCTGAAGTGCGCGACACCATGAAGATAGGTGCGGATGGTCGTCGTGGCGAAGTTGCGACGTTGCAACTCCTCAAGCATGAGCTGACGTAGTTGGTTCACAGAGAATCCTCCTTCTCTGCGAACCAAACTACCCCGGCAGCCGCAAAAGCTGGCTCAGCCACACGCGGAAGCGTCCGCCACCGCAGCGGCTTCGTTCAAGTCGGCAAGTGTATGCATTTTTCTTGGATCTGACGCGCTGTCGGGACGAATGACCCGGAGGTGAACTCTTCACAGCCAGTTTCAGGCTTGAGCGTACCCCGGAGTCTCGTATGCCTCGGGGCGGAGCAGAAGAGTTCTAAGATCGTCCTCCAGCGCCGACCATTACATCCCGCAATTTCAATTAATTAGCTTATTTGCCATCTCCGGGCAGTCCGGAATTTGGGCCCATTTGGGTCCAAATACCTTTGCCCCACTCCATCGACAGCTTTTTGCGCATCCGAGGAAACCGACTTTATGTACTTACCCCTTGGTCTCCGCAGTCTCGTGTCCGAGCAGCGCCTGGGTGGTGCCAAGCCGCGCACGGCGGCATCGTCATGCTTAGTCCCTGACATGCTTCGCTGCCAGTGCAGTTCTGTGCTGCGAGGTCCGCTGGTAACGTTCCAGAAGCTGCTCGCGGTTCTGGCGCATGTCTTTTCCGTTCGGCTTGGAGGGATAAGGCCTGTTGCCCATCAGCCCTTTCCAAAGTACGCGATTGTATTTCGCGAAATCGAATTTGTCTTCTGAGGTAAAGTCCATCTTGCGGGTGGCATGTATCCAGTAGGCCGCGGTTTGCGTCGTCCCCGGGCAGCTCTGCGCCGGATTGGGCAACAAGGATGCCAGGTTGGTGCAGTAAAGGTATGCGGAAGGGGTGGCCGTAAAGCTCCACGAATTGGGCGTGGTGTTGAAGATGTTGGCCATGGGTGCAGCGACCTCGTCATTCAGGTTCATCGGCGGCAGGCCCAGGACTTCTTCGATGGTACGTACAAAGTTGATGGTGTTGTAGGCCGTGGAGACCAGTGCCTGCTGCTTCACATAAGCACCGGCCACGAAGGCGACCGTGCGATGCGAATCGACGTGGTCGCCGGAATCCTGCGAGTCGTCTTCAATGACAAAGATCAGTGTGTTGTTGGCATAGATGCTGTTGGCGATTTTCTGAATCAGCAAGCCCACCGCATAGTCGTTATCGGCCTGCTGCAACTCCGGCGTATTGATTCCGAAGCCGCCCGGATCGCCGAAGTTTCCGGTGTGGTCGTGCATCAAGCGCACCAGGCTGAGGGCTGGCAGTCCGCCTACAGCGTAGTTCCTATTGAAATCGCGCTCCCACTCCTTGAAGCGGTAGTAATCCGGAAACTGGTTGTCGAAGCCGCGATAGTAGGGATCAGTAAACAGGGTGAGAGAAACGCTGGTGGGATAAGCCACGACGGCGTCACTGGCGTCCAGGTTTGCATTCAGCGGCATGCAGGTTGCCCCAGCCGGTGCTGGGCATCCATAGAGTTCCGTGTCCACGAAGAAGCCGTAGTTGCGTACCGTCAGACCTGCGCGCAACGCAGCATCCCACAAATATCCCTTGCCGCGGTCCAGTACGTTGTCCGGCCCGTCGGGAGCGGCCGTGTCGGCCGGCCCCGGCAATTCGTCTCCGTCCTTGTCCGTTTGATGCGGGGTCAGAGCATTGGCAGCCACGCGACCTGCCATGGTCGGAATGGCAACATTCACGTTGCGTTGTTCGCCTTCGCTATCCAGGCTGAGGCCGCGTCCGGCATAGGTGACGGGAAACTGCTTTTCGATCACGTCGGGAGCACGTGCACCGGTGGTCCACGGCCAGCCATCATTGCTGGTCTCGGAGCTGGCCATGAAGTTGTCGAGGGTGACGAAGCTTCTCGCCAAGTTGTGCTGATTGGGCGTGTAAGACTCTCCAAACTCGGTCAAACTGGGATCGCCATTGCCGACTTCCAGATCACCCAGAACCTGATCGTATCCGCGGTTTTCCTTGATGATGAAAATCACATGTTGAATGCCCTGACGCACCGCCGCCATGACCGCCTTGTCGCTTTCGCTTTCGGTGTTGGAGAACCGGTTGTTGATGGCAGTCTGCGCCGTCAGTGTGTCCAACTGCGCCACGGTTGGCTGCGGGAAGCTCTGGAATCCGGCCTTGATCTGCTGGGGATTGTACTGCTGCGACGGAAAGCAACTTCTGTGTGCCCCGGCTCCTGCAGGTGGCGCGGCGCTGTAGCAAAAGCCGGGATTAGGACCCGTTGGCGATTTCCCATTGACCACGTAGACCCAATTGCCATTCGGACTATTGGTCGTAGGGCCGAAGCTCACGGAGCTCGGATACCAGCCGGTGGGGATGAGGCCAACAACCTGGTCACCCTTGTCCGCTCCGGTTAATTGCACCACCGCGACGGAGTTCAGATTACCGTTGGTCACATAGAGTTGGGTTTCATCCGGCGAGAGCGTCACGCTGTTGGAGTTGGCGCCGGTCAGATTCTGAAGCTGAGGGTAGGACAGCAAAATGGCTGCTGGTGCAACCACCGGGATAGTCTCCAGGATCGGGCTCCTGCCGTCTTTGGCGCTCGTGCTCGAAATGTCGATCACGTCCACCGTATCCGACATGTCCTCGGCGACATACAGGCGTGACTGCGCCTTGTTCATCGTCATCTTGATCGGTTCGCCTTTTACAGGGATCCTGCCCGTCACCTTCGGCGCTGAGCCCAGGCTCACCACATCGATCTCGCGGTCGCGAATACTCGATACATAGGCAGTCGCATTCTCGCCCGTACCTTGGATAACCACCCAGAAGGGATACTCGCCTCCCGGAGTGCCCAGCGTCGTGACCGTTCCGTCTCCGGGACGCAGATCGATGTCTGGCGTTACTCTGGACCAGTTTCCCAGGCCTCCGATGAACATGGTGATCGAGTCGTTGTAGTAATTGGCTACCGCCAGCGTTTGGCCATCGCTCGAAACTGCCACGCCCGCGGCCATCGGATGCACTGCAACTTGGTTGTTGACGGCGATTTGTTGATTGCTGGGGGTCGCATTGAGACCAAGGCCCGTCAGGTGGCCCATCACTAGTTCGGGCTGCTCCGCCCAGGTGACATTGTCGGAGCCAAGGGCAAAGACGTGCACGTTGTCTCCGGGGCCGGTGAAGACGCTGCCGGTGGCTACGGGGGCAGGACTGCCGTTCACGAACGGATAATCTCCCATACCGCCGGAGACGTAGAACGCCTTGCCGTAGGGACCGAAAGTGAGTCCGTTGTATGAGTTGGGAATGGTCACAACCTGCTTCTGGACCGGCGTGCCCTTGGAAATGTCATAGATGAACACGTACTCTTCAGAATTTGCGTAGTCGATATTCGTGCTGTCGACGTTGATGTACCCGCCGTATGGCGTGCCGAGCGGATTATAGATTCGGTTAAATCCGCTGGTAAGAATCAGCAGCGTATTGCCATCCGGACTCACCGCGGAACTAACCGCTTGTCCCGCTTGCCATGCGGGATACTTGGGCAGAATCGCTGCGCCGGGCACCAAAGGTTCAAAGGTGGAGTCATACGGGGCCAAGGGCGTAATCTGCTGGCCCACGTTGGGTATTTGCTGCGCTGAGGGCGCAGGCGCCATCACCGTGATGTTCAAGGTCGCCGTTGTGCTGCCGCCGGAGTTGGTCGCTGTCACCGTATGGTTGGCTGCGGAGGTCACCGATGTGGGGGCTCCGCTAACGATTCCCGTAACTTCACTCAGACTCAGGCCGGCCGGAAGTACTGGACTCACGCTGTAGGAAATTACCGTTCCGCCGCTGTTCGTCGGGACGTTGGGCGCAATCTGCGCTCCCTCGGGATAAATCGCCGCCTCGGTTGTGTAGCTCAGTGCTGTGGGTGGCTGATCGTTCACCGTGATCGACAGCGTAGCTGTAGTGCTCCCGGCCGAGTTGGATGCCGTGACAGTATAGCTGGCTATTGCGGCCACCTCCGTGGGGGTGCCGCTTAGTATGCCCGTGCTGGAACTCAGGACCAGGCCGGTCGGCGGCGCTGGGCTCATGCTATACGAGGTAACTGCCCCGCCGCTGCTCTGGGGGCTGTCCGGTGCAATCGCCACCCCTTTGGTATAGACCGCTGAACTGGCGCTGTAACTGAGCGCCAAAGGCGCCTTGACACCGTTGCCATCACATCCGCAGAGAAGAACGAACACCGCCGTCAAAGTGCAAAGAAATGCTTGCATGGAACGCATTGAAGTCACCCCATCCGCTTTCGTCGCGGTGAAAGGGCGCGACGGTGCGATCCTCGCGAGGAGAACATGGCCACCTTATCGGATTCTCTATTGGCTGGTTGAGCAAAACTATACTAATTGGAAGAGAAGACCAGACAGGTCGACGATCACCGACCGCTTCGTGCAAACGACCATTCCTGCAGATGTGTAAAGGATCTCAGAAAACAATATGTGAACCATCTCAAGAGACTTGATAGCCTCGCATTTGAGCCCATGGGAGAGCAAGAGACTCAAGCCAGCAGATTTCAAAATCGTCCTCAGACGCCGACCATTCTTGATCTTTCATTCCATTGGCAAAGAGTGTGCCCGCCTTCCTCTGCGCATCAATAGTGCTTTGAACTCCTGCCTCCGCCTCCTGAATGGTAATCTCATCCTTAGGTCTAAATGGGCTGTACGAATCGCACCGCGACTGGAGTTGCCGGTCGCGCAGTCAAGGGACTTTGGCGCTTGCAGCCCAGGCAAGCCAGGGCTGGCGCGCCCGGAGCTGATTTCAGGGACTGACACGAGAATCGAAGATGGCCCGGCAAGTACAGTACAAATCAACGGACCACATTCGCCCTTTGGCGCCCGGCGACCCCTACCTGCGCGCGTCCTTTCCCTTCACAATTCGGCTGGCGCGCACACTCTGGTCCATTTGCTGGCTGCTGCTGTACCGCACGTCTCCGCGGCCTCTGCACGCTTGGCGCGCCATGCTTCTGCGAGCTTTCGGCGCCAAGCTCGGACCCCATACGCACTTCTATCCTGGTTCGCGTATCTGGGCTCCGTGGAACTTGCAATGTGCGGATCAGGTGACGGTTGCGGATGGCGTAGAGATCTATAACCCGGCGAGGGTCACGCTCGGATCGCACGCCATCCTCTCGCAGGGAGCCTATCTCTGCGGCGCCACGCATGACTTTGACGACCCCGCTTTCCCGTTAATTGCGTACTCCATGAGCGTCGGCGCTTACGCCTGGATTTGCGCACGGGCATGCGTTTCGCCTGGCGTGAACATCGGTGAAGGCGCAGTTCTGGGAATGGCCTCAGTGGCTACGCGGGACCTGGATGCCTGGGGAGTGTATGCGGGGATGCCAGCGGTGAAGGTAAAAGAAAGGCGGCGAGGGGCCGCGCCTTCCACGCAGGCTGGTGAAGTCTAGGAGGGCAACTGCTTTATCTGTCTATCTAATTCAACTTCATATTTAGTGAGAGTCCCCGGACTGCATGAGTTCTCTCGTTTTGGCCTGAATCAGAAACTCGTAGAAACCCATGAGGACGCAATAGGTCCATCCCGCGCGCCCGTCCAGGAATCCGACCTTGATCACATACATATAGAAAAACTTGATCAAAGGCCGAAACGGCATTCGATAGTAGAGTTCCTTCAGTTGACGCCGGCGCTCGCGCACATCGGTGGAAAGAAGCAGTGCGGCAAGGTCCAGCCGGGTTCCGCTCTTTCGATTGAGAAGAATCTGCTGAGCCTCCTGCGCGCTGTAGAAATTGTGGCGCTGTACCCAGTCGCCGATTCCCTTGCTGAATGGGAAATGGTCAAGATATCCCGGTAGCGTGGCGACAGGGCCATCGGGCCGGGAGATACAGTGGCCCAGCCGCTCGTAGCGCATCTTTCCCGGCCGAAACAGCCGGTCATAAAATGCAGTCATCTGCACGTGCTTCAGCCAGGTCCCGAGGAAAAAATCGCGACGATGCATCCGGAATGCGACTTCTTCCCCCGGATCCTGCACAGCCTTTCGCATGACATCTGCTAGATCCGGCGTCACGCGCTCATCCGCATCCAGGTAAAACACCCAGGGATGCTCAAATGGAATATTTTCCAAAGCCCAATTTTGATGCTGGGCAAAGCTGTCGAACTTGCGGAACCAAACCCTTGCGCCGTGCTCTTTGGCAATCTCCACCGTTCGGTCGGAGCTGTACGAGTCCAGAACATGGATGTCGTCCGACCACTTCACGGTTTCAAGACAAGCTGGAAGATTGTTCTCTTCGTTCAGCGTCAGAACAAGGATCGAGATCATGATTCACCTGGGTAGTGGTCTTGAGGGATTCGGCCCTGAGCGAAACGACCTTTCAGGGGCCATGCAACGCGCGTTAGAAATGCCTGCGATTCAACCGACGATGCGCAGACCGTACAGCATGTCTCTCCGGAAGACTTCCGCAGCGCACACCATGCTAAGCTCAGCTTAGTCCATATTGTGGGAGTTTTTCGTTGAGGATTTTGGTCACGGGTGGCAGCGGATATGTGGGCTCCCACGCAGTGCGCGCACTGGCAGCCGCAGGACATGAAGTTGTCATCTACGACAATCTATCCACCGGGCATCGCAAGCTCTCAAATGGGTTCGAGCTGATCGAAGGCGATATTGCGGACCGGGAAAAGCTTCGCCCATGCCTGAAGCGTGCCGACGCGGTGATGCATTTTGCGGCCTCTGCGTATGTGGGCGAGTCGGTCGCCAATCCACGGAAGTATTTCCGCAACAACGTGGAGTCTGCCCTGGCGCTCGCGGACGCTGTGCTGGAAAGCAACGTCCGGCTCTTCGTCTTCTCCTCCAGCTGTGCCGTCTACGGAATTCCGGAGCGCCTTCCCATTGTGGAAGAAAGTAGGAAAGAGCCGATCAATCCCTACGGCGCCTCCAAGCTGTTTTTTGAGCGCGCTCTTTCCGCATACTCGCTGGCCCACGGACTTCGCTTCGCAGCCCTGCGCTATTTCAACGCAGCCGGTGCGCATCCTTCGGGGGAGATCGGAGAGATTCATTCTCCTGAGACGCATCTGATTCCGCTGGCGATACGCGCGTCTTTGGGCTCTGGTCCGCCACTCACTGTTTACGGCGGCAAACTGGGTACGCCGGACGGAACCTGTATCCGCGACTTCATCCACGTGTCTGATCTTTCCGAAGCACATGTAAAAGCTATCCAGTATCTCGCGGACGGAGGCGACTCCCTTGCCTTGAATCTCGGAACCGGACAAGGCACCTCCATTGCCGAAGTGCTCCGCTTGATTGAGGAAATCAGTGTCAGGAGGGTTCCGCATTCGGTTGCAGATCCCAGGCCGGGCGATCCGCCCGTCTTGTATGCCCATGCCAATCGAGCACGCGAAGCCCTTGGATGGGAACCTCTCCACGGCATGAGAACCATTCTGGAGGGAGCCATTCGATGGGAAGAGCGGCTCCCGGAATATCTGCACACTTCCTAGC
>Ga0307375_10007343_pt1 | contig 10071 bp, 8 predicted proteins | sample TR1MG_FD_202531 | JGI IMG/M metagenome (GOLD analysis project Ga0307375, IMG submission 202531) | Soil microbial communities from Risofladan, Vaasa, Finland - TR-1 | ecosystem: Environmental > Terrestrial > Soil > Coastal area > Acid sulfate soil | place: Finland: Risofladan, Vaasa | collected...
GGATTCAGGAATCGGAAGCGATTCAGGATGTCGATCCTTTTTCACTTCGGCGGCTTGGATCTCGGATTTTAGTTCCACTCGAAAGTCTGAAGACCCGTCCATGCTTTGTTCATCATATTCATTTCCTATCGCTTTCCGCTCTTGACGATGGTGTAGCTGGCGCTTGTCTCGTGGGGATGGCCCCCTCCCTCGTCCCACTCGGCCTTGAGGTAGTAGAGCCCCAAGGTGGTGGGCACGAGGAATCGTCCCTCCCTATCCAGGGTAAGGGGGCTCCAGGTCGTGCCGTCGAGGCTCCACTGCCAGCTCACCGTTCCGTCGGGTAGGGGCTGGCCGGCCATGTCGAGGGCCTGGTAGTCCAGTCGCTGTCGCGCGCCGGAGCCGAGCTTGGAGTTGGGCTCAGGCTGATGAATATCGAGCCTCGCCCGGTTTTCGACCGCGAGATCGATCGTGGTCGTCGCCACGGGGTAGCCGTCGGGCATGCTCACGTAGAGCTTCACCTTCCCCGAAAGGCTCGTTGTCGTGTAGGGCAGTTGGTAGTTCCGCGGCTCGATGGCAGTTTCCCCGCCGCCCCAATCGATGGTCCATGCGACCCTCCAGGCCTGCTGGAGGCTGTCCCGCTCTTCCCTGCCGATGTCCGCCCCGAGGCTCACCGTTGAGAGGGGGGCGATTGATTGTCATTTTCAATTACCACGCGAGGCAACAAGGGGGAAGGACGGGGGAAAGGAGGGACGAAACGCGCCGGCGATGGATCCTTGACAGTTGGACCATACTATCGGGGGGCATTCCTCCCGGCTTCGATCGGTCGAGGCTAGCGACAGGGCCTCTCGCTCAAATTCGGCAGCTACTCGCGCGCCTCACTCCCACTTGAACAAGGCCGCAGCCAGGGCCAGGAAGACGAGGGTCATCGCCACGAGCACCCCCAGGTCCCCCGCGATTTGGGGAAGACCGGCTCCATCGAGCATGATCGCGCGCGACGATTCGATGTAATAGGTGATCGGAAAGGCGCGCGAAGCGAGCTGCATCGCGCGGGGCGTACCCTCGAGCGAAAAGAACACGCCGGAAAGGATCATCATTGGCCAGGTGATGAGGTTCATGAGGCCGCCCGCGACCTCCTCGCTCTTGATCCTGGAGGAGAAGACCAGACCGAGGGCGATCATGCAGAGGATGGCCAGGGCGTTTACGAGGAACAGGAGGCCCCAGGATCCGGCCATGCGGAAGTGCAGGACCGCGTCGGTGCCGGCGAAGATGACCACCGAGAGGAAGGCCACGATGAAAAAGCGGGACAGGACCTGGGCGGAGACGAATTCGAAGGCGCTCAAGGGTGTCGCCTTGAATCGTTTGAGGACACCGTTGCGCCGATAGCGCACGATGACGAAGCCGACCCCCGAGAGGCTTCCCAAAAGGATGTTGATGCCGATGATGCCGGGGACGAACCAATCGACATAGCGAATGGGGGTGCCGGTAATCGTATGCTTGGCGTAGACGCCAGGCTTGTCGACTTGGCCGAGCATCCGCTCGAGGAAGTAGCCGTTGGATGAAGCCTCGTTGATGTAATACTCGTGTTTGGACAGATCCAGCGCCATGTCGAGTTGGTTGTGCGCAAGCCTGTCGAGCGGAACCGAGAGGCCGGAATAATCGACGAATTGGATGTGCTCATAATGCAGGAATGCGACGTCCGCGGGGCTGCCGACCTCTGGCATGGCGCCGACGAGGCCGACCTTGTAGCTCGTGCCGCCTCCGCTCGGGAAGGCGTAGGCGAAGCCGAAAATCAGGATGATCGGAAAGACGAGATTGAAGATGAGCGTCGATCTATCGCGGAAAAACTCGAGATTGCGAGCGACGAACACTGCCCAGAATTTTTTCACGCTAGTCCAACCTTGCCCCGGTGAGCTTGAGGAACAGGTCGTCGAGATTGCGCCTCTCGACCAATATCCCGGAAAGATCGACCTTGTTGGCCACGAGTTCCCGCAGCGTCGCGTCGGTATCCGAACAGTTGAAGGTCATGAAGCCATCCTCGCTGCTCGCCTCGCAGCTGAAGACCGAAGCGACGGGAACGGCGGCCGCTGGAACGCGGATGACGGCCTCTCCGAAGTGTTTGCGCAAAAGCTCGCGTGGCCTGCCCGACTCGATGATGCGGCCGTGGTCCATTACGATGATTTCATCGCAGAGATAATCGGCCTCGTCCATGTAATGCGTCGTGAGGATGACCGTCTTGCCCTGGGCCTTGATGCCTTCGACGAGGCGCCAGAAATTGCGCCTGGCATGGGGATCGAGGCCGGTGGTCGGCTCGTCGAGAAAGAGCAGGTCGGGATCGTTGATCAGGGCGATGCCGAGAAGCATGCGCTGGCGCTGCCCGCCCGAGAGCTTTCTATTGTCACGATCGATGAAGTCCTCGAGAGAACAAATTTCGACTATTTCGGCGATCGGACGGGGCCGCGGATAGAGTTTGGAGAAGAGCTCGAGGGTTTCCCTCACCGTGAGGAATTCCTGAAGCGAGGTGTCCTGAAACTGTATCCCGATTTTTTCCTTGAACGAAGGGGCCACGGCCTCGCCGCGATAGCGGATGATCCCCGAATCGGCCTCGTGAATCGTCTCGATGACCTCGATGGCCGTCGTCTTGCCGGCGCCGTTTGGTCCCAGTATGCCGAAACAGGAACCGGAACGGACCGAGAAGCTGATGCCGTCCACCGCCTTGACCTTGCCATAGGACTTATGAAGATCGTGCACTTCGAGAATCGGCGACGAGGGAAGATCTTCGGACATAGGAACAGAATGTACTCATGGATGCCTGGGCCGGCAAATGCGCGGGATTCGCCGAATCGCGATTATCGAGCCTATTATCCCGATTCGAACGCCGCGCCTCGACATGGGAGGAAAGCGGAGGGAGACCGGGGGACTCTGCCCCTCAAGCCACGACCTCATGGGTCGCCGCGAGAACGGCGATGCCGGTGCTGTCCTCGACCTCGAGCTTCTTGCAGGCCCGAGCGAGGGTGTTGCGCACCGTCGACTCCGCCACATCGTAGTCGACACAGATCTCCTTGGCCGATCTTCCCTCCATCACGGCCAGCACGTAGGCCCGTTCGGCGTGGGTCAGACCCTTCTCCGCGAGGGAAAGCCGAGGCTTGGGTTCTTTGAGAAAGACGACGAGACGGTCTTTGTAGAGGAACCAGAGAAAGAGGCCGAAGGCGCTGATAAAGAATGTCGGGGCCACGGCATCGAAGGCGGGGCGCTTCATATAGAAGACCGCCGCTACCTCCATCGCGAATAGATAGAGAACCAGCAGGCCGACGCGCAGCCTGCGCCTCTTATGGAAAACCCCCGTTCTCTCCAGGAGGACGACGCCCATAATGAAGTAACCGAGGCCCCAAATGGTCCAGGGTTCGGGAATTATCGCGATGGGGCTCGACAGGAGAAAGATCGCCGGTTGCAGCCACTTCAGCTTGGCCACGAGGGCGCTGACGAGGAAGAGACAGGCCGAAGCGATGGTTACCAGTTGGTTCGGCAGAAACAAGGCGCGCCAGATGCCGTCGCCCCGGGAAAGGACGTTGGGGATATTGATCAAGTATCCCATCAGGAAGACACAGGCGAATATTATGCCCGACACGCGCAGCTTGTTTTCCATCATCCTACCCAAGACGCGGCGAGGGCGGAAAAGAACGGGGCCTCGGCGTCGGTCATTCGTAGGGAATGTGTCATAACCGCCGCGAGCGCCGCCAGGCTCCGCCAATTGACAGCGAGCTTTGTGGTATCCATGGCCTTGTGATATATCCGATCTCCTATGCTGTAAAGTCCGGCGCCAAGCGAGCGTCCGCGCCTTCCCCGAAGGTGTCGACCTCGATCCGCGCTGTCTCCACCGATCGCGCCCTTTTCCCCCTTACCGCGAACAGCGGTCGGCGAGATAGACGATCGACTGGTAGGGAATTCCCCCGGCCAGGGAGACGCCGATTTCGCAGGTCCTGCTGTTCGAGTAGCCCGAACGGCAGTCCGGGGGCAGCTCTTCCTTGAGGCCGGAAAGGGCGGAGGCGCTCAGTTCGGGGAAGAGGAAGATCCTGTCGCCGGCCACGCCGCAGCAGCCGACGCCCGCGGGTACGACCACCTTTTCGGCGAAGGCCCGCGCGACCGCGACGAAGGCCTCGGCCAGCTCCATCTTCCTCGAGCTGCAGGTGATATGAATTGCGATTGTTTCGGGCGACTTTTCTATCGTGAGGACTTCGAGGAGGAACTCGCGGATGAAGCGGACGGGCTCGAAGAGCCTGAGCCTCGGATCCGCCTTGCCCGTGGCCGTGAGGAGGCAGGGGCTCGTGTCGAAGAGGACGGGATACTCTCCGTCGCGGCTCGCGGTGAGGAGGGCCGCCTCGAGCTCGAGCCGCTTCTTCTCCCCCTCCTCCACGAAACCCTTGCTCGAGAAGGCCATGCCGCAGCAGAGCCCCGGCAGGCCCTCGGGCAGGATGACTTCGTAGCCGCCCTTCGCGAGGAGGCTCAGCATGGCCTCGTGGAGGGAGCGCTGGTCCCTGTCGCCCGGGGCGGGTCCCATGGAGCGGACGATGCAGCTCGGGAAGTAGACGACCTTCCTCTTCGTTTGGGGGGAAGAGGCCGCCTTCCCGCGGCTTTCGGCGAGGAGAGGCAGGGGAGACCTTCCGTCCGGGTTCCGGCCGACTTCCGCCAGGACCGCGGGGCGGATGGGCCGTGGCCTCGAAGGCATCGCCTTGTTCCACAAGGGGAGCCGGTCGCCCGAAAGCCTCCGTGCCGCCAGGGCCGCCGCGCCGAGGACTTCGGGACCGATGCTGGCCCTCACGAAGCCGATGGCCGAGAGACCCGCGCGGAGTCCGGCCGTCACTCCGCCCATATGCGAGGCCAGGAAGCGGGCCGTCGACTTCGCCCCTTGCCCATTGCCGAGACGGCGCAGCTCCTTCGTGTACTTGCCGGTATCGACGGAAACCGGGCAGGCGATGGCGCACAGACCATCGGTGGCGCAGGTCTGGAGACCCAGATAGACATAATCTTCCTCAAGTCGCGCCAGCCGCGACGCGTCGCTGCCCGAGGCCCTGAGACCGGCCATCTCCCGGCTCACCGCTATCCTCTGGCGGGGCGTGAGGCTGAGGTCCTTCGAAGGGCAGGAAGGCTCGCAGAAGCCGCATTCGATGCATTTGTCTACGTACTCGTGGGCGGCAGGCAGAGGCTTGAGGTTTTCGATGTGGGCCAGGGGATTGTCGCCGATGAGGACTCCCGGGTTGAGGAGCCCCTTCGGGTCGAAGGCCTTCTTGACTCGGCGCATCAGGTCGTGGATCCGCCGCCCCCACTCCATCTCGACGAAGGGCGCCATGTTGCGCCCCGTTCCATGCTCGCCCTTGAGCGAGCCGTCGTACTTGTTCACGACCATGTCGCAGACCTCGTCCATGAAGGCCTGGTATCGCGCGACTTCTTTCTCGTCGCCGAAATTCTGGGTGAAGACGAAGTGGAGATTGCCCTCGAGGGCATGGCCGAAAATGATACCCTCGGCGTAGCCGTTTCTTCGCATCAGGCCTTGGAGCTCAATCGTGGCCTCGGCGAGGCGGCCGATCGGGAAGACCACGTCCTCGATGACGACGGTCGTGCCCGTCTTCCGGACGGCTCCCACGGCAGGGAAGAGACCCTTGCGCACATGCCAGAACCGGTCGAATTCCTCCTTCTTGTCGGTGAAGGCGATCGGCAGGAGGGTGGGCACGGACGAAAGCGCCGCGACTATCTCCCCCACCTGGCGCGCGAGGCCCATCCTGTCGGCCGCGCGGGTCTCCACGAGGAGGGCGGTGGCCTCCTCTCCCAGACCCGACAGAAACTCGGGCATGCCGGCCTGGTCCTCCACGGAGCGGAGCGAGGCTCGATCCATGAGTTCGACGGCGGACACCGGCCCCGCCTTGAGCGTGGTCGCGGCCAGGCAGGCCCTCTCGATGTCGGGGAAGACCATCAGGGCCGAGGCCTTGTGCGGATGCTCCACGACGGTGCGATAGGTGATTTCGGCGATGAAACCCAGGGTGCCTTCGGAGCCGATCATCAGGTGGAGAAGAATGTCGATCGGGTCCGCGAAATCGAGGAAGGCGTTGACCCCATAACCCGTGGTGTTCTTGATCCGGAATTTCTCCGCGATGCGTTTCGACGTGGACTCGTCGGCGAGGATTTCGCCGCGAATGGCCGACAGCTCGGCGAGAAGTGGCGCGTGGGACCGCGCGAAGGCCCCCCTCGAGGCGGAATCGGCCGTATCGAGGAAGGACCCGTCGTGGAGGAGAAGCTTCATGCTCTCCACCGTGCGATAGCTGTTCTCGGCCGTGCCGCAGCACATGCCGCTCGCGTTGTTCGCCGCGATGCCACCGATCATGCAGCTGTCGATGGACGCGGGATCCGGCCCGATCTTGCGGCCGTGCGGGAGGAGGAGGGCGTTCGCGCGGGATCCGACGATGCCGGGCTCGAGGACGATGCGCGCGCCATCGTCGAGTATCCGATGCCCCTTCCACCCCCCCGCGAGGAGGACGAGGACCGAGTCGGTCACCGCCTGGCCGGAGAGGCTCGTGCCCGCCGCCCGAAAGGTCAGGGCCACGTCGAAACGATCGGAGGCGTCGAGGAGGAGCTTTACCTCCTCGACGCCGCGGGCCTTCACGACGATCTTCGGAATCAGCCTGTAGAAACTGGCGTCGGTTCCGTAGGCCAGGGTGCGAAGGGGGTCGCAGACGATGCGCGATGATTCGATACTGCCGAGGATGTGCTTGAGAAAGGCCCGATGGGCCGGCGGCAGGGCCTGGAGATCGGCGGAGACGCATCCTTTTGTCACTTCTTTACCCCTCGTATGGCGCCCATCAGGGCCCTTCGGTACGTCCGAAAAGCGAGAGCGCGAGTTCGGAAATTCCCTTCCTGAAGGGATTGAGGTCCCGTGGCGTCCCGACGTGGAGCCGGTTCGCGAGAAGGACGATGACGAGGCCCGACGGCGCGTTGACATGGAGGTAGGTGCCGGTGAAGCCCGTGTGGCCGTAACCGCTGCCGGGATAGTTGTCGCCGAGCTGGAAGCCGAGGCCGCGGGCCCCGCCATGGTCGCGCGAAGCCTCAGCGGCGATGTGTGGCTCCAGATAGGCCGCTCCGTCGACTCGACCATCGTCGAGATAGAGCCTGCCCAGGCGGCAGAGGTCGCGCGCGTCGGCGAATAGGCCGGCGTGCCCCGCGGCGTCCCCGAAAAAGTAATGGCAATTGCCATCATTCGGTTCGCCGGTGATCGGACGCCCGGAATCCCTCCAACCGCCGAAGGACAGGCCCAGATCGGCCACCATGCCCGCCTCGATCCTGTTGCCGAATTCGGTGGCCGCGACGGCCCCGCGGGGTGCCTTCCAGGAGCAGCGAGAAAGCCCGAGGGGGGCGAAGACCAGCTCGCCTACCGCCGCGTCGATGCCCTTGCCGGTCAAGGCCTCGACGACCCGGCCGAGGATCATGAAATTGAGATCCGAGTAGACCACCTCGTTCCGAGGCGGATGCCTCGCGAGGACATCGGCGAGGATGACCTCGAAGGACTCGCCACGCCGGGCGTAGAAGGGGTACCAGTAATGGATACCCGAGGAGTGGCAAAGGAGGGAGGATATGTCCTTACCGCCTATCGCGGCGGCCAGGGCGGCGAGGACGGCCGGATCGACCCTGGCGTCGAAGAGGCCGGGGATGGACTCGAGCCTCGTGGCCAGGCCGAGTCGTCCCGTCGTGACGAGGCGCAGGACGGCCGTGGTGGTGAATATCTTGGTAATTGACGCAATATCGAATATCGTGTCGGTGCCCATCGGTACCCTGCCGGCATCCGAACGGAGGGCGTCGCCCCAGGCGTTTTCGACGAGGAGCTCCGCCCCCGCATCGGTCCGGCGCTCGACGCGAAGCACGGCGCCGGCGAAGAGACCCTCGTCGATCGCCTTCCGGAATTCCGCGTCGAGGACCCCGTCGCCCCTCCCGCCCCGGAGCGCTCGACTCACCGCGCTTCTCCCTCGCGCTTCTTGACCATGATGATCTCGGCGATGCCCTTCCTCGCGAAGTCGGGCAGGGCGCCTACCTTTTTGTAGCCCTGTCTCTCGTAAAAAGCCTGAGCAGCCACGTTGAAATCGGAGACGAGGAGGCAGAAGTCGCGACCGACCGGGGCCCCCCTTCGCTCGAATTCGCCGAGGAGCAGACTGCCCACCCCGGCGCCGCGAATGGATTCGTCCACCGCGATGAGGCGGAGATAGGGGGCCGAGGAGAAGGCGCCGAGACGGTCCATCCACACGAAGCCCGCGACCATCCCGCCCCCCTCGGCCACGAAGAGCTCGCCGCCCGATTCCAGGGCGGCCGCAAGACTGCGGGACATGGCCTCGGGCCGGAAGCCGTAACGCTCCCCGATGACCGAAGCGCAGACGATGGCCGCGCAGCGCCAGGCATCGTCGATTCTCATAGCTCTGATGATCATTTCCATGTCGACCTTCCCGTCGGATCGGAGGCTATCCGGCTTATAGGGTGAGCGAACCGAGAACGACGGGATGCCTCGCTCCCGTCACCGCCGGCAGATTGCCGGGCCTCCCCATGAGCGACTCGTGGCCGATGAGGGCGAAGGCCATGGCCTCCCGCGCCTGGTCCGGCACCCCATATTCGTCGGTCGTCGCCACCTTTATTCCCGGTGGCAGGCGCTCCTCCAACATCCTGAGAAGCGTCGCATTGCGGGCCCCGCCGCCGGCGGCGAGCAAGCTCGCGACGGGGATTTCGGGCAACACGAAATTCCTTACCGCCGCGGCTATCGATTCGGCAGTGAAGGCCGTCGCCGTCGCGACGACGTCCTCGAAGGAAAGCCGCTTCTTTCGCGCCTCGCTCAGGAAGGCCGCGGCGAAGTCGGCCCCATAGACCTCCCGGCCCGTGCTCTTGGGCGGGCGCCGGGCGAACCAGGGATCGAGCATGAGGGCGGCTACGATTTCCTCGGCTACCTTCCCCCTGGCCGCGATCGCCCCGCCCTCGTCGTAATGCCTCTCGCCCCTCGTGCCTTCGAGGACGAGGGCGTCCATGACCATATTGCCAGGACCGGTATCGAAGGCGGTCACGCCCGAGTTTTTCGCCCCGGCCGGGATCACCGTGGCGTTCCCAATGCCGCCGATGTTCTGGACTATCACGCCCTCGCTGGGAGAACCGAAGAGGAGGGCATCGATGAGGGGAGCCAGGGGCGCACCCTCCCCTCCCGCGGCCATGTCCCTTGCCCTATGGTCCGAGATCACCGGTATCCCCGTCCTCTCCCTGAGGACGGCGGCGGAACCGAGTTGGAGCGTTCCCTTGACCTGGAGAAGGCCCGAAGGTCCGGGAAAGGCCCGGGGCAGCGGCGCGTGCCATACCGTTTGACCATGCATGCTGATGGCATCGACATCCGAGGCCGGGATGGCCGCCTTTTCCAAAACGAGCTCCACCGTCCTGGCGTACCATTCCGAGAGACCGAAATGGGCGTAGGTCAGATCGTCGATGCGGGCGGTTGAAATCGAACAGAGCCTCGCCACGAGGTCCCTGAGTTCATCCGGATAAGGCAGGTAGGCATGACCAAGCATGCCGATCGATGAAGTAGCCCCCTCGGCGTTCGTCACTATCCGGACAAGAACGGCATCGACCCCATCGAGGGAAGTTCCCGACATGAGGCCAAGCACGAGATGCTGGGTCTTCGAGGCGTAGCTGTCGCTGTAACTCACGATCACTCCAGATTCGTCCCCAGAAATAGCCCGGCGCTTACAGGCCAAGCTTCGACATAAAGGAACTTCTCGACATATTTTGGCCCTTTTTCTGGACTGCGACAAGGGGAATTTGAAATTATATTTCTTTACACTCTGACTTTGGGGTGATATGTTAAAACTGTATTTCATCCTTCCGATCGCTTCCCGGAGGCACCATGCAGCCCGTAGCCGATCGCCCACAAGAGGAAGATCGTTTATGGTCGACTTGCCGATAACGCAGGACATGCTCGACGGATTTACCACCGAAAGCCGCAACGAGCTTTCGATGGATATCGACTCGAAGGGAACCAGGGAAATCCTCGCCATCATCAATGCCGAGGACAAAAAGGTTCCCTAT
>Ga0307375_10007344_pt1 | contig 10067 bp, 5 predicted proteins | sample TR1MG_FD_202531 | JGI IMG/M metagenome (GOLD analysis project Ga0307375, IMG submission 202531) | Soil microbial communities from Risofladan, Vaasa, Finland - TR-1 | ecosystem: Environmental > Terrestrial > Soil > Coastal area > Acid sulfate soil | place: Finland: Risofladan, Vaasa | collected...
TGCCTGCTCGTATCCCCCGGCGGCGATGACCTGCCCATCGGCGGAGATCGCTACGGCTTTCACACTTTCTCCAATCCTATAGGTCCAGAGCGGATAGTGATCGCCCGTCTCCGCCCGCACGGCAACTCCGTACAGGCTGCAGAGGAGGAGACCGCAGAGCAGAACTTTTCCCAGAGTACCTATCATTTTTCCCATTCCACTTCACCACACTTATATTCCATACCTTCAACTACTATTATTCTTTTTACTCCTTATATACCTCGCTCAATTCCCATTCAGGAGCGAATAGTAGGAGGACCACTGGTAGGGGTTGTCCGCGACCAGCCCCGTCCCCGCCCACTGGAGGAAACTGAGGAAACCGCCCCGGAGGGCGAAGTTCCAGAGCAATATTTCTGGAATAAAGGTTATCCGGAAGAACCACATTAATTTAATACTGTTTTTAGATATTGCAGCAAGGGATCCGATTGAACTCGCGGGGGCGAAGGGAAATCCTACCAGCCCAAAGAGGTACTTCATGCCATTGGACAATCCGACTCCGATTTTTAAATTACGCAACGCGGCGTCTATTAACTCGAGCCCCATCAAGTTTCTAATTGCGAGTGGTCCTGGCGCAGGAAAGTTTAATGGAGCTGGAACGAACACCATCCTCTCGTAGGGGACGATCAACCCACCTTCTGCCGACCAACAGACTGGGATGGCAGAATGCTAAAAAACGTCTTCTTTATAAATATCAAGGAAATAATTTCTCCAAATTGGAATTTATTTTTTAAAAAAACTATTCTAAATATAAGAGAATTTAGGAATAAATATGATGAATTAAACGATTTAAGAAATAGCCTCATGCATCCTGAAAAAAATTTTGAAAAAAATTTAATTAATAGACTGAAATATAGCTTTGAAATTTATCAAATTTTTAAAAAATAATACATATTTCAGAAAAGGATTGATTATATTGGAATAATTTCAGTTATATTGTAAAAGATGCGGGAATTAAATAAATTCCAGCTGAATAATATTCTGTGATGCTATATGAGAATGATGCTAAAGATAAGGAAAAGAAAAATAGAGCGCCATTCTTTTACCTTTTTTATAAAAAGTCAAGTATTTCACTTTGATCTGTTAAATTATCAGTTAGCAGAAAAATTACAATAGTGATTTAATAATTTTATCTAAAAAATATGTGCAAAAGCAATTCCGTCATAAAAATGCCCACCCCACTGAAAATTCTTTCAACGTGGGGCTGAAAACTTTTTCAACCGCTGAAAATTCTTTCAACGTGGGGCTGAAAACTTTTTCAAAGTCTCTCTGAAAATTTTTTCAACCAGTAAAAACTTTTTCAATTTTGCGCTGAAAGTTGTTTCGAATCCAATTTCTGTCCAAGTGTAGTCCGTTAGGTATTCAGCGTACCTTTTGGAATGAATCGTTCTTCGATAAATTCGCTCATTTGATCTCCGATGAAGGCTCACACATGAATTTCACTAGTGAATTATATAAATATTAATCATATTATCAATGAAACTCCAATGAATAATTCGTTAAGGTATAAACATTATTATTTTAATTGATATAGTTAAAACTTATTTTTAATTAATTTGGTGATTTATATATGATGTAATTTCAGGGGGACATGCAACGAAATGTCGACTTGTGGTGATATTCCCGATAATTTTAGAATGAAATCTTTTTTTCCGTTAGGAAGACACCTGTACCGGGGTTTAAAAGAGCTTGGATGGAATTATTGGAGGCAAGGCATTCGCGGTTTATCCAAAGAGAAAGGTGGAGACCTTTGAATGATTAGTCCGTTTTTATAATTAATTATCGATGAAATTTACGTTCTAGCTCATCTTTTGGGAAGGTAATTATGGTAGGTCTATTATGCGCACACACATAGGGATTTTCCGTCTTTTGTAACTCGCGATAAATGTTCTCCATTTGAGCATGGGTGAGTTTATCACCTGCTTTAATTGCGGCCTTACAGCCGTAAAGTTGTGCAATCTCATTTTGAGAGGGGATCTTTTTAGAAGCAGGGTCGATTTTTGCCAGCAATTCATCGATAATTAATTGGATGTCCTCTTTTTTAATTGTCTTACCAAGAATAATAGGTAATTTAATAATACGATAGGTTTTTTTGCCGAAAGGTTCAATTTCAAAGCCGAAATCTTTTAAAATCTCTAGTTTGGATTGCAGTGTAATGGAATCTTGAAGAGGGAATTCGATTGTAATGGGAGACAGTAAAGTCTGCGTTTGGAGAGCACCAGCTTCTAATTTCTTTAGAAATTTCTCATACATGATACGTTCGTGAGCGGCATGCTGATCAATAATATAGAGATTTGTCTGATCTGTTGCAATGATAAATAAATTATGGGTCTGCCCAACAATCTCAACGGGGGGCAATTTACTGATAGGAATGGAGTCAGCAGTAGTGATGGATTTATTAGGTTTATCCGAAGAAATAATGTCAGTTTTAGGAATTAATTTTTGCTGAATAGATATAGGTTGGGGAATTGATTGAGATATTTCAGGTTCCGTTTTTTGAATAGGTTTAGATTCTGTTTTTTGGATAGGCTTAGGCTCAGATTTTTGTACTATAACCTGTTTCTGTGTAATTGGAATCTTCGGAATTAAATTACTTCTATCAAAAGAATCCAAAATAACTTTTTGAATCGTTTCAAACAGTAGTCTTTCCTGACTGAATTTAACTTCCTGCTTCGTAGGATGAACATTCACATCAATCATCGCAGGATTGATATCGATAGAAAGGACAATGAGCGGGTGGCGATTTTTTGGGAGAATTGTTTTATACGCTTCGTCAATGGCATCTATGATTATTTGACTTTTAATGAGCCGCTTATTGATGAATATTGAATAAAATTTACGAGTACCTCGTTGGATAACGGAGTTGGAGACATACCCAAAAATTTTGATTAAATCAGTGGTATATTCGATGGGAATCATATTTTTAGCAATATCTTTACCATATACGTAGAAAATTTTATCAAGGATGTTGGAAACCGCTGGGGAGTTTAGAATTTCAGTCTCATCATGAGTTAAAATAAAATGAATCGGAGCATATAGGAGCGAATAATTCGTAATCACTTCTAGGATAGATTGAAACTCTGCAGTACTGGTTCTTAGAAATTTAAGTCGAGCCGGAACATTATAAAACAGGTTTTGGACCCGAATTGTTGTTCCATCGGCACGTTCTGCTTGTTCGATTTTTATAATTTTACTTCCTTCTACAATCTTACGAGTTCCAATAAGAGAATTATGTTCTTTTGTTATTAATTCAACTTGTGAAACAGCGGCGATACTTGCTAAGGCCTCCCCACGAAATCCCAAGGTCTGAATCGATTCTAAATCGGAAAAGTCAGATATTTTACTGGTGGAGTATCTTTGAAATGCAATTTCGACATCATCGGGAGACATTCCTATCCCATCATCAATAACCTCTATAAGGTGTTTTCCACCCTTCTGAATGTTGATCATAATTTTTGTGGAATGCGCATCTATCGCATTCTCCAATACCTCTTTCACCACGGACGCAGGATTTTGAACCACTTCACCTGCAGCGATTTTAAGTCGGGTTTTTTCATCCAGAACTTTTATTTTACCCATTTATGTATCCCACCGATTTTTATGTGGTTTTTTTCGTCGAAAACTTAAGATACTATCATAAATAAACGCGGAATTAACCTTAATGGCTTTATTCTTTTCTTTTTTTATAAATGAATCCCTCTATAGAAAAATTATAAATGGACATCAGATAATCGTTAGACCGGGATTAATAAAATCCAAATAAAATTAAAGAGATTGATGTAAAATGGTTGGAATTCGCTCATATGGAGTATATATTCCCAAATATAAATTACCACGCAAAGCCATAGCAGAAGCATGGGATTTCCCGAAAGCACCGGGGAATTTGACGGTCTCAAATCAAGATGAAGACAGCGTAACAATGGGTATAGCTGCAGCATTTGAGGCCCTTGAGACAGCCAATATTGATCCAAAAGAAATTGACGCGTTATATTTCTGTACCACTACACAACCCTATGTTGAGAAGCAGAACGCAGCCACTCTAGCTTCAGTCCTCTCTCTACGAGAGGATTGCTTAACAGCAGACATTACAGACTCTACGAGGGCGGCTACAATTGCACTTAGAAGTGCAGTTGATAGTGTCTCTGCTGGAAAGGCAAAGAATGTTCTCGTTGTAGCCTCAGATAAAAGGTATGCAGAGCCCCTCTCTATGTATGAATATCAATACGGAGATGGAGCTGCAGCACTCGTTGTATCTTCAGACGATGGGATAGCAAAAATCAATGGATATCACTCTGTAAATTATGAATTGGTTGGTCCTTGGCGAATGGAAGGGGATCTAAACGTCAAGCAATTTGAAATTAAAGTAGAAATCGCCTATGGGTATTTGAATAATACAATTAAAGTTATTAAAGGCTTAATGGAAAAATTTGAATTGACACCTGAGGCGGTTAAAAGAGCTGCTTATTATTGTTTAGATCCGCGATCTTATGGTCGAATAGCAGGCGCATTAAAACTCAGTACTAAAGCATTAGCAGATAATCTTTTCTTAGATCATGGTAATACAGGGACGGCATTGGCAATACAAATCTTAGTGGGAGCGTTGGAGCAGAAGCCTTCTCTTAAACCAGATGATAACGTAGTTTTCGCTAATTATGGTGATGGTGCAGATGCCTTTTATCTCCAAGCTACAGATAAATTAAGAGATCTGGTAAAAACCCATACATCTCTTTCGAAGAAATTAGGAAAACGGTTGCAAATGGAAAAATACACCGATTTTTTGAAATATCGCTATTTGATCAAGACAAAGAAGCCTTTTACACGTAAATCAAGTAATGTAACAATGTGGAGAGATGGTAAAGCACTGAATCAAATGTTAGGATTCAAATGTAATAAATGCGGTGTGGTTCAATATCCATTACTTATGAGAAGCTGTGTCGAATGTGGATGTCAAGACATAACAATAATGAAATTAAAACGGACTGGAACAATCTTTACCTACTCATTAGATCATCTGGTTAACTCTGAATACTATCAAACACCTGTACCACGATGTGTCGTTGATTTAGATGATGGCGGACGCCTTTTACTTGATATGACAGACTGCAATCCTTATGATACCCGTGTTGGAATGCCAGTCGAATTAACTTTCCGAAAATTGCATGAAGGTGGAGGATTTATTAATTATTATTGGAAGTGTGTACCTGCTGAAGAGAAAAAACCAGAAACTGAGGTAAAGGAGGCTTAAAGAATGGGACATATACGAAAGGGAAGTATAAAAGATAAAATCGCCATAATCGGAGTTGGCGCAACAAAGTTTGGTGAGTTATGGGAAAAGAATCAGTACGATTTGCTAATGGAATCTTCGAATGAAGCATTTAAAGATGCAGGGTTAAAAAATCCTCAAGAAGAAATTGATGCAATCTGGTGTGGAATTCAATATTATTTCACCGGGCTCTCAGGTGGAACAGCAGCGGATGCTATGAAAATATACGGCAAACCAGTAACCCGCGTCGAAAATTTCTGTGCATCTGGGATGGATGCTTTCAGAAATGCATGTTTTTCAGTAGCAAGTGGGAAGGAAGATATTGTTCTTGCATGTGGTGTTGAGAAACTCATGGATGAAGGTAGCGCAGGGCTTCCAGGATTCCGAGAATTCGGACATCCTGTGCTCGCTTTGCCCAGTGCTCCAGCAATGTTCTGTTTTGCAGCATCGAGGTCTTTCGCCGAATATGGCTGGACAAAGGAAGATTTAGCACGCGTCGCAGTTAAAAATCACTTTAATGGGGTCAAGCATCCAAAAGCACATTTTCGGAAAGAAATTACCATTGAAGATGTGATGACCGCTCCGATGATCGCCGATCCTCTTGGACGTTATGATTGTTGTGCAATGAGTGATGGTTCAGCCGCACTTGTAATAACTACCCCCGAAATAGCTGAATCATATACAAACCATGCAAAAGATTTTATAGTAGTCAAAGCTAATGCGCTCTCAGTTCATACCAACTTTCCATGGTATAAACCATCCTATACGTTTTTAGGTTTCCCATCGACGCAGCAAGCTGCCCAAGCGGCTTATAATGAAGCCGGGATCACTGCAAAAGATGTTAGTTTTGCTGAAGTCCATGATTGCTTTACAATCACGGAAATGGTGAATTACCAGGATCTCGGGTTTATTCCACAGGGGACAGCGAACGAATGGCTCAAGAATGGAGGTCCAATGATTGATGGCGAGAAACCTGTAAATCCATCAGGTGGGCTGAAGTGCTTTGGGCATCCGATTGGTGCAACAGGTTGTCGCATGCTCTATGAACTCACAAAGCAATTGCAAGGACGGGCTGAGGGAAGACAAGTAAAAGATCCTGAATATGGGTTAGCCCATAATCTGGGTGGAGCATTTACCGTCGCTTCAGTAACGATCCTTGGAAAGAAAGGATAAAACCAACTCTTTTTTTTTCTTTTTTTTGATTTTAAGTTATTTTTGCTTCTTTTTTGATTTCCCTAATTGAATGAATTCTATGACGAGTCCATATGTTTCTTCCGTGTCCAGATATGCCCACTGAATACTCCCGGCAGCAGTTCCCTTTTGGAGCAATTCAATCCCGAGTTCTTTTGCCTTGGATAGGGCCCCTTCTAGATCATCCACAAATACCCCCAGATGATGCAAACCCTCACCTTTTCGTTTTAGAAAGTCAGCCTGACAACAATCCCCTTCTAACACTTCAATTAATTCAAGTTGAACTGCCCCAACTCGCGCTAACCCATTTTTTATCTGGAAATTTTGTAATTTTCCTTTGTATATTATTTCTTCAGGCTCTCGCTCCAAGATTTGAAAAGGTCCAATACCAAATATCTGCTCTAATAGTTTAGCGGTTTTTATTACATCTCGAACGACAATTCCAATTTGGTTAATTGCCTCTATTTTTAATGGATTGTTCATATAATTCCAACCAAAAATGATTTAACAACTCTTATCCTCGCGCTATATATAATTTTTAGTAGCACTTAAGTTGTAAATGTTGTATGTGTTTTAAATTCCACAACTAAGATATTGTATGAAGATATTCTAATTCACATAACATGAATCGTATTAATAAATTCGTAACTTTGGGATACGCTTTTTCATTGCTTGCGGCAATAATTTGTCTTATTTTCAATTGTGCGACTGTTTTTGTGATGCATTCAAGTTTAGATTGGATACCGGTTATTATATTCGTAACTTATAGGGCACAGGATTTAATCCTATTTTATTTCGTTATTTGTATTTCATCTTGCGCTTTAATTCTTCTATTAATTAAGAAATTGAAACCGGTTTTGAAAGCTCTTTTTTTTGTAACCCCGTTTGCCGCTGGGTTGCTCCTGTTATTCATGCTCTTAGTTCCAAACGTGATCATTGTAGTGCCAGTGAGTACATCGCAAGCTTTTTTGGATACAATTAATGTAGGAGGATGGATATTTATTCTAATTGCGGTTATTCTGGTGATTACTTCTTTAAGTGCTATCTTTTCAGATAAAAAACTAATAAGTTATTTGATCTTAGTCATCTTGTTTGTTTGCGGTGCATTGACGGCAGAATTTATCCATGAAAGCGGACATGCAATATTTGTGATCCTATCAGGGGGGACGGTAACCGAATTTGTACCTATTCCTTGGATGGTAGGAGGACACTGGATCGCGGGGTATGTCAGCTTTACGGGCGTTCCTGAGAACTTAGTACCATTAGTGATGATAGGAAGCGAAATTTTTCAGTGGATCTCCTTAGCTATTTTATGTCCAGTACTATTTTTTCATCCGAAAATAAAAATCAGAAAGTATCTCATTTGTTGGTTCCTTTTTGCATGGGTTGATTTCCCTCTTTATACGATCAATAATGCGTTAGCCATTCCGCATTGGTTTTTCTTTGGGGGGCTGAACGGGGATGTCCTGCAGTTCTGCAACTTAACGGGATTCCCATTATGGGTAATGATCATATTTGCGATCCTCCAGCTAGTTTTAGGGAGTATTTTTCTCTATAAAATACTGAGAAAAAAAGACGCGATCGTAAATACAAATCAAGTTATTTAAAAATTAGCTCTACTAAATCCTCAGCTGCCTCAAAAGCTTTTGTATGACCTGAGAAATGTTGAATCTGGTCGTTAAAAGCTTGTTCAAATTGTGTAGTGAATTCGTTTAATTTAGTGATTAAATATTGATTAGGAGTACCACGGATAATAAGAGCAACGCGGGTATAATCCCCAGTTTCAATTTGAAATTGATAACTTTCATAGGAGAGAGTCTTCATTGAAGTCTCAGAAGCAGCAATTTCCATTCCGAAACTTTGGAGCGCATGTAGAAATCCACCAATTAGGTCCGGATCGAGATGCAGATTAGTAATATTTTTCTCAAAAAGCACAACCCCACTTTTTTTATCGATAATCATCAAATATGCAAGTATTCTTAAACCATAATCCCGTTCGTGTTCTTGAATTCGTTCATTTATTAATTGAAGACCCACAGAAAATTCATCGGAAATATAGTTTAGATCATTAAAGGTTTCTTGGTACATTTGCATATGAGAGCTGATTTGCTCTTGGATTTTATAATACCACTTAATAATCTCATATTGTAACTCAATTGCAGTTAGCAACTCAAGGGGGGAGGCAGGATCAAATTGGCTGATAAATTTAGAGTTCCACATTTTAATGGATGAAATCACAGTTGAATCAGGAAGGGTATTTTGAAACAGTTGCTGTAGAGTTAAGAGGCGATCGGTAATTTCGTGGATCGCTACTACCCCTTTACAGGAGATTACTGATTCATCGAGAAGATTACTGATTTTCATTAAATTAATAATTTTCTGGGAAATATCCTGTGTTTTTTTAGCCATTTTATAAGCAATTTCTAATGAAATATTAATTAAGTTGGAAAGATAAGCCAAAAAACCAGTAGTTTGTTTTAAATCTTCAGCCCATACATCCACTAGAATATCAGGATTTGCTACACTGACTTTAACGACCATATTTTTTCCTGTTACCTTCACATTTCCAGAGTATAAACCGGACATCTGCAAAGAATCCGAGGTTATTTCATTTAAATCTAAAGCACTTACTTGCTCACGTCCAATCCGGAAAGCCTCAGCATCGGATATGCTATGATAATTAATTCGACTTGTGCCTCGCTTTAGAGTTTTGATCCACTCGTCTACTTCGCTTTGGGTAGCTGGTTGCGGTTGAACTAAAGGACATTTGATACTAATTTCTTTCGGTTGAATAGTAAGGGAATGTGCATCTCCATAGGCATCTTGAAAGGAAATAGAACCGAAGACAGTAGATTGTCCGCATGTTAAGGGCGTTAGATAAAAATCGATCCCACGTGTTTCATTTGGAGGGAGGTTCGAAATGGTTTGTTGAGGAACATCCGTTCTAAATTGTTCTGACGGATTAATGTTGACCCCAATGTTGTGAATGGCCATACTTGTTAAATTGCGAACTGCAATTTTAAATCGAATTTGACCACCTATATAATCATAGTCTCTTTTAAGCTCAATTACCTCTTTCTGAAGCGAAATCTCTGCAAGAGTATAATAAGAAATCCCATCTTTCTCAATTTTATTTATTAAACCGCCATCTATCAATTCTTTAACATGCGGTTGGATAGTAGTGTAGGGAAAAGGAAGCAACTCAGCTATTTCGGATAATCGAAGCTGGTGCTGAGATGCAATACAATCATAGATTTTTTGGGTCGTTTCATTTCGTAAAATGAGCGTATTAAGTTCATTTACGCTGTCAAAATCAATTAGGAAATAGACGGACTTGTTTTTATACGAACTGCTTCGAATAAAACCATATAAGGTTAAGAAAGAGAGGTGAATTTGTACTTCATACGCACCTAGTCCAATAATTTTTCGTAGTTCACGCTCATGGGCCCCTGGGTATTTCAAGAGATAATCATATATTTGTTTGCGCTTTTCATTCTCCAAAATTTCATCCCTAAAATATTGCTTGCCCTCGACTAAATAATGCATTTGATAAAGTTCTCGGAGCGCGTGGTCGATC
>Ga0307375_10007347_pt1 | contig 10065 bp, 6 predicted proteins | sample TR1MG_FD_202531 | JGI IMG/M metagenome (GOLD analysis project Ga0307375, IMG submission 202531) | Soil microbial communities from Risofladan, Vaasa, Finland - TR-1 | ecosystem: Environmental > Terrestrial > Soil > Coastal area > Acid sulfate soil | place: Finland: Risofladan, Vaasa | collected...
GCCTTGCGTTCTTCTTGGCGTTCCACTTCTTCGCTGCTACCAACGCCAACGTGCGAATACCTCTAGGCAAGTCAGATACCGATGAGAGGGCCCAATGGGAGGCACTGATCCAAAGGTCGACGAGAGTTCTTGGCAAGATCTTCGGAATGTCCGGAGATCCGAACTTTGCGGCTCCTTCCGGTGTCTCCGACAGCAGATGCAGACGGGTAACGTTGCTTGGAAGATGAGGGATACAGAATCGAGACAGAGGGCCGTCGATGAACAGGGTGATGTCAGTGACACTGCGAGGCATGAGTTCTATCGTATCGTCATTCCAATAGCACCTTGATTGAAGCTTGTACGCCTCAAAGCTCTTTGAAGTAGTAGGATAGACAGTAGATACCTTTGACGGGAAATCTAGGGGGCGAATAGGAAGAAGATGCTGTATGACAGCGTTTCGGAAGGGGACGGATATGCTCGTTTGGTGGTCCCAAAACCACTTGTTATCTTCTCTTTGTACAGTGCTCGTGTTGTCTTGCCAGAAAGGACACGGTATGATGCTGTGAGGACCAATTCGAAGCGTCAAGTTGGGTGAGAGTTGCCAAATGAAACTCATCATGGCCCTGCAATCGTCAAACACCTTGCTTTGCTTCGGAAGTGCCAGGACGAGGTCTTCAGGTTTGGTGAAGCCCAAGTTCGCGACCCAGAGTTCAGTGAGAGTAGGTGTGAGGATGGAGGAGAGTGCGTTTTGTGATAAGTCACACTTCGGCAAGCGCAGCGTACGCAATCCATGTGGGAACGGGTGCTCAATGGGGCGTTGTATGTATGTGGAGAAGGCTTCTTTGGGGTCGTAGATGGTGAAGGACGTGAGTGAAGGAGGGAGTGCTCGGATCTCGGCGTCTGAGGGGAACGCGGAGGTTTTGAGTAGGAGTATCTTCAAATGGCGGAATGCCGATATCTGTTGCAATGTGTTGGTGTTGGGTGTGATAGCAAGGGATTGTAGCTTCGTCTGATTGAAGGTGGACAGGTCCTGCATGGAATGGGAGGGATATTCGAAGTGCGTGAGCTGTGAGTAATCGATGTCGAGGCCTCCCATGCCCCACCCTTCCACTGGATCAACCTGGTACTTGAGTGCTGCCATGTCGTATGGGTTCAATCTTTCCAGAGAGGGAAAGCAATGAGGGATACTCTCGAAGTTGACGTTGATGACGGATAAGTTGCGACGACCACGACCAGCAGCAGCAGCATTTTGTCCTCTTCCTCCTCTTTTGGAGAAGATCGGGGGTGGGGTTATCTTGGGCGCCGATGTGACGGTGAAGGAGCAGTTTTTAGCGACATCAGGAGGCAATAACTCTTTCAAGCCTGCGAAGACGACGTCGTAGTTCAGCTCTTTGAGAGTCGCTGAAAGCAAGAATTGAGTGATGTCGATGCATTGCGGGACGAAGGCGGTGAGTTGGCGCGGGATGAAGGGCAGATCTTCGTCAAAGATGCGCGAGGAGAAGGGGTAGAACTCTTCCAGCGCCGGGAACGCTTTGAGCAGGCCCTCCATCGTCTCCTGAACCGATGCCATGATAAATCTTCCTGCGATGCTGCGCAACGTTTTAGGGTATTCAGTGAGATAATCAAGGTCGAAGACGTGGCCCCAGACGAACAAGAAGAGGCGCGTCAAGTTCGGAGGGAAACACTCGGTGGGCAATTGGGTCATCGTCTGATCCATAAACAGCACAAGAGAGGTGAGGGAATGTGTTCCAATCAACCGGGTGCTGGGAGCGAGGATTCTTCACGCGAAGAGAGAGAGAGCGCAAAGCGCTCGGGAGGCCGGAAAAGCTCGACCAATTGTGCATACTGGCAAGCTTCAACTTAGTGAGCGTACGCGGCAAATCCGCAAACTCAACATGGGAAGTGAAGCTGCAGTCGGAGGTTACAGAGAGCGAGAGAAGATTGCGGGGCAGAAATTTGGCGGCATCCGCTTGCATCACACGCTTCACAGATAGCACCTTAAGGGTATTGGGCAGCAAAGAAACGTCCTGAACTGTAACATTTCGAAGCTTCATGCTTGTCAGACTGAAGGCGGGTTGCAAAGGGAGAAGAGAAGCCAAATGCAGCGTTCCATCACCATTCTTGACGTGTCGCGATGAATCACCGTCCACGACGTCACTTTGCAATGTGAACATCGAAAATTCATAGGGATACTGCAAGGATTTGCGGTTGAAGCTAGGCAGACGAGGCGGAAGAGTGTCGAACAGTCGTGGAGGCACTGAGATGCCCAAATCGCACCTAAGTCGCACAAGATGCCGTGGAAGATTCGAGAAGAATCGATTGTACAAGGTTGGGGACCAGCTCAGACCAAGGTCTTCGAAGGGATCGCAGAAAACGTTATGTTGTCGCGTGCTGACCAATGCTAGCGTCTCGAGGTTAGGCAGAACATCATTGAGCAGAAGGAGCTTGGGCAATGCAGACTTGCAGAAATTTGGGTCGACATGAAATGAGGTGGGGATAAGAGAAGCAGACGAAGTGTCCGTGATATCGCGAACCAGCCAACACACAACTGCATTGTCAAACTGGAAGTTAAGATGTTTTATCGACTTGGGAAGAGTAATGATCTCACGAATACCAATATTTCGAACCCAGACACGATGAAGGTATGCCACAGAGAGGACAGAAAGGTTGCTGAAGTATCGAACGCCTCTAGGCCAATCCGTAAAAGTTTTAGCGGGACTACACTGGTTGAAATGAAGTTCCAAAGTACCAAGAAAGAGCTTTTGAGACAATAGAGAGACGCCAGAGAGAAGGGCAAGACGCAAGACCGAACTTCCATCGACAAGGCTCGCAATACGACCAAGTTCCTCTAATGGGAGATGGGTAAGTGAGGACATATTTGACATCGAACCAAGAGGAGGTAAATAGAGGAGGAAATGGGGTACCGTTCCAGACCAAAGTGGGAATCCTCAGATAAAGAGTTCGTACAACTTTGCTGAAGTTTGTCGAAATTTCATAAAAGTTTCCCAGAATTGGCGATCTGAGACGTTCCGGCCCACTCTGCTTGGGTAAGGGACAGCATACAGCTACCGAAGCATTCTTTCATGCTCGGCATCAGTTCCTTTCTGAGGCGTCAATCCTTTGGCGCAGTGTCACATGGAAGGTCATGGTCTGCAAAGGCCTTCTCTCCGGCTTCGACTCGGCCCCTCTCGGTACGTTCAGCATAGGAACTCTTCTTTACCACTTTATTTCCTCTCCCATCCTTCATATGAGCTGTAATCTCTATTTAACCTTCAGAGAGACCCATACTGACGAGAACGGATCACTCTTTCACTTCGCTGCAGAAACTGAGCTCTCTTGGCTCTCCTTCCTCATCTTTCAATCTCCAACTGGCTTCATCGTCTTCTACTAAGTCTTTTTATGGGCATTTCCGCGGATTTACGGCATCGTCATCTCATCGAGAGCCAGGATTGGACGTTCGAAGTGTGGATTCCCTGAATGGCGTTTCTGAGCACGAGCATGGATTCTCCTCTGATCCTAGTCGCCAAAAGTTTAAGCAGAGAGCAGTAGACGAGGAAGAGGAGGACGATTCATTTGGATTGGACCAATTTGCAGCGAAAATCCATCTTGGAAAACCTCCCGGTTCCGGGTTCAATTCTGAGCTTGAAAAGATCCGAAATCATCTCCTGAAGCTCTCTTCGTCTCACAAGTATTCAGAGATGCAATCCTACCTGGCAGAATTGTTAACGAAGCGCGTGGATATATTTGAGCGCTTGGAAACGCAAGGCCGCTTGGTTTGGCTCCTGATTCGTTCTTATGGCCTTCGATTGCCTCTGGAGCAGATGCGAGAGCGTCTTGGATGTGCTGTGCAAGTATGTGAGGCTTGGGCGCATGGAGAGCGTTCAGGATACCTGTGGGGCGTGTTGTTGGACGCGGTCAACAAAAGTGCGCTGAATGACGAATCTGAGGTGCTTTGGTCTCGCATAGTGCAGATGATGGATGCGCGTGGTGTGGAGTTTGAGAGGGATCGTGTGTACCTGTGGACGGCGCGTTTGGCGGGCGTGATGGACTCGTTCCGTTATCCGCTCGTGGAGCCTATTTTGGCGCAATTATCGTCTGCTTCTGGCCCAGATCTTGCGGCGTGGGCGTTCTCGAGGTGTTTGGCCAAATCGCTTCTGCTTCATCAACCCGTCATCTCCAAGTTGCCTCTCTGGGAGGGAAAGGAGTTGGAGTCTGTGAAACTCAGAGCCGCGCACATCTCTCCCCTTCTCGCGGACGTTGGTAGCATTGAAGCCGCTCGGACCTATTGGATTCGCGACCATTCAGAATTATACAGGAGCGACGAGCCAGTACCGGAGAGTCAAATGGAGGCGAGGCTGGAGATGGAACACCTGAGGGCCGGTCTCCTCGTCTTTGCCAGATTCCCAAAGCTTGAGCCACCTCACGATAACATCCTCGCTCTCATCATGTCTCGTTTCGAATCCGTGCTACAGACTCACCCCCATCTTTGCGTACACAATCACGGACTACTCTTCTCACTGACGAGGGCTGGCTTCTACGAACTTTGCAATCGTCTCTCACAGATCTTCCTCTCGCATGGATCTTCACCAAACATCATCGGCGCTGCAATGACACCCATGTGCGTTAGAAACGGCGACGCAGAAGGGTTCAAGTACTGGTCGAGAATCAGAGAGCCTGCATCATCTACACTCGGTCACATTGACGCTTTCAACCTCTGGGCTCTCAACGCTTCTACACTGCCCATCAATCAACTCATCTCTCAAAAGCAACCACAGGGTCTCAAAATACCATTCTACCAACTCACTGTGGCAGATTCGTTTGTCAGGAAGAGGTTCCAACTCTCACACGAGCAAGCCTCTTCTTCTTCTTCTTCTTCTTCTTCTTCTTCTTCTTCTTGTTCTTCTTCTTCTTCTTCTTCTTCTTCTTCCGTAACTCCAAACGTCAATGACTCTTCTTCAGCTCCATCACATACCACGACACCGAATGAAACTGAGGCGACCCTCAACCACTCTCACGTGATGACCGCTCCGAAACCAAAGTCCGCCCTCTCTCCCATCTCTGAAGAAGACTATCGCCTGTGGGTAGGCTGGACTGAGCGCCTCGCATCTTCCCCTCCTGGCATAGGCATGCAAGACCTACACAGCTTCCAGAAAGTGATTCTGAATCTCACCGTGCCTGGAGAGTTCGAGGAGGCGGAGAGTGTCATCCTCTCTCCATTCCGTCGCTCTGGGGCTGCACAGGACGTCGGAGTGGCCTTTTTGCTCCTGTTCTACACAGAAAATCGCATGTATACTCAATTGATCGACTTTACAAAGAAGGTCCTGAAACTGAGAGACACTAAATCGTTGGCCAAGATCATCGGATCGTCAAAACTCATCTTCATCTTCAATCGGCTTCACGAGCTTCAAGCACCTCCATTCTCCATCCTTCACCTTTGGAAGCTTATTGAATCCAAAGAACATACTCTGTCGATCGTCGAGCCTATCTGCAAGGCAGTAATTGCTTACCAATCATCACCGGACGCAGAACGACTGGTCGACAACCTCCTGCAAAGCAACTGGGGCCGAATACGCTCTAAAGAGGCTCTTCCGTCTGCCAACCTACTCTTGCAGTTCTTACAGAAGCGTAGGCGACAAGTAACATCCAACAAGCTCGAAAGATGGATCTCAGGAGTCGAGAAGATGCATGCCCAACCGAATCCCAAGAGTGCAACCCATTCGGTTGGAACTTCCAGTAGCGATGATTCCCTGTAGTAATATATCTTTCCATGGAACCATCAAACATAAGGTGACACAGGTGGGATGATGGATGTGCGCGAATGCCATTGAAGTCTCAAGGGGCTTTCTTCTCACCGATGTGAACATCTACCTGAATAAACAGTCTACATCTTACTCACTTCCCCCTTCCCTACTTCCTTCACAACCGGGCCGCAATGATTTCAACCAGGCGGCACAGGATGCATCACAGTGCGTTTCCTTCTCAAGCTAACACCTCATCCTTCGAAGTAAGACTGAGGTATAAGAGCATCATTTCATTTTTTAGTACAAGAGCGGGATAGGAGAGTGCTTTCATTCCTCATCGTCAACTACTTCCTCATCGTCCTCGTCGGCGCCTACTGCCTCGTTCTTCTCCTCCTCGGTGAGTCCAGGGAACACGCCTTGAGCAATCCAGTAGTCCAGAGCCTCTTGTAGCAAGTCAGTTGTGATATTGGGGTGTTTGAGTTGGAATCCGGTGGCGGTGAGTGCAGAGCTGTCTACGGAGAGTGAGTGGTCGTAGAGGAGCTCAGGTGCGAGGAATGGACTGATGGGTGTGGTTTCGATCTTGTGAGATTGGCACAATGCGGACCAGGGGCGCAAGTGACGATCGTTGACTGTATCGGTGGCGGCCTTGATGTTGAGCTTGGCCAACCTGCACATGACCGAGTTGACGAAGCCGGTCTTGATCTGGAACAGCTCCTCCAACAGATGATTCAACTTCTTTTGATCGGTGTCGTTCTTGTCGACCAAGTTGTAGATCTTCTTCACCTCACCATGAGTGGTCAAGTGCCAGAGGGCCGAGCAAACATCCACCACATGAACCGTGTGCAACTTCAAGTCTCCTCCCCAAAGGAACTTCATCTTGTTTCCCATGTATCGGTACACTCGTGCGATGGTGATTCTAGGCACTACAGTGGAGTTCGAGAGACAAGAAAGAGAGAGAGAGAAGAGAGGCGGGTCAGTGGAGGTCTCGTCTCCTTCAAATCTAGTCACTGTTGGTGGGGGGAGGGGAACAAGTGGAGCCTAGAAGTGAGAATAAGGGATGGCGACTACGTACTGAGTCCAGATTGGTCTCCAGGACCGTAAACGATGGCCGGTCTGAGCAGAACGACGGGCAGTCCCGAGTGGAGCCACATGTCCTCCACTTTCAGTTTCGCCTCGGCGATGCCAGTCCACGGCTTGATCTTTCCGTTCTCGTGGGATGGCTTGCTTCCGTGTGCGTACACCTGTGCGGTCGAGAGATCGAAGATGCGCTTCAGACCAGTGTGCTTCTTTGCCTCCTCAATCACCGCCCTCGCCACGTCCACGACCTTCTCGTCGTAGATCATCGGTGGTTGATCGTATTTCGTTTCGGAGGCCAGGTTGAAGACGTAGTCGTATTCCTGATTCCAACGCTTCGCCAATGAGGCTTGCGCGCAAGAAGGGTTTGAAGAGATGTTAGTGATGTGTAGCAGTGAGGATAAGAAGACAAGAGGCGAAGAGGAGGGGTTGAAAGGGGGTGAGCCGAAAAGCGGGATCGCTCCTCCGACAGAATCTCGGCTCCGACCATCTCCCACCCGTGCACGTGGGCTACAGTGGGCTACAGTGGGTAATCGCAACACGTACCAGCAGACTGGGCATTTCCTTGCTTGAATTTGACCAAGGGAGAGGCGAAGGCCTCAATGTGGACAGGTCCGAGGTACGCGACGGAGGGAAGCACTTTGTCCACCACCCGAATGTGAGAGCAAAGATCATTCTTCACCAAGTAGGCAACCAAGTTACGGCCAATGAAGCCACAACCTCCAAGGATCAACACAGTAGGTTTGGTGGCAGCCATCACGTTCACAATTCTGGCGGTGACACAATCACGGGCACGTTAGCTTCTATGACCTCAAAGTCGCCGCGAAAAGGGAAAAACAGAAGTGCTTCCAACCAGCAAGGTAGAGAAACACCATTCTAGGACGATCCACAAGTACACCAGCGTGACTACAAGAGCTTCACAGTTGGGCCAGCGTTCGGAACTGAATAGGCTAGAACGAAGCAAACACGGAGTCAAATGGTACTCAGGCGCATATAGTGCAAGAATCGAAGGACTTACCTCAGAACAGACCAAATGGCACACTGGAACGAGTAGGACAAGTTGCAGCTGGGAAACTTCGGCAATTTCCTCCTGATTCGGATATCGCTGGGGAACTCAGGAAAGATGCTGAAATTCCTCCCCAGTCCCTCCTTGACGTCCGAGAAAGGCACTTCAAATTACTCTTCTGTGCTATATACTTTCGCTGTTGGTTTTGCGGCCTCTTCGAGCATGGATGCGTCTTCTGTGGAGCGTGAAGGCGTTGGTACCTCGTCCACGTATGCAACCCCTGTATTTGCCCTTCTCCTCTGACTGGCCATATCTCGTTGAAGTATTCTCTTACTAACCTACATTTTCATCGATAGGGGACAAGTTCCAGCCTTCTTGCATCATATGAGGATTCTAATCGTACTGATTCCGTGCTGGCTGATTATCCTGTCCATGTCAGGTCGAATGTGCGCTTTGTGGCTCCTTATCCATTGAATTCCATTCTCATGTCCCTTTTAACACTTCTTGTCTCATTTAGAATGCTGGGCGCGTTTGGCTTGTTCGCTGCGCTGGCGTCCTTCTTGTACTCGCTTCGTCTTTACAACTCGTGCGTTTTCCGTCTTGTCTCACTGTGATACCGGTCAGTTCCTCTTCTTTCTGTATTCTGACCTGCGCGTTCTATCTCTTCAGATCACTTTTAGCCCTGATTGCAGGCATCACGATCTGTAACATTCTGCAGCTGTTGATCGGCACGTCTTTGCTCTCCACAAGCAGCGCATTTGGTCTGATGCTGTTCGTCATTACGATGTTGATGGGCCTCACTGGCAGTTATCTGGCTTTGCTATTTCCCTACATCTTCAGCGACAAGAAGACCGGTATCTCGACGGCGAAAACGACGGAGAGGTTCCTGTTCGTCGTCCTTCCGCTCCTCGCCTCCTCCTTGCTCACATGGGCTGCGATCAACTCGTTTGGCCTTCACACTGGTCCCTTTTGGATGCTTCTGATTCAGATCGTCAATTACTTCCTGTTTGGCTTGCCTCAACCATCGAGCTACTCCAAGTTCGTGGAGGCAGCAGGCGAACACGCGAGGGAATCATCCTCCCTCTCGTCATCATCCTCTTCATCGTCCTCTTCTTCCTCATCTCCTTATTCTTCTTCCCATGTAGTATCTTCTTCCTTTTCAGCGACCCCTGAATATGGATCGAGTCTTCCAACGACAGATGATGGAGATTCCCCATCCGCCTCCTCCGCGAAACGAATCAACCGTGAGACCGAGCTGATTGGTGGTGTGAAGTACTCTGATTTGGTTTGCAATGAGTTGTTGAGCTATTTCCAGATTGTGCAGCTGTTTGTGCCCCTTGGATTGCACATTGCGACCTATTGGAGATCGATCCTTTTGGTTTGGCCGAGCACCGTCGGAGAGTGGACTCACTTCGTCGACGTTATGATTCTCTCTCTCGTACCTCTGCTTCTTCTCGGTCTATTGGGTACTATTGGAAGACAAACCCCATTGTGGTGGGCGAGGGGTAACAAGCACGAGAACATGTACAAACTCTTCCTCGTCTCCTCCATCCTGATCCTCATCCCGTGTCTCGAGTTCCGAGTCCTCTTCTACGCATTTGATCACCTCCTCACTGGCCTCTCTCGCCCATGGAACTATCTCTGCCTCACGCTGGCGATCTACGCCTTCCTGCTCGCCGTCACGCTTCACCTTCGCTCCGAACGTAGCCGTCACCATCAACATGCCACTCAAATTGGAGGCACTTCAAACACCTTCAACGCCCTTTTCTCTTCTCAAATGACGCAAGCCAGACGTGCATCTCTCTTCCTAGGCGTGCTATGTGCCACTCTCGTCTGCCTTACTCTCGGCGTGCCCCTCTACCTCTGGCCAGCACCCATTCTCTCTGCCATCGCCTTCATCTCCTTCTACTACGAACGCAGATGGTGGATGTATGCGGCGTTCGTAGGCGGACTCCAACTAGGCTTGCTCTGGTTCGTGAAGAAGTCCTTCTTTGGCCTCAACTTCACCTTCTTCACCCTCGCTGGTTGGATGTCTCTCCGCACTGCAAGCCTGCTCATCGTACTCTTGACTCTCATGGCGTGTCTCATCACTGGTTTGATCGTCATGCAAAGGCTCCCGCTCTGGACAAACGTTCTGCTCATCTCTCACGCTGCTCTGCTTGCACTCCTTGAGGAGGTTCTCCACATGGAGCAGCTCTACAATGAGCTCGAAATCTATCCAGCGTATCTCGTTGTTTTGACGACTACCTTTGGAGTCATGATGGC
>Ga0307375_10007348_pt1 | contig 10064 bp, 11 predicted proteins | sample TR1MG_FD_202531 | JGI IMG/M metagenome (GOLD analysis project Ga0307375, IMG submission 202531) | Soil microbial communities from Risofladan, Vaasa, Finland - TR-1 | ecosystem: Environmental > Terrestrial > Soil > Coastal area > Acid sulfate soil | place: Finland: Risofladan, Vaasa | collected...
GGCATCCAGATCCACGCCGACCGCCTCGCGGGCACCGGCCGCCATCGCGTGGACCGCGAAGCCGCCGGCGTTGCAGCACAGGTCGAGCACGCGGCGGCCCTTCGCCAGTTCGGCGAAGCGGCGGCGGCTGTCGCGCTGGTCGGCGAAGAAGCCGGTCTTGTGACCCGAGCCCGGCGCGGCGTGGAAGCGCAGGCCGTGCTCGTGCACTTCGACGGCGGCGGGTACGTCGGGACTGCGGCAGTCGAACGACTCCTGCTTCTGCACATGCGACTCGGCGAACCAGTACAGCCGGGCGCCGGGAAAATGCGTGAGCAGGGCGGCGTGGATCGCCTCGCGGAAACGCCACATGCCGGCCGCGAAATACTCGATCACCAGGATGTCGGCATAGCGGTCGACGATCAGGCCCGAGAGGCCGTCACCCTCGCTGTGCACCACGCGCCAGGCATCGCTGGCCTGTTCCAGTTGCAGCCAGTCGCGGCGCAGCCGCACCGCACGGTCGATGCGTGCGGCGATCCAGTCGGCGTCGATCGTGGCGGCCGCATCGATGCTCAGCAGGCGCAGCGCGATGCGCGCATGGCCGTTCCAGAAGCCGCGGCCGACGAAGCCGCCCCTGGCATCGTGCACCTCGACCAGACTGCCTGGCGGCAATCGGGCCTGCGGCTTGTGGACCTGCGCCGACCACACCCACGGGTGCCCCGGTGCGCGGTCGGACTTCAGACGGATGACGGGCAGGGTGGGTGCGGGTGGCAGCTGATCGGGTGAGTTCATCCACGCATGATAGCTGGTGGCCGGCGCCCCCTCTTGCCACCCTGCGGTTTGGGTTGATCGTCAGCGCAGCTTGAGCACCAGCCACGACAGCAGTGCCAGCAGGTTGATGCCCAGTCGCGATACGGCCGGGCCACGTGCCGCCAGCACAAACCCCTGCGAGCCGACGTGCCAGTCGATGCCCAGTCGTGTTGCGAACTGCAGCGTGGCGTACACGTTGACAAACGCACCGCTGTGCAGCGCGTAACTGAACATCGGCGTGGCGATCAGCGGCAACTGCAGCCATTGCGCCCAACGCGACATCTGCACGCCGCGCTCGCTGTTGTCGAGCAGCTGCACGCCGGCGACCAGCACGAACCCGAAGATCGCCAGGGCGATCAGCGCGACCACGCTTTCATGGGTCGAGCCCAGCGGCAGCAATCGGCGCAGCGCCGCGGTGACGCCGTAGAATCCGCCGGCAATTTCGAGGATGCCGATCAGGCGGAACAGGATGATGCGCATGCGGGACTCCGGAAGCAGAAGGTGAACATTGTAGGAGCGCACCCTGTGCGCGATGGCTCTTTGTGGATATTCCGACAAGAGCCATCGCGCACAGGGTGCGCTCCTACAGGGGGACGGGGATCATCCAAGCTCGTCGGCCAGTTCGTGCAGGTCGGCGATGTGCTGTTCCCACCAGCGCGACTCGGCGGCGAACGGGAACGCGGCGGGGAAGGCCGGGTCGTGCCAGCGGGCGGCGATCCAGCCGGCGTAGTGCAACTGGCGCATCGCGCGCAGCACCGGCACCAGCGCCAGTTCGGCCTGATCGAAATCGCGAAACTGCTGGTAGCCCTCGAGCACCGCTTCCATCGCCCGATCCTCGTTGGCGAGCATCCACAGATCCTGCACCGCCGGCCCGCTGCGGGCGTCGTCGAAGTCGACGAAGTGCGGGCCGGCATCCGTCCACAGCACATTGCCGGGGTGGCAGTCGCCGTGCAGGCGCAGTTGCCGCACCGGGCCGATGGCGGTCTGCCGCTGCACGATCGCAACATCGAGGCGCAACGCAGCGGCGCGGTAATGCGAGTGCAGCGAAGCGGGCAGCAACGACGACCCGAGTACGGCCAGCATCGGCTGTCGCACCATCGTGTCGCGATCGAGCTTGCCGCGATGGACGAACGGCTGGCGTGCGCCGACCACATGCATGCGCGCGATCAGCCGGCCCAGCCATTGCAATTGTTCGACCGATTCCAGCGACGGCGCGCGACCGCCCCGGCGCGGCGTCAGCGCGTAGCGGAAACCGTCATGATGCAGCAGCGTGTGGCCATCGAACGCAAGCGGGGCCACCACCGGCAGCTCGGCATCGGCCAGTTCCTGCGCGAACGTGTGTTCCTCGACGATCGCCGCATCGCTCCAGCGCCCGGGCCGGTAGAACTTCGCGATCACCGGCGGCTCCGGCTCCACTCCAACCTGTTCCAGCCCGACCTGCCACACGCGGTTTTCGTAGCTGTTGAGCGCGATCAGCCGGCCGTCCGGCCACAGGCCGCAGGCGCCGACGGCGTCGAGCACCAGGTCGGGGCTGAGCCTGGCGTAGGGCGTGTCGTCGCTCAACGCGGCCCCACCACGCGTGCCGGCACCACCGCCATGGTCAGCCGCGAGACGCAGACCAGTGCGCCTTGCTCGCTCTCGATGCGGATTTCCCACACTTGCGTGGTGCGGCCCAGATGCAGCGCCTTCGCGGTGCCGGTGACCGTGCCGCTGCGCACGCCGCGGATGTGGTTGGCGTTGATGTCCAGGCCCACGGCGAGTTCCTTCTCCGGGTCGAGGGTGAGCAAGGCCGCCGTGCTGCCCAGGGTCTCGGCCAGCACCACCGAGGCGCCGCCGTGCAGCAGGCCGTACGGCTGATGGGTGCGGTGATCGACCGGCATGGTGCCCTGCAGCCAGTCCTCGCCGATGGCGTTGATGCGGATGTCCAGCGTCTCCATCATGGTGTTGGCGCTCCACGCGTTGATGCGTGCCAGGTCGGGATCCTGTTTCCAGATGCTCATGGTTGATTCCTGCGGGTCGGGCACGCATTGTTGTCCGCCGCCATCGCCGCGACAATGCACTCGTGTTCAAGGTCACTCTCAAATCTTCTGGCCGGCAGTTTCCGGTGGCCGCCGGCGAAACCGTGCTGGAAGCGGCGCAGCGCGCAGGCATTGCCTTGCCGTATTCCTGTCGCGCCGGTGTCTGCGGCAGCTGCAAGGCGACCTTGCTGGAGGGACGCTGCGAGTACCCGCGCAATCCGCCGCTGGCGCTGAATGCCGATGCGCGGGCCCAGCATGCGGTGCTGCTGTGCCAGGCGGTTCCGGCCAGTGATTTGCTGCTTGAGGCGCGTGAGGTCACTTCGGTGCACGACGTCGCGCGGCGCCAGCTCAGCGTGGCGGTGGCCGAGAAATGGCAGCTGGCGCCGGCGGTGATCGGCTTGCGGCTGCGGCCGGATCAGGGCGAGTCCCGGCTCAACTGGCTGCCCGGCCAGTATCTGGATGTGCTGCTTGCGGACGGCAGGCACCGGCCATTCTCGATCGCCAATGGCCCGCAGGCGGACGGCATGATCGAACTGCACGTGCGCCATGTGGCCGGTGGCGGATTCACGTCATGGGTCAGCGACAGCCTCAAGGTCGGCGACCGGCTGCGCGTCGAAGGGCCGCTGGGCACGTTCGTGCCGCGCGAGGATTCCGAACGGCCGATGGTGTTCATGGCCGGCGGTACCGGCTTTGCCCCGGTCAAGGCGATCGTCGAACACTTCATGGCGCTGGGCACGCGGCGGCCGATGCGGGTGTACTGGGGCGCCCGCAGTGCGGGGGACATCTACCTGCGTCCCCTGGCCGAGCGCTGGGCGCGCGAGCTGCCGAACCTGCAATTCCACGCCGTGGTGTCCGACCCGGAGCAGTCGGCCGGGCTGCGTTGCGGTCTGGTGCATGAGGCGGTACTGGAGGATCAGCCCGATCTGTCCGGTCACGATCTGTACATGAGCGGCCCACCGGCGATGATCGATGCCGGGCATCAACTGTTTCTCGACGCCGGCCTGCTGGAGTCGCATCTGTACTTCGACTCGTTCGACTACGCGCCCGATGTGCTGGCGCAGATCATTGCCGCACGCGCGGGCATCAACGAATCGCCGTAGGAGCGCACCCTGTGCGCGAATGCTCTTCTCGGGATCTCGCCAAAAAGCATTCGCGCACAGGGTGCGCTCCTACTTCTTGCCCTTGGCTACCGGCAGTTGCGCCTGGTGCCAGGCCAGTACGCCGCCGCCCAGCGTATGCACCTTGCCGAAGCCGGCCTTGACCAGTCGCTGGGCGGCCTTGATCGAGTTGCCGCGGCCGTCCTTGTCCATCACCACCACCGGCAGATCCCTGGCCTTGGCCAGATCCTTGTGTTCCGGATCGAACTGGCTTATCGCCACGTGCCGTGCGCCAGGCACGTGCATCTTCTCGAAATCGGCGATCGAGGACAGATCGATCAGCAGCGGGTTTTCGCGGTTGATCAGCAGCGTCAGGCCGGTCGGGGTCAGCTCCCTGGTCTTGCTGAACAGTTCGGCGAGCTGCATCGCGATCAGCGCCACCAGCAGGATGACGAACAGCGCGGACAGCGCCAGATGATTGCCGAGAAACTGGGGCAGCTTGTGCAGGAAATCGTTCATCGTCATTCCACTGGCGCTGGGGCGCGCCGATCCGGGTAAACCAACGATTATACGGGCAGTGCGTGATCGCCACCTGCCTCCGCCCGATCGTCGCGGTCGAATTTTTCTCAGCCTCTCAGTCCCGGGTGATGTCAGGCAGGCCGCTGGTCAGCCACCAGTGCTTGGTCTTTTCATCGTAGTGCCAGGTCTGGTGGTCGACGATCGTGCGTTCGGACTGGGTATGGATGTTGACCAGACTGATGCGGGCCGTTTGCTGCACATCGAGATCGTCCAGCGGCACCGGGCCGCTGCCGCTGTCGTATTCGGTCACCCGTACCTGCTTGTAGCGCGCCAGATCCAGATCACTCAGCGGATGTGCGGCGCGGATTTTCGGGTCGATGAAAAGTGCCGCACTCTGGAAATCGCCCCAGCGCAACGTGCTGCCGTAGGCGGTGAGCGTGGCGGTCAGGGCATCGCTGCGGTTCTGGGTGGCACAGCCGGCCAGCAGCAGCACGGACAACATGGCAAGAATGCCCAGGATGCGTCGCATGGTTCGTCTCCCGATGAATGGCCCGACCATTCTGCCGCAAGCGGCGGCCGGAGTCTTTGCCAACTCAATCGCGCCGCTTGGCGACGTAGCGTGCGCCGAGCGTGGCAGCCGGCTGGCCGTGGCTGCCGGGTACCACGCTGACCACTTCGATGCGGGCCCGACCACGCAGGCTCAGGGTACGAAAGAAGGTTTCCCAGCTGGCATCCGCGGCCAGCCGCGACTCGCTGTGAAAATCCTGCCACAACGGCGCCAGATAGCGCACCGTGGATTCGGCCACGAATACATCGCAGGACTCGCCATGCCGGCGCAGCGCCAGTTCCACCAAGCCCCAGCCACTCAAGGTCATCAGGCTGAGCAGGCTGCCGCCGAAGGCACAGCCCTTGTCGTTGACGTTCGGTGCCAGCGGCGCCAGCAGGCTGAAGGTATCGTCGTCACAGCTGCCCAGTTGCAGATCCATGGCATGGGCCAGCGGAATTTCGTCACGGATGAACTGGACCAGCTCTTGCGCGTGGGTGAGTCGGTCGGTGATAGTCACGTTGATCAGGGATCCGTGGGCAGGGAAAGACCCACAAGTGTAAGGCGCCCGCTACAATGAGGCCAAGGCAGCCAGTGGACGCAGGGGGACACAGGTGCAGCGGGGGTCTTCAATCAATAGCGTGGATTTGCAGGGTCGGGTCGTGGTGATCACCCGTCCGGCCGGTACAGCTGCAGGCCTGGCACGACAGGTGCGCAAGGCTGGCGGTGCGCCGCTTCTGCTGCCGGGACTGGCCGTGCACGGTCCGGCCGACGAGACGCTGGCGCGGGCCGGTTTGCAGGCAGCGCTGGCGGACGACGTGCTGATCTTCAGCAGCCCGGCGGCGGTGCGTTTTGCCGCTGCCCTGGTGCCGCTGCGTACCCATGCCGCGGTGATGGCGGTCGGGCAGGGCACGGCGCGGGCGCTGCGCCGGCATGGCATCGAATCGCCGGTGGTGCCGTCGCGGCAGGACAGCGAAGGCATGCTCGACCACCCTGCGCTGCAGGAACTGCATGACCGTCGCGTGGCCCTGATCGGTGCACCGGGAGGGCGGGGCCTGTTGCGCGAAGCTATCGCCGCGCGTGGCGCGCAGTTGCGGGAGGTGCCCGTCTACCAGCGCGCGGCACCGCGGCTGGATCGTCGCCACGTCGAGGCATTGCTGCAGTTGCCGCCCACATCGCTGGTGCTGTTGTCCAGTGCCGAGGCACTGCACAACCTGGGTCGGCTCCTGCCGCCACCGGCACTGGCCCGGCTGTGCGCCGCGACGGCGGTGGTCAGCAGCGAGCGCCTGGTGGTGGCCGCGGGCAAGGCCGGCTTTTGCCGCATCAAACTGGCCGTTTCGGCACTGCCGGCCGATCTGCTGACAGCCTGTGGCCGGTCCGCGAATCCTTAGCGCGCGCGGGACCTGATCTTCTTCACGCCGCCGCGCTACGAACCGTGGCGCACGGGCTGCTAGCATGCGCACATGAGCATCGCAGACCAACCGAACGAGCCTGTCGCGTCCGAGGGCGCCCGTCCTGATCCAGCACGCCCGCGCGCCGTGCCCGCGCGCCGCGAGCGACGCCCGCTTGGCGGCGGCAGCCTGGCGCTGGCGTTATTGCTGTCGCTGCTGGCAGTGAGCGTTTCCGGCTACGTCAGCTGGCGTCAATGGCAACAGATGCGGGGCAACGCCGCGGACAACCGGGACCTGACCGCGCTGCAGCAACGCGTGGGCACACTTGAGGCCACCCTGTCCAGCGTGAGCGGCCAGAGCGCCAGCCTGGATCAGCGCCTGAGCGATGCGGCCCAGGTGAACCGGTCGCTGCGCGAGGAACTGCTCGGCCAGGACGAGCGCACGCGCAATCTCGAGGACGCGGTGGCGAAGCTGGCCGAGAAGAGCCTGTCCGGTCACGACGCGATGCTGCTGGATGAAACCGAATCGCTGCTGCGCATGGCGAACGAGCGCTACACGCTGTTCCATGATGCGCAGGGTGCGGCAGCGGCCTATGCACTGGCCGACGAGACCCTGGCCGCGGTCAACGATGGTGCGTTCTCCGGCTTGCGCCAGAGCATCGACGCCGAACGCGAGGCGTTGGTCAGGAGCCAGCCGGCCAGTCGGGTCAGCGCATTGCAGCAGCTGACCGAGTTGCGCAGCGAGTTGGCGGCGTTGCCGCTGAAGCCACTGGACAATCCGGGCTCCACCCAGCCGCAGGGCGTGTGGGCACGCATTCTCCATGCGCTGGCCGGAGTGATCAGTGTGCAGCGCGACCATGGCGCGCCGCTGGCCGTCGCCGACGCGCGCTTTGCCCGTGAACTGGCCCAGCTCGATCTGGCGCAGGCGCAGGCCGCGCTGCTGGCGTACGACAGCAGCGCCTATGCGGCCGCACTGCGGCGAGTGGAAGAGAGCCTGTCGACCCGCTTCGACGACAGCGCACCGGCCGTGCAGCAAGCGCGCGTCACGCTGCAGCACCTGGCTGCCGTGTTGCCGTCAACCGCACCGGTGCAGCTTGGTGCCGCGCTCGACGAACTGCGCAATCTGCGTGCCGTGCATGCGCTGAAGCAGGGTGTCGATGGCACCGCACCGGCGGCTGCCGCCACGGCGGCGGGCAGGGCCAGGCCATGAAGTTGTGGCGCGGGATCCTGGTGCTGGTGAGCGTCGCGATGCTGGCCGCATTCGGCTGGCATTGGGTGGCCGAAGATCCCGGCTATGTGCTGCTGCGGATGCGCGGCTGGCGGGTGGAGACCACGGTGGTGGCCGCGGTGCTGCTGCTGGTGCTGGCGTGGATCGTGCTGGCCGTGCTGTGGCGTTTTCTGCGCTGGCCGTTCGGCGCGTTTTCACGGCGGCATCGGCGGATCAGCCAGCAGCGCATGAGCGATGGGCTGATCGCCTTGATCGAAGGCCGTCACGGCGATGCCGAGCGCGATCTCAATGGTGCCGCCCGGCTGGCCAGCCTGCGCGGCCCGGCCCTGCTGGCAGCGGCCGAGGCGGCCTCACGCCGCGGCGAGCATGTCCGGGCGCTGGAGGCGCTTGACCAGGCATCGCAATCCGCCCCGCAGGCAGCCCGCGTATTGCGTGCCCGCATGCTTCGCGGCGAAGGCAAGCCGGCTGACGCATTGGCATTGCTGGTACCGGAAGCCGACAAGGGCACCCTGACTCCCGGCGGCTGGCGCGAACTGGCACTGGCGGCACTGGCCAGCAGCGATCCCCGGCGTGCCCGCGAGGCACTCGAACCGCTGAGGAAAAGCGCCGTGCTGGGCACGCGAGGCTATGCGGCACTCGAAGCGCAGGTGCTCACCGCGAACCTCAATGCGGCAACCGACGGTGCCACACTCAATGCGCTGTGGTCGCAATTGCCGAAGGCGCAGCGGCGGGTGCCGGCGATCATCGATGCGTATGCCAGGCGCGCGGCCGGCTTCGGTCTGGTGCTGCCGGCCATGGACGAGCTGGAATCCGCGCTGCGGCGCGAGTGGTCGCCGTTATTGATCGAGACCTACGGCGCGCTGGGCCGCGACGATCTCGAGGCCCGCCTGCGCCGCGCCGAAGGCTGGCTCGATGCACACCCCAACGACGCCATCCTGCTGCTCACGCTCGGCCGCATGTGCGTGCGACTCAAGTTGTGGGGTCAGGCGCAACGTTCGCTCGAGCGTTCGCTGGCGCTGGCTCCCGCGGCGGCCACGTGGGAAGCACTGGGCGACACCTTCGCGGGCCGGGGCGAGACCGCGTTGTCGCTGCTGTGCTATCGCAACGCGATGGCTTTCGGTCGCGGCGAGGCGATCGTTCCATTGCCGCCAGGCAACTATGCGGGCCAGCCCGATACCCGTCCCGTCGCCATCGAGGAGCGCGACCAGCACGGCATGCCGAGGTTGCGCGAGTGAAAGCGGTGACCGGCGGCTGACTCAGGCTACCGAGATTGCCAGGGCGATGAATGCCGCATTGACCGCAGTGAGCGTCAGCGCGATCAGGAATATCGCATCGGCGATGCGCTCAAGCCGGTGATTGCGTCGGATGCTGCGGGTGCGAAGCGCCCAGTACGAGAGCAGACACGACAGCAGGTACAGCATCGCATCCCCCGCCAACAGGTCATCCACGAACAGATCCGCCTTGCGCAGCACGATCACCACCCGGATGATCCCGATCACCGTCAGGCACACACCGACCATCGCAGCCGAGGCGGTGAAGATGTGCACGCAGATGTCATTGTCGAGCGGCTGGGCTTGATTCATGGGCAGGCGGGTTGTTGATGCAAATGGCGTCAAGACCTCTGACCGCGTGATCGGCCGCAGATTGCCCATGTCATGGTCCGGTGTTCAGCTGGCATTCGCATCGCGCAGGAGGCATGGGCGGAGGCATGGGTCGGGTATCGTTGCGCGCCGGTTCGGAACGGGGCGCATTCGACGGGTTTCGTCAACGCCGATGCCATGCCTGAGACACGCAGACTGTCCGCCTGCATCCGGAGCGATCACCGGCCGCTCAATCGGGGTTCACCAGCCACCCGACAAACTGGCCCATCAGGGACATCCGTCGAATAAACTCCGGCATGCAAAAGAAACCGATTTTCTTCGACCCCACCGGTCGACGGGCCAGCCACATCTCGCGGCTCGGGCTGCTGGCGGGCGTCGTCAGCACGTTGTTCGTGGTGGCGTTCGCGGCCAGCCTGCTGATCGGGCCGAGCATGACCGGATTGAAGCTGGGCGGCCGCGGCAAGGGTTTGCATTCGGTGGCGGCGGTGCCGGCGCTGCTGAAACCGGCGGCGCGGCTGGCGGCGGAAGTACTGGCCAGACAGAAACTGCTGCACGCACATCGCGTACGCAATCCACGCAGCAATCCGTCGAAGCTGCGGCCGCCCGCGCTGGCCAAGCCGGCCGGCCGGGCATTGGCGATCGGCTTCTACGTCAACTGGGATGACGGCAGCTACGCCTCGCTGAAGCGCGCGCTGCCCACGCTGGATTGGGTCATCCCCACCTGGATGAGCCTGAGCGGGCCGGAGATGGCGCTGAAAACCAGTGTCGACGCCAAGGCGTTCGACCTGATCCGCCGGGTCAAGCCGTCGACGCCGATCCTGCCGCTGCTGCAGAACGCGGCGGACAGCGTCTGGGACGGCCCGGGCCTCGCGCGCCTGCTG
>Ga0307375_10007349_pt1 | contig 10063 bp, 12 predicted proteins | sample TR1MG_FD_202531 | JGI IMG/M metagenome (GOLD analysis project Ga0307375, IMG submission 202531) | Soil microbial communities from Risofladan, Vaasa, Finland - TR-1 | ecosystem: Environmental > Terrestrial > Soil > Coastal area > Acid sulfate soil | place: Finland: Risofladan, Vaasa | collected...
CATACTGCACTGTTGAAGATGTCAGGAATATTACCAACATAAAAACTAACGACCTTACAGATACTGAAATAGCCAACCTAATAGAATATTGTGGGGCACAGCTTAATGCAGATATTAATGTATTCCATGAAGAAGAAAAGCTAACTTATATCAGCAACACTAAAGAAAATACAGTCAATGGAACTAACACAACTTTCTACACTCGAACTTATCCAATAGGGGATAGCAATAATGATATGGCTGTAACCACAGCCGATACAGTTGTCTATCAATATGATCAAGATGGAAATAAGACTGAACTTAGTGTAGATTCTGTTAATGCTGCAACAGGGCAGATTGATTTAACAACAGCTCCTGCAAATACAATTCAAGCAGTTACAGTAACCTACAAAAATTCACCAATCAGAGTTGACCTTCCTGATCAGTTGATTAAGATGGCATGTGCTTTACTTACTGCAGCATGGGCTTATACTAAACTCAATGTTGGAAAGGCTCCAAGATGGAGAATGGGTTCTACACAGATTTGGAGGGATATGGATTCATTCAAGACTTATTATGACAAGTATCTGAAGATACTTACTCAGATAAATGACAGGTCTCTTTTCAGAACTGTCCAGGGAACAAGCATCATCGATACCCAATATCGAGCATCATTAGATGGGAATAGCGGAACGGAGGGGCAGAATCTATAATGCCAACTGAAACGCTTACCTCTGATGCATATATCTGGCCCAAAGATACGAGTCAGACTATGGTTTGCGATGGTAGAATTACTGACCAGATTGTAGATGACTTTGGAGTAAATGTGAAATTGAGGGTAGTAAATAAACCTAGCTTCAATCGATATGGTGATGCCACTAAAACATATACTGATACATTCACGAAGGCATACATTCATACCTGGCAGATAACTGATGATGAAGTAAAAGAAGGAATCTATGCAAATGGTGAGATCGCTTTTATCTTCAAATTAGCAGATGATTCAAAAATCAAGACAGGAAACTATATCTTCTTTGAAAATGAATGGTATAGGATAACTAGAATCAACTATCAAAGACTGGGTAGTGTTAAATATCTTATCAGTGCATCAGTCGAAACAGCTCAAGTTACATGGTAATTAATATAAATACGAAAAATTAGAGATACTATTGAGGCCTGTAGTGCTTCAATTCCCATCCCTGAGCAGGAAAAGGATATCTCCATGTGGAGGCAATGAATATGAGCGTAACTCAAACAAATGTATTTCCGGATGTATTTCGAACATTTTATGATTTGATTAATTCTTATGTCGCAGATCCTTTAGATAGAAATAAACAATGGATTTTTTCATCATTTCCTGAAGAAGATATCGCCGAAGGTAAAGTCAAATATCCAATTATAATCATTGAACCAGCTGATATGGCTTGGGAAACTTTAACAATGCTGAAGAACTGGAACATGATTGAGCTAACTTTGAATGCATATTCTACTAGATTAGATCAAGCAGATAGTTTGCTTGCTCAAATAAATTCTACTTTAGATGCTCAAAGAAATAATCTCAAATGTGAAGCTAATATCCATTTTTTAAAATTGGAAAGAACTTCTACAGATTTTAGTATGATGGGTGGAACAAGAACCCATGTCAGAACAGCAATGTATTCCATGAGGAATCCTTTTGTTACAGGCTTAGCAAAGGTTTCAAGAAGCACAACCACGACTTCAGATGCGGTGATTAACTGATGGGAATAACAATAGCAGTATCTGTATCTGGAACTAATCAAGCTAAATTTTATAGGAACCTTCCTTTATCTGCAGCAAAGGGGGCTGATCGTGGTGCAAAAGTAATGACTGAAAATATTCTTACTCAAATGAAAATGAATGCTCCAAAAGATAGAGGGAAATTGAGTGAAGCCCTCAAGATGAAAAGTTTGGGAAGACAAACAGGATATCAGATTTATGTTGGATCAATCCAACCATGGGGATCTAGAAAATCAAGGAAGGCAAGAAAAGTATATCCTATTGCTCAAGAAAGAGGATATCGTGGACATTGGGTTAAGACTACTATGTTCCCTAAAGATTCTAAGATAAGACAAGATCTTGAAGCTAGAGATATTGGAAGAGCATTCGTAAGGAAATTTACGCCTTTTATGTTACCCACACTCATACAGAATATGGTTAAGAACCAAAAGGCTATGGCTAAAGAGATGACTAGGGAATATTCGAGATTGAAAAGAAAAAGCCAATATACTTCAGGGAAAAGATTGAATCCAATAAATTTTGGGAGGTAATAAAAATGTATAAAGTAACTAATATTTTTACAGAAGAGAGAGGGTTTGAAGCAGAAGGAAAAATGCACGTCCTCAAAGTTAAAGAGAGCATATTGATGGAAAAGCCACCGCAAGCTGTGGAAGGCATTTTAACAGTAGAGAAAGCTGAAAAGCCAAAAACTGAACAGAAGGTTTCACCGAAGCCAGAAGAGAAAAAACCAATACAAGGAGGAGGATAAACAATGGTATGTGCAAACCCAGAAACTTGGTCAGAAAAGGCTAAAGTATCAATTTGCGTAGAAGGAGGAAGCGATGTTCAGTTCGAATCCCTAACAGAAACGATAGACATTGATATTGGAGATAAAGATATCGAAGCTATCACAACTACAAAAGGAGGAAGACTTGTTAAGTATACTCCACAAGAAATGACTTCAACAACTCTAGAGGCTTACCCACTAGAAGCAGGAACTGCAACAGGAACAACAGGTCAGGGATTCTTTGACCTATTAAACACGCAAGACGCAACTCAACCAATATCTATATCTGTAGATCATACAAGATGTAGATACAGGATGGCTGTTTTGTGGACTAATGACTCAACGAATACATCAGCTCATGGAGCAGTAGCTTCAGGATCTCTTGGACTACGAGTGGTAACATGTGGATTCTTTACATCTGCTAAACCATCATTTACCGATGGTGTGTTAAAGTGGACTGTAATGATGAAAGCACCACCTTTCAAGAAAGATGGAACAGCTAATGTCAATGTAGGATCCTGTAATGCAACAGCAACAATGACTGCACTAGCTGCATTTACAGCAACTGTAAATGGATTTTAGATGGACCACTTAGATATTCAGCAGATGGGGGATTCCCCTGAACTGGATAAGATAAAAGAGAAGGTCTTTGGGAAGGGTTTTAAACTTCCTTCAGAAAATATTTCAGCTTTGCCTAGCACCAAGAAAAGAAACTTACATACCTTTGTAAGTGCCAGGCAAGAGCTTGAAAAGGACATGGTGAGAATATGACAGATGAAGAGAAAATTGAAGAGATAAAACATAAAGTGTTTAGGCATCCTGATGCGGATTCTTTACTTATAAAAAGGATCCCTAAAGAAGCTGTGAAACAATTCAAACAATTTGCGAATGAGCATTTTGTAGGGGATTATGGTTTTGCATTCAAATGGATGGTAGATAATCTTCTAGTAGAAGATAGCAGATTTATAGAGCTATATGCTATCCTGGAGAAACATGAAGAGAGATTGAATTCATTGCAGAACGTTAAAGACCAGCCGCCTTTTAAGAGGATGCTATCAGGGAGAAAGATAGTTGTTTCCCCAATTGAATAGAATGGAGGAAGAGAAAAATGTCAAGACTAGCAAGGTTTCAAAGAAAACCACAAATATTAGAATTTGATTTGGAAGATGAGAAGGGTAATCCTTATGTAGAGAAAGTAAAAGTATCTCCACTTAAAGTTAAAGATCAGGCTCTTATAATGGAGATGACTGGGTTGGATAAAGAGCAAGCAACAGAAGCTGCAGCAAAGATATTGAAGAAAGTTCTTGCCGATAACGGAATGGATGATTACACTGATGAAGAGTTTAAAGAGATGGATTGGGAATTTGCAGATGCTATCTTAAATGAAGTTATTAAGTTAAATACAACTTCAACTACAACAGAGGCAAAGGCAAAATTCTTAGCAGACATCAAAGCAAAACAAGAAGCTTCAAAAGCCGAGAAAGAAAAAACCCAAAATGGTAAACCTAGTTGATCAATGGTTTCCAAAGCAGAAATCAAAATCGAATGAACAGTTAATAATTGACAACATGTGTTTAGTGATGCGATTTTATGGCATCTCTAAAAGGGAGCTGGATGAATTGGATATCCCTGAATATTTAATGATGAGAGATTATGCAATTGAACAACTTATTCAAGAGGCCAAAAATATGCAAAAAATGATGCCGAAGGTGAAATGATAATGGATACTGACTTAATTACCAATATATCCTATAAGATTAGTGGATTAAAGAAAGTTCAAGCGCTAACGGCAGATAATGATGCTTTGGCAGCTGGGATTGAAAAACAAAGTATTGCGAATAGATCAGCGGCTAGGACGACTTCGGCAGTTAATGCAGTTCTCAAGAAAAAAGGTGGAATTTATGGTAAAGTTAGGACCGCACAAGTTTCAGCAATATCTCAAATGAATCGAGAAAAGGCTTTTGCTGATAAATTAGGAGTATCATATAATGGATTACATATGGGATTAAGAAGGGCAGGTATGCAACTTGAAGATAATGGTGATTTATCTACAGATACTGGTCAGAAAATTAAAAATCAAACTGCAGCACAACAGAAGTTAGTCGCATCCACTAAAAGATTCAGAATGGAATTATTATCTGTAATGTTCTTTGGTATGGCTGTTGCTAGGATATTTGGTGCATTAACAAAAGGTTCTTTAGAAGCATCTGGAGCAACGAGTGTTTGGGGTGTTATTACAATGATGGTTGGGTTGCCAGCAGCTATGAAAATGACTGAGTGGCTTCTGAAACTATATGCTGCTTATGATATATTGCCAGATGGAATGAAGGAGTTTATAAGTTGGACTTTATTTTCAGGACAAGCTTTAGGCTCATTATTACAGGGATTTGGTATGTTTGGATTAGGAATAATAGGTATGAAAACAGCATTCCCTTGGCTTACGGCAGGCTTAAAGGGTGTAGGGACTGCCTTCACATGGGTAGGTGCAAAACTAGCATTAATTCCATCAGTATTCGCTTACGTAGGTGGAGCATTAGTAGTTCTATGGGGATTATTCAGAGGGATAGGTGGTTGGATCCAGGGCAATTGGTGGAAGATGGTATCTGGAACAGTTATTGCAGTAGGTGGAATTATTGCCTTAGTAATGGGTGGTTGGATTCCTTTAGCTATAGCTGCTGCAATAGGTGGAATTATGTTGCTCGCCGATAAGTTTAGTTGGCTTAAAAAAAGTGTTATGAGTATATTATCTCCAATAACTTATCTAGTGAGTATAATGATGAATCTTGGTGATTCGTTCAAGACAGGTAATTGGAAAGGGTTCTGGGGGAGAGTAAATGCCTTAGGATCTCTTAATACATGGTGGGATTCTAATTCTACAGCCATGGCTTCAGGAGGAATTGTTACAAGTCCAACAAGAGCATTGATAGGTGAATCTGGACCTGAAGCAGTTATCCCTTTGACAGGACCAAATGCAGGAGCTGGGTTAGGAGGATTAGTTTATTCTCCAACTATAAATGTAAACGCAAGTGTATCTAATGAAATGGATGTGAGAGGTATTGCTCGGATTCTGAATGATATGCTTTATACAGAATTGAGGAGGCTTGGTGTAAGATGACTAAAGTATACATAACAAATACATCTAATACAATTGCTACAGATGGGCCTTATTTTATTGAAATCGAAGCTACAAAAATAGAGTTTGATAATACCTCCAATATTCAGACTATTTTAGAGTTACCTAAGGCACCAGATAAACAATTTTCTGAAGCAATAACTAAATTCATAGACTTACAGAAGAGGGCACATGTTATTACTGTTTATGGTATTATCGATAAATATAGTAACAAAGCAAGTTTAGGTGGTGCTGCAGTAGTAATGCAGGATGCTGGTGTTGTCAGAAAACGATTAGATTACATGTGGGATAGAGGTGGAGTAAATAAACTTTACATCGGTTATGGTGATGGTTATTATAACAGGGCCAATTCTTCTACTGAGAATGAAGTTTATGAAGGAGTAATAGAGAAGATGAAATTTAGTGAAGGGGGTGCAGACCATGTGAATAGGCCAACAGGTTCTGAAGATTACCCATCTGCAACTGTAGCAAAAGTTACACAATATGATGTAATCTTAACATTCCATAAAGGCGGGACAAGATAATAAAATGGCAGTAATAGGAGAGGATAACAAGTGGACACTGTATGTAGTTAGAAAATCAAATGATCCACCTGCTTCTGATGCTGATTTTACAGACTATTCTGGTTACACAATTAACTTTCGAGCTACTGGATCTATCAATACTCTTGGATATTTTGAAGGGACTATGGCCAGTGTTGAAACTGCTTGTGAGAAAGCAGATATTGCTGTTGGAAATCTTATCTATCTTATGTCTTGTTGTAAATTAGTCGGTAAATATGTTATAGATAAACCAGTATATGGTTCTGATTATTTGGTGTGTATAAAAGGATTTCAAAGTTCTGGAACTGAGATACTTAATCGAAAAATGCAGAGAGAGAGTTATGAGAAGATCAGGTTCGATAATGTCCTTGCATGTAATATCTTATCTTCAACTTGCTCAAGTTGTCATGGAATTGTTGTTGATTCAGCAGAGAGAACAATTCTTGCGTTATCTTCAAGCTGTCATGGAGGCGACTCCAGATGGTCGGTCGGTTATGATTACAACAACAGGATAGAAGCAGTAGATAAGTTTGCAACTATATCAGGCCAAGAATGGTGGATAGGACATGGAACAAATGATTCCACCCCTTATTCTGATGGAGATTGTTTGTATGTAGGTGGCAGAGAAGGTTCTGTCTCATCTACAAGAACATATTATGTTTCAGGATCTAATACTAATGCTCAAGTTTCATTCGGAGGAAATGATACTGAAACAAATGCAAATTACATTATTATTCAAGGGCAAGACCAAAACAATCAACAAATAACTTCTTCAACATATGACGCTACAGGGAATTATAGTTGCATCACAACAGATTGTGGATTAGATGGGTGGCTTGCTGAAGATATCAACCAAACTCAATTATGTATTCCTGTTACTGAGAATTCTCTTCAAAGTTTATTCGCACAAGGATTTATAGGACCTGCAGGAACAGGGTATGTTGTAGTTAAAATAGATAGTGAAAGATTTCTAATTGATTGCTGTGTAGGGAGTAATCCTTCTTGTCTTTTAGTTAATTGTAGAGATTGTTTAGTAACAGGTTCAGATCCAGTATGCCATAAAAGGGGTGCTGATATCGTATATGATTCAAGAAGCGATGGAACACCTCTTAGACTTTATGTTGATGATACGAGTTGCTTCTGTGGAGATTCAGGACATTCAATAAGAATAGGAAATGAAAGATTGAATATATGCACCCCTCTAGGTGGGGCTTATTTAGAAATTGATGGACGTCCTTGGTCTAGTTCTTATGCTCATGGTGATCAAGTTCTTGTTAATGATGGGAGCTGGTGCCCAGATAATCCTCATGCTATTTTGAATATGTATAGCATTCCAAGTTATTCAAATGGGTGCATATGTGGTCTTTCTTCAGATAGTTGTGCTTATGCTTATTGTTGCGTAGATGCAACTTGTTTCTGTATATGTAATATTACTGGAAGTTTTGAGGAAGATGAATGTCTTGGAGGAACAGTATCAGGTTGCCTTTGTATCGGATACAATACAAATTCAATTCAGCAGAATGGATTATTTACAAAGACGATTGCAGATAATACTCCTTCATCTCATCATATGCTTGATTTGAAAGCACAAAGAATCTTACTGACTAAAAAACTCCCTATCAAGAAAATCAAAATCAATGTTTCTGAACCCGTTGAAGAATGGACTTGTGCTAGTTTAGGAGATACAATTACTCTCGGAGATGGTTCGGAATTAGGTTTTACTGATGGAGTAGAAGTGAGGATTACAGGATTTGAATATGCCTTTGATGGTGCTCAAGAATATCTGCAATGGATGGCAAATGATAAAGAGACTCGAACTTATGCTTCTACTGACTTTACTTATTCCTGTGAGAAATCAGATACAGAAGGGCCAAAACAACAAGAGCCTACAAGAGAAGTCTCAAAATGGGACGAATTAACTACTTGCTATTATGGTGCAGCTACACGATCAGCCTCTTTAGGAGTTGGAAGGATATGCGATGTTTCAAATCCTTACTGTCCTTTTGATGCTGCAAATAAACAATATGTTGACTGTCAGATTGGGGGATCAGGACAATGGATTTGTTCTGGAACAGCATTATGCCCCTGCTATTCCAATTATAATATTGTTCCAAATGGAACAGTCGCAGCAGTAGGTGTATCAGGTTGCCCATGGTATGCAGGTAGATTTGGAGATTCAACAAGATATACTATTCTTCAAAATGAAGTTGGCGGAATTTGCATTAAAGCAGTAGGAAGTGATACTCATATTGATTTCAATATGTATGCTCAAGGAACTGATGGTTGTTTTAGATTTTATGTTAATGATTGTGAAAATTATGCAGTTTTCTGTGGAGATACAAAGGGAGGAGATATCGGTGATTATGGTGAAGTTGTAATTTGGGGAAGAGGACAAGTCTATAATGATGTTAATTTAGTTCTTAAACCGAATGGGACTGGAGATATTAAAATTTGTTGTGGCAATATTACAACATGCACCCTTTTACCAGATCAATGTATTGATGGATTCTGTATAATTTCTGCTAATTGTTTATGTGCAGATAATAATGTTTATGCTGGAGCTTATATTGGAGGTAATCTGGGATTTGGTTGCGTTAATTGTGCTTGTTATGCTGATTGCTTAACAGGAGGTGGAGGAGCTGGCTGTTGGGAAGATGGTGTTGCTGCTAATTATATCAGGCCATGCAATTCTTGTTGTATTTGCGCACCAGTTATCTTATCATCTAGTTGGCTTTATGCAAGCAATCTTGATACAACAGGATCTATATTTGTTGGTCAGCATGGATATTTCACTGGATGTATAAGGCCTACATTAAATAATACATATTGCTCTGGAACTACAACTTGTTCCTGGAAGCAAGGTTATTTCTGTTGCCTTATTGGACCTACTTGTGTTCACGTTACTGATTGTCTTGCTGTAGATGGAGAACTTAAAGCTCAATGGGTTTTACCCTGGAATTGTTATACTGATTGTATTGGAACAACTGCTTTGAGATGGAAGAAATTATATCTTCAATGTTTAATAGGATATACTCAGATGGCAGGAGATTTCTACCCATCTATTAACGGATGTTACTGTGTTGGAAAAGCTACTAATTATTTCTGCCAGGCATATTTTTGTGATGGATATATTGATAGTGTTTATGCAGATTATGTTTCAGGAACTTCTTGTGTAATTTCAAATTCATTGATATGTTCTCCTTGTTTTTGTGCATGCTGCAGAATGAAAATACCTGTGGGGACTAATTGTTACGGTTAAAATGTCAAGCAGATACTTATGTTGTGCATATGGAAGTGGGATTTGCCAGCAGACTGTTTCATATGGTATTGAAACCTATTGTTGGGACGGATATAGCTTTGCTCCTTCTTTTTGCTATCAGAATTGGCATAATGATTCCTTTTGTGTAAATACTCCTTCACTAAGAAATCCCCATTCTACTTATGATCATACAGACTACTGGCCAGGACACGAGTCACTTTTCCATTGGACTTACTTTTGTTTTTGTGATTGCTTCTGTGGAATAATGTGTAATCGCACTTATGATCCCTGTGGAAATCTTCAATTCACATATTCTTATTTCTATAATGCATCCCTCCCTTCTGGGTATTATTCTCAGAATTGGTTCTGGGCGGGATTGGGAGTTAATGATTCAAATATTGATGAAATCTATATCAATGGTCGATATTGCACTTGTGTTACTACAGGAACGACAGGCCTTCCTAACTTTACCACATATGCTTGCGTATGTTGTTTAGACACTTCAAAATTGGCACAGCACACGGGAGATGAAGGCCATATATGGGTTGAAGGCGATAATATCTGGTTTATTGGAGATAGAGGGAGTTATGCTCATTGCGTCAAAAATGATGGTTCTTCTACTTTTG
>Ga0307375_10007352_pt1 | contig 10062 bp, 10 predicted proteins | sample TR1MG_FD_202531 | JGI IMG/M metagenome (GOLD analysis project Ga0307375, IMG submission 202531) | Soil microbial communities from Risofladan, Vaasa, Finland - TR-1 | ecosystem: Environmental > Terrestrial > Soil > Coastal area > Acid sulfate soil | place: Finland: Risofladan, Vaasa | collected...
CTTACAATGTTGGTCCTGGAACTTATAAGGATATGGATTTAATTAGAGCATCTATAATAGGATTACCTGAAATTAAAAATAATTATGTTTCCGTTATTCCACTTCAGGGAGCGTATATAAATCAATAATGATGATAAGCGTAAATCCCTAAAGTTGGAGATCTTGTAATTGGTAAGGTGGTTAACACCACTATTGTATCTTGGAAAATTGAAATAAATTCGGCCTATACTGCAACGCTTCATGCAACCTCCATTCTGGATCGGTCATTTAATCCTATTAAAGATGATATTCGCAAATATTTTGATATAGGAGATGAAATAGCAGCAGAAGTTACTGCATTTAATAGAACCAGGGATCCTGTGTTATCTGTAAAAGGAAGGGGATTGGGTAAACTAAGAGGAGGCGAAATCATTGATATTATTCCAGCGAAAGTCCCCAGATTAATTGGTAGAAAGGGATCAATGATAAACCTGATAAAAACGGAAACCAATTCTAGGCTTATAATTGGGCAAAATGGGCGAGTTTGGATTAGTGCTAAAGAGCCTAAAATCTATAGAATAATTGAACGTATAATACGAAAAATTGAGCGAGAAGCTCACACGTCTGGTTTAACAGACAGAATAAAAAACCAAATTCAAGAAGAATTGAAAAAACCTTAAGGTGATAAAAATGGCATTAATAAAATATAAAGTTCCTGAAAAATTAATTGATGAAAATGGAATTAGAATTGATGGAAGAAAGTATAATGAATTAAGACCACTTTCTTGTAAAGTTGGAATTTTACCAAATTGTGATGGGTCAGCGTATATTGAAATGGGAGGAAATAAGATTGTAGCAGGAGTATACGGTCCAAGAAAGGTACAGCCACGGCATCTGGCTCATCCTAATTTATGTGTTTTAAGAGCATTATACCGAATGGCTACTTTTTCAGTAGATGAAAGGAAATCCCCTGCACCAAGTCGTAGAGAAGTGGAATTGTCGGGAGTTATTCGTAAAGCTTTAGAACCAGCAGTTTTTCTAGAATATTATCCGAAGACTTTAATTGATATTACTATACAAGTTTTAGCCGCAGATGGAGGAACAAGATGCGCTTCTATTAATGCAGCATCATTAGCGCTTGCAGATGCGGGCGTTGCACATAGAGATTTAATATCTGCAGTTGCTGTAGGGAAAGTGGATGGTCATTTAGTTCTTGATCTGAACGATATAGAAGATAAAGAGGGCCAAGCAGACATGCCCCTTGCATTCATGCCCCAGAGTAATAAAATAACACTGCTTCAATTTGATGGGAATATGAATAAACCGGAATTCATCGATTCACTTAAATTGGGTTTAGATGGCATTAAAAGAATTTATCAAATCCAACAAGAAGCACTCCGAGCGAAATTTATTGATATCCCAGGAGAAGATACAGAGGAAGATGAATTAGGAGAATAGAAGGTGATTTAAATGGATTCATACAAAATAATTTCGGATATAGAGAAAAGTTATATTATATCTCTCGCTAAGAATGGAGAAAGAATTGACGGACGTGGATTTAAAGATTATCGTGAGATTATAATTGAAACCGGTTTTGTTCCAAAAGCTGAGGGATCAGCAAAAGTGTTACTTGGAAAGACACAAATTATTGCGGGAGTGAAAGTAGCGATTGGACCACCATACCCTGATACACCGAATGCGGGCGTCATAACCGTAAATGCAGAATTATCCCCCATGGCAGCGCCTCATTTTGAAGCTGGACCCCCAGGAGAAGACTCAGTAGAAGTAGCTCGCGTGGTTGATCGCGGAATACGGCATTCGGATATTGTCGATAAAGGAAAATTGGTTATTATTCCTGGCGAACAAGTATTTATTTTGTTTATAGATCTATATGTACTTGGATATGATGGAAATATGTATGACGCAGGTGAAATAGCCGCAGTAAAGGCGTTATGTAATACGAAAATCCCAAAAGTCGAAATTGTCAATGGACAAATACAAGTTCTTGATGAATGGTCTCCACTGGAGATTTTAGATTATCCGATTTCAATAACCTCTGCCTTTGTAGGAGATGCCGTATTAGTAGATCCAAATGCAAATGAAGAAAGAGTTCTGGAAAGTCGAGTAACTTTGACTTTGAATTCAAAAAATGAACTAGTTAGTGCACAAAAAGGCGGCTCAGAAGCCTTTTCTATGGATGATATAACGAAGGCTCTTGAGATTTCTCAGGAAATAGCACCTATCTTACGAAAACGAATTCAATCTATAACCTAAAAAATATTTATAACACCAATTATTTTTATATCTCACAGTATAGGAAGGTAATACTTTTGGGCAAACGAACGAAAAAAGTTGGAATCACAGGACGCTTCGGTCCCCGGTATGGGGCGACTGTTCGGAAGAGAGTGAAGAAGATCGAAGAAAAAATGAAGCAACCAACAAAATGTCCTCAATGCCAAACCAAAGCAGTAAAGCGAGAGGCGGTTGGTATATGGTTCTGCAGGAAATGCCATTACAAGTTTACTGGTGGTGCTTACGTCCCTGAAACGGCAGAAGGTAAAAAAGTAACACGAATAACAAGGCGCTTAACAAGCCAAGCAAGCGAATAATTAAATAATATTTAAGTGAAGCAAGTAATTAATAAAATCCAATTTTTTCTCTATTTTATAGAAGAAAAGGAATTGAAATGGAAGATATAAAAGCGCAAATAACCGTTAAATTCACTAATCATAAAAACGCAGAATCATTTTTCGTCTCCTTAAAACCGGAAACGCTTTCTGGATTTACTGATAGATCTAAAATTTCTATAGTGAAAGTGCAGGACATGATTCAATTTGATATTGAAGCAAAAGATATTACTGCATTCCGTGCTACCTTAAATTCATATTTAATTTGGATGCGAGTTCTTCTATCTATTACCAGTTTATGTGAAGCGCAAAATTCTACTCAAAAAGTATATTAGAAAACTTTCAAATATTAAAATATTCAAAAAAATATAGATAAAAAGTTGGATAGGTTATAAAAATGGCACAAATTCCACCCCATCTTCAAAATCAAATCAGAAAATTTCAAGAATTGCAACAAAAGGCGGAGTTATTAGGTAGGCAGCAGATGCAATTAGAAAGAGAATTAAATGACACAGAACGAGCCTTAACGGAACTAGACCAATTAGATCAGAATGCGGTTGTCTATAAAACGATTGGTGCAATTCTGGTCAAATCTAATAAAGACAAATTAAAAGAAGAATTAAATGACCGGAAAGAAACATTAGACATGAGAATCCAAACAATAAAAAGGCAGGAAGAACGAACAAAGAGTGAGTTAGAAGAAAAGCAAAAAGAGATTCAAGCAGCACTACAGCAACCGAAAATGGGCGATTTTGGTGGAGGATTTCCAGGCCCCATGTAATTTTTTTATTTTTTTCTTTTATAATTTATCTAAATAATTGGTTTAAAAATGAAAAATATATGAATCAAAAATTTTCCTTTTCGATTAAGGATTTATCCCCTGAACAGCTAGAGGATCTCCTTTTCCAAGCGGAACAAGAAGGTCGTAAGTATATTCTCTCACAAATTCCATCTAAAGAATTGAAAACATTTGATATCTTAATTGAATTTGACACAAATGAGCGTAATATTGATTGTTCTATTGATATAGAATTGGTAAAACATTCACAGCTAGATCCCCAAAAAATTACAGAAAAGGCAGCTCAAATCGTTTTTGAAAGTATTGAGACGTTTTTGAAATCTGATGAATAAAATTTAACTACCCCATTAACATGGGGAGAAGGAACATCATAACGACCATAACCACAATCACCAAGATCATGCAGAGCCACGTATTTTTATTTTTGCCCTTTTGTTTATTCTTCCAATCCGTGTATTCTTTCTCGCAAGTTGGCGAACAGAACTCTCTATCGGGTGGGACAGCGAGCGCACAGACTAGACAGTGCTTATGAGGTTCCCAGCGTTTCACCCAGCGTTTCTTTTTCATTCGTTCTTGATCTGGTTGTGCCATAATAAAATCCTCAAAAGTTTCCTTCGAATTTTCATTATTTAAATGTATAGGATGAATTGAATAGAAAAGTTAAAAGATAATGCGCGTTCCAATTTTTTCTCCCCGTACAACTCTCACAATATTCTCAGGTTGTTTTCCAGAGATAAAATGGGTATAAATTTTCGAACGATCGATTATTTTTAAAGCTAAAATATCGAATAAGCGGTAGGTTCCAGCAAGACTTGAAGCGGGTTGATTGATTAGTTCAAATAATTGATTAACAGAAACCTCATCAAACTTCTCAGCTTTGGCATTATTTCTAGGATCAGCGGAGTATATTCCATCAACATCGGTAACATTGATAAGAATATTAGCGCCTACAAGTTCAGCAACTAAGGCAGCTACTCCATTTGTTGATTGCCCTGGTTGAAGACCACCTAAAACAACAGCACGCCGTGTTGATACAGCTTGTAATGTTTCTTCAAGAGTTCTTGGGGGTATTGGATGCACCAATCCTTTTAAAGCGCTGATAAAGAGTCGGGCATTTACCCGGGAAACTCGAATTCCTATTTCATCACAATATCCTTCAGAGGCCCCTAAAGCGCGCATTGCAGAAATGTATTTTCTTGCTTCAACTCCACCACCAACTATTATAACAATATCATGCCCTTCTTTTAATAAAATTTCAATATTCTTTGCAATTTGTTTGATTTCTGAGACGTTTATTTGCCCATCCTTATCTATGATTAGACTACCTCCAATTTTTATAACAATTTTCATTCTTAAACACCTCATTTAGATGGAATTTACTGCTTAAACACCTCATTTAGATGGAATTTACTGCTTTCCTTTACTACTTAATTTAAAATAATTTCCTTTACTGCTTAATTTAAAATAATTTCCTTTACTGCTTAATTTAAAATAATTTCCTTAAAAATAATTTCCTTGAATTTTTGTAATTCGAGTTTGGGAATGCCACCACCTTGACCTAATTCCGGTTTTCCACCACCGCCTCCACCAATTTCTTTTGTAAGATCCCGGACTAAATTACCTGCATGAATGCCTGCTTCCAATCCCTCTTTCCCTACAAGAATAACGATACTGATTTTGTCGTTTAGACCGCCCAGAATCGCAATTACGGATGGATCTTCGTTGATAAGAGTGCTTCCAAGTTCGATAAGATCTTCAATTGATTTTTCAACAAAGAAATCAATTATAAATTTTAGATTCTTTTTAACAATGGCATTTTCCAATAAATGAAGTTTCTCAATATTAGCGAGTTGATTTCTAAGTCGATTTTTTTCTCTTCGAAATTGCTTCCATTCATTAAAGAAGCGTTCGGCAGTTTTCGGAACTTCCCCATCTCCAATAGAAAAAATCCTTGCAGTATCCTTAAGGAGCTTTTCTTGTTCCTGAATTGCATTAACGCCTGCAATACCAGCCGCATAAGTAAGTCTTACGATCCCATCTTGGATCCGCTTTGCATTTAGAATTTTGATTGGACCAATTTCGCCGGTGTTTTTAAGATGTGTGCCGCCACAGGCTTCGACATCCCAATCTTGAATATCAATAACTCGAATTTCTTTACCTGGAACGATTCCCCCTTGGTATAATGTGAAGCCATACTTGCGTTCTGCATCCCCACGTGGCATAAATTGAATATCCACTGGACGGGTTTCCATAACAACTTGATTTGCTAATCGTTCAATAGCCCATAATTCTTCTTGTGTAATTGCTTTATAATGGGTGATATCTAAACGCGCAACATCAGGCTTTTTTTCTGCACCTGCTTGCCAAATATGATTGCCTAGGATGCGTTTTGCAGCACCATTAACAACATGAGTAGCAGTATGGTGGCGCATAAGAGCAAGCCGACGATCTTTATTAATTTTTATTTGTACAGTAGCGTTCTTTTCGAATTTCTTATTAGCTTTAGCGAGTTGGTGAATTACTACTCCACCCACCTTTTCAACATTGATTACTAGGGAATCACCAATCGTCCCTTCATCATGCACCTGCCCGCCTCCTAATGGATAGAAAATTGTTTGATTTAAGACAATGTTATTCGCAGGTAATATTTTAAGGATCTTCGCATCACAATAATCAAGGTACTGATTTTCATAATATAATAAACGGGTATCAGGAATACCTTTAAGATAATCTTTTAATTGGTCTTCTAAAGTTGATTCTTGTTCCCTTCTTGGTTGAATATTCCTTTCCATAAGTTCAGTAAAGAAGTCAGCTGGAATTTCAACATTAACTTCTTGTTCTGCAGCTATTTCTTCTATTAATTCAGGTAAAATCCCCTTTGATTGATAAAGTTCGATTAATTTATTTAAATCAAATTCAGCTTTCTTTTTAATTAGATTGGTTACTTGATTACGCCCTTCTCTTAGTGTTGTGGAATAGCGTTCTTGCTCGATTTGGAAAATATCATCAATAGAAGCATCTGCATTTTTAACACCTTTATAGGTCTTTTGTAAATAGTTAATATGCCAATGACATATTTCAGAGAGATTCAAGTTGTCAAAATGGTATTTTTCTTTTAGATTTATTGCACGACGCAATATAGCTCGTAAATTATACCCGCCACCTACATTTGAGGGGATTGCACCATCAGCAATCGTAAAAACAATGGTCCGAAGATGATCTGCAATTGCATAGAGAGCTTCTAAAGGACCTAAGATTTTCTCTAGTTCCTGATAATCAATTTTAAGTTCTTTAGCGACTTTTTTTCGCTCTATTTTAATATCTACTTCATCTACATTCAATAAACCAGAGAGAACATAGTATTTATTTAATAACTCTTGGTCTATTTTAATTCCTGTTGCTTCTTTCATCTTTGTTAAAACTGGACCAAAGGTAGCTTCATAAATCGTTGGAGATCGAATTGCATACCATCCCACACGCTCGACACCCCACCCAACATCTACAACGGTCATATCCATTTGGCGATAAGTATCATCTGGGAGGACTTCATATTGCATAAAGACACTATTGACGATTTCTAGGCCGTCACAAAAGGATTCCAAGCATGGGCCGAAATTGCCCCCGCCTAGCCAGATATCCTCACGAAGAGTGATATCTGAGTCGGGAATATCCAAGACTTGTGTTAAAAATTGAAAGTCCAATTCGATACAGCGATCCATCCAGTATCCCTTATATCCCAGTTGTTTGGAGTTGAAAGCGTGCTGCCCTCCCATAATGAAGGAAGTAAGATGCCGTCCAGTCCGTCCAACATTATCTATATCATTAAAACCTTTGCCGCCGAACCGAATGCAAGGTTGGGGGAGAATTAAGGGGTTTGCGGGAGGTGCAATTGTTCCATTTAACACATTGGGTTGGAAACATGCAATTGAAGCTATAGTGAATTCAATATCATCACGCCAACGGGCTACTGTAGGATATTCCGTTATTCTGGTGTGATCACGCTCTTCAAAAAATTTACACCAGTTTTTCACCGTATCGTGGAAATCCCAGGATTTCCCAACGCCTTTTCCAATAAAAGTATATCCACCAATACAATTAGTATCACCACAATCTACGCGATCAGGGTTCAAAGTCCAGAAATAGGTCCCACAATGCGGACATTGTTTCCTGCTGAAATCCTTATCTTTAAATAGTTGAACCTCGTAGGCTTCCCGTCCGAAAATCATTCGCAATTGCTTTTTATCGAGCATAGTGGCTTATACCTCAAATTTTTCTATGGTTATTAAATATCATACAATGTTTAATACATTTGATAAAGTTTATATTTATCCCTTCTTGTTTGAAGGATAAAATGCGATAATGGGGAGAGAGGGGCAATCTCCAAATAAGCGCTTTTTAATAATAAGCGTTTGGTTCTGGTTTCAAAAAAGAGAAAAAAAGGAGAGAGAAAAACCAGAGATACGGGGTCATCCGGAAATTTATTGAAGTATTTTTATTAAGATTTCGGTTTCTTTTTCGGAAAGAAATATACGATTCCTTTACCATATAAATCGCCGCGAAGCCAGCGACTTTGTCTTTTAATTTCTCTAGAGTTAAGTATTTAAATTCGAAGAAGAATAAACTATGCGGAAAAATCCATTGGAAGTGGAGAAAAACGAATAAAAGAATTTATAGACTGCAACCTTTCTGTGTAGGTTATAAGGAATCGATGGGGATCACCATAGCTTTAGACATAGAGGAAATAAAGTTATCCCTATATAAATCCCTCTTGCCAGAACAATTAGAGCTGCCATTAAGGCCCCAAATGATGTTTTATATCTATCATTTTACGAAGATATTTCCATGGCCCTTGAAAGGATATATAGAAGCTGCGGTGTGTCTTAGAGCCCAGCACCCTCAAACTCAAGAGGGGTGGTACATTCTCACGATGCCCGTATCTTCGCGTATGGCTTGCCGGTCAGGTAAATGGGTTGGATACCCCAAATATATTCCTGATTCATTGACATTGGAATCTTTTGATGACGAGTGGGTTGGGAAAATCGTCCGCGAAGAAAAATCGCCATTCATCCTGAAATTTTCTCCGGCTGATGTTGATGTATGGTGGAAGGATGTTTATAGAAGAGATTCCGCTTTTTTTCTCGTTGATAAGAACACCCAGATTAATCAGATGCAGCCAGTTATTCACAAAGTCAAGAGCTACGAAATAGAAACAGGGAATGTTACGCTCACACTTGATTCCGATGAAGAATGGACCAATCTTGTACATGGCTCAGATCAAACGATGCCAGGAATATTTCATAAATTTATTGGAAAGGTGTTCCTAACGCGAAAAGATCAAAAGCCGCTTTAAGAAGCAAAGAGGGCTAATTATTTAATTCCCTCCTTTAATTAAAATAGGAAATGTGAATATGATCGTTGCGATAACAGGGATAAATTCTGGATTAGGCAGATCGCTCGTACCTAAACTTCAAAAAGACCCGCTCATTGATAAAATAATTGGAATAGACATCTCTGATTATTCGGGCGCTCCTGAAAAAATCGAGTTTTTCAAAGTAGATGTACGGGACAAGGAGGGATTGGAAGGGGCCTTAAAAAATGCAGAGATATTAATTCATCTTGCGTTTATTGTGAATCCTAAAAAATTGCCGAATCTCAAGATAATCTATGATATCAATGTTAACGGCTCACAAAATGTGTTTCAAGCTGCTGTCAAAAATTCGGTAAAAAAAATCGTCCATCTTTCGAGCCAGTCAGTCTATGGACATCTGAAAGAGTGTCCTTCAATTGTATCAGAAGAGACTCCACGCCTTGGAATAAAGACAACCAACTTTTATTATGCCCATACGAAAGCCCTCGTTGAACAATACCTTGATGAGTTTGAAAAACTATATCCGGATATAAAAGTCATTCGCTTTCGCCCCCCAATAATAACGGGCCCTCACTTCATTCAAAATAGAGGCTTATTCACGGCAAGAAATAAGAAAAGGATATATACCATATTACCGGAGAGTGCAGATAAAATAGCATCGCTACAATTTATTCATGAGGAAGACTTGACTGATATTTTAATCCTTGCCATAAAAAGAGACCTCCGCGGGGCGTATAATGTCTCAAGTAACATATTACGAGACTTCTCGGAATTTATGAATCATGAATATGGGGTGAAAATTACCAAAATCCCACGATTCCTCGCGAAGTTGGCAGTGAGACTCGGTAGAATATGGCCCAAATTACGGTGGGCGCAAGCCATTCTCTATAATTCGCTTCTAGATACACAGAAGATTGAGCATGAACTGGGTTGGAAACCAAAATACACGACAGAAGAATGTATTAGAGAAATAAATAGATAAGAGATTTCAATATCTGTGGAAAAACAATCTTATGGCATGAATTTCCCTTCCAGCGAAAATTACTTGCTCTTTCCTAAAGAGCTTAAAAATAGTTCTTTATATTAATTGAAAAAATATTAGGAAGATTTGCCCTAATGACGGCTATTTGGCGGGTATTCCCCTAATGACGGCTGTTTGCCCTAATGACGGCTATTCGGCAGGTATTGAGTTATCTCAGAGGCAATGCCTATATTTGTTAAAAAGGCTATTAATAAATAAAGACAAATTTTACCTAAAGATTTTTAATAAAACAAAGATTGACCTCTAC
>Ga0307375_10007353_pt1 | contig 10061 bp, 11 predicted proteins | sample TR1MG_FD_202531 | JGI IMG/M metagenome (GOLD analysis project Ga0307375, IMG submission 202531) | Soil microbial communities from Risofladan, Vaasa, Finland - TR-1 | ecosystem: Environmental > Terrestrial > Soil > Coastal area > Acid sulfate soil | place: Finland: Risofladan, Vaasa | collected...
TGAGGCCGTAGACCTGCTGCTGCATCGGGACGTTTCCGTCGCGATAGATCCAGCCGCCCGCTTCGACGTCGATCGATTCGCCCGGGTCGAGGACCTTCTCGAAGACGTTCCCGTAGCCGTGGAGCCAGACGATCCCCTCCGACCCGCGCGCCTCGAAGCGGTCGACGAAGAAGCCCGTCCCGCCGAACAGCATGTTGGAGACGCCCTTCACGCGATTGAAGGTGTAGTCCACGTTGCCGGTTGCCGCGAGGAACTGGTGCTCGCGGACCAGGATCGACTGGCCCGGCTGAAGGTGCATCGAGAGGACGTGGCCGGGATCGTCACGGGAGAAGGCGACTTCGCCCGCGCTCTGGGTCTCGGTCATGAAGACGGGCATGCCGGCGATCACGCGCTTGAAGGCGCCCTGGAGGTGGTGCATCCCGACCTGGACGGCCGGATCCTTCCAGAGGATGACGTGGTGCTCGAAGTAGACCGGCATGCTGCCGTTCGTCCGGACGTGGAGGACCGGGACCAGCTCCCCCTCGATCCGGTAGGTGAGCCCCGGGCCCTGGCCCTCGTCGATCTTCGTCGGCAGGAGCGTGGGTGGCGTCGGCATGGGGATCTCCTCTCGTGCTGGCGTGTCAGGCCGCGGGATCTCGACCGGGACGGTCCGAGGATAGCGCCGCGGCACTGCGATGCGGCAGCCAGCGCGGCTCGCCGCCCTGGGGTGTCCGTGCTGGGACGCGTCTTCGGACGTATCTCGCCACGCACATATTCGACGGATCGACTGGTGCCTGCGCGGGGTCGATGTGCCGCCCACGGGTGCCGCCCACGGGTGCAGCGCCGAGATTGCGGATCGTCGGGATGCCGCCGGGCAGCTCGCCCCTCGGAGGGCATTCCGCGATGGCACTGGTGTCTCCTGACGATGCCGCTGCTGGTTCCCGGGCGCCGGGGCGGGGCACGCCGACGGGGGTGTCGACGGTCCTCGCTCCTGTGATCGCCCAAGGCGCAGCGAGAGCAAGGAGCAGAGCGAAGTTACCCTGATTGACGACCGGCGAGCTGTAGATGACGGTCAGGATCGCCGCCGCGAACGCGGCCCGGGGATGCCTGCGCAGGAGGATCACGAGGACGAGCCCAAGTCCCGTCGCGAGCAGCGTGGCGTGGGCAGCGACGAGGCGGGCGAAATGGGCTGTGTGGACCAGGTTGCCCAACGAGACGATGAGCGCGGACGCGCTGAGGCCGGTCGGCTTGACGCCTCCCCCGAACGCGAGACCGACGAAGTCGAGGTTGGCTGCCAGGCCAGCGAAGACAAGACCGACGAGGCCCAGGCCCAGGCTTGTCAGGAGGAAGGCCCGCGTCGAGCTCCAGGAGCGCCGGGTCACGAACCACCACAAGAGCACGACCGGGCTGAGCTTGAGCATCGCGGCGAGCCCGGCGGCGACGCCCGCGAGACCGTCGCGGCCCCTGCCTGCCGCCCACCAGGTGAGCACGAACAGGCCCACGAGGTAGCTGTTGAGGTTGCCTGACAAGCCGGCCGTCGTGATCGGATCGTTGAGCCCGAACCGGTATGCCATGCCCGCTTCCAGCGAGAGGGGGATCCCCAGGAGCTGGACCGCGAGGACGGTGAGAAGGCTCCGCCGGTCACCGCGCAGGGCGATCCACATCACGAGCAGGACCATGATGCCGAGCGAGCCGAGCCACCAGCCGACGACGGCCGGGTCGCCCAGGAGGGCCAGCGGCCGCCAGATCACGGCGACCAGCGGCGGCGACAGGGCTGGCGCGGGATACCTGGCCGGATACCCGTTCACGGGGCGGTCCCCGGGCAGGAGCGGCCCGTACAGCATGTGGCCCGCGTTGAGGCGCTCGCCCGCAGCAACGTACGTGGAGGGATCGTTTCGGAGCGAGGTCGGATGCAGCAGATCAGGGCGCTGCACCACGGCCGTGACGTAGAGTTCCCCGACCAGCAGCACCACGACCACGGCCCTCAGCGCAAGCGTCGCCCACTCCGTCGCCGGCCGCCCGGCCAGGCCGAAGCGAGCTCGCAGGGTCCTCTCGGGCGGTCGCGCCGCCGGCATCTCAGGCCTCGACCGATCGCTCCCCCCAGTGGTTGAAGTTGGCGGTTCGATACGGTGCTCCCGCCCGCCCGTGCCAGCCTCCATGACCGGCATCCTCCCACAGATCACCGGTGAGCTCGAGGGTCCTCGTCTCACCCTGGGGAGCAGGTCGGCGCGACGTATGGGAGTTCGGTCGTCAACCAGGAGGATCCTAACCTCCACCACGTTTGACAGCGTTCCGGCACGCTCCGACACTTGCCGGAGCGGCCGCGGCCGCCGGTGCCGACCCGAGCGGCCAAGGTCCCCGGGCCACCGACCAGCACACGCGAACCGAGGAGTCCCATGTCTCGACTGACCAGCTGGCTGCGACCGACGACGATCGCGCATGCCCATTGCGATATCCCCTGCGGCATCTACGACCCGTCCGAGGCGGTCCTGGCCGCCCGTGAACCCGATGCGTGAGCAGTCGGCCGAGCCCGCGCCCGACCTGGCCGAAGGAGACAGGATGCCAATCCGATCGGAAGACTTCCGGGTCGAAGCCGGAGACAGGGTCGATCTCGGTGCGTGGCCGACGAGCGTCGACCCCGTCGCCAAGTCGAAGAAGCACTATCGGAAGCTGTTGGCTGACCACGTCGCCGAGCTGAGCTCGCTCCAGCGCCTCCACTACGCGTCCGACCGATATGCGTTGCTGCTGATCTTCCAGGGGATGGACGGTGCCGGCAAGGACGGCGCGATCCGGCACGTCATGTCCGGAGTCAATCCGGAAGGCTGTGAGGTCTTCAGCTTCAAACAGCCGAGCGCCGAGGAACTTCAGCATGACTTCCTCTGGCGCACGACAACCCGGCTTCCCGAGCGCGGGCGGATCGGGATCTTCAACCGTTCGTACTACGAGGAGGTGCTCGTCGTTCGGGTGCATCCGGAGATCCTTCGAAGCGAGAATCTCCCGCGCGAGTTGATCGACGAGAGGACCATCTGGAGGGATCGATATCGCTCCATCGTGGAGCTCGAGAAACATCTCCACCGAAATGGCACGCGGATCCTCAAGTTCTTCCTCCACCTCTCGAAGGACGAGCAGCGAAAGCGCTTCCTGGCCCGCATCGACGAGCCGGACAAGAATTGGAAGTTCAGCCAGGCCGACATACGCGAGAGGGACCACTGGAAGGCGTACATGGAAGCGTACGAGGAGTGCCTGGGCGCGACGAGCACGCGGCACGCGCCTTGGTACGTCGTTCCGGCTGATGACAAGGACACCGCTCGGCTGATCGTCTCCCAGATCATCCTCGATGCGTTCAACGAGTTGCACATGGAGTACCCGAAGGTCACCGCCGAGCGACGGGAGGAGCTTGACTCGATCCGCAAGGGGCTCTGATGGCCCGACGGCGACCACCCTCGGCGCGGAGGCACACGCGCGCAGGTCGAAGAGGAGAACAGCAGATGTCTATCAAGGAGGCACGGGGCCCCGTGCGTCCAGCGAAGCTCGCGCGCCAGATCAGGCGCCTCGAGCGACGCATCCGAACCCAGGCACGCAGGGAGCGGCGCCAGATGCGTCGGCTCGACCGGATCCGCGCGCGCCGCTCGACGCTCGACGGCCGGCTCGCTGCGCTCCGCGCCGCGCTCGAGCCGTCCACCCCCGGGCAAGGGACGGCCAACGGCTCGGAGCCGCAGGTGGGTGCCCCGTGAGCGCCGACGCGCCGGCCCCGTAGTATGGCCTGTGGGTCGCCACACTTCGAACCGGCCGCCGTCCCTTGGGTCAGCGGCGCGAACTGCTGACCGCCGACGGCCGGGTCTTCCACGTCGGGGATGCGGTGCTATATCACGCGCCCGTGGGGCCCGAGTACCCCCTGTGGACGGCATGGATCGACGCTATCGTCGAGCGAGCGAGCGAGCGAGCGGGGGACTTGGTGCTCGTCCTCCATCTGGACGACCACGCGGGCCCGCGCCTGCCGGACGCCTCCGTCGTGCAGCTCGATGCACGAGCGCTGGCGGGCTGTCGCTGGTGCGCCGCGCGCACGGGATAGGACAGCACACGAGGCGCTGGAGGCCACGCTCCCCTGTCGAGCCAACGGCCGTCGGCCTGGCGGTCGGCCGGCCATATCGAGGAAGCCAATGAAGCTCGTCGCGCCCGCGTCGGACGACCGGGCAGCCGCACTGCCGTCGGGCGAGACGATCCAGCGGGATCCGCTGGAAGCGCGGTCGGCGGGTCGCGCCCTGCGCCGGCAGGTCGCGCGGTCGGCGCATGCCCTCTGGGTGCCGCCGCCGGATCGACCGGACCCGGTTTCCCTTCTCGAGAGGCAGGACGCGACTCGGGTCGCCGAGCTGGTGCCGATCCGGTACGGTCGGATGCTCGCCTCCCCGTTCGGCTTCCTCCGAGGCTCGGCAATCGTGATGGCCTCCGATCTCACCCACACGCCCGTGACGGGTCTCACCACCCAGATCTGCGGCGACGCTCACCTCTCGAACTTCGGGATGTTCGCGTCGCCCGAGCGCGATCTCGTGTTCGACGTCGTCGATTTCGACGAGACCCTCCATGGGCCCTGGGAATGGGACGTGAAGCGGCTGGCGGCAAGCGGTGCGGTGGCGGCCAGGGCTGCTGGCTTCTCCCGGCACGACACCCGCGCGGTCGCGCGAGCAGCGGCGCGGTCGTACCGAGCGCACATGCACGCGCTCGCCGACCTCACGGCGCTGGCGCTCTGGTACCGGCGCATCGACGCCACCGAGATCGCGGCCGACCGGCGCAGCGGGCGCCTGCTCAGGGGATTCCTCAAGGCGGCCCGGCGGCATCGCGACGAGAATGCCAGCGCGCGCCTCCTCAGGATGTTCAACGGGCGCCTGAAGTTCGTCGACGACCCCCCTCTGATCACCCACGCGCCAGTGACGAGCGAAGAGTCCAAGGCGATTCGGGAGATGTTCGCGGTCTACGCGCGCGGCCTGCGCTATGACTGGCAGGTCCTGCTCGACCGCTACGAGGTCGTGGACGTGGCGCGCAAGGTCGTGGGCGTCGGCAGCGTCGGTACCCGGACCTGGGCCGTCCTCCTGGTAGCGAACCGCAGCGCTGCCGATCCGCTCATCCTCCAGCTCAAGGAGGCAGACGCCTCCGTGCTCGAACCCCACCTTGGAACGAGCCCTCTCCGATCGCACGCCGAGCGGGTGGTCAACGGCCAACGCGTGATGCAGTCGGTCAGCGACGTCTTCCTTGGCTGGAGCAACAGCCCATTGTCCGGCGTGGACTACTACTGGCGGCAACTCTGGGACTGGAAGGGCTCCGCCGCCATCAACTCGATGTGCCCCGAAGAGCTTACGTTCTACGTCAGCCTCTGCGGGCGGGCGTTGGCCCTGGCGCACGCTCGCGGCGGCGATCGGCTCGGCATCGCGGGCTACCTTGGCACGTCGGATGTATTCGACCGCGCGATCGCGGACTTCGCCGAAGCGTACGCCGAGCAGACGGACCGCGACTACGCTGCCCTCGTCACGGCCGTGAAGCAGAGACGAATCAAGGCCGAACCTGGGATCTGACCGGCTCAGGACCTGGTACCGGGCGCGGCCGTGCACCAGCCAAACCGCCGGTGGAGGAGCGCCAATGAGCAGCCAGGCGTCGCGGACTGAGGAGCGGGGAACCGCCCAAGTCCCGGGGCCGTCAGGGTATGTTCGGAAGCTCGACGAGCGCCACTTCGACTTCACGGACGCCAAGTTCGAGTGGCGCCGCCTGTTCGCAGAAGCGCTCGGGACATTCTTCCTGGTCCTGGTCGCCGTGGGGGGCAGCATGGTGAACGCCAGGTTCGGGGGCCACGTGCTCCCCCTGACCGCCCAGGTCAGCGCCCCGGGCCTGATGGTCGGGGTGGTCATCCTGTTCATGGGGGCGGTCTCGGGGGCCCACCTCAATCCAGGCGTCAGCATCGCGTTCGCGCTCCGCGGCGACTTTCCGTGGCGTCGGTTGCCCGGCTACATCGTGGCCCAGTTCCTGGGTGCCATCTTCGCCACGCTCCTGCTGGTGGCCCTGCTCGGCCGCCAGGGGAGTGCGGGTCTTACGCTGCCCGGCCCCGGCATCAGTGAGGCGACTGCGATGGCCTGGGAGATCGTCCTCAGCGTCGGGCTCGTCAGCACGATCCTCGGCACCGCCTCGGGGGCCCAGAACATCGGTCCCATGAACGCCATCGGCGTCGCAAGCTACATCGTGCTCGCGGGTCTGTTCGGCGCACCCGTCAGTGGCGCTTCGATGAACGTGGCCCGCTCGCTGGGCCCGGCGCTGGTTCTGGGGGACACGACGGCGTGGTGGGTCTACCTCGTCGGGCCGCTCGCCGGGGCCGCCATCGCCACTGGCATCGCCTACATCCTGCGCGGCCCTGGTGGCGGGTTCTACGGCACCAAGGCGGCCGAGGGCACGCTCGGCTGGTTGTGGCGGCCCGGGCCGATCGAGACCCCCGTGCCCGGCACGCCGGAGGAAGCCAGCGCCCAGGGCGACGCCACGTCGCCCGACCACGCTCGACGAGACTGACGCCGACCCTTCCCGTCGGCGGCCGTCTGAACGGGCGCGTGAGGACGCCGCCAGGATGACGGGTCTTCATGTCGCCGCAGCCATGCGCACGCACACTCAGGTTCGCTGGCGGCGCTGATCAGCGCAACCACGACAGGCCACCGACCAGCACACGCGAACCGAGGAGTCCCATGTCTCGACTGACCAGCTGGCTGCGCCCGACGACGATCGCGCATGCCCATTGCGATATCCCCTGCGGCATCTACGACCCGTCCGAGGCGGTCCTGGCCGCCCGCACCGTCGCCCGGATGGTGGAGCTGATCGGCAAGCTCCCCGAGGGCTCGACCGCCGTCGCCGACCGGAACACGTTCGTGCGCTGCGTCGCAGTCAAGGAGGAGCACGCCGAGAAGGTGAAGCACGAGGTCCAGGTCATCTGGTCCGACTACTTCAAGCCGGAGCACCTCGCGGCGTTCCCCGAGCTCCACACGAAGGTCTGGAACCTGCTGAAGCTCGCTGGCAAGAACAAGCAGGGTGTCGACGTGAAGGCGGCGGCCGATCTCGAGGCGGCCACCAAGGAGTTCGCCGACATCTTCTGGGCGACCAAGAAGTAGCCGGCGAGACAGCGCAGCACGGGGGGAGGAGCAACGCGGTTCCTTCCTGCGCTCGACGATCGCGGCGTCCTGAGCCCTCGCCGGCCACCCCACGCAGGGTTCAGGGTCAGGAATCGGAGAAGGACATGAGGACCGGACTTTCGTCCATCATCGGCGTGGTCTATCTTGTCGTCGGCCTGGTCGTGGCGTCCAGTCACGCGTACCTGGCCAACATCAACACGCTCATGCCGATCCTTTCGGCAGTACTTGCTGTGCTCCTTTGGCCGCTCATTCTCGTGGGCGTCGACCTGCACCTCAAGTAGGACGCGCCGTGGATTGCGGCAGCGACGAGCCCGGCGCCGGCTGCCAATCGGCCCGTCGATCGTGGGGCGGCGACGGGCTTCCGGGCGAACCCGATGACGAAATGTCTCGACCTCGGCGTCGAGGGCGGCGCAGATCCAGTCGGCATCGTCGCCTGTCCGTTCCCAGGGTGTCCGGCGATCGACCGATGCGCGAGCAGCTCCCGCCCTGGCCCTTCTCGGCATGGGAGACCATCCGGGTGACAGGGGCCCGAGCGGCTCGCGTTTCGTCGTGAACGCCATCCGGTCCCGGTTGCGTTCCCTCGTCGCTGCCCCATCGAGCCCCCACGAGACGCGCGGCTCGAGCGTCCTGCGCCCGACGGTGTTCGGCGCCACCGACGGGCTCGTTGCCAACGTGAGCCTGATCATGGGCATCGCCGGCGCGTCGTCCCATGACGCGCATGCCATCGTCCTGGCCGGGATCGCGGGTCTCCTGGCGGGCAGCTTCAGCATGGCCGTCGGCGAGTACGTCTCGGTCCGCTCTCAGCACGAGCTCCTCGATTACCAGGTCGAGCTCCAGCGCGACCAGCTTCGTGACACGCCCACGCAGGAACGGGCCATCCTGGTCGAGATCTATGCGTCGAAGGGCCTCTCGCGAGCCGAAGCCAACCTCATCGTCGAGCGCATCCTGGCCAACCCCGAGCAGGCGCTCGACACCTTCGTGCTCGAAGAGATCGGTCTCTCCGCCGACACGATGGGCTCGCCCATCACGGCCGCCCTCGGCTCGCTGCTGGCCTTCGCCGTCGGCGCCTCGGTGCCGCTCGTGCCCTACCTGCTGCTGGCCGGGTCGACGGCCTTCACGCTGAGCATTGCCGGTACCCTGATCGCGCTGTTCCTCGTCGGACTCGGCGTCAGCCGGCTCACCCACCGCCACCCGGTTCGTTCAGGTCTCCGGCAGGCCGCCCTGGGCCTCCTTGCTGCCGCCGTGACTTTTGGGGTCGGCACGCTGCTCGGGACCGCCGTCCGCTGATCAGGGACCCAGAACTCGACGAAGCGTGTCAACGAGAGGGCCCCAGCGTCAAGGGCCGACTCGTTCGGCATGAGAACGCCCCGACCGGGAGGCTTGGGGAGCTACCGGCCGGGGGCGGATGGAGCAGCTAGGTTCGAGCCGCCGCGGCGTCCTGGCTCATCTCAGCGGGCACCGATCGGGTCCGGCGGCACCCCCGAGTAGTCGTAGTCGCCGACGCGGACCGCCGTCTGGTGGGCAGCCCAGGCGCCTGGGCTGTCGGGGTGCCAGCGCTCGATCACGTTGCACCCGCGGCAGATCGCCGCGTCGTCAACGAGCGAGGTGACCCACGACCGGCTCGCGCGTCCACAGCGGTCGCACAGCGGGGTGCCCGTCGCGTCGTGGCGGCGGGGTCCTGTGAAGGTCATCATGCGATACGGCCCTCCCCAACAGGCAGGATCGGGGCCGTGCTCTCCGCGGTTGCTCGGGCCCACAGGCCCGCCAGGCAGCAGCACGGCGAAGATCCGCTGGCGCAGCGGTAAGAGGAAACCGCCGGACCGTCATTACGTCGCGTCATCATTCGGGCCGAGATAGCGACGGAGCGCCTTGTGGGCGGCCCAAGTCGCAGCCCAGCCCAGCGGGAGGAACCGGCCGGGGAGAAACACGAGGCCCGCCCCGGCGAGCTCGCGGGTGGCAGGGTGGATGGCCGTCGCGCGGACCAGCGCCCGAGCCTGGTGCACGTCTCCGAGCTCCCGCACCAGGCTGGACCGGTCGTGGACGGCACGCCGAGCAAGGCCCCGAACGCTCCCCGAGCGGGCGACCGCGACGATCAGGCCGCGCGTCTCAGGAAACGTGCCCACGCCGACGAGGCGGATGAACCGGCTGACGAACGGCATCGTGGTTCACGAGCTCTCGCATGGACGCGACCGGCGCGACAGGCCGCCGCGTGGTCGCGCTTCGGCCACGCTATCGGCGGATTCGACCCCGGCCGAAGTAGCCCAGGACGAAGAGCACGATCAGGACAACGACGACGACCGTGAAGATGCTTCCCATTCTGTGCCGCCTCTCGGTGGAAGCCCGCGTGCGCACGCCTGACCGGCCGGTGCAACGCACCGCCTGAGGCGGCCACTCGGGCGGACCCGACTCTGCGCGCAAGACGCGACAGCGTCATGACGGTCGGTCATCCACCTGGGGCTCCGGGGCCCCGCCTCGGGGGGCGCACGGTGAGCTCGGGACTCCAGCGCACGCTGTGGCCGACTTGGCGGAGATCCAGACGCCGGTCGCGCCGACGACGGTCATCGCGTTCTTCCCGGGAGCCCCTGATACGTCCGGTTGGGATCCTCACTCCGGGATCGTGCGCTCCGCTCGAGTGTGGGTCGAAATCGACCTCCTCTTTGACGGCGAAGACGATCACCAAGGCGGCCGACCTGACCCGGCGACGGCGCGTGGGCTGAGACCGACCGGACAGCTGGCGAGGATGGCCTGCGCCCAGACCTGTCGATGACCGATCAGCCAAGCGCGATGCCGTGCTCGCGCCGTTCGCTCTCCGTGCCTCCGGCCAGAGTTGCTGATCCGTCAGGCGATCTCAGCTGGTCGAAGAATCGACACGACGCGGACGTCGTGACGCCCGGCCGCCCCGGGGGTCCTCGCCTGTGGCGAGAT
>Ga0307375_10007354_pt1 | contig 10060 bp, 10 predicted proteins | sample TR1MG_FD_202531 | JGI IMG/M metagenome (GOLD analysis project Ga0307375, IMG submission 202531) | Soil microbial communities from Risofladan, Vaasa, Finland - TR-1 | ecosystem: Environmental > Terrestrial > Soil > Coastal area > Acid sulfate soil | place: Finland: Risofladan, Vaasa | collected...
TGGTCACCGATAGCGGTGGTTACTTTAAATCCGGAGCGAGAGGCAGCAATCAATGCGGCCCTCGATCCCTTAACCGAAAAACGCAAGAGTGCATAACTTAGGCGGCAACTGCCTTGACACGCACCGACCCGGTGACAACACCCCCCCCGGATCATGGTCGACTGGGGGTAGCAATCATGCCGGTCCTGACTGGCCGTACCTCTATTGTAGAGGCAGGAACATAGTAACGGGGTGGGCTGGTGCCGTGTTCTGTCCGCGAATGGACCCCTTAAACCCCAGTCATTCGCGCACCCTTAGCCCGCGATTGCTAGTATAAAGAATGCCAGCGCGTTTTTTCATTGCTTCGTACAGGAGGTTGTGTCATGGCGGTTTCTGCTCTAAGTTCCTTTATCAATCAGTCACAAGATCCGCGCAGCGAGGCGCTTGTGGCTAGTATCGCCAACAAATGTAGGGCTCTCCTAATGACCGCAAATGTCGCGATCGAATTGCGCCGGACGGAAGCAATGTCGCCTAGGCATGATTATAGACGCGCAGCCCACAAGTTCGACGGCCAATACCGGTGCGTAGGAAGCATTGATGCTAAAATCGGCCATACGTTTGTGTATATTCAGACAAACATGCTAGGATGTCAAAATAATGGCTGAGAATTTTTCCTATGTCTTTCCGGCAATTAGAGGAGTGCAAGCGGGGCGCGAATACTATGTCTCGATGTGTCCTCTGCGTTTGCTGCCCAGGCTTTTCCAATTCGACGAGGACGAGCTCGTGCCCGCAGAAGTGCGCGCGCAACGCACGCTAAACAAGGCGCGCGTCCCTGATATCTGCCGATATATTGTAGAAAACAAGGATAGCTATACCTTTTCGGCGATCACCGTATCGATCGACGGGCCTGTCCAGTTCGACCCGGTGGGCGCGGATGGACCAGCTAATTTCCGTATGGGCGCCCTCACCGTAGCCATGGAGGCGAGATTCATTGTTAATGACGGTCAGCACCGCCGTGCTGCTATAGAAAGTGCGCTGCAAGGCATGCCCGAGCTAGGAGAAGAAACCATCGCGGTCGTGTTTTTTCTGGATCGTGGACTTGCCCGGTGCCAACAGATGTTCGCGGACCTCAATCGCCACGCGATTAAGCCATCGGCTTCGCTGGGCATCCTGTATGACCATCGTAGCGCCGCGGCTAGTGTGGCGCGGCACCTCAGTATGACCTCGTCAATGTTCAAGAATCTGATCGAAACCGAGCGTTCTTCGTTATCCCCACGATCCAGAAAGCTCTTCACGCTCAGTGCTATAAATTTTGCGAATGTGGAGCTGCTGGCTGCTAAAGAACTAGATGATTTTGCCGCGTCTAGCCATAAGTGTCTCGAATTCTGGGAGGCGGTAGGGGCCCAGATTCCCGATTGGGCCCATGTGCGCGAATCCAAAATCACGTCAGGCGAGGTGCGTCGCGATTTCATCCACTCGCATGCTATCGTCCTGCAGGCGCTTGGCCGGGTAGGACGGGCACTGTATCAACTATCGGCGACAGAGCGCGCCAAACGGCTCCGGAGGCTATCGACCATAGATTGGTCTCGGAAAAACGCGGTGACATGGGAAGGGCGCGCTATGGTCGGGGGGTCCATGGCCAAGTCGAGCCAGAACATCACACTGACTTGCAATGAAATTAAGCGAGTGCTTGGTCTTAAATTAACTGCGGAAGAGGCTAATGCAGAAGCAGCCCTGATGGCCGCCCGCAGGCCCCATCAATACAAGGCGAAAAAGACACAATGACTACCCCTTTTCTGGTAATCGTGGATGAGATACGCGAACTGTATCTGTCCGACTCGTTCCCATGGATCGTTGGGTATAGTGGCGGCAAGGACTCGACCGCATCGCTACAGCTAGTGTGGACCGCGATTGCCTCATTGCCCGAAGATCAGCGCAGCAAGCCCGTTCACGTCATCAGCACCGATACCCTGGTGGAGAATCCCGTTATCTCCGCCTGGGTCGAGACTTCCTTGCGGCACATCGGAGAGGTCGCCCAGCAAGAAGGCCTGCCCATCCGGGCCCATAGATTGACCCCGTCCGTGGAAAACCGATTCTGGGTGAACCTGATTGGAAAAGGGTATCCAGCACCGAGGCCAAAGTTTCGTTGGTGCACGGATCGCCTCAAGATCAGTGCGTCTACAAAGTTCATCCAGGAGCTTGCGGAGAATAATGGAGAAGCAATTCTTGTTTTAGGGCAGCGCCGCGGCGAGAGTCAGGCGCGAGATAAAGTCATGGATCAGTATAAGGACAGCACGCGAGCACGCCTCAGCAAGAACAAGGACCCCCGTCTTTCGCGGGTTTGGGTCTACCCACCGATTGAAAGCTGGTCCAGCGATGACGTGTGGAACTATTTAATTAACGAAATCAATCCTTGGGGCATCGATAATCAGAAGTTATTCAGCATCTATCGTGGTGCCACCGCCGACGCCGAATGCCCGGTCGTTGTCGACACATCCACACCCAGCTGCGGAGATAGTCGCTTCGGCTGTTACGTTTGCACCATGGTCACCCAGGACAAGTCGATGCAAGCGATGATCCAGAACGACGAGCAAAAACGGTGGATGCAGCCCATTCTGGACTTCCGCAACCGGAATCTCGCGATTGAGGACCGGTCTGTGCGTGATTTCCGGCGCATGAACGGTCGACTTACCGTCTTTAGAGGCGAACTCGTCCATGGGCCGTATACGCAGGCTTACCGGGCAAATCTGCTGCATGAGCTTCTGGAGACGCAGCGTATTGTGCGGACATCCGACCAGACGCAGGGCACTGAGAATATTGAACTCATTTCGATCCAGGAGCTCGACGAGATTCGGCGAATATGGGTCGCAGAGAAGGGTGAAATCGAGGACCTAGTCCCTCGGATTTACGCCGAAGTATTTGGTGCCCCTTATCCAGGCAAGGAGATCGAACAGTCCCCCTTGGATGCAACGGATCTGGGTCTCCTTAAGGAGATCACTAAGCAAATCGATCCCGAAGCCTCCCTTGAACTCTACAAGCTCGCCCGATCGTTACTCGCAGTCCAGTTCCAGACCATTGAATCCCATAAGCGGTCCAAGCATCTGGATCGCCTGGAAGACGTGCTCCACCAGTACGCCTTCCGAAATGAGCGCGAGGCGTTGGAGTTCGCCCTCTCAAGCCCTTCGAACGAGGAAGTCGATGGAGATACTTCAGACACAACGCCGATTGTTGCATAACAAATGGCGAAAATAACGATATCGAGTATTTCTATTGAGAACTTCGGTCCTTTCCGTGAGCGGCAAACGCTTGACCTGAGAGTTAAGGCCAATCGACCGGTCATCCTTATCAAGGCGCTCAACGGTAGCGGAAAGACTACGCTGCTCACTGCTCTGCAGGTAGGTCTCTATGGTTACAAGTCACTAGGCGCTCGGCGGTCCGAATACGACCAAATGATACTCGGCCTCCAGCGCAAGGACGCTACCGGCAACGCGGTTATTGAGGTGGAGCTCGTCATCGAAGTTAGCGGGTCACGCCGCCTTTTAGTGGTTAGGCGTGAATGGGTCCGCAAGTCCGGTATAGTCGTCGAGGAGTTGGCGGTTTTTGAGAATGGATGCAAAGATGTCTATTTCTCCAACGAATGGGAAGAATATATCGCGTCTATATTGCCGGCCGAGCTGGTCCAGCTGTTCCTGTTCGACGGCGAGAAGATCGAGGCGCTTGCTAACCCCGAGCGGTTGCCAGAGCTCCTTCAAAGGGCGACGGAAGTGTTTCTGGGGATCGGCGGCATTGATGCGTTAGTGAATGACTTGAAAGCGCTTGAGCGACGCGTCACCCTCAAGAATAAAAGCACATCCGCGGAATTTGGCAGTGCAAGGACGCACATAGAGACCTTGCAGGCGCAGGCAGAAGACCTTGCGAAGAAGTTGGAGGTGATTTCCCAGAAACGGGCCGCCGCCCGCAATGCCACTGAACAAGCTCAGGCCATACTCAACAAGTTTTCTACCGATGCACAGCGTCGTGGTTTAGCCGCTTATGAACAGGCTGCCTTCATCCGCGAGGACGTTATGGCGAGCAAGCGACGCTCGATAGAGGCGCGCACTAGCCTTGCTGACATAATATCTGACCCAGTTTTGCCCGTAGCGTGGTTGGGCACCCTGTGGACACAATACCTCGAATTCTGGGAGAAGGACCAGCATGCGTGTCACGCGACGTTTCTGGCCCAGGAGTTCAAGAAACGGGATAGCCGCATCCTCTCTGTCCTCAAAACCACCACCCCCAAGACCGCGGTCGAAGCGCTTCGCAAAGCGCTTGCCGCGGATCTGGGCCAGTATCGTGCGAAGCACCCGGCATTAGGGGCTTCTTTAGAAGACGCACCGCCCGCGGACATCGAACGGCGCGTGAGTGACGCTCAAACGCGTCTTGGCCGGCAGACCTCTGAGACTAGAGCGGCTATGTCGGCACTTGATAAAGCAGAGCAGCGTATGGGCCAGGTCCCCGCAGGAGAGCAGATGGCAGAAATTCTGCGGATACTGCAGGAGTATTCGAAGGCCACTTCTTCGGCTGAAATGCGTCAAGCGGAGCTCGTGGGCCAGTTTGACGAAACGCAAAGCCAACTTGACCATGTACGCATGAAACTGAACGTGGCGCAGGACAGGCTCGGAACGGAGTTTCGCGATCGAACACTAGAGGCAAAAAGTCTAGAATCATCCGTCCGTGTTCGGCAGGCATTGGGCGTTTTCAAGGAAGCATTACTAGCCTCAAAGGCGCAGTGGCTTTCGGAAATGATTACCGCTGAGTTCAAGAATCTATTGCGGAAACGCAATCTCATTTCAAGAGTCATTGTCGATCCAGCAACCTATCGCGTGTCAATAGAGGATGGTAAGCGACACAATCTACCAATGGATAGACTTTCAGCTGGGGAACGTCAACTGCTCGCCATTTCCGTGCTGAGCGCCTTGATAAAGGAACGCAAGGGGCGCTTTCCGGTCGTTGTGGATACTCCATTGGCCCGGCTCGATCAACACCATCGGGCTTCACTTATTAAGCGTTTTTTTGCGACTGTGTCCCACCAGGTAGTGGTGCTCTCGACAGACCAGGAAGTGGACGGTCCTGCCTACGATGCACTCAAACCGGTTACCAGTGCGGAATACACGTTGGCGTTCGACGACATCGTCGGGCGTACGGCAGTTCAGCCGCTAACCGCGAAGGATGTGGCATAATGGAACGTATTAAGTTGACAGCGAACGCAAAGAATCAGCTAATGACGCTCAAACGTCGCACGGGTATTCAACACAATAATGCATTGTGTCGCCATGCTCTCTGTATTTCCCTGGGGAATCCCTCTGTACCCCCGGTTGAGAACCTCACTTTTGCCGGTGGAATAGAAATTGACTGGCGCACACTGACCGGTGGTCAGGAGGGTCTGTACTACAATCTCCTTCTTGTTCGCTTACTCTCCGAGGGCAAGCCCGTTACGGATGATCTCGTGCGTCAGACCTTTGTGCAGCATGTTCATAGAGGTCTAGCATATCTGGTAAGTCGGCGGGATGAGGATTTGTTGTTGAAGCTTGCCGAGGAGCTTGAAAATAAGCACTGAGCATCGGTCTCTTTTGTTTGCGTCATGTTAAGGAGGACTCGGCGGGAAGTCGAGTTTTATTGTTGCGTGAGTGCAGCGACACGAATCTACGAATCAAGAGGCAACTGAAGCGTTTACGCCCATGGGTGCCTGTGGGCGTACAGACGTGCTGTGGCGGTAGTGAGCGCGGATGCCTTCTGGGATGCGCGGGGCCCGCACCTTCGCGCAAAGGCACGCCCTGGGCATCCGTTCTGCCAACGCTCATGATAGCGCCTGATCGATCCCGGTTCCGAATGGGGATGGCAACCGGCAGGGGTTTGTCCAAAGCGCGATGGTAGATTGGCTCGATGCCGATTTTGCGGCTTACCGAGAAGGACACGCTCTACCGCTGTCTAGACAAGGTACTGGCCCACACAGATGACCTCATAAGCTCCCTGCGCGCGCGGAGGCGCACTCTTTGGTGTCACCTTCACTTGTGTGCTCACCGATTCTAACGAGCACCACCAGCGAGTCGGACACGGTGCGTGGAGAAGAAGACCTTCGCCCATAGGGCGACGTGCACGACAAACGCTCTGACTGCCGGCAAGTGGTGATCGGACTGATCGTGACCCCGGAGGGCTTCTCGTTGAGCTTGAGGTGCTCGCGGGCAACACCCGATTCCGCGACCCTCGGGAATCTCTTGAAACATATCGAGACGCGCTCGTTTTGCGTCCAGGGGAATGGAAAGGCCAATCGAATTGGGTGCAGGGATTAGGAGTCCCCACGGAAGCGACGTGAGCGCCGGCGGGCGATGGGTGCTCCCTCTGTGGTCGGCACCCCCCCCTCGCTACGCGACCCCGAAGGGGCGTCTCAAGCGTAAAGGGGATGATCTGACGCAAGCCCGTCACAGGTACGCGAGGGGCTCATGGTCAAGCTTTGGCCGCAGGAGGGAGAAACCTACGTGCTCACTATTCGTGCGCTGCGCGTCCCTAAAGAGCGCGCAGCGAAGCCATGTCTTAAATGGTATGTCGCGCCTTAAAGCCCAGGCCAAGCGCTCTGTCCCATAGGGGACGCGTTGATGAAGAGAGAAGGCCCCAAGCAGGCCGCCGGACGTGCGACGGGTCTTCTCCGTGACGGTCCCAAACGTCGACGAGACGGTGAGCTGCGACACATTTCATTTTGCGCTTGATCGCGAGAAGTTGCGCACGGTGCGTCGGCGTGAAGGACGTTACCTACTGCGCACCAACAGGGACGGCTACGACCCGGCTACCCTCTGGACCTTCTATGTGCAACTCGACGTGGGTTGAGCAGGCCTTCAAAGAGCTCAAAAACGATCTCGCCATCCCCCCCTTTACCATCAACTCGAGTATCGCATCGAGGCGCACATCTTTGTGGCCTTCCTCCCCTATCGCCTTCAAGTGACACTCAAACATCAATTGAGACAACGGGCTCCTGGCCGCACGCCGCGTGCCGCGATTGAGACGTTCAAGACCATGCAGATGGTCGATGTTCAGATCCCCACGACCGATGAACACACCCTGCTCTTCTCGCGCACCACCCAACCCGAACTCGAGCATCGTCTGCGGTTAGATGTGTTACGGTGGTACCTGCTCGCGCAACTGCCGCCCAAGATCACGGCCCCACGTGTTTCCCCGGTGGTCGCTGTGACTACGGTGTAGTGGAGACATTTTAGAACAACTAGATTTAAATACAACAACTTAGTCAGATAGATCCCCGCCAATCCCCGGACACGGAGAGCCATCCCCTGGCGGCGAACCCAAGGTAACCACGTCACTACCGGATCGAAGTGACAACAAGATTGGACTTGACAATTCACCCAATGATTGACGAAAATTCCCCATGAACGAAAACAATATTAAGGCTTCGCCGACCAAAGAGTTTTTTATCAGCATGCTCACAAGAGACATCTCTACAGACCGAGCCATTCTTGATCTAATCGACAACAGCATTGATGCCGCTACACAAAGCGAAAAGCACAATGTCACTATTAAGTTAGATATAGGTCGTGAGGTTTTTGTTATTACCGACGACGCTGGCGGTCTGGATCTCACTATAGCCAAAGAATACGCATTTCGCTTTGGGAGATCCTCAAAAAACCCACCGACCCCGAATTCAGTTGGTCAATTCGGAGTAGGGATGAAACGCACGTTATTTAAAATCGGGCAGGAGTTTTATGTCGAATCCATGAAGGGCGGCGTTGCCTACCGAATCGAGGTGAACGTCGACAAATGGCTCTCCGATGAAAACCAATGGGACTTTCAATACACCATTCTTACCGATTCGAGTATCAAAGAAGGCGAAACGAGAATTGAGGTAACTAAAATAAGAGATGAGATCAAAGATCTTCTGAGTGATTCAACATTTAAAAACAACCTAACCCAGGAGGTTGCGGCGGCATACTTTAAGAAAATCCACGGCGGTTTAAATATAATCATCAATGGAGAGACAACAAGAAGTGATGACCTAACAATAAAGGTCTCACAACAGCTCAGTTGCATAAAAAACCACTTTGAATTAGATGGCGTAAGAGTAACCCTCTATTGCGCGGTAAGCGATCGAGTGTGGGACAACGGTGGATGGTATGTGGTCTGCAACGATAGGCTGGTTGCGCAGGCGGATCAAAGCGCCACAACTGGCTGGGGAATAAGCGGAAATCCCAAATACCACGCCGATTTTGCGTACTTTAGGGGCCTTGTAGAATTCTCCTCCGAGGATTCAAGCAAGCTGCCGTGGACAACCACGAAGACAGGGGTGGACCAGGACAAAAAGATCTACAAAGCAGCTCTTCATCATATGAGCGTTGCGATGAAACCGGTGCTGGCCTTCTTAAGAGACCTGGCTCAGGAAGCGTCCGCGGTTAAGGAAGGAACTCTGAAGGACACGCCTCTAGCCAACTCCATTACATCAGCTCAATCGGTACGCATCTTGGATACTGTTACTACAGAGACTTTTGTCAGACCGGAAAAAGTAGTTCCGCCCGAGGACGCAAACGTTGCCCATATACAATACTACGTGCCGATCGAAAAATACGACAAGGCTAGGTCAGTTTTGTCTGCAAATACAAAAAAGGATGTTGGCGAAAAAACTTTCGAGTACTTTTTTACGTACGAGTGCAAAGGTGAGTAACTCCGGTAGAAAAATAAACTACTCCGTCCGCCCCGCAAAAAATGTGGAACGGAAAATGATGAGGGATTTCTTTATTAGGCTATCCCATCTCGGCCGCATTGAAGACTACCGATATGTTGGTTTTGGATCAAAATACTTTTCAGACTTCATCATCTTTCATAGATATCTGAATATATCTGAAATGGTGAGTATAGAATCCGACACAACCAACAAAGAAAGATACGAATTCAACAAACCATACTCTAATATCACCATGAAATGGGGGCGCTCAACAACAGTTCTCCCGGAACTGGCCGGCTCCCCAAAAAGAACGATCTACTGGCTCGACTATGATGGCCGATTTGAAGAATACATGCTGCACGATGCTGCCATCATCGCCGAGAGTATCAGCTCAGGTAGCGTTATTGCCATTTCATTCAACTGTGAATCACCAGAATTTTCTGATGGCGATCTCGCAAGTCTACAAGACGCGCTCATGAAACATGTTAGTAAGAAATATATCCCTAGCACCTCAGACCTAAGAGGTTGGAAATCACCGCGTACGATGGCAACCTTCATCAAAAATTGCGTCAAAGAAGAGATTAGTTCCATCCTTGAGAATAGAAACCTAAGTGTAGAGAGTAACAACCAAGAAATAAGTTTTGAACAAAAGCTGTTTTTTACATACGCTGACGGCGCACCGATGGCCACGGTAGCTTTCTTGTTTTTTAGCGAAGGAGAGAAACAAGCCGTAAACGATTGCAGGCTCGATGATTTGTATTTCATTAGAAAATCTGACGATCCTTTTGACATAACTATGCCAAATTTGACAATTAAGGAAATACGTCACCTGATGGAGATAAGACCCGATGAAAGCGGAATCAATACTAAAATAGTCACCTTAAAGGACGCTCAGGCTCTTTGGGATAATTACAGATACTTTCCTGGATTCTCCGAAATAGAGGCATTTTAGTTACTCGTATATTTACGTACTCGCTCGTTCTGAACATCGAAAATATGCTGATTCATTCAAGGCGAAGTCTTGCGATCGATGCAGGTTGATCAGATATTCACGGTTCATGTTTTCAAAAAAACAGTTTCCGTAATCAAGATCGTCACAATTCTCCCTGTACAGGATCGATTGAAAGCCGTCATTATCAGCTGCAAGCATTAGTTGAATACCGATGGCGCCAATCCTTGTGCATTGATTTAGGAGATTGATCGTGTTCCGCCGCGTCAGGTCGCCAGCATTCAGAGAGTATTCTGGGTTCTCAAGCACCCCCCTGTGTCACAGTAGTTGCCGCCTCAATTAATCGTTAATCTGGGGGCGAGGTGAAAGGACGATGGCACGATACGCACAACGATTGAAGGATCAGGCTGTGGCCCGGTTGTTACCGCCAG
>Ga0307375_10007356_pt1 | contig 10056 bp, 6 predicted proteins | sample TR1MG_FD_202531 | JGI IMG/M metagenome (GOLD analysis project Ga0307375, IMG submission 202531) | Soil microbial communities from Risofladan, Vaasa, Finland - TR-1 | ecosystem: Environmental > Terrestrial > Soil > Coastal area > Acid sulfate soil | place: Finland: Risofladan, Vaasa | collected...
GGGAGGCGGGGTTCGCAGGGCGCTTCCTCGAGCTGCCGGAGACGCGCCGCCGGTTCCGGGAGGAGCAGCACCTCCCATCGCCGGTGATCGACCGCGGCTCGCTCCGCGCCTGGCTGGAGAGCGGCGGCGGCGACACGTTCGCCCGGGCGCGGTCGCGGGTCGACACGCTTCTCGCCGCCCCGTCGCCCTCGACGCTGGACCCGTCACGCGCGGCGGAGCTGGTCGGCCGGGTGGCCGCGGCGCTCCGGGACGTCGGCTTCGAGGCGCTCCCTGGCGTGTCGGCAGAGGAGGCAGCGGAGGTGGGCCGGAGGTAGGCGCGGGTCGGGCGGGCGCGGCGCCGAGGCCCCCGCCACACCGCCGCGACGCGGGTCGCCGGCTGCAGGGCGGGCACCCGGCCCGTCGAGGGCGGGTGCAGGGCGGGGCCGTACAATCGGAGCGTGGAATCCCCGCCCCCGTGGCTCGCCGACGAGCCGCCCCTGCCCGACGCGCCCACGCCCGGGGACGAGCCGCAATCCGCCGCCGGGCCGGATCCGCGCGCCCCGGAGCGTGACCGGGGCCTCGCCACGGGCGCCGCCTCCCGCGAGGAGCTGGCGGCGACGATCACCGCCCGGCTGAACCCCGAGCAGGCGCGCGCCGTCACGACGACAGACGGTCCGCTCCTCATCCTGGCCGGCGCGGGGAGCGGCAAGACCCGGGTCGTGGCCCACCGCGTGGCCTACCTGGTCGGCGTGCTGGGCATCTCGCCGTGGCGGATCCTCGCCGTGACGTTCACGAACAAGGCTGCCGCGGAGATGCGCGAGAGGATCGTCGCGCTCGTCGGCCCGGACGATGGCAGGAAGGTCGAGATGGGCACCTTCCACGCCGTCTGCGCCCGGATCCTGCGCCGGGACGGTGCCGCGATCGGGCTGGATCCGCACTTCGTGATCTACGACACGGACGACCAGCTCACGCTCATGAAGCAGGTCTTCCGGGACTTCGACATCCCGCTCCAGGGCGGCCCCATCCGGCCGCGCGGCGTGCTCGAGGCGCTCTCGCGGGCGAAGAACGACCTGGAGGGGCCCGATGCGCTGGTGGAGGCGGCGACCACCCACTACCAGGAGGAGGTGGCGAAGCTCGCGGTGGCCTACGAGCGGCGCCTGCGCGAGGCGGGCGCCCTCGACTTCGACGACCTGCTCGGCTGGACCGTCCGGCTCCTCGAGACGCAGCCGGACGTGCTGGCGCGGTACCAGGCTCGCTGGCGCTACCTGCACGTGGACGAGTACCAGGACACGAACCGGGCCCAGTATCGGATCGTCCGGGCCCTTGCGGCCGCGCACCACAACCTGTGCGTCGTGGGCGACGACGACCAGTCGATCTACGCCTGGCGGGGCGCGGATCTCCGCAACATCCTGGACTTCGAGCGCGACGAGCCCGGCGCGACCGTGGTGAAGCTGGAGCGCAACTACCGGAGCACGCAGCTGATCCTGGAGGCGGCCCACGCCGTCGTCGCGAACAACCTCGACCGCAAGGAGAAGAAGCTCTGGACCGAGAAGGAGGGCGGCCACCCGATCCAGCGGTTCGAGGCATACGACGAAGAGGAAGAGGCCGAGTGGATCGCCCGCCAGGTCGAGGCGCTCCTGGGCGGCCGGGCCGCGTCGCTGACCCGGCGTGCCGATGACGACACGGCCTTCCGCCCGAAGGACGTCGCGGTCCTGTACCGGACGAACGCCCAGTCCCGGGCGATCGAGGAGGCGTTCCTGCGCTACGGGATCCGCTACCAGCTCGTCGGCGGGACGCGCTTCTACCAGCGCCGCGAGGTCAAGGACGCGCTGGCGTACCTCCGGATCCTGCGCAGCGACCGCGACCGCGTGAGCTTCGAACGGATCATCAACATCCCGCCGCGCGGCCTCGGCGACAGGTCCCTCGATGTCCTCAGGATGGCCGCCGACGAGCCGGACGCGACCTACTGGAGCGCCCTCGAACGGGCGGGGGTCGACGGGCTGATGGTGCTGACCGGCCGCGCCAGGTCGGCCGTGGCGGACTTCGCCGCCCTCGTCCGCCGATTGCGGTCCCGGGTCGGGCTCCTGCCGCTGCCAGAGCTCCTGGACGACGTCCTGGAGGCGTCCGGCTACCGGGCGATGCTCGCCGACGGCACGGAGGAGAACGAGGAGCGCTGGCGGAACCTGCTGGAGCTTCGCTCCGTGACCACGCGCTACGACGACCTCACGCCGGACGACGCGCTGGACCGGCTGCTGGAGGAGACGGCCCTCGTGGCCGACCAGGACAGCTACGAGGGCGACGCCGACGCGGTCACCCTCATCACGCTGCACGCGGCGAAGGGCCTGGAGTTCGGCGCCGTCTTCATCGGTGGCCTGGAGGAGGGAATCTTCCCGCACGCCCGGGCGCTGGCCGCGGAGCGCGACCAGGACAACCCGCGCGAGCTTGAGGAGGAGCGCCGGCTGGCCTACGTCGGGATCACCCGGGCGAAGAAGCGCCTCTTCCTGTCGCACGCCTCGCGACGGGCGACCTGGGGCCCGGCCGGCGGCCCGGCCATGCCGTCGCGGTTCCTGTTCGAGATTCCCGCGGACCTGATGGAGGGCCCGCGACTGCTCCCGGGCGCGGCGGACCCATACGACCTCGACCTGGCGTTCGGAGCGCGGCGCTCGTCGCGCCTCGGGGCGCGCGGGGGCGGTGCCTGGAGGAGCGGCAGCGGCCGCCCCGGCGCCCCGGCGCCCGGTGAGACCTTCCGGCCCTCGCGCGACCTGGCCGCTCGTCGCGACGCGTTCGCGGCGGGCGCGCCATCCGGATCTCTCGCCGCGCCCGGCCAGGGCCTGCGCCGTGGCGCTGCGGAGCCCCCGGATCACCCTGACGCGGACTTCCCCGCGGACGACCTCCCGGTGCGCGTGGAGCCCGGCCGGCCGGCCGGGGCGCAGCTCGCGCGACCGGGCATCCCGTCGCCCCGCCGTTCGTCGGCGGCCCCGCGCGTCCGCGTCCCCGGGGAGCGGCTCTACCGCGACGGCGACCGCGTCTTCCACGTCCGCTTCGGGGAGGGCATCGTGGTGACGTCGAAGCTCACGCGGGCCGACGAGGAGGTCACCGTCGCGTTCCGTGAAGGCGGCGTGAAGACGCTGCTCGCCAGCATCGCGAACCTCGAGATCACCGGGTGAGCCTGCCCGTCGACCCCGCGCTCGTCGCTGCCGCGGCGGCCCGCGCCGCGGATGACGCCGCGATGCGGCATGCGGCCATCGCCGCGGAGGTCCGGTCGGCGAACCGCGCCTACTACGTCGATGACAACCCGACCCTGTCGGACGCCGAGTACGACGCGCTCTTCCGCGAGCTCGTCGCCCTCGAGACCGCGTTCCCGGACCTCGCGACAGCCGACTCGCCGACTCGGCGCGTGGGGACCGGCGGGGCGCTCGACGAGGGCAGCCCGTTCGCCGAGGTCCGCCACGAGCGCCCGATGCTCAGCCTCGCCAACGCGTTCGGCGAGGCTGAGCTGCGCGCGTTCGATGCCCGCGTCCGCCGGGGGCTCGGGCTGCCGGCCGCGCCGGAGCCGGTCCCGGAGCTCCGCTACGTCGCCGAGCTCAAGATCGACGGCCTCGCCATCAGCCTCCGCTACCGCGATGGCCGGTTCGTCCGCGGTGCGACCCGCGGTGACGGGACGAGCGGCGAGGACGTGACGGCCAACCTGCGCACGATCACCGCGATCCCGGACCCCCTCGGCGAGCCCGTCACCCTCGAGGCCCGCGGCGAGGTGTACATGCCGAAGGCCGAGTTTGCCCGGATCAATGCCGAACGGGAACAGGCCGGGCTGCCGCCGTACGCGAACCCGCGCAACAGCGGCGCCGGCTCGCTTCGCCAGCTGGATCCGGCCGTGACGGCCGGTCGGCGCCTCAGCTTCTGGGCCTACCAGCTCCACGAGGAGGCGCCCGCACGGGCCGCGTTCTTCAGCGACGACGCGGCGACCGCGGATGCCGCGGACGGACCGGTCCAGGCGGGCGTGGACTCCCAGTCCACTGCGCTCGCGCGCCTGGCGGCGCTCGGCTTCCCGGTGAACCCACACCATGTCGCGGACCTCGCGATCGAGGACGTCCTCGCCTTCGTCGAGCATTGGCGCGAGCGGCGCCACGACCTCGACTACGGGACGGACGGCGTGGTCGTGAAGGTTGACCGCTTCGACCAGCAGTCGCGGCTGGGGATGGTAGCCCGGGCGCCGCGCTGGGCGATCGCCTACAAGTTCCCGCCCGAGCAGGCCGAGACGCTCCTGGAGGAGATCGTCCCGTACGTGGGCCGGACCGGAACGCTCACGCCGGTCGCGCACCTCACGCCGGTGAAGGTGGCGGGCTCGACGGTGGCACGGGCCACGCTCCACAACCTGGACGAGGTGCGCCGCAAGGACCTCCGGATCGGGGACCGGGTGATCGTGCAGAAGGCCGGCGACGTGATCCCCGAGGTCGTGCGCTCGCTCCCCGAGCGGCGCGCCGGCACCGAGCGCATCTTCGAGATGCCCGCACGCTGCCCGGTCTGCGCGACGCCCGTCGTCCGCGACGACGGCGCGGTCCGCCACTACTGCCCGAACCCGGGCTGCCCGGCGCGCGTCATCCACGAGTACGCTCACTTCGCCGGTCGCGGCGGGATGGACATCGAGGGGGCGGGCTGGGCGGTGCTCGTGCAGCTCCTCCAGCGCGGCATGATCCACTCCCGGGGCGACTTCTTCCGGCTCGATGTCGCCGCCCTGGAGTCGCTGGATCGGTTTGCCCGCAAGAGCGCCGAGAACCTCGCCGCGGCGATCGAGCGTGCGCGCCGGCGGCCGCTGGCGCGGATCCTCAACGCGCTGGGCATCCCGCAGGTCGGGGAGCAGACCGCGATCGATGTCGCTGCCTGGCTTGCCGGCCGGGTCCGGCCCGCCGAGGACGCCCCGATGGGTGGACCCGACGGCTGGATCGCGCGGGTCGCGGCAGAGCTCCGCCGGATCGCGGCCGAGGAGCCGGCCGCGTTCGAGGAGGTGCCGGGGGTCGGGACCGCCGTCGCTGCCAGCCTGGCCCGCTTCTTCGCCGACCCGGCGACTGCCGGGATTCTCGACGATCTCGTCGAGGCGGGGGTGGAAGCGGAGCGCCCCGTCGCGCGCCCCACGATCGGCGAGGGGCCGGCCGGGGCGCTTGCCGGGAAGACGCTCGTGGTGACCGGCACGCTCCCGGGCCTCAGCCGGGCGGAGGCCGAGGACGCGATCCGGGCGGCGGGCGGCACGGCAGCCGGCTCGGTGTCGCGGAAGACGGACTATCTCGTCGCCGGCGAGAACGCCGGCTCGAAGCTCCAGAAGGCGCAGGAGCTGGGCGTCCCGATCCTCGACGAGGCCGGGTTCCGTGCGCTCCTGGCATGGGAGGAGGCACCCACGTGATGCAACCCACGGATCCGGCAGGGAGCGTGACCGGAGAAGAGCTCGCCGACCCGCAGGCGTACCAGCGCCGCCTCGTCGGCCTCGTCGGGTACGACGACCCGGCCGCAGTCCAGGGTGCGACGGGTGCGGCATGGCGGGCGCTCGTTGCCGAGGCAGGGCCCCACCTTCGGGCTCGGCCGGCGCCCGAGGAGTGGTCGGTGATCGAGTGCCTGGGCCACGCCGTTGACGGTGAGCTGGTGATGAGCGGCCGCTATCGCTGGGCCATCGCGGAGGACGACCCGGAGATCGTTGGCTACGACCAGGATCGGTGGGTCGCGGCGCTCGACCACGGTCGGGCCGACCCGGAGGACCTCCTCGGCCTGTTCAGCGCCCTTCGAACCGCCAACCTCGCCCTCTGGATCGCCGCCACACCGGAACACCGGGCCCGCATCGTGCGCCACCGTGAGCGCGGTCCGGAATCGCTCGGGCTGATGTTCACGATGCTGGCCGGCCACGACCGGTTTCACCTTGCCCAGGCACGCCGGGCGCTGACGGCGGTCCGGGCGGGCTGACTGCCGCGGTCCGCTATCATCGGCCGCATGGCGACCCTCTCCCGCGCGGACGTCGAGCACGTCGCACACCTGGCCCGCCTCGGGCTGACGGACGGCGAGCTGATCCTCCTGGAGGGCCAACTCAACCATATCCTCGACCAATATGCGATCCTCGCCGAGCTCGATACGGACGCCATCCCCCCGACCGCCCAGACGATCGAGCTGGAGAACATCCTTCGCGAGGACGTCGCGCGGCCATCGCTCTCGCAGGTCGAGGCGCTGGCAAACGCCCCGGACCGGGACGAGAGCTACGTCGTGGTGCCAGCCATCCTCGGCGGCGACTGAACGTCCGATGACCGACACCGGGCTGACCCGCCTGAGCGCCGTGGCGATGAGCGACCGGCTGCGCGCCGGCGACCTCTCGTCCCGCGAGCTCGTCGAGGCCCACCTTGCCCTCGCGGAGCGCGAGAACCCCGTTCTCAACGCGTGGCTCGTCCTCGACCGTGCCGGCGCCCTGGCCGCCGCTGACAAGGCCGATGCGCGGCTGGCCGCCGCTCGCGGGGAGGGCGCGACGGCGCTCGCGTCCTTGCACCCGCTCTGCGGCGTGCCGGTGGGCCTGAAGGACCTGGTCTCGGTCCGCGGCGGCCAGTGCACGGCGGGCTCGCGGATCCTCGCCGGGTATGTCGCCCCGTACGACGCCCACATCACCGAGCGGCTGCGGGAGGCCGGCGCAGTGATCCTCGGCAAGCTGAACATGGACGAGTTCGCGATGGGGTCGTCCACCGAGCACTCGGCCTACGGCCCGACCGCGAACCCGTGGGACCTGGGCCGCGTGCCCGGCGGCAGCTCCGGGGGCTCGGCGGCGAGCGTCGCGGCCGGCCACGTGCCGCTCAGCATCGGCACCGACACGGGCGGCTCCATCCGCCAGCCGGCGGCGATGACCGGCATCGTGGGGCTGAAGCCCACCTACGGCCGGGTCAGCCGCTACGGGATCGTCGCGTTCGCCTCCTCGCTGGACCAGGTCGGGCCGCTTGCGCGCGACGTCCGCGACGCGGCGATGCTCCTCCACGCGGTGGCGGGCCGCGATGAGCGCGACTCGACCTCGGCCCCGCTCCCGGTCCCGCAGGCTCTGCTGCACCTTCCTTCCTCGGACGACGAGGCCGCGGGCCACGTCCGGGGCATTCGCCTGGGCCTCCCGCGCGAGTACTTCGTGGCCGGCATGGAGCCGGGCGTGGAGGCGCGCGTTCGCGAAGCCGTGGCTGCCCTGGCCTCCGCCGGCGCGGAGATCGTGGACGTCAGCCTGCCCCACACGGACTACGGCCTCGCGACCTACTACATCGTCGCGCCGGCGGAGGCGTCGGCGAATCTTGCCCGCTACGACGGAATCCGCTTCGGCCACGCGGTCCACGACGGCGACGTGCTGGCCAACTACCTGGCGACGCGCGGGTCCGGGTTCGGCCCCGAGGTGAAGCGCCGGATCATGCTGGGGACCTACGCGCTGTCGGCCGGCTACTACGATGCGTACTACCTGAAGGCCCAGAAGGTCCGCACGCTCATCAAGGCCGATTTTGACGCGGCCTTCGGGGCGGGAATCGACGCCCTCGTCGCGCCCACCAGCCCGTTCGTGGCCTGGCCGTTCGGGGCCAGGCTGGAGGATCCTGTCGCGATGTACCTCTCGGACGCCTGCACGCTCCCGGTCAACATGGCGGGCCTGCCCGGGATCAGCATCCCGGCTGGCCTCGCCGACGGCCTGCCCGTGGGACTCCAGCTGATCGGCCCGGCCTGGAGCGAGCTGGCCCTCTTCCGCCTGGCACGGGCCTACGAGGCGATCACCGCGGACGCCGACTGGCGGGGCCTGGAGCCGGCCGGCCTCGCCGCCCTGCGCCAGCCCGCGGGGAGCGTCCAATGACCACCCCGGAGCCGCGGCCCGCGCTCGCAGAGCGGGCCCTCTCGGCGCGCGTCCGGGCCGTGCCCCCGTCCGGCATCCGGCGCTTCTTCGACATCGCCGCGACGATGGACGACGTGATCAGCCTGGGGGTGGGGGAGCCGGACTTCGCGACGCCGCCCCAGGTGATCGAGGCGGGGATCGCGTCGCTGCGGGCGAAGCGGACCCACTACACCAGCAACTACGGGACGCTGGAGCTGCGGGCCGCGATCTCCGAGCACCTCGCGCGCCGCTACGGCGTCCGCTACGATCCGGCCCGCGAGATCCTCGTCACGGTGGGTGCCTCCGAGGCGGTGGACCTCGCGCTCAGGGCGACGATCGACCCCGGCGACGAGGTGATCCTCCACGAGCCGTCGTACGTCGCGTACGTCCCGGCGATCGTCTTCGCCGGCGGCACGGTCCGCCACGTCGCGACGCGCTTCGAGGACGATTTCGCGCTCGACCCGGCGGCGGTGGCTGCCGCCGTGACGCCGCGGACGAAGGCGCTCTTCCTCGGGTTTCCCTGCAACCCGACCGGTGCCGTTCTCCCCGAAGCCGTCCAGGACGAGCTTGCGCGGATCGCCGTGGCGAACGACCTGCTGGTCTACTCGGACGAGATCTACGACCGGCTGGCCTACGGTGGGTACCGCCACCGGGCGATGAGCGCGCTGCCGGGCATGCGCGAGCGCACGATCCTCATGGGCGGCTTCTCCAAGGCCTACGCGATGACCGGCTGGCGGGTCGGCTACGCTTGCGCCCCGGCCGGAATCCTCGACGGGATCGTCAAGGTCCACCAGTACGGGATCATGTCGGCTTCGACCACGGCCCAGGACGCCGCGCTCGTCGCGCTGGAGACTGCCGACGCGGACGTCGAGGCGATGCGCACCGAGTACGACCGCCGTCGACGGCTCCTCGTGGACGGCCTCAACGCGCTGGGCCTCCAGACGTTCGAGCCGCGCGGCGCCTTCTACGCGTTCCCGCGGATCACGTCCACCGGCATGGACGACGAGACGTTCGTCGAGCGCCTCATCACCGAGGAGCACGTGGCGGCCGTGCCGGGGAGCGCATTCGGGCCGTCAGGCGCCGGCCACGTCCGGATGTGCTACGCGACGAGCTACGAGAAGCTCGAGGAAGCGCTGGTCCGGATCGGGCGGTTCGTCGCGCGGACCCGCTCGAGCACGTAGCGAGCCTCAGGAGCGGCGCAGCAGGTCCAGCAGCTCCGAGAGGTGAGCGTGCGCCATGCACACCACGGTGTCGGCGCCGCCGTAGTAGATCGTCAGGCGGTCCGCCTCCGCGTCCACCAGCGCCGCGCACGGGAAGACCACGTTCGGCACGTCGCCGACCTGCTCGTACGGCACCTGCGGCGACAGGAGGTAGTCGCGAGCGCGCGCGACCACCTTCCAGGGCTCGTCGAGGTCGAGCAGCGCGACTCCCATCGAATAGACGAAGCCGTTGCACGACGTCAGAACGCCGTGGTAGATCAGCAGCCAGCCCTCGTCCGTCTCGATGGGCGTCGGTCCGGGGCCGACCTTCGTGGACTGCCAGGTCCAGCGCTCTGGGGCCATGACGTGGCGATGGCGGCCCCAGTGCACCAGGTCCGGGCTCTGGGAGAAGAAGATGTCGCCGAACGGCGTGTGGCCGTTGTCGCTGGGCCGGCTGAGCATCGCGTAGGCGCCCCGGATCCGGCGCGGGAACAGGACGCCGTTCCGGTTGAACGGCAGGAGCGCGTTCTCGAGCTGGTGGAACGTCGCGAAGTCGTGGGTGTACCCGAGCCCGATCGTGGGCCCGTGATACCCGTTGCACCAGGTCACGTACCAGCGATCCTCGAGCCAGGTCACCCGTGGATCGTAGGCGTGCTCGAAGTCGCCCTGGATCTCCGTGACCCGGTCGTCACCGGCGAGGAACCGAATCGGTTCCGGGTCGATCTGCCAGGCCACCCCGTCGGAGCTCCGCCCCGCGTGCAGGTTCATCGTCCGGACCGTGTCGTCGATCCGGAAGACGCCCGCGAAGCCGTCGCGGTAGGGCACCACCGCCGAGTTGAAGATGCTGTTCGAGCGGGGGAGATGGCGCCTGCCGATGATCGGGTTCCGGCTCGACCGCCAGGCGAGGTCGGATGTTCCTGCGGGTCGCTCTTCCCAGGGGATCGGCGCCGGCCCACCCGGCCCAGCCCTCCCGGACACGCTCATCGCGTGTCGCCCGCCGCCACGCCCGTCGCCCGCGAGGCT
>Ga0307375_10007357_pt1 | contig 10054 bp, 5 predicted proteins | sample TR1MG_FD_202531 | JGI IMG/M metagenome (GOLD analysis project Ga0307375, IMG submission 202531) | Soil microbial communities from Risofladan, Vaasa, Finland - TR-1 | ecosystem: Environmental > Terrestrial > Soil > Coastal area > Acid sulfate soil | place: Finland: Risofladan, Vaasa | collected...
GATTCGGTACCATGGCAAGTATTGAGCTGGTGGAATCACGTGATTTATCAATTGCATGCAGTTGAGTCAGTAAAGAGCTCATTCCTCCTGTTGCATTTACAGCAAAGACTGCTAGTAAAATTACCATACCCATTTTTAACACAAACTGGAAAAGGTCAGTCCATAATACACCCCACAGACCTGATAATGTCGATATTGATGCAGTGATAAACATTATACCAATTGCAATCGCAAGAGCTTCAATTTTATTTATGCCTAAAACGAGCATCATGATTTTTACTATTGCGAGGTTAACCCAGCCCATTATAATTAAATTTATAGGTATTCCAAGATATGCAGCCCGGAAGACTCTTAGGAAAGCCGCTGGTTTTCCGCTATATCTGATTTCAGCAAATTCAACATCTGTAAGAACGCCGGCTCTTCTCCAAAGTTTAGCGTAGAAAAATACAGTAAGTATTCCGCTAAATGCCATACTCCACCATATCCAATTACCCGCAATTCCGTTTCTTGCAACAAGACCGGATACTACTAGGGGAGTATCTGCGGCAAAAGTTGTGGCAACCATTGAAGTGCCTGCAAGCCACCAACTTACATTTCTGCCGGATATAAAGAAGTCACTTACGCTTTTCGTAGCACGTTTTCTTAAATAGAAGCCAACTCCAAGATTAAATAAAAAGTACAGCGCTATTACTATGAAATCTATGTAGTTTAACTGCATCGATAAGTCTCCGTTAATTTAGTTGTTTCAAATATTCGTCAATTCTTACATAACAATAAATTTGTAATCGTCTCATATATTACCGGCACGTCTTATTAATTTTTCAATAGGAGAAACCACTCTCAGTTCAACTTGAGCTTTTGATTGTTTTGCTTCTTTAATCTTTTCTAAACTCTCTTTAACCCAATTAGTTTCGACTTTTGTTTTATTCTTGATAGCATCTAATGCTTGAATGCCTATTATTGAAATATTTGATAATTCTTTTGAAAGAGGCTCTATTTCATTTAAGACAGGAGATTTCTTAATTACTGCATGAAGTTCTGCATCATTATTTTTCCATAATTCAAGATCATCGTATATCTGTTTAATTCTGTTTTCATCTTGAATATTTCCGGCAAGGAAGTCGTCAACCAGATATCTAAAATTTCTGGCAGTCTTTGCATCCGGTACTGCAGCATCAACAACTCTAGTCAAAGGATAGTAGGATTTGAAATCGGGTACTTGAACTATTCGTCTATACCCCTGCACCGGCTCTATGACATTTATAAAATTAGTCAGAGCAGTTATATCATATCCATTACTAAGTCTTCTAATCATCATTGACTGGTTCTTGATTTGAGTTAATCCGACGTCTTCTAACTCTAAACTAATTTCATTTAACCTTCTGTACATATCTCTTACATCCACAACATTTTTAGAAGACCATAGCCTTTCAGCAATCGCTGCTGTACGAGGCCAAATCCTTGAGTCTATGTTTTCAGGAGAGACGAACTCAGACCACATAGTAGCTTCACCCCCGATTATATTTTTTCTCTCAGAGTTACTCAGTTTAAGACTATCTGGATCAGGATCGATTAAGTAATGATACCTTGCAGGTTGATTGAGATCAATATAATATCCATTAGAACGGATTACTTGATAGCCTTTGGAGGCCGCTTCTTGTATTGATTTTTCTCCTCGCCAGGATTGAATGACTATGCTCTTCGGCATATCGGGTTGAAGTATCTCGTCCCATCCTATCATTTTTTTGTGATACTTTGTAAGTATGGCAAGCAGTCTTTTATTAAAGTAACTTTGTAATGAATTATTATCGGAGATATTATTTCTTTTCATGAACGACTGTATCTCACGGTTGGCACTCCATTGTTTTCCGTTATTTTCATCCCCGCCGATATGCATGTATTCATCCGGAAAAAGCTTTGACATCTCTCCAAAGAATTTATCTAGAAACTCATAAGTCTTTTCAATTGTAGGATTAAATGTTGGGTTAAATGTGCCGAAATTTCTTTCGATAGAATAAGGTCCCGGAGCTGAGGCATATTCCGGATAACCAACAAACCAGCTTGTCGAATGCCCCGGCAGATCAAATTCCGGTACTACCCTAATTCCTCTGTCGTTAGCATATTTAATGATTTCTTTGATTTGTTTTTGAGTATAATACAAACCATCTGATCCCATCTTAGTAAGATTAGGGAACGATTTACATTCTACTCGAAATCCCTGATCATCACTTAAATGCCAGTGAAATACATTCAACTTAACAGCCGCCATACCGTCAATGTTTCTTTTTATAACATTAACAGGCATAAAATGCCTGCAGGCATCAATCATCAATCCTCGCCAAGGGAATCGTGGATAATCCTCTATATTTACTGTGGGGAAATAATAACCCGAACTATCTGCTTCTAATAATTGTAAGAAAGTTTCTATTCCTCTTAACGCTCCGATATCAGTTGTTGCATTTAAAAAAATACTAGATCCCGTGACTTTTAGCTCATATGACTCATCTTCATAAAGTTTTACTTTTCCAGGACGTTTAACATCAATGATAAATTTCGGATTATGATAGGTAGAGTCTTTGTGCAGATAATCCTGAGTAAAAAAGAGTCCGGTTCTCTGAGAAAGTCTTCTCAACATTCGACTGGTTTCGCTGTATAATCGTTCGGCAGGGTTTCCTTTTATTTCAACCTTAAAGTTTTGATTAAGTCTGAATTCTCCGCCGGTTAATTCCACTTTAACTGGCATTGGCATAAGATTTAAATTGTTCTCAATTCCTTGCGCATTGCTGTATTCCGCTAATAGGAGAACTGCAATTACAATAGTAACAAAGGATTTTAAAAGCTTCATTTGAAATTCCTTATATATAAACTATTCGATAAATTTATTATTATCATAATAGAGCGCCGCAGCACCAAGTATTGCCACATTGTCGATAGCCGAGACTTCAATTTTCAGATTATTGATCGACTTTGAATAGGAGAAAGTATTTATTGCTTTGAACATTTCGTCTCTATATAATTTGTATGATTTGCTAACCGAGCCGCCTAAAATAATTATTTCAGGATCAATTGAGTATAATATGGTTTTAATTACTTCACCAAGATTTGAACCGAACTTTGAGAACACATCAAGTGCTTCCCTTTCACCCTTTTCGGCTTTGATAAATAATTCTTCACCGGTTGTTTTATATTCATTTTGAAAAAATTGCCCGCTGCAGTAATATTCATAATTAAAATTTTTGAAAGGGATCATTCCGAATTCACCTGCACCGCAATTCTTGCCTGCATAAAGTTTGCCGTTTATTATTATTCCTGCCCCCAATCCTGTACCAATAATTAATCCTACGATATTATTATAATTTTTTGCATGACCGAAATATTTTTCTCCTATGGCAAAACAATTTGCATCATTATTTATATAAATCGGAATGTTATATCTCTTACTTAATAAATCCTTTAAGTGCACTTCTTTCCAGGATGGAATGTTTTGCACATCATAAACAATTCCCTTTTCAACATCAACTACACTGGGAACTCCAACTCCAATCCCTAATATTTCTTCGCGCGAATATAAATCTATCAAATTATAAATATCATTCAGAACTTCTGACTTATTTTCGCTTTTACTTACCGGGAATGATTCAACTCTTAATAATGAATTATTCTCAACTAAGCCGACACGAATGTTGGTACCTCCCAAATCGATACCTAAGATTCCCATTGTAATATTCCTTAATTATTAAATTTATTCTTATAGGCACTATGCATTTTCAGCCCGAACATTTTGCTTCTTTAATTTCTTTTTCAGATTTATCGTTTCGTTAGAAATAATTGGCTTTGCCCAAATGCCGATGCTGAATAAGTATGCTAATGTTAAATAGATGAAAAACATCCCTGTCCTTAAGCCAAACATATCACCTAGCCAGCCTATAATTAATTGGATAATTGCTCCGCCGATTATTGCGGTACAAAGAATTCCGGAGAACGAACCATGGTGACTTGCAACTGAGTTTAGAGCTAAAGAAAAGACAATTGACCACATAACAGACAAAGAAAAACCAACCATTGGAAATGCGTACAATGCTATATAGCCTGGCCCAAATAAAGCTATTGATAGAAATACTGCTGCAGATACTACTGCAACTAATAATATCTTCCTGCTATCAAATAGCTTAAGTAAAGCTAGTCCAACTAAACAACCTATCGACAGCATTCCCCAAAACCAACCGACAGTAGATGCGCCATAGGTAAGGGGATCATAACCGTGATATGTATATAAGAACTTTGATAACCAGTAAGAGACTCCTTGCTCCGTTCCTACATAAGCAAATATTCCTATAAAGTATAATACCACTGTCTTCTGCTTGAATAATCCCTTATGCACTTCCCAGCTTCCGGCTATCTCATCTTCTTTTCTCTCAACTACCGGAAATTTCGAAAATGAAATTATTGCAACCATTATTAAAAATATTATCGAAAATACCCAATATAATGAAGTCCATGAGAGACTTTCTGGAATAAGATTTGAAAAAACAGATTTAACTATGTTCGATCCGGCTTCATTCTGCAAGCTATTAATTAAATAAGTCAAGAATAATGGGGCAATAAATGAGGCTCCGCCAAATATTAGTTGCGCTAATACCGAATTGAAAGCAAAATGCTCTTCGCCGCCCGCGACTCTTAGAAGAGGATTGATAGCTACCTGAAGCATTGCCATCCCGGTTCCCATTAGAAAGAGTGAAATAATAAATACAAGGTAATGTGGAAACATTGAAAATATTAAAGCTCCGCAGAATGCTACCGCAAATGCGGCCACCATTATTTTTCTTTCTTTATATTTTTCAACTAATATTCCTGCCGGTATAGACATCACCCCATACGCAATAAAAAACGAAAAAGGAAGGAAAGCTGAAAGTGTTAAACTTAAATTAAAGCTTTGTATTACATTAGGATTCAGCGCACCTAATATGTTTGTGATAAATGATATTACAAAAAAAGTTAAAAATATTAAACCAACGATATATTTTCTTCTTTTCATATTTCTTTCCAATTAACTGTTAGAATTTATAATAAATATTGTAAAGAAAGGAATGCAGTAGTGAAGGAATAATAAAATTCTATTGTAATTATTTTTTACAACTATGATGTTTCTGCAGAATTTTTCATACCAAATTTTCATAATTTAATTTACATTCCACCCGGTGACTTTTAACTTCGGTTTATTGCCTTCTAAATCTTCTTTATAGAAGTATCCTTTAATTATTCTTTTTTCTCCCGGAAGCAATGAGATATAATTATCTTCCCAGAAAATTGGCAATACCGATGTACCATACTTACCTTTAGTAACAGACAGAACAACTTGAAGTGCTAAATTGCTAGAGTTGTTGATTAGCTCTGCTTCAACTTCTTCTCTTTTATTTAAGGTTATAAATTTTGAGCTAACTGTTAAATGAACCTTCTTTAGCTTATTAAGTTTGATCAAGTTCGAATATTCTTTTGTAGGAGTTATAAACCAGGTTGATTTGGCTTCATCAAGTTCATCAGGTTTCGTTGATAAACAATAGAAATTGGAGCTTAATTCTTTTTTACCATTATAGAGTCTTAGATCAAGGAAATATGTTTCGCTTAAATTTTTAATATCCGGCAATTGCAGTACTTGATACGAACCATCAGGCAGTAAATTAAAAGATACGTCTTTAGAGTATTTAACTGATAAATCAAAGTTTAGGAGGTTGACTTTTGCGGTCAAGTTTTCCTTTGATTGAATTGTATTGTTTACTACAATTATTTTGTTGTCGCCGTAGCTATACATTATATGAATAGGCTCACATGCTTTCTTTGTTCCATAAAACGCTCCACCTGGCATTAAATAATAATCATATAACTGCCACCAAAGCTTCGGCCATGCAGCGTTTAACATCCAATGAATTACTCCTGTCGCATTATATTTATTGGCTTCATTAGCTTCAAACATTGCACGCGTATTCTCATAATTCATAAATTGTGCTTTAGTACAGTATTCTTCTAAACTGTTTGGGGAGCCTAAACTTTTATCCATTGCTTCATTATAATTATTTAAATTACTGAATGTATTTTTTCCGCAATGATAATCCCATACACTATCTATAGGCCATAGATGATTCTTGGGTAACATCTTTTCAATACTTTCAAGTGGTGGTACTTCTGCCCCCGGACCGACTTCAGTATTAAAGCCGAAAGCTCCTCCATTTTTTTTATCAATCCACCAATAAACCGGGGGAACATAATCGTAAGGCCCTCTCATTTTCACTTCTGTTTTTCCGGTTATTGTACTTGTATGTTCGGCAGCGGAGGCAAGAAACGGTCTCGTTGGATCATCTTTTCGCAATATGGATTGGTATTTTTGTTCTAGTTCCGGTCGTGGTATTAAATCACTTCCATATAGCCATAAAAATATACTTGGGTGATTTCTAAGCCATTTTATTTGATCCCGCCAGGATTGTGAAATCAGTGATATCTCTTCAGATGATTTTATTCCACCGAATTTATCAACCGGCTTGCCCAAATAATCTTCCCACTCCCACTGGCAGCTCCAGCCAGCCATTATAAGGATTCCATTTTCATCACAAAGATTATAAAGATCGTCATTCTCTCCCCAAATACCTTCAAGTCTGATTGTATTCAGTCCCATCTGTTTGACATAATCAATTTGAGCTTTGAGGTTTTTATAACTGCTTTTCAAAAAAAGATTGTCAACCCAACCTCCGCCTAGAATTAGAATCTTTTTCCCATTTAATTTATATCCGCGATATCCTTCCTTATTTATATAATCGGATACTTCACGAATTCCAAAGGTTGTTTCAATCGCATCAGATACTTTGCCATCAATATCAAATTTCATTATTAGTTTATATAATTCAGGCCTTCCGAGATTATATGTCCACCAAAGGCGCGGGTTATTTATTCTAAGCTGCGAAAAATCCTCAGGAGTAAAAGTAATTAGTTTCTTTTGATAAGGCTCCAAAGCAACTTCTTTAGAGAATTTTATTTTTGCTATTTCTCCGGTTAAAACTCCCGAAATCATTTTATTAGCATTGTTTGATATTTCTGCTGATATTGTAAGATCCGCTCTCTTTAATGTTTTTAAATCAATTTGACTTTGAATAAACGGACAATTTATAGAAGCGTCACCTGTAATCTTTATCTTAACATCTCGCCATATACCCATGTTATTATCCGGTGCGCTTGGGTTCCAATCAACAAATCCAACAGATGGCTCCCCGGGTACTGGAGGAAAAACTTCAACCGCGAGATTATTCTCTTTACCAAATAAAACATCCTTTGAAATATTAAAACTAAATCTACGGTATACTCCTTTGGTGCTATCTGCACCGGCAATCAACTTGCCATTCAGCCAAATATTTGCACGATAAATTATTCCGTTAAAATCTAGTTCAATATTTTTTGAATTATCTGCTTTCGGCAGCTTAAATTTAGTTCTGTACCACCAGGGTATTTTAAATTGAGCAGTGGGAATATTCTTTAAGTTATCTCCGACAAATGGATCTTGATAGAAGTGGTCACTAATTAATGTTCCAAGCACGGTTGAAGGAACGGAAGCCGGATACCACCCGGTAGTCGAATATTTTGAGGAAGAAATTATTGAACCATTAGCTTTAATATTCTCAGAAGAAGAAATAAGCCAATCTTTATTAAGTCTAATAGTACTTTCAGCTGCATTTTTTTGAGAGTAAATTTCTGTTGTTATGGATAACAAAATTATAATGAATAAGAAAATTTTGCTAATGGTAATTCTAAATTCTTTACTCAATTTCATGCAAACTAAACTACCCTTCTTATCTAACATTAAATTTGACTACATTCGAGTAAGCTTTTGTTCCATTATTATCTGTAGCCACTGCCTTTAAATAATGCTTGCCTTTTGAAATATTAAACCATACCCAATCAAAAGGAGCTTTTGTATCGTATCCGAGAGAGACGCCGTCCCCGTAATATTCAACTTTCATTATCGAACCATTCTTATCAGACTCACTAGTATTTATAATTAGGTTAGAGCCCGCAATAACTTTGCCCATATTATTTGGCTCAATTATTTTTATTGATGGATAACTTTTTATGCTAATATTTTTATTAATTCTTATCTCAGGCATGTTTTTGTCAAAAATTGTACTTACTAGAGTTCCTGTAGAATCGTCTTCGCTAATTTCCCAAAACATAAGTCCACCCAGATCGTATGCGTCTACATACCGGGCTTTTAGAGCAATAGATTTTGTATCATCAAATGTCCAGAATATTTTTTTCTGCGAATCATACAGCCAGGGTGCCATTGCCAAAGTATCCCAATAGTATTTATATCCCATCGACTCAGCATTTCTAAGGTGAATGTAATTCCCAAATCCATCGCTGAAAGCACCTGCGGAGTCTTTCCCGGGCTGATATAAGCCTCCGTTTACTGAATCTACATCAAACCAACACTTTCCGTAAAATGCGGCGCCGGGAATAATTTTCCTGCTATCAACACCTAAAGAGTCGATAAAATATTTTACTGATTTATCAAACGAATGTTCTGCTCCGTTATCGGTCGTGTCTTGGCTAGATGAGAGCAAGTTAGTATGATGAGCGGTTGCATTATTCCAACTACCATGAAAATCGTATGTCATTAGATTGAACCAGTTAAGATATTTCTCCTCATTTTTAATATCATAGTTATTTAAATTTGGTTTATCAGCAGCAACTGCAGCAGTTAAAATTAACTTTGGGTTTATAGCATTCAATTTTTCCCTGAATAAAGCAAACAATTTTGTCAAATTTTCCTTATCGTCAATATTATTGTGTGTACCCTCTGGACCTCCGCTAACAGGAAATTCCCAGTCAATATCAAATCCGTCAAAAATACCCGCGGCTGATCCTACTCCACCTGCGCCATTAATTAAAGGCAGATTCCCATAAATAAATTTATTTATACAGTCATTAACAAATATTTCCCTTGTCTCATTAGTAATCACTGCGTCAGAGAAATACGTGCCCCCGCCCCAGCCGCCAAATGACAGAAGGATTTTTAGATTTGGATATTCCGATTTTAATTTTCTTAATTGATTAAATTGACCGCGTAGAGGCTGGGTTGAATCATCAGCAACACCGTCAATGCTCATCGATGACGAATATGGCTGCTCATAATCAGCGTAAGGATTAATCTTTGCAACTATATTTCCCGATGAATCAGGAGCGGGAATACCAAATGCATATATTAGTACTGTAATTTTGCCCGCAGAACCCGAAGTTTTAATATTCTTTACAAGATATGCATGATTTCCAAAGCCACCTCCCGGATAATATGCAACTATCTCTTTCTTTTGAGCAAAGAGAGCTGCTTGCACTGAACAAAATATGATTAAAACAATTGTTACAAGCTTACTTGACATAATGCCTCTTTTATATAAAATTTTTAATTAAAAGGACTACAATAATCGAAATCTTCTATTATTTCAACGCTACAATATTTTACTTAATTAATTAAAACGTATTATTTAGACTATTGTATTAATGACTATTTATCTGTATTCCGTTCCCTGGAGGATTTTTTGATATAATTTAATGTGGTATATCTTATTTTAAAATAACTCATTTCCATATTAATTAAAATATATTTGCAGGCGTTTTATAGTCTAATGCCTGATGACTTCTCTTAAAATTATAAAAGTTAAAATAATTATTTAATCCTTCTCTAAGCTCCGGTATTGATTTATAATCTTTTAGATAAATGTCTTCATATTTTAAGCTTCTCCATAATCTCTCTATGAAAATATTATCAAGTGCTCTTCCTCTTGAGTCCATGCTTAGTTTTATTTCATTGCCTATAATTTTCTCTGTAAAACTTTTACTTGTAAATAGGCTGCCCTGGTCTGTATTAAATATTTCCGGCTTCCCTTGCCTTAGGGCTCTGTCTAAAGCCTCAATACAAAAATAAACATCCAGGCTGTTTGATAGCTCCCAGCTCAAGACAAACCTGCTGAACCAGTCTATTACCGCAACCAAGAACACATAGTCTTTGTATATC
>Ga0307375_10007358_pt1 | contig 10054 bp, 20 predicted proteins | sample TR1MG_FD_202531 | JGI IMG/M metagenome (GOLD analysis project Ga0307375, IMG submission 202531) | Soil microbial communities from Risofladan, Vaasa, Finland - TR-1 | ecosystem: Environmental > Terrestrial > Soil > Coastal area > Acid sulfate soil | place: Finland: Risofladan, Vaasa | collected...
GGACTTTGTGCAGATTGGCACAGAGGTTGTGGCCCTGAAGCACATAAGGTATCTCGAATTCTCCCGGGAACCCATGACTCCCCGGGTACGAATCTGGCAATCCACCGACGAACTCCCCCCTCTTGAGTTCACCGGGTCGCGGGCTGAACTCTTCACGGAGTGGTGGGACGCCCACGCGAATGTGTGGGTCATTGAGGTGAAGGAGGAAGCGAGATGAAGTGTAGAGATTGTAGGTTCTTTCGCAATGACGGCGACGGCTTTGGGGAGTGTATCACTGACAAGCACAGCTTCGCCGAACTCGGAACTGAGCGTGAACACGGTTACGACACATTGCTCGCCGTAGTAGACATCGGCAAGTTGCCCATGAGCCATTGGTTGAGATTTGGAGCAGACTACGGTTGCATACACGCTGAGGCAACCGAGCCGCTGGGCTATCTCCAAAATGCCTCTGGTTCGCTCGTGAGCATCAAGGCCATAGCGGAGAGTTGGGCAGAGAGCATTATGAGACCGGAGGCCGCCGAGAAGTGCGTGCCCAGGGAGACTGAACCATCAAAGGAGCAAGTGCCATGACCGAAGTCTGGGCAGGACTCAACGCGCCGTGTTCTTTTACTCGCCTGGCCTTAGTCGCGATTATTGTTTGGGCCTTTTTCGTTGGCTATCTTACCAAGAGGGGAAGATGACCCAAACCCGCGCTGAGGAAGCGCGACGGCTAGTGGATGAGGGACGTGTTGTTATCACTGAGCACAACTCTATGCACACCATAGCCAACATCGCCAGCGGTTTTCACAACTATGCCACCATCCTCTTTCGCAGTGGCCACTTCTATTGTGATTGTGGCTGGGGCCTGTTCCACGGCTACACCGACGACCTCTGCGCCCACGCACTCGCGGTCAAACTGGCCGTGGAAAAGGAGAAGGTGAAGTGACCGTCGAGGAGGCCATCAAGGAGCTACAGAAGCAAGACGCCAAGGCAGAGCTGCATGTTTGCCATTTCGCCAAAATGGGGAGCAACGCTTATCCCAGGATACATCCCCTAGCAGACATAGCCTGGCTCGATGGGCGATTGGTTTTAGTGGAAGCCGATGACCGCAAGTTGTTTCTCGCCAGCGTATAGGAGGAGGCACGATGGGTTGCCCCAAGTGTGACTTCACAGACTGGTCTCTTGAGTATGAACCAGAAAGTGGTTTCGTCGAGACTCCATGTCCTGAGTGCAAGGGCGTGGATGGGGATATGCCGGATGCCATCGCAGACTTACACGATGCGGCGATTGAGGCTGAAATTGATGCGGCTTGGCAAGAATACGATCTTGACAAAGCAGAGAAAGTGTGCTAGAATACGTATGCGAACATGTGAACTAGGGGGGCTTTCAGTTTTCGGAAGCCATCATGCACAACCGCATAGAGTGGGTGAAATGCCCTCCGTTGGTGGACGCAAGTCCCCCGCCACATGTTCGCGCATGACGGCGCAACCAACGGGGGGCTTTACCATGTCTAAGAAGATTCCCCTCAGCCAAGGTATGTTTGCTATTGTCGATGACGCCGACTTTGATTGGCTCAATCAGCACAAGTGGCATCTAAGCATACATGGCACACGTAACTATGCTGTGCGGCATATCCCACACAATGGAAAGCGTACCAAGATTTATATGCACCGCACCATCCTGAGTCCACCATCTGGCAAGGATACTGACCACATCAATGGCGACGGTCTGGATAATCGGCGGCGCAATCTACGAACTTGCACACGAAGCCAGAATCATATGAACTCCGCGAAGCGTGACGGGTGTTCAAGCATCTATAAGGGAGTCAACTGGGATAGACGACGTTGTAAGTGGCAGGTGCAGGTCGGCACACGCAATGCACATCGAAGGCATCTGGGATATTTCGATGACGAACAGGAAGCGGCAATAGCCTACAATGTGGAGGCGAGCAAACTGTTCGGCGAATTTGCCAAGCTCAATAGTACAGAGAAGGAGGAGGAATCCTAATGAGCGACCAAGTAGCAGTGTACAAAGACCAGGCGCTGATGCCTACGACATTTGATGGTTTGATGGAGCAGGCGAAAGTCATTTTCAGCAGCGGACTCTTGCCTAAGTCTGTGCGGAGTCCCGCCGCTGCCGTTGCCATCATGCTGACGGGGCGAGAGTTGGGAATCACGCCTATGCAGTCCTTTCGGAGCATCTATGTCGTAGATGGCACGCCAACCCTAAGTGCGCAGTTTATCGCCGCAAAGCTGCTAGAGGCCGGCGTGACGTACCGTGCCTCAGAAATGACAAACGAGCGATGCACTATCGACTTCAGCAGGGGTAATGGTATGACGCTGACCTATACCTATACCTGGGACGATGCAACAAGCGCTGGACTCACAAGCAAGAGCAACTGGAGGCAGTATCGCAAAGACATGCTCTGGAGTCGATGTATGACCTTGGGTGGCCGCAAAATAGCCCCGGATGCGTTGCTGGGATTCCATACGGCAGACGAGATAGGCGCGGTAGTCGATCCCCAAAGCGGCCAGGTGATAGACACTGTGGCCCGTGAGATTCCTGGCGACGAACCGATTACCAAGGAAGCAGAGGCCGCCGAACCGGAAAAGGCAATCAAGGAGCCGCCAGAGTCGCCAAGGACTGAACCGCCCACGCAGACCAGAGAACGTTCAGCCGCCGAGGAACGCACGGCCATCGCCCTTGCCAGGATGTTTTACGCGCGTTGGGATCCGCTATTCCCCGAAGATAAAGACCACGAGATAGCTCACAGGGAGTTTCAAGTGCTCAGCATCAAAGACCTATACGGGAAAGTTACACCCCAACAGATGGCCCCACTGCTCGATACCTTAGACCTGGCCATGCAGAACACCCTTACCCTACAACAACTCAAGGAACTTCTTGGCCTGGTCTATCTCATCGACTGGTTCGCCGCCGGTTACACACGAGAGGGCGGGACGGAGGCAATCACTCGATACATCGACCAACAGACGGGAACGTCGCCCCTTGAGGGCGTAGGCCAACAACCCCTTGAGATGCCCAGTGAATTAGCGGCTGACGGCGTGCCGTCCGAGGACATCCCGATACGAGGAGGAGCAGATGCCAGCACCGAGTGAGTACAAAGAGACATTGTACGAAGTCTCCTTCGGCCAGGTCTCTGGTAGAGCTGTTGTTCGTGAGGGCGTTGTTGTTCAGGCGCCACCTGCGCTTTGGCGATTCGTTGGCCGGCCCTGGAACGAACTGTGGGGATGGATTGTGTATAGACGGGATGGCACAATGCGGCAGGTCATATGTAAGGAGGCCGCCGATGCCAACACCGACTGACCGCAACGCCCGCATCGCGTTGGCGAATGGGTGGACCTGGCACAAGCATGACTTTTTTCTGGCTCCCGATTTCGGCAATCTGCCAGAACTTAGAACTCATTGGCTCGATTCCGAAGGCGAGCCTGCAATGGTGCCCGACTTCGTGGGCACGCTGGAGGGCGTGAGTGGGATGCTGCGCGAACTGCATGAAGCTGGCAGGCGGTGTTCTTGGAGCTACAACATCCACACGCACAAGTACATTTGCATAGAAGATACGGAGTTTTTCGATGATGACGTGATTGCAGAATCGCCCGAAGACCACCCTGGCGACTGCGTAGGCGACGCCTGGCTGAGTGTGAAGGAGGCCGCCGATGGAAGTTGAGTGGCATCTATGCTCCGAAGGGCTGCCCCCACCAGATATGATGGTATGGCTTGGCATCCCAGGAGAGCTACGCGGACTGGCTTACCTGGACGGATGGGGACGCGATTGCTGGTGGGTGGGAGACGATGAGAGCGTACCGCTATCGTATGCCACCCACTGGGCCGAGGCTGACTTACCAGATCCGCCAACAGAGGAGGCCGCCGATGCAAGTGAGCCGTGTCCAGGCGTGCCCTTGCTAGACAGGGAAGGAAACGAGGTGAAGGAATGGCCCAAGACATAGCGGCTCTACTGGAGAGGTATGCCGAGATTAGAGGAATACTCGCGGCGACTGAAAGCCTGGATTCCGAGGACGAAGACCCATTTATAACAATGCTTCGTCAGGGATTCGCCGAGATGTACGATGTACTCAAGATCGACTGGATTCCGCGCGAGGAGCGGTGGCCAACAAAAACCGATCTCTACTGGGTATGCTGGCATGAGTGCCTACGCAGAAAAAAGCCGATGATTGCTGAATGGCTGCAGAGAGGCAAAGTCTGGTATCTGGAAGGCAAGTATTATCGACCAGGGACTGTCTTAGCTCCCAATTACTGGGCCGAGGTGAACTGGCCCGAACCGCCCGCCGGTTGCGGGTGACCTGGCCAATCGGAGAGACGAGCACCGTACCCAGATTGCACCAAAAGGAGGAGCGATGAAACTGAGCGAGCCACAGGCGCGCGCGCTGAGGGCGATGCTGGAGTTGAAGTGCTGGATATCCACCTACAAGGGTTTGCAACTCACCAATAGAGGTAGGGCATGGTTCGTTTGGGCTGGTCAATTCCTCAAAGGACGCCGCGTTAGACTCGGTACGGTGGAGGCACTCGAACGTCGCGGTCTGATCAAGGCGCGTGGCTGGCCATACGTGCGATATCGCAATCTTGTTCTCACCGACAAGGGCCGCGAGGTGGCGAAGGAATTGGAGGAGCAAGATGACCCTGGATGAGGCCAAGGCCGCTATCAAGACTCTGCCTGGTGTCCACGAGGTGACTGAGTTCGTGGTGCGCGATGGCCTCGCCAAGCCAGAGTATGTGCGCTTCACCGTGCGCTGCGCCAGCCCTGACCTCTTGCCCGACGAAACGCGGCGGGGCATCCAGGAGATACAGGAGAACTTGGATAGCGACCCGGACTGCTATGTGACCATCACGCTGAGCGCGGGCCTGCGGATGCCCGACTGGGCGGCGTCGTGAACAAGGAGAAAAGGAAAATGAGGACAAGCATCATACGATGGTCGATAGCCCTGCTGTTGCTGGCACTGGTCACGAGGAACCTCCTGGCCCAGCCAGTACCGCCGCGCCCGCCAGGGGATGCCTACCCCGCGCCGCCGCAGCCGACGATTGAGCCATACCCTCAGCCACCACGTCCGCCTTCCTGGTATGAGCCTTACCCTGAGCCAATGCCACCAATAGAGCCGTACCCCTGGCCCACAAGGAACCCGTACCCGTGGCCGACGGTCGCGCCGCAGGAGCCGTATCCCCCATATCCCGTCATCCCGACGCGCACGCCCACGGAGACAGCACCGATGCTGGTTGTGAAGGACACGCCAAAGGTGCTTCTGCGCTCTCTGAAGCGGCAAGTGGAGAGCGTCGTCGTGGCCCCGACGCCAACGAGAGACCCTGAATGGGAAGGCGAGTTCTACGACGTCCACGGCCGCTCGCCTGATAGCCACGACGTTGCGGACAGGCAGTGGTCTTTGGGGTTCTTGGCCAGGACGGGGCGTGCGCCGACGGAGGCCGAGTGGGTGGCGCACTATTACGGGCGGTGAACTTGACAGTAGGAAGCATCTGTGGTAAGATACGGATGTGCCTGGCTGGGGAAGATTGGGGAGTCGTTTTGATGATACGGCACAATAAACTCGGCAAGAAGCCCGCTGGAAAGCTATGCTCCTCAATCCCTAGCCAGGAAGTGGACATGATTACAGCGGGTTTTTGCACGCCCCCCGTCTGGCTCCTCGCCGACGGGGGGCATTCTTTTGAGGAAGGAGACCAAGGAACCCAGAATGATTAACTTCGAGGACTGGGAAGCCAAGCAGATGCGCGACCCAGAGTTCCGTGCTGCCGCCGAGGAACTGGAGCCCGCCTACCAGGTAGCCCGGCTGCGCATCATCAAGGTGGCCAAGGCGGCCAAGGATGCAAAGGACGCCAACAATGTCAAGGATGTCAACATGGCCAAGGAGGACAAGTGAGACAAGATGACCTTGTGATAGATGCCGAGACGGGCGAGATCATAGGGGCTGACGATGCTTGGCAGCGTCATCAACGGATAATCGGGTTACGTCAAGACTTACAGCGAAGTTTTCTTGAGCTTGGAAAGGAACTGTACGAGCTCAGGGAAGCAGAGCAATGGAAGGAACTGGGACATCCTACATTCAACTCCTACGTCGCAGACCCAGAAGTAGACTTGGGGCGCATGACAGCCTTCAGGTTGATGAGTACATATAGCCGGTATATGCTAGAACTCCAAGTAACACCGGTGTTACTCTTGCAAGCAGGGTATAGCAAGCTTTACATGCTCCATTCCTACATGAAGCCAACGAACGTCGAGGAATGGGTAGACCGGGCTGGAACACTCAGTCGCTCCGATTTGAGTAAGGCCATAAGAGAAGAATTGAAGCCACCACCACCCCCTTTGCCAGAAGGCAAATATCGTATCATCTATGCCGATCCTCCCTGGAAATATGGCGACATCCTACCCCCAGGCTATGGCGCGGCGACCCATCACTATGAGACTATGAGCAACGAGGAACTTTGTGCTCTGGACATCAAAGGGCTAGTAGGGCCAGACGCCGTGCTCTTTCTTTGGGCAACGTCGCCCATGCTAGAACAGGCATTCGATGTCATGCGAGCGTGGGGATTCAGCTACAAGACCTCGTTCGTGTGGGACAAAGTAGAGCACAACTTCGGGTTCTACAACTCCGTGCGCCATGAGTTGCTTCTGATAGGTGGTAGGGGCCATAGCACGCCAGATGATGTAGAGCTACATGACAGTGTAGTGAGTCTACCACGCTCGCAAGTGCATTCGCAGAAGCCTGAGTATTTCCGGGATTTGATTGACCAGATGTACACCTCGGGGCCACGGTTGGAGCTATTCGGGCGGGGCAAACCGCCGAAGGGCTGGGTCTCTTGGGGGTACGAGAGCGAAGGATCGGAATAATGCCAAAAGGAAAGCATCTCAGCAAGGAACATCGCCAAAAGATAAGCGAGGCCCTGAAAGGGAAAATGCCGAGGTTCATCCCTGATAATTCTGGACGGAGGTGCTCCCTGAATACCAAACAGAAAATCAGCGAGACTCTGAAGAGAAAGGGCATACGACCACCGAGCAGGGAAGGCATTTACAAGACTGATGCCCTCACGAGAAAACCTAGTTACAGGGCGTTCATGGAGAAACGAAGAGAACTACGCAAGAAGGATAATGGTGGGGCGCACACATACGATGAATGGGAAAAGCTCAAGGCGCAATATAACTGGACATGCCCCACTTGCGGCAGAATGGAACCAGATATAACTCTGACGCATGACCATATCATCCCAATATTTGCTGGTGGCCCAGATAGCATCCAGAACATCCAACCCTTGTGTGTGAGTTGCAACTCAAAGAAGGGAACTTCGACTATGCGATATGAGGCGTGGGGCTATGAGGCCGATGATGGGTAACACTGCCCTCATAGAACATGGCATACAGACAGAGCTAAGCGACATTAGGGCACACGTCTGCCCTCGTGAGGGGCGAGTCTATATCTTCCCTACTCAAGCGGGTATTAAAGCTATAGAGTCGCAGAAATACGTGGTAAAAGATGCCTATCAGGAGGGCACGGATGTCGTCACCGCTAGAGGTTGTTGGATTCCCCCAATGGATATACGACGTTGTGTTGGATTAGCCTTGCCTGATCGTACTTGGGCCTACTTTCAGTTTCGAGATAGTGATAGCTTGAGCGTCAAGGGTAGCAAAGCCCTGCGGCTCGTCTTGGGGATCATAAGGGCCGGGCTATTCCCAGGCTCTCTCGGCGGCGAGAAGATTCGAGACTTGGCGTTGGACATTAGCGGTATGGACATCATCATCAAGATACACCAGATGCCAGAACGAATCGTGCAAGTGAAATGTGATTATGCTGGCGGACGCACTGGATTGTTCTTGCAACTTGCAGAATGCAACCCGCTCGCACGGCACTGAAAGGAACCCACATGGCCAGACGCATTCTTGACACCGCTTTCTGGGATGACACCGACGTTGCGAAACTAGACTATCCGGAGCGGCTACTTCTCATCTGCATGATCACCGACGAATCGCTGTCGAATGACTATGGCTGGCTGCCAGCTCATCCCGCTCTTCTCAAGAAGCACGCCTTCGGTTACGACAGTTGTTCGGTGGCCGAGGTAGAGACATGGCGCGACACCATCCTAGAGACGTGCAAGAACGTAAAGCTGTATAGCATGAATGGCCAGGAGTACATCGATCTCGTCAAGTTCCCCGAATGGCAGAAGCTCCGCTATCAAAGGAAGACCCACTTGCCACCGCCACCGTGGTATGGCGAAGAGGCTTTGGCAGCTAGTGAGGCCGAGCGTGAGGAGCATCTGAAGGCGGACCGCGCTAGTGGGCTTATCTACCGCGAAGCTCACAAAGAAGAAATCCACATTCGCCAGCGGGCTTATCGACAGACGCCAAAGGGCAAAGAGCTAGAGAGACGACAAAATCATCGACGGCTTGCTCGGGAAGCTGGAGTGCCGGCGACCCTTACGCAAACCGAGTGGCAAGCCTCTTTGGACTTTTTCGGCAACTGTTGTGCTTATTGTGGTGACTCAGACGTATCACTATCGCAGGAACACATTGTTCCGTTGAGTGCTGGTGGTGGCTATGTAGCAGAGAACGTCGTACCAGCCTGCAGTAGGTGTAATGAGAGTAAGCATAAGAAGCCCTTGGAAGATTGGCTTGTGGAGCCTGCCTCTACCTTCGTGCTGAAAAATGCAGGCGAAAGGATCAAGGAGTACCTGTTGGTCGTTGCGGAAACTTCCCGCAACTCTGCGGAAACTTCCCGACTTACAGTTACGATTGCACCCTCTGGGTTAAGTAGGGATGGGTTAAGTAGTGAAGGGAAGGATACTGCGTCCGCTCCGCGCCCGCGTGCCAGTTCTGGCAAAAACGCCATTCGCAAGGCACTCGAAGAGCACTTTGTCAGGACGACGAAACTACCAAGACCACCAATGGCGACTGCCAGCCAAAAGCGAGCCGCTGGCCGCAGATGGTGGGCACCTTTGACGCGCATGGCCGAACTGACCGACTGGAATCTTACTCAAGGGATACGGCTGATCGATGAAGCCCGGAAGCGTTTGGAGGGGCTGACCGTCAGTGCGCCCGAGAGCCTTCTAAAGACTGCCGAGGGCATTATTGGGGACTGGGCGCGGGGTAAAAGTCATGGACGAGATTCACCACAACTATCAGCCACTGAACTTGCCGCTATGCAGGAGGAATACACACATGACTAACATTGCCTGGCCGCGACCGTGGGATCATTGGTTTTCCCCAAAGCACGTATCCTTACCCAGCACCTGTTGCTGTAACGGCCTGGGCTACTACCGGATGCAGGCCCCCCTGGGCCATCCCCTGTTTGGCAAGGGCATACCGTGTATCTGCAAGACAGACGAAATAGAGGCACGGCGGGCCCAGGAATTACGTCGTTGGTCGGGCCTACAAGACCAGCAATTCTTCGACCTGACCTTCAGCAACTTTCACCCAGAATGGTCGGTGCCGGTTGACGGTATGAGCAAGACGAAAGTATTTGAGGAGATGACCAAGGCGAAAAGAGCCTGCGAGCAGTATGCAAAGAAGCCCGATGGGTGGTTGGTGCTCATCGGCAACGTCGGGTCTGGGAAAACGCATCTCTCTTGTGCGATAGCCAATGAGGTACTGAAGGGTGGAAGGGCAGCACACTTCAACAGTGTGGCGGCCATGCTCGATTTGCTGCGGGCCTCATACTCGTGCGACTCATTCGATGAGTGGTTTGAGCGATTGCAGAAAGTGACTGTTCTGGCACTAGATGATCTGGGAGCGGAACGAGGTACGGATTGGGCCAGGGAAAAGTTGTTCGAGCTTGTGGACTATCGCTACATCAACCGCCTTCCGCTGGTAGTGACCACCAACTTGAGCCTCAAGGATGAGCGGATTGACCTGCGCTTGCGGTCGCGGTTGGCTGAGGGTTCGCAGGCACAGAAGCGTGGATGGACGCGAGTATTGCCACTTGTGGCTGGTGACATCCGGCCGGCGAGGATCTGGAAGCCAGCACTGGAGGGATGAGATGACGCACTGGTCATGGGATCAGACGATTCACTGGTCAGGGGCGTTCTTGGCGTTCTATCTGGGGGT
>Ga0307375_10007359_pt1 | contig 10054 bp, 11 predicted proteins | sample TR1MG_FD_202531 | JGI IMG/M metagenome (GOLD analysis project Ga0307375, IMG submission 202531) | Soil microbial communities from Risofladan, Vaasa, Finland - TR-1 | ecosystem: Environmental > Terrestrial > Soil > Coastal area > Acid sulfate soil | place: Finland: Risofladan, Vaasa | collected...
CACGACCGTTTCGGGGCACGGCCTGTGGACCCTGCACGGCGGGCGGCAGGAATCCACCTTCGTGCTCGCTTTACACAGCCATAATCTCGGGGTGGCCTTAGGCGACTGGGGGCTCCCGAATCAGGTGGCCGGCGGTCGTACAAACGCCTCTGCGGCGCTCAATTGGCCTGGTGGCCCTGCGAACTTCTCCTTGGGTCGGCTTAATGCCAAGGTTCAATTTTCTGTCCGTCGCGGGCGATTCATTCAGGTTCGTCAGGGCGCAGGTAAGCTCCTTGGTATTTTTAACGTGGATTCTATCGCCAACTACCTTACCCTCGATTTCAGTAACATTTTTGGGCGCGGGTTTAGTTTTAACAGCATCGACGGGGGCCTTATGGTGGAGCTTGGGGTCGCCATGACCACCCAGGCTATTCATGTTCATGGGGCGTCTGCCAATATTGCCGTGTCTGGCGACGCAGACCTTGCCGCCCAGACATTCAACCTGGTATTGAGGGTCAGTCCCCACATCCAGAATAATGTGACGCTAGCCACTGGTCTTTTGGGTGGCCCCGTTGCCGGGGCTGCGGTATTGTTGATGCAGAAGGTTTTCGCAAACGAGATTAATGAGAGCACAGGTACCACTTATCTTATCAAGGGGCCATGGAGCAAACCTGTCATTCGCAAGAAAGCCGACAAAAGCTGAACGGCCTGTTGGGCGCTGTGCAGATGTGCTCGGGTGGCGATGTGGCCGCCAACCTCGCGGCCGCGGGTCTGTTGTTGCGTGCAGCCCGTGACCAGGGCTGCGATCTGGCGGTGTTGCCCGAGAATTTTGCGTTGATGGCGCACTCGCCTAAGAGCCGTCTTGCGCACGCGGAAGAGGATCGCTTTGGCCCCATTCAGAAGGCCTTGAGCCACTGGTGCCAGGAGTTCGGGCTCTGGCTTGTGGCCGGCACTATCCCTATGCGCTGCGCACAAGCCACCAAGGTCCGGTCGGCCTGCCTTGTGTTCGATGATCGCGGGGAACGGGTAGCGCGTTATGATAAGATCCATCTCTTTGATGTTGATCTGGGGGCAGGCGAGCGTTATGCCGAGTCCGATGGCTTCGAGCCGGGTACGATGCCTGTGGTGGTAGCCACACCTTTTGGCAAACTCGGGCTTGCTGTGTGTTACGACCTGCGTTTCCCAGAGCTTTTTCGGACACTCCTCTCCATGGGTGCCGAAATCGTGAGCCTACCGGCGGCATTCACGATACCAACCGGACAATCGCACTGGGATGTCTTGGTCCGCGCCCGGGCGATCGAAAACAGTTGTTATGTGGTGGCGTCCGCTCAGGTGGGGCACCACGACAATGGGCGCGCAACATACGGTCACAGCATGATCGTAGACCCATGGGGGACGGTTATGAACTGCAAACCCGCAGGTCCCGGGGTCGTGTCAGCGCGCGTTGAGCATGAATGGATGGAGGCGGTACGAAAACGCCTTCCTAGCATTACGCATCGGAGACTCTAATGGCAACCGACATCTTGCACTCGCAAAATTTGGAACGGGCTCAGGACTTTTTGTTAAAGCCCGCAGGGATAGGGGCCGGCGAGCTCGAGCAGGTGATGTCTCGCATGCTCGGCCATCAGGTCGACTACGCCGATTTATACTTTCAGTATAGTCGCCAGGAGTCCTGGTCTCTCGAGGAAGGCCAAGTCAAATCCGGTAGTCGGCATATTGAGCAGGGTGTCGGGGTGCGGGCGATCGCAGGCGAGAAGACCGGATTTGCCTACTCCGACGAGATCATTATGCCAGCCCTCCTGGATGCGGCCTCCGCTGCTCGGGCGATTGCTCGCAGCGGGCAAGACAAGACTCATGCACTTGCTACGCATAGTGGCGGCAGCCTCGCTCTTTATGAGCCGTGCGATCCCCTGTCGAGCCTTGAAGACACGGCCAAAGTGGGGCTATTGGAGCGGGTCGAGCAGGAGGCAAGACGTCAAGATCCCCGTGTCAAGCAGGTTATGGCGAGTCTCGGGGGTTCGCAAGAGACAGTGCTTGTGATGCGTAGCGATGGCATCATGGCGGCCGATGTGAGACCGCTTGTGCGCCTCAACGTCTCGGTCATTGTCGAGCAGGACGGGCGTCGCGAACACGGCTCCGCAGGCGGGGGTGGCCGGACCGACTACGGTTATTTTCTGACCGAAGAGCGGGCTTTATCCTACGCCCGTGAGGCCGTGCGCCAGGCCTTGGTGAATCTCGAAGCGACGCCAGCCCCGGCCGGGACCATGCAGGTGGTCCTCGGCCCCGGCTGGCCCGGTATTTTACTTCACGAGGCGATCGGCCACGGTCTTGAGGGGGATTTCAACCGTAAGGGGACATCGGCCTTCGCCGGGCGCCTAGGGGAGAGAATTGCCGCTGAAGGTTGTACCGTCGTTGATGACGGGACCCTCCCTGGACGACGTGGATCCTTGAATGTCGACGATGAGGGAACGCCCACTCAAAACACGGTATTGATCGAACGAGGGATACTGAAGGGCTACCTTCAAGATCGGATGAATGCGCGGCTCATGGGCATGGCGCCGACTGGCAATGGGCGGCGCGAGTCCTATGCCCATCTTCCGATGCCGCGAATGACTAATACTTATATGTTGGCCGGATCGATGCCACCCGAGGAGATTATAGGCTCGGTCAAAAAGGGCCTTTATGCAGTGAATTTTGGTGGCGGCCAAGTCGATATCACCTCGGGGAAGTTTGTGTTCTCCGCGAGCGAGGCCTATCTGATTGAGAATGGACGTATCGGGCGCCCCGTTCGTGGGGCTACTATTATTGGAAGCGGTCCCGAGGTATTGACGCGTGTCACAATGGTTGGCAATGATTTGGCGCTCGACTCGGGCGTTGGGACCTGCGGCAAGGACGGGCAAAGCGTCCCGGTGGGTGTGGGGCAGCCCACATTGCGTATTGATGGCATGACAGTGGGTGGAACGGAGGAATAGTGGACGCCATAACCGCAGAGAGTAAAGGAACACCGTCGCTTCAGGACCTAGCGAGTCAGGCGTTGGATCTTGCCAAGCGCCAGGGCGCGACCGCAGCCGAGGTGAATAGCGGCCTTGGGAAGGGTCTGTCTGTCACCGTGCGCCGGGGTGAAGTCGAAACCGTTGAACACCATCGCGACAAAAGCCTTTCTGTTACGGTATTTTTTGGGGACCGGAGCGGCTCTGCGAGCACTTCGGATTTTCGTCCAGAAGCCTTGTCGGAGGCGGTCAGGGCGGCATGCGCGATCGCTCGTCACACGGCTCTCGACCCTTTTAACGGCCTTGCCGACCCCGCCCATTTGGCGCGAAATATACCCGATCTGGATTTGTATCACCCGTGGGCGCTTACGGTCGACGGGGCAATTGAGCTTGCGCGACGTTGCGAGGATGCGGCATTTGCAGCCGACCGGCGCATTCGGAATTCCGAAGGAGCCACGGTGACCGCTCATGAGGGTGAGGACGTGTACGCCACGAGTGCGGGTTTTATGGGCACAGTCCGCGCAAGTCACCACGGCGTGAGCTGTGCGGTGCTAGGCGAGGACGACGAAGGTCATATGCAGCGCGATTATGACTACGCCTCTGTGCGCGATGCCCGGGATTTGCCCGATGTGGAAGTGATTGGCCGTCTTGCGGCCGAGCGTGCAGCGCGTAGGCTAGGCGCTCGCCAGATCAAGACCTGTCAGGTTCCCGTCCTCTATGAAGCCCCGGTCGCGCGCAGCCTTTTATCGCATCTCGTATCGGCGGTGAGCGGCCCCAGCCTTTATCGGCGCTCCTCGTTTCTTATCGACAGCGTCGATACGGAGCTCTTTCCGAACATGGTCCATCTCTACGAGGAGCCGCATAGGAAAAAAGGGAACGGAAGCGCCCCTTTCGATGGCGAGGGCGTGGAGACCAAATACCGGGATCTTGTGACCGAGGGCGTTCTGCGCCGCTATTGTCTGGATAGTTATTCGGCCCGCAAACTAAAGCTCGTCACGACCGCTAACGCCGGCGGTGTCCATAACCTGATGATTAGGCCCGGCGCGGACGATCTGCAGGGTCTCTTACGTCAGATGGGACGCGGGCTTTTTGTAACCGAACTCATTGGCTTTGGCATCAATACCGTGACTGGGGATTATTCTCGCGGTGCCGCCGGGTTTTGGGTAGAGGACGGGGAACTCGCCTATCCGGTCGAGGAAATCACAATCGCCTCCAATCTTCGAGATATGTATCGGGGGATCGTCGGCATCGGTAATGATGTAGACATGCGCCACAATATTTGCACGGGGTCCTTATTGATAGATCGGATGACTGTGGCTGGCAGCTAATCGGGCGTGCCGAAATCCAACTCGTAGGCATTGTCAGAGACGGGCAGTTCGTAACGCGCGATAAGTCGCCAGGACGCGCTTGTAAGGACGGCGTGGCGGCGCGATTTGTAGCGCACATCATCGAGGATCCAGCCGATGTCAGCTGGGTGACACAGATGCCCCCGAGACATGAGATGGCGAATCTGAATGGCGTCTTTGCCGATGTCGCAAAGAACGGGTAAGGGAAGGTGGAGTGGCAGTATGAAGCGGTGTGTCACCCATAGGACGGGGCTTTTGCCGTCTAATGGGTGCCTCGCATCGATGCGAAAGTGACCGGCACCACCTCCGAGCTTAAGGAGTTCCTCGAGCCAGTCAATCGCGAGACCTTGGTGGACGATCAAGGTGCGACCGGCGTAGCGCGCAAAAAATCGGCGCAGGCGCTTTCGGTCGCGACGGTGCATGAGGGCGCGAAAAATGTCGATCATTCACGGATGATGCCAAGCGCGCTTCACGATGACAAGTGCGAGGCGATATGCCGATGAGGTCCTATGGAATGTGATGTTCTGGTCATAGGTTCGGGCCCAGGCGGTTACCGGGCCGCCGTGTTGGCGGCTTTACGGGGTCGCAAGACTCTGATTGTCGAGAAGGCCGCATGGGGTGGTTGCTGTCTCAATCGGGGGTGCGTGCCGAAGAAGGATTGGTACCACAGTGCCCGCCTGCTCGCCTCTGCGCGTCACTTTGCGGGGCGCGGAATTGATGGAAATGTGCGCGGAGACCTAGCGCAGGCGTGGCGCCATCAGCATGAGGTGGTGAAGACGGTTCGCGATGGCTACCAATCGTACTTAAAGCGTCTTGGTGTTGTGGCCCTGACGGGGCAAGCGGCGTTTACGGGCCCAAACTCCATTATCCTCCATCCCTCGGAAACCGCCATTACCGCCTCGGCTGTGATTATCGCGACTGGTTCTCGACCTATCATACCGAAAGGTTTCCCGGTTGTTCCGGGGAAGATTCTCCACAGCGATCTTTTGTTTGACGAGCCGATACCTGATGGGCGGCGTGTGCTTATTATCGGTGGTGGCGTAGTAGGGATCGAGTTTGCCTACATCTTGCGGCAATTTGGTTGCGACGTCCGGTGGGTTACCCGTAGTGATCCCTTTGTGCGTACGGATTTCAGTTCCGCAGCGCTTAGTCAGTTGCGTAAAGGGTTAGCCGATGCGGGGGTCGTACCTTCCGTGGGAGGTGTCCGGACTTTGTCTGTGACACCGACCGGGGTGCGTCTGGTAACGGAGAAAGACGAGGTTTGGGATGCGGATTGGGCCCTCTTAGCGACCGGGCGGCAGGCCGTGACGGAGGGGCTGCAACTGGAGACCATAGGCGTACAACGCGACGATCACGGATTTATTGTCGTCGATTCGGAGTTGAAGACCCATGTTGAGGGGGTATTTGCTTTGGGTGATTGCGTGGCGGGGCCCATGACTGCCAATCGCGCGCTCTATGAGGCTGGAGTCGTGGTCGACAATCTCGTGACGCCGGGGGCGAGGCAACGCGATTTAACGCGCGTGCCCGAGGCGATTTATAGCGCCGTGGAACTCGCGCGCGTGGGGCTTACCGAGGAGCAGGCGGAGGATCAAGGTCTGGAGCCGGCTATAGGTTTCGCGGCGTTTGAGACCTCGCCGCGCGCCCTTGGGCAAGATGAGCCGGAGGGTTATGTCCGCATTATCGCGGATATGGACAGCGGTGAGTTCTTGGGTGGCGAGGTGGTGGGTTCGGAGGCCGGCGAACTGATACATATGTTGGCCTCGGTGCCGCGCTTAGGGGGTCTGCGCCAAATTGCCAGCACGGCGTATAATCATCCATCGCGTGCCGAGGAGTTTCAGAATGCGGTGGAGACACTTGCCGCCAAGTGGAGGCTCGAGGATCACGTTTTTGGCGGGGAGCGTGGCTAGGACATCGGCAATAGTCATCGTGTCTAGGTCACACGGCATAGTGCCTTTTGGCCCCAGGGGAGCGCGGGTAAAAGAGTCGATTGTGCGTCTGATCCCGAGGGATGGAGCGTGCACGAGTCGGGGGCGGTATGCGATGACGTCGAGTGCCGGCAGCGTTGCCTTGAAAGGGGTCCCAATGTCGACATCATCGGCTTTTGTGTACACTTCCATTTCCCAACCCCGCGCGAGGAGACGACTATGAACCGTTGGATGCGCCCCATAATCGCAAGCGCCTTGTTACTGGCCCCGCTGGTCGCTTTAGCTGAGCCACATCCCGTCATTCAGCAAGCCAAACGAGAAATTAATCATGCTCTGTTTCTCCTCCAGCATCGTGCCGCTCGGGATTTTGGTGGCCATAAAATGGCCGCCATCCGGCTGCTCATGCGTGCGCGTGCTCAGTTAAATGCCAGCGAGGCCTATGATTCGAGAGAGCGGAGGTGAATCCTTACAGGCTCGGTATCCCAAGCGTCAGCGGGGGCCTTTCTCGAATATCGTATCGGTAGTGAGGTTGACATTGGGATGCGCCAACATCATTTAGGCCTAGGAGGCCGCCTAGTGTCAGTTTCTGAGACCAGTTTTCATACGAAGGTTTATAAAAATATGGAGGAGCGTATGCCGGAAAACACTTTGAATGTTTTGACGGGGGCCGTGAAATCACGCCGTTGTTGCGCCATTCGTTATCGGGATCAGACGCAGGCGCGGGTGGTTGAGCCCCACGCGATCTATGAAGATGCCAGCGGCGAAATTATTATCGATTGCTATCAAGTGGGAGGATATTCCTCGGCTAGTCGCAAACTTCCCTTCTGGCGCCCCTTTCGTCTTCGTAAGGTCAATGCCGTGGCCTTGCTCCGAAAGACGTTTGTCCCGAGGCGCTCAGAGGGATTTAGTCCAACACGTTCCCGGTATCGCAAGGGGCTGATATGTGTTGTGTCTGAGACCGAGGAAACGTTTGCGCGGGTTACCCATAAAAAATCCGACCCCATGGGTCCTTTTTTGCCGCCGAAGGTGTCACACCGTTAACGGTACGCCTCACCGCCCGTCGAATCGCCATTCATGGCCTCGACCAGCGACTGGAGGGTGCGCGAGTCACGGGCCCGCATGATTTCCGCCGACCGCAGTTCAAGATCTGCCGTGTCGCTTTCACGCACAATCTTTTTAATCTCCAGCATAGCGGCCGGATGCATACTGAACTCACGCAGGCCGAGGCCTAACAGCAGGCGTGTATAGCGGCTGTCCCCGGCCATTTCCCCGCACATGGCCACGGGGATGCCCTGCTTGCGTCCCGCATCGATGGTCATGGCGATCAGCCGTAACACGGATGGGTGGAGCGGATCATAGAGGTAATTGACCGCGTCATCGACCCGGTCGATAGCGAGCGTGTATTGAATAAGATCGTTTGTTCCGATCGATAAGAAGTCGAGATGGGCGGCAAATAAATCGGCGGATATGGCCGCCGCCGGAACTTCAATCATTCCCCCTATGGGCATCGTGTTGTCAAACGCCACCTCTTCCTTGCGTAATTCGTCCTGCATTTCATGCACTAGGTCTACAACCCGGAAAATCTCATCGACGTTTGACAGCATGGGAATCATAAGCCGCACATGACCAAAGGCCGAGGCGCGGATGATGGCTCTCAGTTGGAGCTTGAAAAGCCCCGGTTCCTGCAAGCACAAGCGTATCGCACGCAGGCCAAGCGCGGGATTGATCGTGGTAATCGGGGTTTCAATGTCGACACGTTTGTCGGCACCGAGATCTAGGGTACGAATAGTCACGGGCCGCCCGGGAAGCGCGCGAATCACCTTGACGTAGGCCTCGAACTGCTCCTCTTCATTGGGTGGGACTTTGCGGTTCATAAACAAAAACTCAGTCCGGTAGAGGCCTATGCCGCTCGCCAAGACTTGGTGTACGGCGTTTAAGTCCTCGGGAAGCTCAATGTTCGCCAGAAGTTGTATCGGGACGCCATCGCGGCTCACGGCCTCGCTTGTGCGTAACGTCTCAAGTTCCCGCTGCAAGCGCTTGATCTTTCGTGCGCGCTTTTCATATTCGGAGATCACGATGGCGTCTGGAGAGACGAGCAGGATTCCGCGCTTCCCGTCTACGATCAATTCGTCGCCATTGTCGATATACCGGGTAGCTCCGTGGACTGCGACGATCGCCGGTATCCCTAAGCTTCGCGACAAGATAGCGGTGTGTGATATGGGGCCGCCGAGATTCGTGACGAATGCACTGATACCCTTGTTTTTTAAAGCGATGGTATCGGCCGGCGCAAGGTCGTTTGCGATCACGACCCGTCCTTCAAGATCTGCAGGCACGGGCTCATCTTCTCTTTCGTCGGGGTTCAAAAGGTTGCGCAGTACCCTTTCCACGACCTGGGCTACGTCAATTTTTTTATTGCGTAGATAGGGGTCTTCCATGCGCTCGAATACAGCGATCAGGCGATCACTTTGGGTTTTTAATGCAAATTCCGCGTTCCATTGGCTGTTGCGAATATCGCGAATCGGAGCCTCTGACACCATGGTATCGCTGAGGATAAGGAGATGAGTATCGATAAAACTGGCAGCCTCAACCGGGGCTTCTGCGGGAATGTGATTGCGAATTTCGCTCAGCTCCCTGCGGGCCCGTTCCACGGCTGCTAAAAATCGTTGAATCTCTTCATCGACCAGATTGCCCGGAACCACATATTCAGGGACTTTCACCCGCTCGCGCTTTAGCACATAGGCGCGCCCAATGGTAATGCCGCTACTGACTCCCTTGCCATGTAGAGCTAACATCAGGCACCCTCACCGAAACGGCATTGGATTAATTGATGCAACGCCTTACTGGCGTCTGTTTCGTCTGGGCCATCGGCGCAAATCTGGATGGTCGTTCCCATGCCGGCGGCGAGCATCATGATCCCCATAATGCTTTTTCCGTTAACGCTACGCCCGTCCCGGGACACTGTAATGGTGGACTCAAAAGAGGACGCCAAGCTCACGAGCTTCGCCGAGGCGCGGGCATGCATGCCGAGCTTATTGATGATCAGGACTTCAACGCAGTTCATGTTTTGGACTATCCAGAAGGCAAAATTCGGTTGCGCAAACAATCCCCTCCATGCCACCGCTCAGGGCCTTCTCGATCAACTCGTGAAGTGGCCTATCACGGTAATTCAATACCCGAATCAGCATTGGTAAGTTGAGCCCGGTTACAAGCTCTACGCGCTTACGCTCCAAGAGGCGGCAGGCCACGTTGATGTGTGTTGCTCCATAAATGTCGGCCAAGATCAAAACACCATCGCCACTGTCGACCGCCCGAATCGCCTTACTAAGGGCTAAGGCCAATTCGTCCGGCGGCGTATCGTAGCGGACGGGAAAGGCCACCAGCGCGGGCGGCCGTTGCCCCAGGACGTGGTCGACGGCCTCGAGAAGCCCGAAGGCCACATCTTTTTGTGCCAGAACAAGCAATCCTATCATTTAAGCTTAACGCCCCCTCGAACCAATCAATCAGCCTTCATTGCCGCGACCGCCGTTGTTCCGCGTCGTCAGCATCTCTTTAGGTCGGTATCGACCGCGGGGCCTGAGAGCAAAAGCCGCGGTGCCAATCGTTCACGGAACGGCGCGCGCGGTCTCTTCCGTGAGTTCCCTGTGCCGGATCTGTGTGTGAATCCCCTGTTTTCGGAAGTGTGCGGCCAGTTTGTCGACCAAGTACACGGATCGGTGTTGGCCGCCTGTGCACCCAATGGCCACGGTCAGATAACTCCGGTTCTCCTGTTCAAAACCAGGTAGCCAGCGTGCCAAAAAATCGCCAATGTGCTCCT
>Ga0307375_10007360_pt1 | contig 10054 bp, 3 predicted proteins | sample TR1MG_FD_202531 | JGI IMG/M metagenome (GOLD analysis project Ga0307375, IMG submission 202531) | Soil microbial communities from Risofladan, Vaasa, Finland - TR-1 | ecosystem: Environmental > Terrestrial > Soil > Coastal area > Acid sulfate soil | place: Finland: Risofladan, Vaasa | collected...
GGAGATGGACGCGCCGGTGGTGCTGGTCTGCGCGCCGGCCGCGGTCACGCACGTGCGTTCGGCGGCGGCCCGCCGCACGAACTCCGCCACTTCGTTGGCGCTCGCCGGCCGCGCCACGGCTTCGGGCACCCGCCAGAGCCCCGACGCGTCGCGCGCGTAGGCCTCGCGAACGGACGCGTCGCGCTCGAGGCCGTCGGCGCGCTCAGCCGTCGGCGCCAAACCGCACCACGGTGGCCGCGTGCACGTCGGGAAGCACGAGCAGGTCGCGGCGCACGTCGTCGCTCACCGCGCCGTCGATGGACACCACGGCCAGTGCCTCGGCGCCCTGCGCCAGCCGCGCCTGATGGTACTCGGCGATGTTCACTCCGGCATTGCCGAGCGCGGTGCCCACGTGGCCGATGACGCCGGGTACGTCGCGGTTGGAGAGCACGAGCAGCGTGCCGCGCGGGGCCACGTCCACGTGGAAGTCGCCGATGCGCGTGAGGCGCGGCGGGGCGTCGAGCGCGGCCACGCCGCCCACACGGATGTCGTGCCCATCGGCGGCGATCCGTACTTCCACGGCCCGTGGGTGCGGCGGCACGCCGGTTTCGGCGTAGATGAGTTCGATGGCGCGCGTCTGCGCGACGCTGCGCGCGTTGATGACGTTCAGCCGTTCCCGCCCCACCACGCCCTCGAGGGCGCCGAGCGCCGCGGCGGCGAGCAGTGGCCCGCGTCCCGGCGCCAGTTCGTCGCCCAGCCGCAGCGTGATCGCCGAGATGGCCCGCCCGCCGCGCTCGGCGAGCAGGGCGCGCGCCACCGCCGCCGCCCGGCGCACGAGGAGCATGGCCGGTTGGAGCGCCTGCCAGTCGCCCCCGGACTCCGCAACGTTGAGCGAACGCGAATACTCCTGATTGAGCAACGCGTCGCGTACGGCGGCGCACACGTCCACGGCCACGTTGCGCTGGGCCTGGGCCGTGCTGGCGCCGAGGTGCGGCGTGAGCAGAATGTTTGGGGCGTGGAGCAGGGGATGATCGGCCTTGAGCGGTTCCTTGGTGAATGCATCGACCGTGGCGCCGCCCAGATGGCCCGCCTGCAGCGCCTCGGCCAGCGCCGTCTCGTCCACGATGCCGCCGCGCGCGAGGTTGGCGACCACGGCGCCGGGCGCCAGCCGCGCCAGCTGCTCGCGTCCGATCATGCCGCGCGTTTCGTCGGTGAGCGGCGTGTGCACGGTGACCACGTCGCTCGCGCCGAGCAGTTCGTCGAGCGTGCCGCAGCGCTTCACGTGCAGACCGTCGAAGCGCTCCTGGGCGATGTACGGGTCGTAGCCCACGAGCGTCATGCCGAACGCGCGGGCCCGCACTGCCACCTCGCCGCCGATGCGCCCCACGCCCACGATGCCGAGGGTGCGCCCCTTGATCTCGGTGCCGAGCAGGTCGGCGCGCTCCCAGCGGCCCTCGTGGAGGCTGCGGTCGGCGCGCGGCACGTGGCGCAGCAGGCCGATGAGCGAGGCGAAGAACAACTCGGCCACGGCCACCGTGTTGCCGGCCGGCGCGTTGATCACGGCAATGCCGAGCGCCGTGGCCGCGTCCATGGCGACGTTGTCCACGCCGACGCCGGCGCGGCCCACCACGCGGAGCCGCGTGCCCGCGCGGAGAAGCGTCTCCGTAATGCGCGTGGCGCTGCGGCCGACGATCGCGTCGTAGTCGCCGATGCGCGGCACCAGCTCGGCCTCGGGTGTGGTGGGCAGCAGGTCCACCTGGAACCGGGGCTCGGCCGTGAGAAGGGCGACGCCTTCAGGATCGACTTCGTCGGTGACGAGAATGCGGAACGGCATCGCGGGGGTGGGGGCATGCGCAACGATACAACGAAACCGGACGACGGAACTGGGGCGGCAGGACTCGAACCTGCAACTTCCTGATTAACAGTCAGGCGGTCTGCCAATTGACCTACGCCCCATCAACCCACCCTGAAAAACAAAGCGCCCACCGGAAGAGATCTGGCGGGCGCTTTGCATGCTCGAGAATTCGCGTGCGCGCTAACCAGACCTCTGGCGGGAGGCCCAATTGAGACAATTATTGCAATTGCTCGGAGTGCGGGTCACGGGAGTTCTCGATTCAGGGGTCATGCAGATATCTCGGCGGAGAATACGCGGCTCCGGGCGGTTCTGTCAAGGTTCACGGCTTTTGGGGGGGGCACGTGGTGGCTCGACGTCGCGCACACGAGCGCGACAGAGACGGCCAGGCGGAACGCAACGCGGTTCAGCACGGGTCGCTCGCCGAGTGCATGCGCTGCGGGCCGCGGAGCCGGCGCCCGAGCCATTGGTTGGTGGAGCCCCGCCGAGCCGGGAGGGGGTTCCAGGCGTCGAGCCGGCCGCGGCGCGTTCCCGGCGATTGGACAAACGTCTGGCGTGCGGGTCAAAAATGCATGACCTGTCAAGCATTCGGTACGCATTGCTAGACGCGTTATCTAATGCGGGAACGGGACCAATTCTGCGCAATGGGGAATTTCCGGAAAACAGCAAGGGGTTCCCCGCTGGCCTGCTGTGGCGCGCTCCGTAGCTTCGTATCAGGACGTATGCCGTCCCACGTCGCTGAGGTTGCCGGCATCTGCTGCACGGCACGCTTGGGTTTCCGACGTGCCAATGTACGCACCGCCGGGGGAGGATTGAGATGGGTGCTGCCACCTTCATTGTCGTCGTGGCGGGAATGGTCGTTCCGATCGTACTGCTGATTGCCACGCTGCTGTTCGATGTCGTCGTGATCGCCTGGGCCGCGTATCGCCTCTGGCGCGATCGGTGGTCAGGTCTCGTCGCGAACTATCTCCGCGTGCACTCGGGCGGGATGCTTGCGGGCCCGGCCGGCCTGCACGGAAAGGCTGGCATTCCGAAGGTCTGACCGGACGGTTCCCCCCAGAAGCCACAAGCGGGGTCGCGCGATGCGCGACCCCGCTTGTGCGTTCCGGTCTTGCGCCCCGCGCTACTTCCGGGGCGTCAGGATGTCCGTGATCCGATGGTCGGCGCCCTGCAGGTGCCAGCGCGTCTCTTGATCGGTGGTCTTGGCCACGGCGCGGCGGAGATCCGCCTGCAGCGCGCCCAACTCGCCGCGCAACTGCGCCTTGGCCTCGTCGGACAGCGGCGCGCCTCCGCGTCCTCCCCCACGGCCGGCGGGCGCGTTGGCCGCCGCCTCGGGGGGATTCAGCTTGTGGTCCATGAGCGTGAGGTAGTTGTTCTGCAGCGTGCGCCGGTAGATGTCGATGACCGGATGCGCCTGGCTCAACTCACTCCAGATCCCGTGGCGCACGTCGTCGAGGAAGTTCGGGAGTGGATACGCATCGGCCGGTGACTTGGCCGTGGCCTGCAGTTCGAGCAGGCGATCCATGCGCTGATCGTTGAGCAGGGAATTGAGCACGCGGTTCTGCGCGTTCCCGATGCGCGCCACCATGCCGGTGGGCTCAATGCGCGCCGCGATGTCTGGCCTGATCAGATACTGCGGCGTCTTGAACACGCTGTCGTTCAGGAACCGCACGGCGGCGCGCTGACGGGCGCGGCTGAGCGGCACGTACACCGGGCCCGGCTGGCTGCCCGACTTGTACCACACCGTGCCGCCGCCGATCACGTTGGTTGGATGCGTCGCTTCGGTGGCCCACTGGCCCACGGTGCGATCGTACAGCGCCTCGAGCAGGCTGTTGTCCTCCATGGGGCGCGTGCCGGCGCTCACCACGTAGCCCATCACGCGGGCGATGTTCTTGAAGCCGAGTCCGGTGGCCCACACCGGATCGGCATCGGCCACGGCCTCACTCTGCGTACCGAACTGTCCGAACTCGTTGAACACCGAGAACCGGAGCCAGGGCACGGTGTCCTGTACGGCGATCCACTTCTCGAGCGTCGGCTTCTCGGCGTCGGGGGTGGTGGCGCCCGGAATCGGCCGGTAGCCCCAGCCGATGGTGTACTTGTCCCACGGGCCCACGCGCGGCACCACGCAGCACAGGGGCACGTGATCTTCGGGCTGCGCCACGTAGTTCATGCGCGAGTAGTCCATGATGCTGGGACTGCTGCCCATCTTGGCCACCCACGTGGGGCTGCGCACGCTGTCGGGCGGATAGGTGGAGCTGCCGATCTGGTCGTGCTGCAGGCCGATGGTGTGTCCCACTTCGTGTCCCACGAGGAACTCGAGCAGCCGCCCCATGAGCGAATCGGGCATCGGGATCACGCGCGCGCGCGGATCGAGCTGCACCATCTGCGTGAAGTACCAGAACTGGCCGAGTTCGATGAGGTTGTGGAAGATGCGGGGCGAGCCGTTGAGAATCTCGCCGGTGCGCGGATCGCTGACGTGCGGGCCCACCGAGTTCTCCACCGTGGACGGCAGCCACCGCACGACGGTGTGGCGGATGTCTTCCATGGACCAGTCGGGATCGTTGGTCGGCACGTCGCGGGCGACGATGGCGTCCTTGAACCCGGCCGCTTCGAACGCCGGCTGCCAGTCTTCGATGGCCTTCTTGATCCACGGCTTCCATTTGTCGGGCGTGCCGGGATCCACGTAGTAGACGATGGGCTGCTTGGGGTAGCAGAGGTTGCCGTCCATGCGGCTGGAGCATTCGAGCCGCCACCGCGTGATGAACTGCTTGGGCACGGCGACCTGCTGATCGGTGCCGAAGTCCACGGTGCTGACGCTGAAGAAGCCGATGCGCTGATCGGCGTAGCGCCGCGGCATCGGGTTCTCGGGCAGCTTGATCATGCTCCAGTGCGCGAGCACGCTCTTGGCTTCCGCGGCGCCGCCGCGTCCACCGCCGCCGCCGCCGGCCCGTCCGCCGCCGTTGGCCGAGGGGACGCCGGTCTGCGCCGCCTGGATCTCCACGTTTTCGGGGAACGCCGCCACGTGCTCGATGTACGAGCGGTTGGCGTCAATGGTGCCGCGGATGGCGGCGATCTCGGGGACGTTCGTGGTGAACAGCTTGGTCACGTCGATCACGGGCGCGCTGTCGGGCCCATACGATTCGATGGGGAACATCATCACGATCGGCGCGAAGTTGGTGGACTGCACCGACTGGAACACCGACTTCGTGCTGTCGGCGGTGATGTTGAACGACGGCGTGCGCAACACGATGTGGTCGCCCACGCGATCCCAGCGGAGCGTGCGCTCCATGAATTCGTCGCCGCCGTAGTCGCCGAATCCGCCGCCGCCGCCGGCGCCGGCGCGGCCCTGCGGTTCCGGCGCCGAGGCGCGGTCGTACCGGCCCACGATCAGCATGTCCTTGTCGAGTTCGTGCGTGGGGATCTCGAAGTACAGCTTGTCGCCCACGCGGTGCGTGAGGAACAGGCCACGGCGCGTCTCGGCAGTGGCCGGAATCACGCGACGGTACGGCTGCGGGGCCGCGGCCTGTTCGGCGCCGCCCCGTCCGCCCGCGCGACCGGGGGCGCCGGCGGCCGGGGCCATGGTGGACGGCGGAGCCGGCGCGGGGGCCGGAGTGGGCGGCGTCGCTGCGGGCGTGGGGGAACCGGCGCAACCCGCCAGACACGCCGCCGCGAGGAGGCGAGCGATGCGAGAGGACATGAAGGTCAAGGTCATAGGGGTGAGGTGGCGGCGGGCGACGTTGGGGGGGGCACCGCGGGCCAGGGAAGCGCCGCTAATCATGAAGCGTGTACCGGGGCCGCGACAGGGGTGGGCTCGGCCGGTTCGTGCCGGTAGACTGTACGCGTAACACTTCGTGCGACCACGCATGTCCGGTTTCCGCCACACCGTCCCGCATGCTCGTCTTCCTCGCTCTCGCCCAGCTGGCGGCCGCCGCGCCGCGCGTGGATTCCACGTACGCCACGCCGGCGCTGCGTGACCTCGTGGCCCGGGCGGCGGTCGCCAATCACGCCGCGCCGCCTGGCCTCGATGGCTACCGGGCGCACCTGGAATCGGAGTTCTCCTTCGTCCTGCACGACTCGCTGGGGCGCGAGGAGGCCACGCAGGTGGAGCAGCTCGACGCCGACGCGCAGTGGCGCCGCGGGCGGAGCTACGAGTTCCACGTCGTGGGCTACCGCACCCAGTCCGTGGGTGCGCCCATCTCCATGCTGACGCTCGTCAGCGGCTGGACGATTCCCACGCTGTACGGGGATCGACTGTCGCTCGGCGCCATCCCGGCGCGCGGCGGTCGAGCGCCCGACCGGGACACCGTGACGGCCATCCATCCCCTGGCCGCCGACCGGGACGCGTACTATCGATTCTCGGGCGGCGACACGGTGACGGTGCTGCACACGCCCACGCGCGCCATTCCGATCGTTCGCATTCGCGTCCGTCCGGGCCCGCGCGTGCCGGCCCGGGCCGTGGTGTTCGACGGCGAGATCTATCTCGACGCCGAGCGGGCGCAGATCGTGCGCATGCGCGGCGCCTTCGTGGTGGTCGGCGCGCCCCATGGCGGCCGTCCGCTCTGGGCGTGGCTGTCGGGTGTCACCGGGGTGGCGTTCGTGGAATTCGTCAACGCCGAGGTGGACGGCCGCTACTGGCTGCCCGCGTACCAGCGCACGGAATTCCAGGCCAATGTTCCGATCTTCGGTGACAACCGGGCGGTGCTGCGACTGCTCTCGCGGTTCGACGACTACCGCGTGCAGGCGGGCGATTCGACGGGCCCGCGCGCGCCGACGGGGGACGATGCGTCGTTCCGGCGCGTGGTTACCTGGTCGCCGGCGGACAGTCTGAGCCGCTACGACGGCTGGTCCGCCAATGTGGGCGTGGCCACGGCGGCCACCAACGCGGCCGACTTCGACGACGTCGCGCCCGACGTGTGGCGGCGCACCGGCCCGCCCCGCGTGGACTTCACCCCCACGCGTCCCGAGAACGTGCTGCGGTACGACCGGGTGGAGGGGGCGTACACGGGGTGGTCCACGCGGCTGCGGTTTCGCGACGCCGCGCCCGGTGTCACGGCCGAGGCGTTCGGCGGCTGGGCGTGGACCGAGCGGACGGCGCGCGGGGGCGGCAAGCTCACGTGGAATCGCGGCACGTGGATTGGCGGCGTGCGCGCCGAGCGGCAGCTGGCGTCCACGGCGGATTTTGCGGGGCCGTTGGCTCAGGGGAGCGGCGGCGTCGGGGCGCTGTTCGGGTCCGTGGACGACAACGACTACGTGGACCGCTGGGTGGCGGCGACCTCCCTGACGCGGATCTTCGGCCGGGTGGACCGCGCGGTCGCCACGGTGCAGGTGGGGGTGGGGCGCGACGTCAACGAACGGGCGCGGCTCGATCGCGGGGCGTTCGCCGGCGGCGGCACGCGGTTTCGTCCGAACCGCAACGCGCGCACGGGCGACTACGGGCTGGCGACGGCGGACGTGGAGTGGCACCCCAACGTGAGCGACGCGTTCGTGACGCCGGGGCTCGGCGCGCACCTGCATGCCGAGGCGGCCACCGGGCAGCTGGCCTGGCGGCGCATCGAACTCGACCTGACGGCGCGCCAGTATTGGGGGCCGATCACGGCGACGGCGATGGCCGGCGGCGGGATCGTGGCGGGGCGGGTGATCCCGCCGCAGCAGTTGTTCGAGCTCGGCGGCTCGCGGACGTTATCTGGGTATCCATATAAGTCGTTCGCGGGCGACCGGGCGGGGGTGTTCGGGGGGTTCCTCTCGTACGTGCTGCCGCTCTGGCGATCGCCGCACCGCGTGTGGCGCGCGCTGATCATTCCGGGCGTGGCGCCCGGATTCGCCGTGGGCGCGCAGGGGGGTGGTCGGACCTCTCCACGCCGGCGGCGCGCGCGGCCGTGGATGCGCTGGGCGCCGGCTGGAGCGCGATGCCGGTGTCTGGCCCCACCGGCGGCGTGCGGGCCACCGTGGGCGCGGGGCTCACCTTCTTCTCGAGCAGCGTGCACCTGGGCATCGCGCGCCCGGTGGACCACGCCGCTCCCTGGCGGCTGGTGGCCGGCTTCGGCCGATCGTTCTAGCTTCCGGCCACGGGGCCGGGCGGCCCCGCCACGCCACAGCCGGCGCCCGGCGCCGAGGATATCCATGAAGCGACTCGCCTGCGTTGTCCTGCTCTGCCTGGTTGGCGTCGCGCCGCGCGCGACGGCCCAGCAGCTTCCCGCCCCCATCGACTCGGCGCTCCACCGCATCTTCGCCTCGGGCACGTACGCGAGCGAGCGGTTCGGGCCGGCCCGGTGGGCCGGCGCCGGCGACAGCTACCTGACACTGGAACCGGCGGCCAGCGGGGGCGGATACGACTTCGTGGAATACGACGCGGCCACCGGCGCGCGGAGCGTGAAGGTGCCGGCCGCCGAGCTGATCCCGGCGGGCCGCCGCGAACCACTCATTCCGCAGGACTACGCGTTCTCGGCCGATGGGCGCCAGCTGCTGGTGTTCACCAACACGCGGCGCGTGTGGCGCCAGAACACCCGCGGCGACTACTGGGTGCTGAATCTGGGCACGAAGCGCCTGCACCAGGTGGGCGGCGCCGGCGTACCCGCGTCGCGGCTGATGTTCGCCACGTTCTCGCCCGACGGTTCGCGTGTGGCCTACGTGCTCAACGGCGACCTGTACGTGGAGCCATCGGCCGGCGGCGCGGTCACGCGCCTCACCCACGACGCGTCGCACACGCTCGTCAACGGCATGAGCGATTGGGTATACGAGGAGGAGTTCGGCCTGCGCGACGGATTCCGGTGGTCGCCCGACGGCGCCAACATCGCGTTCTGGCAGTTCGACATGCGCGGCATCCGCGACTTCCTGATGCTCGACGTCACCGACTCGCTCTATCCGTACACGGTGCCGGTGCAGTATCCCAAGGCGGGCACCACGAACTCGGCGGTGCGCGTGGGCGTGGTGCCGGCGACCGGCGGCACGGTGACGTGGATCGCGCTCCCCGGCGCGCCGCGCGACAACTACGTGCCCTGGATGGAGTGGGCCGGCGACCGCGAGGTCATGATCCAGCACATGAACCGCGCCCAGAACCACGACGCGGTGATCCTTGCCAACGTGCGCACGGGCGCGCCGCGCACCGTGTTCACCGAGACCGACAGCGCCTGGGTGGATCTGGTGGACGACGTGCACTGGATGCCCGGGCAGCGGGCGTTCCTGTGGCCGAGCGAGCGCGACGGGTGGCGGCACATCTACGAGGTGTCGCGCGACGGGCACACGCAGCGGCTGCTCACGCCCGGCGCCTACGACGTGGAGAGCGTGGCGGCCATCGATGACGCGGCCGGCTGGCTGTACGTGATCGCGTCGCCCGACAACGCCACGCAGCGGTATCTCTACCGCGTGTCGCTCGCCCACCCGGGGGCGCCGGAGCGGCTGTCGCCGGCCGGCGAGGCGGGCGTACACGGCTACGATTTCTCGCCCAACGCGCACTGGGCGTTCCATACGTATTCCAGCTTCGACACGCCGCCGGTGATGGACCTCGTGCGGTTCCCCGACGGCGCCCCGGTGCGCACGCTGCTCACCAACGCGCGGCTCCGTGCCGCGGCCGCCGACGCCATCCGCACGCCGGCCCAGTTCTTCCAGGTGACGGTGAGCGACGGCGCCACGCTGGACGGCTACATGATCCGGCCCACCGACTTCGATCCGGCCAAACGGTATCCGATTCTCGTGAACGTGTACGGCGAGCCGGCGGCGCAGACGGTGATGGACCGGTGGAGCGGGGGCGGCATGCTCTGGCATCAGATGCTCGCCGACCAGGGGTACCTGGTGGTGAGCTTCGACAACCGCGGCACCCCGGCGCCCAAGGGGCGTGCGTGGCGCAAGGTCATCTATGGCTCCATCGGCCCGCTCTCCAGCCGCGAGCAGGCCGACGCGGTGCGGGCGTTCGCCCGGTCGCGTCCCTACGCCGACAGCACGCGCGTGGCCATCTGGGGCTGGAGTGGCGGCGGGTCGAGCACGCTCAACGCCATGTTCCGGTATCCCGACGTGTACCGTCTGGGCATGGCGGTGGCGCCGGTGGCCGATCAGCGACTGTACGACACCATCTATCAGGAGCGGTACATGGGCACCCCCGAACAGAACCCCGAGGGGTACCGGATGGGATCGCCTATCAATTTCGCTGACGGCTTGCGGGGGAAACTCCTGATTGTCCACGGGACGGGGGACGACAACGTGCACTATCAGGGCACGGCCCGGCTCATC
>Ga0307375_10007362_pt1 | contig 10053 bp, 9 predicted proteins | sample TR1MG_FD_202531 | JGI IMG/M metagenome (GOLD analysis project Ga0307375, IMG submission 202531) | Soil microbial communities from Risofladan, Vaasa, Finland - TR-1 | ecosystem: Environmental > Terrestrial > Soil > Coastal area > Acid sulfate soil | place: Finland: Risofladan, Vaasa | collected...
AATTCATCGAACAGCGCATACTGGAAATGCCGGAGCAGTATTTCTGGCTGCACAAACGCTTTAAAACCAGGCCGCCGGGCGAGGAAAGAGAGAGGTTTTACCGATGAAATACCACGACCTGCGCGATTTCATCGCGCAACTGGAAAAAATCGGCGAGCTCAAGCGGGTCACCGCAGCAGTTTCGCCTAATCTGGAAATGACCGAGATCTGCGACCGGGTGCTGCGCGCGCAAGGACCGGCGGTGTTGTTCGAGAATGTCGCGGGCCACAACATGCCTGTCCTGGCCAACCTGTTCGGCACGCCGCGCCGCGTCGCGCTGGGCATGGGTGAAGAAGACATCGGGGCGTTGCGCGAGGTGGGCAAGCTGCTTGCCTATCTGAAGGAACCCGAACCGCCCAAGGGATTGAAGGACGCCTGGGAAAAATGGCCGGTGCTGAAGCAGGTGCTGACCATGTCGCCGAAAATTTTATCCAGTGCTCCCTGTCAGGATATCGTCTGGGAAGGCAGCGAAGTCGATCTGGGCAAGCTGCCAATCCAGACCTGCTGGCCCGGCGATGTCGCGCCGCTGATCACCTGGGGACTGGTGGTCACGCGCGGGCCGAACAAATCGCGCCAGAACCTCGGCATCTACCGCCAGCAGGTGATTGCGCCGAACAAGGTCATCATGCGCTGGCTGGCGCAGCGCGGCGGCGCGCTGGATTTTCAGGACTGGCGCAAAACACATCCAGGCGAGCCGTTCCCGATCGCGGTGGTGATCGGCGCCGATCCGGCCACGATACTCGGCGCGGTCACGCCGGTGCCGGACAGCCTTTCCGAATACCAGTTCGCCGGATTGCTGCGCGGCAGCAAGACCGAGTTGGTCAAATGCATGGGCAGCGACCTGCAGGTACCGGCCAGTGCCGAGATCGTGCTGGAGGGTGTGATTCATCCGGACGAGATGGCGCTGGAAGGGCCATACGGCGACCATACCGGTTACTACAACGAGCAGGATAAATTCCCGGTGTTCACCATCGAGCGCATCACCATGCGCCGCGACCCGATCTATCATTCCACCTACACCGGCAAACCGCCCGATGAACCGGCCATGCTGGGTGTCGCGCTGAACGAGGTGTTCGTCCCGCTGTTGCAAAAACAGTTTCCCGAGATCGCGGATTTTTACCTACCGCCGGAAGGGTGCAGCTATCGCATGGCGGTGGTCAGCATCAAGAAACAATACCCCGGACACGCCAAACGCGTGATGTTCGGCATCTGGAGTTTCCTGCGCCAGTTCATGTACACCAAGTTCATCATCGTGGTGGACGACGATATCGACGTGCGCGAATGGAAGGAAGTGATCTGGGCGATCGCCACGCGCGTCGATCCGGTGCGCGACACGCTGCTGGTGGATAACACACCAATCGATTATCTGGATTTCGCCAGCCCGGTGTCGGGATTAGGCGGCAAGATGGGACTGGATGCGACCAACAAATGGCCGGGCGAGACACAACGCGAATGGGGTACGCCGATCGTGATGGATGCGGCAGTAAAGGCGAAGGTGGATGCGATGTGGGGTGCGTTGGGGCTGTAATTGTTCGGAAAAAAAACCGGAACAAGTCCGGTTTTTTTGGCGTCAATCCGGATCAGAACCCGTACCCCAGTCCTATCCTGACAGTCGTGTAAATCGTTTTGCTGTCCGGCTCCCAAAAGACTACATTTTTGCCATTTGCAACACCAGGATACAGCGCGCTGATGCCATAGCTGAAACTGGTGTAATCAACGCCGATGGTGCCGTGCCAGTTTTGCACAAACGCATAATCTGCGGCCAGACCGATTTTGTACAGGGTGGAATTACCGAGTGCACCAGAGAATCCACTAAAGCTCGGACCCGAATTAACAACGATGTTCGATCCGAACGTACTACCGAACAGGGCATTGGCCGAAAGCACCAGCTGGCCGGCAGGCGAGTACTGACCCAGCACACCGATCCCATAATAATTGTGGGTATAGATCTCACCCGAATTTACTCCCCTGTCCCATTCGTGATGACCAAATTCAACATAGGGTGTCAACATGAATTCCCCATTGACCATGTTGCCTTTTCCGTAGCGCGCGCTGTAATTGATCATTGTTGCGTCGGAGGTTCCCACATATGAACCATATGCCCCGCATCCGGCAGTTGTGCACAATGCGCCCGTGTAATCCGTGTTGCCGCTGGAGTTGTCGTATTCGGCCTCGATATAGTCGTTGCCCAACCACAAATCCTGCATCGTGGAAACCGACAGCGCATAACCGGGCACGGCACCCTTCTCGGTGTCCAGCGTTCCGGTCGGCGTCAATGTTCCATCACCGGTTTCGGTGTAATCGACATTCGTAGAAATGAGCTGGAAGCCGAACTGGTTGTTGGATGCCTTGATATCCGATACGTCTGCAAAGGCCGTTGTTGCACAGAAAAGACCGGTGATTGCCGCTGCAGTAAACGTGACTTTAATCATGTTTTAAGTCCCTGTAAATTTGCGATGCTTATTGTTATCTGTATCCGTCAGGGACATTTTCCTAATGGCTATCGGGATGGCCGTTGCCTGATCGGCAACCCGGAGTCACCTCAATAAAAGTTATAAACCATGCCCAGCGTAAACGAGGTCACTTTCACGGGCGGGACATAGTTGTCGAACTTGCCGTAGTGATTGTACATCGCTCGCAGGCCGACTTGCGGGCTGACGTGAAATTCCGCGCCCAAACCGTACATCAGGTCGCTTTGCGAATAATTTCCATACCCCCCGCTTGCGTCCGAATATTGCTCGGAGTTGCTGGCCAGCCCGACCTTGCCGATCAGGTCAAACTGTTGTGTGAGCGGCAGGTTGCCGACGAACGCAACATTGAATGAAGAGAGAGAAAGAGTCGCGGAAGTCAATGGATATGGCGAAAACGGCGATGGGGATGTCCCATTGGAATCGCCGAACGTGGTATACCCCATCTCGACAGCCAGAACCGGGTTGAAATGGTAGCCGCCTTCGATGCTGAAAACAGCCGGATTGGACCAATCCGGCCAGCCGCTGTAATTGGTCAGGTTGCAGCACTTTCCCACACCGAAATCAGCCCCGAAATAAAATGTGCCGGTGTTATCAGCCAGCGCGGGGGTGGCAATGAAAGCAGACAATAATGCGGCAATCGAAAGTTTCTTCATGATCTGTCTCCTTGATGTTTCTGAACGGGGGTTGGCAGCAACCTTTTGCAAGTCCAAGAGCACATTACCCTGCCTGCTCGCGGCAAGTCAATGCCGGCAATTCGGTGGCAAATATTGACGCCGCCATTGAAACGTGATGTCCCGTGATCAGCAGGTACCGTTATGCAATGGTTTCCCTGGCCCATGGATTAAAAATTGGGGTAGTGTTGCTGCAGGAATATAAAAAAGCCGGAGCAATTCCGGCTTCTTTGATTGTGTACCGGAGTATTTGAAACCGGTTCACGCCCGATCAGAATTTCATGATCGCGCCGATCGTCAACCCGCCATAGTTGTTGTAGTTCAGGTCGGCAGAAACCTGGGGGGTGAGTTCATAGCGGGCTCCGGCCGTGACATACAGGCCGCCGGTGTCTGCGGACCCCACGAACTGACTATTGGGACCGCTAAAGCTTGAATTCAGCGTGATCAGGCCCAATCCCGCATAGGGTCTGATCTGGCTGTTGTTCTTGATTACCGGACCAAAATCATAGATCGCCGCCGCGCCGAGTCCGTTGTAACTGTATTGGTATGTCCCCGCGGGGGTGCCGTAGGACTGCGAATAATTCTTCCAGAATACCTGCAGCGAAACGGGTGCCCTGTTGGTCAAATACGGGGAAACATCAAACTCACCCTGGACACCGAATACACCGTCCATATCCAGGCCATAGGTAATCCCGACACTGTTTTTTCCCTGCGCCGCAACAGCGGGCGAGGCTACAAATACTGACAACAACGCGGCGATAACGATTTTATTCATGACCAGAAATTCCTTTTAAGTTAATTGCGATACAGCTTGCCAAATTCAAGCACCGGCTACATTTTGGCCGCCGTGGTGTAATCGATCAAGCAGTCTTGTGTAACGATCCGTTAAACTCATCCGGCATCCATTTGCAGCCACTCGATCAGCGCGTTTTGCGCCGGCTCCGCCAGTGCTGCGTTGCGGTTGTTGACGATGAACACCACGATCCATTGCCTGCCGTCGTGTGCCCTCACATATCCCGCGATGGATTTCACGCCGTCCAGCGTGCCGGTTTTGAGGTGCGCATATCCTGCCATATCGCTATCCCTGAAACGCTTTTTCACCGTTCCATCGATGCCCAGTATCGGCAGGGAAGACTCGAGCTCAGCGTGGTATGGACTGTTCATCACGCGCTGCAGCAGTTCGGCGATATGCCGGGCGCTGATGCGGGCCTTGCGTGACAGGCCGGCGCCGTTATCCAGAACCAATTCCGGAAAATGCAGCTGTTGCGTCGCCAGCCATTGCCGGATCACCGCAATACTGAGCGCAATGTTCGCACCCGGGGGTGCACCGGCTGCGGCAGCGATGCCGGATGCGGATGGCTGCGGATTGCCGGAAATTTCGTTGCCATCCTGTTGCGTCGAATCGGGCGTGGACGTGATCGCATCTTCCGGACCCACGGCATCCCCGCCTTCCTGCCTTGCCTGAAGCGAATCTGCCACGAGTGCCTGCGGCATTAAAAAGTCACCACGGTTGTCTTTGCTGCCGGCCGACAACAGGCTGCCTCGATCGGCATCGGTTTGGCCTGCCATCCCCAGGGTCAGGAACAGTTGCCGTGCCATCGTGTTATTGCTGAATTTGTTGATGTCGCGTATCACTTCAGCCAGCGGCGGCGAAACATACCGGGAGTAGGGAACCGCGCCGGCAGGCACAACTCCGTCGCGCAGCTTGCCCTGTACCGTCCCGCCGAGTTCCTTCCACAATGCGCTGAACACCGCAAAGAAATATTTGTCCTGCGGCAACAGCGAGAAATAATCGTCCTCCTCGCCGCAATCTGCGGGCATGCTGCCTTCCAGCACGATATTGTTCCCGACCAGATGCGCCTGATAGGCTTTTTCGCCGCCGCAATGCAACCGCCTTGAAGTGGTGATCCGGTTGACCACCGTATAGCCGGCCAGGTCAGGTTCGATCAGTGCCCTGGTTTTGCGGCCATCCGGGATCAGATGCAGATGGATCGCATTGAAATTGAGCAGCAGCGCGTTGGGGCCGACGTTGTAGGCACGGGTGGGATCATGGTCGAATTTCCCCGGATCGTGCCTGGTTGTCTCAAAATAACTGTGGTCCAGCACGATATCACCGCGTATCTCGCGCAGTCCGCGCTGGCGCAACTCGTGCATCCATAACCAGAATTGCTCGATAGTCAGTTTCGGGTCGCCGTATCCCTTGAACACCAGATCGCCCTGCAGCACGCCGTTTTCCAGCTTGCCGTCGAGGTACGCCTCCGTCTTCCAGCGGTACGCGGGGCCCAGCGTCTCCAGCGAGGCAATCGTGGTGAGCAATTTCATCGTCGACGCCGGATTGATCGCCCGATCCGCATTCAGGCTGATCAACGGCTTGGGCGCGCTGGTCTGCTGCACCAGGATGCTGACGCCGGAAAGTGGAATATGCGCGCGCTTGAGCGCAGCCGTGACCGACTCGGGCAAAGCGGATGCGAACGCCCCGGTAGAAACCAGGCAAAGCAGGAACAGCTTGAAGAAAAAGAATCTCATGATGAACCCAATTCATCGACGATGCGCAAGGTCCGATTGACCAGCAAATCCATCTCCGATTCGTCAATTATATATGGCGGCATGAAATAAATCGTATTGCCGATCGGACGCAACAGCAGTTCATTATCCAGCGCCAGCGCGAAGCAGCGCCGGGCAAAGCCGGACGGCGGCGCGTCGACTTCAAACGCCCAGATCATGCCGGTGTTGCGCCAGTTGCGCACCGCGCGGTGTTCGCGCAAAGGCGCTGCTATCCGGTTCAGGTACGCCGCCTTGCCGCGGTTCGCGGCGAGCACGTCATCCCCGGCAAAAATATCCAGCGTGGCAAGCGCCGCCCGGCAGGCCAGCGGATTGCCGGTATAGGAATGTGAATGTAAAAATCCGCTGGCCATCTCGTCGCCATAAAATGCCCGGTAAATTTCGTCGCGCGCCATCACCACCGACAGCGGCAGATAGCCGCCGGTGATGCCTTTCGACAGGCACAGGAAGTCCGGCGTAATTCCATTGCTGCCCGGCAAAGAAGTTGAACCGTTCTGTGCAGGGGCCTGCTCGCAGGCGAACATCGTCCCGGTTCGCCCCATGCCGACGGCAATCTCGTCCGCGATCAAATGCACCCCGTATTGGGTGCAAAGCTGTCGAGCGCGTTGCAGATAGACCGGGTGATACATCGCCATGCCCGCTGCGCCCTGCACCAGCGGCTCGATGATGAAAGCGGCCAGCTGCGCATGATGTTGCTGCAAATATTGTTCCAGCGCCTCCGCGCAGCGCAGCGCGTAAGCCTCCGCGCTTTCCCCCGAATCGGCCTTGCGCCAGTCCGGACTGGGCACCGTAGCCTGCTGTCGGATCAGCTCGCCGTAAGCGCTGCGGAACAGCGCGACGTCGGTCACCGACAACGCGCCCAGTGTTTCACCGTGATAGCTGTTCTCCAGACTGATGAATTGCGTCTTGCCCGGTCTGCCGCTGTTGCGCCAGTAATGCGCGCTCATCTTGAGCGCGATTTCGGTGGCCGACGCCCCGTCGGAAGCATAGAAGCAATGGCCAAGGCCGGGCGGCGCCAGCTCGCGCAAACGTTCCGAAAGCTGCACCACCGGCTCGTGGGTAAAACCCGCCAGCATCACGTGTTCCAGCGTTTCCAGCTGGTCGCGCAGTGCGGCATTGATGCGCGGGTTGCCATGCCCGAACAGATTCACCCACCATGAACTGACCGCGTCCAGATAGCGCTTCCTGTCGTAGTCAAACAGCCAAATCCCTTTCCCCCGGGCGATCGGCAGCAACGGAAACTGTTCGTAGTGCTTCATCTGCGAACAGGGGTGCCACACTGCAGAAAGGCTGCGGGCCAGAAGATCGGTATTGCTTTGCGCACGTTGTGTCATACGTGGAATCATATCGGTTTTTTCGGCTTGCGCGCAGCGCAATGTTTGGCTAGGCTGCAAGCAAACTTGATGAATGGTGAACATTGCGGTGCATATCCTTATTACCGGCGGCACAGGGTTGATCGGACAGCAGCTTTGCAAGTCGTTGTCGGCGCAGGGACATGCATTGACGGTGCTGAGCCGCAACCCGGATTCGGTTCCGGCAAAATGCGGCGAAAACGTTAAGGCACTGGCCAGTCTGGACGAATGGCAACCCGGCCGCGCGTTCGATGCGGTCATCAACCTGGCCGGAGAACCGATCGTCGATGCGCGCTGGAGCGAACAACGCAAACAGGTGCTATGGGATAGCCGGATTACCCTGACAGAAACCCTGGTGCAGCGCATCGCCGCAGCCCGGCACAAACCCGTTGTATTGTTGAGCGGCTCCGCGGTCGGCTATTACGGTGATCGCGGCGATGCCGTGCTGGACGAAACGGCCCCGGCCGGCACTGATTTCCCCGCCCAATTATGCAAGGCATGGGAAGACGCCGCGCTTGCCGCGGAAGCTTCCGGCGTGCGCGTGTGTTTGCTGCGCACCGGGCTGGTGCTGAGCCGCCGGGGCGGACTGCTGGGGCGGATGCTGCTCCCGTTCAGGCTCGGGCTCGGCGCGCGTCTGGGCAACGGAAAGCAATGGATGAGCTGGATACATATCGACGATTATGTGGCGATACTGCTGGAATTATTGCGCGACGAACAGGCCAGCGGGCCGTACAACATGACCGCACCGCACCCGGCAACCAACCGTGAATTTACCGCAACCCTTGCCAGGGCGCTGCATCGCCCCGCTCCATTCCTCATGCCGTCATGGCTGCTGAAATCCGTCATGGGTGAACGTGCATGTCTGTTACTGGAAGGTCAAAAAGTGTTGCCGCAAAAAATCGAATCGGCCGGTTATCGCTTTGCCTTTGCAAAACTCCCGGATGCCTTGCAGGACTTGCTGGGCGGGTAGTTTTTCGGTTTTTCCCCTTGCCGCAGCGCTTGCTTTGCTTTCAGTATCCCTGCGTTTGTGGCATCCTTAGCAACTTGCATGCAGTTACACAGAATTTATACCGTACCTTTGACAAATTAAAGGGGCGGCCGGAGGATCGCAGTAATGAAACGAGTAGATGATTTCCGTTTGCGCTTTGGCAAACGCGAGCTGGTGCCGATCATAATCGGCGGCATGGGCGTGGATATCTCCAGTCGGGAGCTGGCTTGGGAAGCCTCCCGGCTGGGTGGAATCGGGCATATTTCCGACGCAATGTTGCCTACTGTCACGGATCGCCTGGACAAGACGAAGTTTGTCAGCCACAAGCAAAAGCAATACAAGCTCAACGTCATGGAAACCAACAAGGCGATCGTCCAGTTCGACCTTGGCCAAGTGGCCGAATCCACCCGCCTGCATATCAGCAAGACCATGGAAGGCAAGCGCGGCGACGGCATGATTTTCGTCAACTGCATGGAAAAACTGACCATGAATGCGCCGCGCGAAACCTTGCGCGTGCGGCTGTGCGGTGCGCTGGACGCCGGAATCGACGGCATCACGCTGAGCGCGGGGCTGCATCTTGGGTCGTTCGCATTGATGGAGGACAATCCACGCTTCCGCGACGCCAAGCTCGGCATCATCGTCTCATCGCTGCGCGCCTTGCAATTGTTCATGCGCAAAACAGCCAGACTCAATCGTCTGCCCGATTACATCGTGGTGGAAGGTCCGCTGGCAGGCGGGCACCTGGGCTTCGGCATGGACTGGGCAAAGTATGACCTGCACACCATCGTGGCGGAAATCGTCGCCCACTTGAAAGCCGAACAACTGGATATCCCGGTGATCGCGGCGGGCGGTGTCTTCACCGGCAGCGATGCGGTCGGCTTCCTGGAAAATGGCTGTGCTGCGGTACAGGTGGCGACCCGCTTCACCGTTGCCAGGGAATGCGGCATCCCGGAAAAAATCCAGCAGGAATATTTCAAGGCCGACGAGGACGATATCGAGGTCAACATGATCTCGCCGACCGGCTATCCGATGCGCATGATCAAGAGTTGCCCTGCGATCGGTGCCGGCATACGCCCCAACTGTGAAGCATTCGGTTATCTCCTTGACGCAAATGGACATTGTGATTACATCGACGCCTATAACCGCGAAGTGGCGCTGCACCCGAATGCCAAGAAGATTTCCGTCAAGGACAAGACTTGCCTGTGCACCCACATGCGCAACTACGATTGCTGGACCTGCGGACATTACACCTATCGCCTCAAGGATACGACGCACCGCAATGCCGATGGCACTTATCAAATCCTGACCACCGAGCATATATTCAAAGACTATCAGTTCAGCACCGATAACCAGATCGCCCTCCCCCCGCAAAAATAAATCTTCGCCCCGCCCTTGAAATCGGTCGGGGCTGCCCCGACTATTGGCACTCGTGGATGGAGAGTGCTAAACTCCGTCTCCGCAATTTTTTAACCCCTTGTTTTAGGAGACATCAGTATGAAAATTCGTCCTTTGAACGATCGCGTGATCGTTAAACGCATGGAAGAAGAACGCAAGACCGCCTCGGGAATCGTTATTCCGGATGCCGCAACTGAAAAGCCGGATCAAGGCGAAATCATCGCGGTAGGCAAAGGAAAAGTTGGTGACGACGGCAAATTGCAGGCCATGAGCGTCAAAGTCGGCGACCGTGTTCTGTTCGGCAAATATTCCGGCCAGGCCTTCAAAATGGACGGCGTCGAACTGCTACAGATGCGTGAAGACGACATCATCGGCGTGATCGAAGCCTAACTAACACAAGAATTCAGGAGAAAAAAAATGGCAGCAAAAGACGTAAAATTCCACGACTCCGCTCGTGCAAAAATGGTGGTCGGCGTGAACATTCTGGCCGATGCAGTCAAAGTCACACTGGGCCCGAAAGGCCGCAATGTCGTGCTGGATCGTTCCTATGGCGCACCCACCATCACCAAGGACGG
>Ga0307375_10007363_pt1 | contig 10053 bp, 12 predicted proteins | sample TR1MG_FD_202531 | JGI IMG/M metagenome (GOLD analysis project Ga0307375, IMG submission 202531) | Soil microbial communities from Risofladan, Vaasa, Finland - TR-1 | ecosystem: Environmental > Terrestrial > Soil > Coastal area > Acid sulfate soil | place: Finland: Risofladan, Vaasa | collected...
GGCCGCGCCATGTATCCCAGAGGGCTTGGTTCTCAGCCCATGAGACTACGGCCTGAAAAACCATGTGCCTAAACATTGGATTAGCTACAACACGCTTCAGTAGGCAATCGAAGTGGAGGAAGTTACCTACGATGAAGATTTTTGTGTCATCCCAACCAGCACGAATGACCTCCTGTGTTAACCACGAGTAGGTTGTCTCACGTTGTAGCTTGGATTGCACACTCTTCAAGTTCTCAATGTCGTCAAGAATAATGAGGTCGGGTCTGAATTGCAAATACTTACGTCCACGAATCTTCATGCCCGTTCCAAGGGACTCTATACGAACACGATTGGAAAGTTCAATCTCGGAACGCTGCCACACACGCCCTTGTACGTCCCCGAAGTCTTCACGAATACGTTCATTGTTTTCTAGTTCACTTTGTAGGTTAGCAAGCTGTTGCTTCGCCTGATCGTGAGAATCGGAGACGATTAGAATGTAACGTCGCTTGCGTAGTAATGCACACCAAAGAGGTAGTGCGAGCGTAACAGTAGTGGTTTTGGCGAAACCACGTGGCCATACGACTGCGCTGTAGATTTTCCCCTTCGTGCGAATGATATACTCAATCTCTTCAGTAATTTCACGGTGCATCCTTGCAGACGGTAGAAAGAAGTGATGCTCAAGGTAGAACATCTTGAAGAACTCAAAATCAACCTCTGCTAAGGCAAGGCGAATTGTGCGACTGTCAATCGGTTCGTTAATTAATCCCGACTTATCCAGTTGCTCAATTGTGAAGTTGCGCATAAGTGCAGCGCGGATCAATAAAAGGTCTTTAGTGGTTAATTGCATATTATCTCACACAACGTACCTCAACGTGGGTTTCCTTAACATCCCCACCAGACGTGAATCTTATCTCAACGTAATAATTGTGCCCCATTGACAAAGACTTCAAAGCAGGAAGCGTAATGACATCACCATCTATTTCAGACGAACCCTTTAGTACCGCGGAACCTACATCTCTGAAAGATTCGGTAGCGTCGTAGGCCGCCACCAAAACGTTCGACGGCTTACCTCCCCAGGGTGTCGTAATGAGTTTGTATAAAATTTCCTCGTTTCGTCCCTGCTCAATGGGACTCTCTCTCTCACTGCTAGTGACATAACTCACTCCAACAGAAGTGTCAGATCAGTGCTTCTATCTTCCACAGTCAGGTCGGTAGTTCTTGGCTCTAATGTTAGATCGACGACTCGTCTGGTCGGCATTAACCCAAAGGCTCGCATTGGATCGAGCGTTAAAATATTCGTTCGAATTGATAGAGTCAAATTGACCTCTCGATCATAAAGTGACAGTTCCACTATCTCTATTGTGATCCAACGTGGGCCATAACCCCGCGTGACCACCAAAAGACCGAGGCCAAAGCCGCGTGTGACTATCATGCGCGGCTTCGCTCGTACACATCTGTCTCTGTGGGCTGACCCTCTTTGCCCTTCAAGTTAAAACGTACTATCTCGGTTACGTTATCTGCTTTGTAAAAGATCATCTGGTTATTCACTATCTTCCAACGCCCACCTTCAACGTCTGCTATAAAGTTAACCAGCTCAGAGATTTGTTTGGCGGCAACCGTATTCCAAACCGCATCTGCTATCTCATCCACCTCAATACCAGTCCCTTCAATAAGAGACGCTGACGTTGATTGAGAGATGACAACGCTGATATTGGTTGAGGGTTCTATGGGAGTCATACTATTGCCATTTACATCTACCGCGATGAGATTCCCACCCCGTATAATGCAGACGGTTGGAGATGCTCTAGCTTCAAACTTTACCTTAGCATTTAAAAGTTTGACTGTTAGACCAACTAACACCCCTTCACCCAAATCATCTTTACCAGAACCATCAATTATCTCATCGTCATCCATAGCCTCTCCAACCGCAGCCTTACCTCTGAGAGTATCATATAAATCTTGAACAACAAGCGGCGAGTCAATTACCTCAATTATTCGTGGACTCACCATCCAATTGATGGTTAAGTCATCCCTTATTGGCACCTTTTCTCTCCAGACCTTCACAGTTGTTCTCAAGCACTCGAATAAGGGATTTGAGTTGCTCTATGGTGAAATCACCGTGTAGAGCAACCCAAGCCTGTCCTCTAAGCGTAATTCCAACTCTAACTCTTTTACACCCCATCTTATGTAGCCTGTGGGTCAGTTGCTAGAATGGGTGTTACCACCAAACCAGTCGTCGGGAAGGAAGTATCCATTGTGTAATCCTTGCACCCATACTTCCTTACCCTAGCCTTAACATCAAAGGCGGTAGTTAGAATGAGATTGGCAGACTCCTCAGATGTAAAATCAGCAAGAACATCTAACTGAGGAACATACAAGTCCCCAGTTTTGCCAGTCGGGTCAGGGGATACACCTGAGAATGTTTTACTAGCAAAACTTGCATAGGTAGCTTGCCAGTCTCCAACCCTGAGATTACCACTTTGAGGAACTTTATTAGGATTGATGTCAGTAGTAACAACTATTGTCGTGGTTGTTACTGTATCTATTACATATTGATTCTTAATGATGCTTGCCCCTGACCTTTCTGCTATCAGAATCTGACATCCATTTAATTCGTCATGGGCAACTGAAACCTTCTGATAGTTTGGAGGATTCTGCAAATCGCCATCTGCATCAGTAAGGGAGAAAGCCGCTACTGCATAGTCCTCAATCCAAATACCTCTAGCGCCGAAGAAAGTACCACCAGCGAATGTGCCGAATGGAGCTTGCTTAGTATCAGTGTATGGCAATGACTCGTTCGCTGAACGATATTCCTCGCCCTCATCTCCGTTTATTATTGCAACTGAGTTGTGAGCACTGATGTATTTGAGATATTGGTAAATTTGAAGAACTGTTCGACCTGCACAATCCACCACGCAGTTGTAAGGTTGTGGCCCATTACCGTTATTCAAGTCCTTGTCAACGGTAGTTTGGGCAGACGTAGAAGTTGGTGTATAAGTTGCACTTGATGTAACACCTACCAATTGGCCTGTATTGTCTGGCGTGCCCGTTGTGTTTTCCATATAAAGAACGTTGCTCAGTATGGCTACATACTTACCAGCCCAACCAGAAGATGCCTGATTAACAACCTCACCGACTATGAATGGGCCACCACCAACCGTGCCGCCCTCAAATTTTCTCTGGACAAAGACCTCCATAATGTCATCATATCCCCTGATGACATCAAACTCAGCAGTAGTAGCGTGATTGGTCGCCGTGCCATCTGAGTTAGTACCACCCCTAGTCACCCTTTCTACAATTGTCTCTGTTACCACAAAAGTTCCTTCTACTTGGCAAAGATAGAGCCTGGTATTGGTAACATCGACATATTGTATTCTACCTGACGCCGTAGATGTTACACCGTAAGCGAAGTTGCCAGCATCAAAGTTGGCTACTGTATCAACATCGAGGTAAATATCCCCCGTCTCCTTATAGTTGATGTCATCAAAAGTATTAATACCAACAGGGTTTCTTCCACCAGCAGCCAAGTCAACTTCGTTGTGGTCATATAGAGCATCTGTATCCCTAGAAAATCCCATGACCTTTCCACTATCTATTGGAGTACCTCCCTCTCTAACTTTGATGAGAATATCGATGTTTCCAGGTGTCCACCAAGGCGTTACCTCAGCATCGGCCTGGATTATGTAGATCATTGAATTTCTAAACTGAGAACCAATCGAATACAAGTTGGCAAACAGTTTATTGCCATCTGCACTCTCGATTGCTCCACCTTTCAAAAATTGATACGATGCTTCGTCTCCCATATCCCAAGCATTCACCCAACGATAAACCTGCGGAGTGTCTGATACAAAGGGGTAGTCATCATCCATATAGGCTGCCGCAGCAAACTTAGCAGCCAACCATTGGAAAAAGGCTAATACGGTGAAAATCTCCGTCCCACCTATATGCGTCACCGTTTTTGCCGTATCATTCACAGTGAAATCGGATTCTAAAGGCATTTTATTCCTCCTATGTTTGTTGCGGGTCTACAACCAACGTTACTGGAAGATTAATACTATCACTTGCTATACTTATTAGTTGCTTAAAATTTCTGTAACCATATTTTCTAACCCTCCACCTAGCATTCGTAACTGTACTACCCTCGTAAGGCACTGTTGCTACACCTTGCGCGTTGGTAGTCGTATTCATAATGTATGGCTCATCGTCCTGATCGTCGATATAGGCAAAGGCTCCCTCGACGGGTTGGGGCGGAGTTTGCTCATCTTTGACAGTCATTGTTAATTGAACTGATGTACTGAAATTAACTTGAGTGCCTGTATAGGTCGAGGCATTCGATCCAGGCCCATTTGCAACCGTCAGGGCGCTTCCCGATGTGTTATTAACGTGAGGCCAACCAGCATCGCTAAACACCAAAGCATCAAAGTCATAAGTTCCATCTCCTACCGCATCAATCTCGACTCCTCTAGTGCAACTGATGAAGTTACAATCCGTGACGTAATGTGGATCATCGTTTATCAAAACCGCATCTCCATCCGATGAGATGAAGTTACAGTATTGCACTTTGCATGTACTGGCTATTACCTTCCCGCATTTTTCAAAGGCACAACTCAATACTTCTCGATTAACTCCATTAAGAGGTAAAGAGATTATTCCCGCATCGAGGAAAGTGCTCCCATGCAACTTAAAATCTGAAACATCAGTGTCTATACAAGTTATGGCATATTTAGGCGTTTGTGTTAGTGATTGCGTTCTTACCATACAGCCCGATACGCCCGCATCCCCCATTTGAACTTTGCAGACACCTGTGTTATTCACAGCGATGAGGCCATAAAGCGTTGTGCTTACTTTCCTACTCTCAAAAACTATCGTCTGGCTAACATCCTTGAAATCACATGATTCAGAACCAGAAGCATCTCCGAATGTTAGGCTTCCGGTGAGCAAATAAACGCCACCAATCTTTCTGACTACACCCCAAGCACCTGCTGGTGCGTTGTCTTTATCATATATCTCTTGAAGACCAAATTGGGCGTCGCTGGTGCAAATTAGTCCATCGCAACAGATAACATTATCAACCCATGTGTTCTGAATGTTCTTGGGAGCCGCAGTTAATACAAGTCTAAACCCTATCACTGTGACAGATGTTAGAGTGGGCGCAGTACCCAAATCAGGTGGGCTACTAACATCAACGACGCAGTTATACCAACCACCTGGATAAGACTCTTTTCCAATGATCTTCCAATAGCCTGTGTTTCCTCCACCCGTTACATAAATCTGAATCCCGCCGTTGATGTCTGAGTCTAATTCCTTCAAGCAACTGGTCATCAGCCACATTCTCAAGTGTGGCGTCGCGCTTAAATTCCACGATCCCGTAAGGTAGCAATCATTGTTTCCCGCAGTAATAAGAGTAAATCCAAGAGAGTTTGACCCCTGCTTGAAATAATCTGACACAGGGACAATCTTATTACCAACCCACGTTCCAAGGGCTTCGCAGTCGCTTATAGATTGATAGTTTTTACCAGTAATTGTTACGGTCATTAGACCTCTCTGGCTCCAACGACTCTATCATCCCAAGTATCAAGAAAGTAGTACCCACATTTATCAATCAATATAGGCGGTGCTTGTGGGAACCATTTACAGCGATCAAATCTGCTTTCATAGATTTCACAGACTGCGATATTTCCATTCCAAGCCAAATGCTCACACCCCTCTTTTATGCAACACCATCCACACCGATTACACTTACCCCTTCTAATGTATCTCCTTCGCATTTCATGTAAGCACCTTTACATCAGCATCAATTGGTTCTTGGCGGCGCGGTGCTTTCTCGGAGATTATTCTTAATTCCAACAAATGTCTAATAGATGGTATCTCACCTGGTGGCATATTAGCTGGCAGTACATTCTGTAGGCTAGCGTTACTTACAGTGTCCACAGCAAAGAAACCAAGCCCCTTCTGAATCGCAAGGTACTCTTTGAGTAAATCCCAATATTCGCGCAATTGCTGATCTACGATAGAATGTAAAGGGAATGTGACGCTTTCAAGGAAGAGGGCCATGTCCAAACGTTCTGCTTTCAGTTTCAATAAACGTGCAAGCTCACCGATTGCATCAACCTCTATGTCTAACTCTTTAAACTTGCTTTGAAGAAAAGAAATAGGGAGAAAGGCGTCTTTATCTAAGCTATCGCGGTACTGTTGTATAGCTGCTGTTGGAATATCAACTTGCACAGTTTGCAACAGGTAAGCATGAATTCTTCCCGCACTCCAATTGTTTGCGAGACAATTGAAGATAGCTTGCTTGTGCTCACTATTTTCGATAACTATAACTGGTGCAACTGGAGCAACTGGTTGCTGTGAAGCTCTAATGCGAAGGGCATCCAGAAACTCCTGGTACTTTTCCAGGGGGAAGCTCTCAGCGGGAGACGGAAGTTTGACCACGGATGTTTTATCCCTTACTCCGTTGCAGACGATATATTTCCCCTTCTTTCTATCACACCATTATAGCACGAACATTTTCTGCTGTCAATATCATACGTTGATGTGTACGCTGACACAAAAGTAACATGAACACACCACTTTTTGGTGGAGGGTATTCTAGTATCGCAAAAGTGTATGGAGAGTGGCCCCCCACTTTCGCTGGGATACGTCTTCATGTTGTGGCCACAAGAGGATCACACGCAGGCTAGCCAGGGTGTGCTCACACACGCACCTTGCCCTATACGTCTGAAACTGCCACTTGACAAGTGGTGCGAGTTGTGCTATACTGGAGTCACGGCAAGGCCAACAAGTAAAGTGTGGCGCAGAATTGCCGATAACATATGTGCCACACACACACACACACACACACAAAGGAGATGCTACAATGACGGCAATAGAGGAACTGCAAACGGCAGTCAATGCGCTCGATATGATTATCGAGATAGCAAAGGATTATGGATCAGGGGGTTACGTCTCGCGCGCAGCAGTCAATGCGCGAAACAACGTCCTGCGAGCACTCGATGAACTGGATACCACACCGGCAGAGATATGCTTTGACAATGACGCTATCAAGCGCATGATAGAAGCTGCCGGTGTGGAATATCGAAGGAGTGTGTTTATGTGAATGATCCGGTCTCAGCGTCTATGGTCACCCGCACACATTCGCAGCAAGGAGTACGTACAATGCCAGGTAAAGCTGATCGTTTCGTGAATAGCAAGAAGGCCAAAGGCCTACTCGTTGGTAGCCATGCGGTTGCCCTCCTGAAGCCCGACTGGGCGAAAGAGAATGGTATCCGGTGCGGTAAGCTGAAGGATGGAACACTTGTCTATTCTGTACTGGACATCGTCAAGTATGTCGAGCGCGTCGCGCAGGAGCGCCAGGATAGTGCTCTAGAAAATGACGCGGTGAGAATGTGGCGGACGGTTGTCGATCAGGCGTCTGACGACAACAACACCGTAGCAGAGGCATGGGCTAATACTCACCTCCTCACGGCGATAGCTGCAAGCGCAACTGACATTCTGGACGTAGGAGCCGTCACTCTCGAATAGCCGGGCCAACAACTGAATAGTCTCGCGCAAAAGCCCTGACGCATAAGCTTCAGGGTTTTGCGCTTGTCAGGAGTAAAGAGCATGGCTGATACAGTCAAAATGCGAGCTTTGCGCTTGGCCTTGCAAACGGCCAGGCGCGAGTATGACGGGAAGGTGTATCCCCTGGCTGCCCTGGCAGACGTGATAGCATATCTGACGGCAAGAATACAATCATGCAAACCGGCCAGGCCAGGATACGATCAGCTGCCCATGTTTGCCGTGGTGGGCTTGCCCAACGGCAAGTATCACTGCCAAGCCTGCGGCCAGGATTTTGGAGAGAATATGGTATCACGTTTGCAAAGTCGGAGGGCCTACTTGACGCTGCATTGCCCACATTGCTTGACCTGTTGGTATAGCGACAATTCGCAATAGCCACACACATGAGGAGAACTGACATGGAGACATACGAGCGCAAGTGTGAACAATGCGGTCACACGATGATCGTGACGCCAACAAAGCACCAGATATGCTTGGCATGTTGCAAGCGCAATCATCGCAAGGTGACGCGCCGATAACCACAACAAACCGCAAGCACAAAAAGCCTACTCGCAAGAGTAGGCTTTTTTGATGCAAAGCAAAGGCCAGCACCAGAATTATGGGCAACACCACACACAACGGCAAGAAACCGCGAGCACAAAAAATAGGGGCTAATCCGTCAGCCCCTATAAGTGGTTTTTATGTCGAAAACCCTTTTGAGGTCACAAATTGTTTCAGGGCAAAGTGAAAGCCTATAAGTAAAGGTATTAGTATTAGTATTAGTATTAGTATTATATATTATATATCTCTTTTGCAGGCTGTGTGTTGCTGTGTACCATAAAATGGTACATTCATTATTAAAGTTTGTAAAGAACACTACATTTTCTTGTGTAATACAGAGCCTGACCCTGCAACAGAGAAATATAATATCTAAGAGCGAGCATATAATGCGAATTCGTAGTTACGCAATAAGTAATCATAACTTTTGTGTAAATGGACGTAGACAGCAACAAAAGAGAACCAACCACGATAAGCATGTGATACCCGAATTCTAGTATACGTACAAGTAAAACGAAAGCATATACGTGCAATCTATTAGAGAACGAAACGAAAGGCGACAACGCAAAGTGTATAAGCAGCCAGCAACACGCTTATGCACCTTGCGTTGGGGCTTTTCCCACACACATATAAGGAGAGCAACGATGGCCTATGGCAAAGTAATCATGCGCGACGCCGATAGTGTTCAACATACCAGAAGTGCCAAAACGCACAGCGACGCACTAATGACAGCACAATTTTGGTGCATCCACGGCAATGGCAAACACATACGCAGTGCCAGCATTGTGCGCAATACAGACGGAAAGCGTGTCATGCACTACTGGTACGACAATCGTTTGCAGTACATCAGATACTAACACACGAAAGAGGAGAATAACGATGCGTAGGATAGGGCACGCAATCAGCACGTATTTACTGTTGGGCCAACTTGCTAGCTACATACTACCAGCACTACACTACAATGGTGTACACATTCTCTGGCTAACCAAAGTATGCAGCTGGTTATTTGAGGGAGTATTCGTAGCGCTGTTTGGTACATGGTGAAATGCACAAACACACAAGGAGCAACACAGTGAACGACCAACAATATGCAGTAACAGTAACATTCCCAGAGCCAATACATGGTTACTGGGACGGTGGCGAAAAGGGTAGTGGAACATTTGAGCCACACATTCTTGGAGATTGCCACGACCGCAGCGGAGGACATCCTGGCCCTGGCAACACAATAAGGTGGGGATGTTTTCGCCTGAACTTTTGGTTCACAGCAAAGAGTGGACGATCATGGCGCGAAGCTGCATCAATTGCCAAGCGCATGTTGGAAAGGATGTGTGGTATAGCAGGCACTACAATCGTGGTGGTAGAATTATGACACACCGCTAACTTCATACGTATCTTTTGCCCTCTCTTCGGAGAGGGCTTTTTTATTGAGACAAATGTTCTGCACACACAGAGAGGAGCACGCACATGAGCAAGCACGTACAAGCAAAGGCACGTAGATTGTTGGACAAAGATTGTGTAACACTCACACGCCTCGATCCAAAGAATGGCATTGTATATGGTGACGTGCAAGGGGATCATGGTACGTACCAAAGTCAGGTCACTATGCAAGGTGCATTCAATTGTACGTGCCGTTGGGGAAATCACAATTCATCTGGATCACATCACTTGTGCAGTCATGCACTCGCACTGAAAATCGCAGTGGGATTCTAGTCCCACAACAAAAACAGGAGGCACAAAGTGCTAAACGAGAAAGAGCTACACATCATCCGAGAGCAACTAACTCGCATGATCGAATTCATGTCCAAAACACCAGACGGCAAAAATGATCCTCTCTGGTGGTATGGTGACATGCCAGCATCCTGCAATTTCTATATTCCCTCAGAGTGGCAGACAGAAAACAGACCAATTTGGATGGTATGGCAGGATTATCTGTCCGAATTGGAACACGCCAATCTTCACGAGTACCGTGCACTTGCA
>Ga0307375_10007366_pt1 | contig 10051 bp, 9 predicted proteins | sample TR1MG_FD_202531 | JGI IMG/M metagenome (GOLD analysis project Ga0307375, IMG submission 202531) | Soil microbial communities from Risofladan, Vaasa, Finland - TR-1 | ecosystem: Environmental > Terrestrial > Soil > Coastal area > Acid sulfate soil | place: Finland: Risofladan, Vaasa | collected...
CAAGAGCACGAATTACGGAGCCAATTGGACAATCTCAACCGTGGACTCCACAGGCGACACTGGACGGTTCACCTCCATATCCGGCACCTCGTCCAACGTCTATATCAGCTATTTCGATCTAACCAACGCCGCCCTTCGGTTCGCAAAGTCGACGAATGGCGGAACCTCGTGGTCCGTAATAACCGACGTCGATTCACAGGTGGGCATCGGCACATCGATCACATGGGCATCAAGTGACGTAGTTATCGCCTACCGGGACAACACGAATCAGGCATTGAAGTTTGCGCGATCAAGCGACGGCGGGGCTACATGGCCTGCGGCGAATATCAAGACGGTCGATACCGGCAATGTGGGATTTCAGCCGTCCATCGGCCTGGACGGTAATCTGGTATACGTCTCCTACCTCGACACAGCCAACGCGAATCTCAAGTTCGCAAAGTCCATCGACCTTGGCGCCACATGGCCTGCGGCGAGCATAAAAAGTGTCGACACCGTCGGGTCAGTCGGATTTGGGAATTCCGTAACCTTCATTACCACGGGAAACCCCGCCAGCGACGTCGTATGCATCAGCTACTACGACGGTACGAACCAGAACCTCAAGTTCGCGCGCTCGGATTCGGACGCCGGTACCACCTGGCAGGCCGGAAATCTTAAAACCGTGGATTCGGCCGGAAATGTGGGAAGCGATTCGAGCATAACACACGTGGGATCGCGGATATACATCAGCTACTACGATACCACCGACGGTGATCTGAAGATCGCCCGTTCGAACGACGGCGGCGTGACCTGGTAAATCAGCACGAGGGAGGCCGGTCCAATCGGGCCGGCCTCCCTCGAATATGCGCTGCTGAGAGCGTCGTCCCCCCCCCCAGTGCATTACTGGTCGACCTCCGCATGATAAGCCATGTCGCAGGATGAATCACCAGCATGAAGATCAGCGCGGTCTATCGTCTCTTGTGTCAAAAGTAGAAATGGGGCATTCCTGAAAGTGAAGACCAAGCCACCTTAGCGAGGAATGCCAGTGAATGTCACCACCAAGATGGAGATGCTACTTTGGCCGGCAGAATACAAGAGGTTAGTCAGCGGGGACGGAAGTGCGGTTGAAACCAAACTTGCGATCCTGGAGCTTGTGGAGCGAACGATGGAAAGCGCGCTACCTCAATGGATGAAAGCCCAACAGGTTCGAGAGCCAACGCCCTCGGACAGGGGGTTCACTCGACCGCCGCTAGAATAGCTCGTTCATGTACCCAATCGGAGTTGACAACCCTTTCGTCTGGATCCGAAGTGTCACAAAGGGTGACGACCATTTGTATCAATTCCGCTTTTGTCGAGGTTCCCAGCTTCAAGTAGACCGACCCGATCTGCGCCTCGACGGTCCGTGTGCTCACACACAGCTTCGATGCAACTGCCGGGGCGCTGATTCCCATGCAGTACAATGAACAGACCAGTGCCTCCCGCGGGGTCAACCGTGGGAGGTACTTCCTGATCTGCTCGGCGGCGGGAGATTCGATTGGTAAGTGTTCGAGCCTGTTGTACAGTGTGAATAGCTGATTCACGTGCCGGTTGGCCGCTACGATGATGAAACGTTCGCTGTCCGAAAAGGGAGGCTCACCCGCGCCACGGTGGACGGATAACGACCATCGATAACCGGGCAGGAAGTGCGAGAGAGTACTCCAGATTCCGTTTGGGCGGGCGAAATCGGCGGCAAATTCGCTCATCTTCATTTTCCGCCAGTTCAGGACATCGACACAGCTGCCGTTTATTCCTATTTCCTCCCAGCTCTGCCGTAGCACGTCGAGGGTGTAGACGTAGTGCGTGTTGTAGGCATTAACGGTAGACTCACCGAAACCCACGCATTTGAGGCACTTGCCGTGATTATCTATAAGTGACGCCGCAACTCCGTACGGAATAAGCATTTTCACTGCCGGGAGAAGTCTGGCGAGGAACTCTTCACGACTTCTCGGGCAAGAAATTTCTTCAAGAAACGCGCTAAGGTCCCGCCAGGACAACGCTTCTTCCATCTCAAACCTCCCTTCGTAGGGGAATCGTCTTTCGAAGCTATTCCGCGAGCTTTTCTCTCATGAACGCCACCGCATGCGCGATGAGGGCTCGCGACTCGTCAGTGTCCTGATCCGTGTCGAAACCGTGGACGCCCTTTTCATAGCTCGCGACCTCGAGGGAATATCCTTTGCCCCGCACACCGGCAAGGAACGCTGCGGCCGCTTCCATCCATTCAGGGCGGTCGTTTCCCACCGTCACCATAAAGATAGGGAGGTCCTTTCGAAGCTCTCGCTTGAAAGGTGCCGCCATCACCTCGTCGCCCTTGTTCATGAAGTAGGAGATGATCGGATAGAAGATGACTCCGCAGCGCAGCGCGTCGCCGTAATCGGCGCCCTTGACCGCGAGCGCCCCAAGGCCGGTGAGCGTATTCCCTGAACAGGCAAAAAGGCCGACTCGCTTCGAGTCCATTCCGAGAGCCGAACCGTTTCTGATTACGTGCCTGAGTACCGCCTCGATGTCGTCGTCCGGATAGTCGGTCTCGTAACTCACGCCGACCATCCCCGAAGCGGCCACCAGCTGGCCCCACGAGACGTACTGGCCGAGGTCCTTGAGCTTCGCGCCGAACCAGTTCATGGTGAATTCGGTCGAGTATCCCATCACAAAGACGACGACAGGTGCCGGCTTGGCAAAGTCAAAATTGCCCGGGTAGTAGATATCCATGGTGCGGCCGGGAGCGTACGCAACACTCGCGGTCTGCACGTCGTCGGCACCGGACACCTTGAGTACGATCGGCTGCGCCATCTCTTTCGGCACCTGACTCCATCGCTCTGCGACGGGCCTGAGGGTGAGATGGCCCGGGTTTGACTCGCACCCGAACGTCCCGCCGATTGCAACAGCAATACACAAAATTGTTTTCACCATAAGGAACCTCCCGCAGATCTGGTCTGCCTCGCCGCTGCGAGGCTTCGGACGGATTCTGGCAGAGGGGCGTCGCGTCAATGTTCACGCAGTCGTCGCAAATTCGTCGCAGCGGCGGTTTTTCTTATTATTTTTTGGAAATTTGATTTATAATCGGAGTGAAACACAACCACAGAGGCGAACGGCATGAATATTCCCAGAATCACCCTGTTCGGCAGTCCGCGAATCGAGGTGAACCAAGCAACCGTTGATCCGGGCAGGCGAAAGGTGAGCGCCCTCGCTGCCTGCATCTCTACCGGTGATACGCCACGGTCTCGAGACGGAATCTGCGCCCTCTTGTGGCCAGAGAAGAGCGCCAGGACCGCGCGGGCAGAGCTCCGGCGTACGATCTCGACGTTGCGATCCTGTGCGGGCGCCGACTTTGTGGAGGTTACGCGTTCGAGCGTCACGATCGGCGAACGGGTCAATGTGGACGTTCGCGAATTCCGGGAGCTCGTGAGCTCCGTGTCTGCGCACCACAGTACCGGAGGTGTGCTTTGTGCGGATTGCTCGCAAAAACTGGAAAGAGCGGTTGCCCTCTACAAGGATGATTTCCTCGCAGGATTCTCGCTGTCCGACAGCTCTGCATTCGACGACTGGATGATCAACGAGTCGGAGCGTCTTCGCGATCTGCTCAACGTCGCGCTCGAGCGCCTTTCACGCCCTCAGCTACCGACCGGCGAAGGCGGGATTGGCGAAACGAACCTTCTCGCCTATGCCCGTAGGTGGCTGCAGCTGGACGGCCTGAATGAAGCCGCGCATCGTCGCCTCATGACGCTATACGCCACGTCAGGGCAGCGTGGCGCGGCGCTGCGGCAATACGGCGCCTGCGAACGGATCCTCAAAGAGGAGCTTGATGCTTCACCAAGCCGGGAAACGTTAGAGCTCAAGTGCCGGATCGAATCCGGGTCGCTCGATTCCCTTGCCACATTCGATACCGAAAAGTCGATCGAATCCGACTCGAGCCCGCGGAGGACGTCGGAAGCATCGCCTGAACATCCCCGTTCCCGAAAGCCGCTGCTAACAGCCCTTTTTGTCCTGCTCGCGGTCGTAGCGGTATCACCCGGTTTGATCTACGGAGCTCTCGCGATCGTGCACCGGAGCTCCGCGGGAATTCCCATCGCAGTCCTTCCACTCACGGACGATTCGAACGACCGGCAAAACGAGTGGTTCGCCGGCGGCATGACCGACGAGATCATCACGAACCTTGCACAGATAGGCGCTCTTCGCGTGACGTCCCGTACCTCAGTGGAAGTGCTCGCCGCAACCAAGCCCTCCATACCGGAAGTACACCGGAGCCTGGGAGTGGATTTTGTAGTGGAGGGCTCGGTCTTGAAAACCGAAAACCGGGTGCGCGTGACCGCCCAGCTCATCGATGCGAAGTCGGACCGGCACCTTTGGGCCGATGAGTATGAAAGCGATCTGACAAATATCATCGCGCTTCAGAGAAGAATCGCCGAAGATATCGCATCCGAGGTTTCGGCACGCCTGTCTAAGACCGAAGCAATGGCGCTTGCGAAAACTCAATCAGTCGATCCGGCCGCATACGAGGCCTACCTGCTCGGCGCGTTTGAGCTCTCTCGACTTCCGTTCGACATGGCCGTTGGCCAGAAGAGCGTCGTCGATCTGAAACGATCGATCGCGATGGATGAAAGTTACGCTCCGGCTCATGCGGCGCTCGCCAATTACTACTGGGGCGCGACACAGTTTGGCCTCTATTCAACCGACGAAGGCATGAAACTGGCAAAGACCGAAGCTGAACGGGCCGTCGCACTGGACGACAACCTTTCGGATGCGCACACGGTGCTCGGATTTCTTCGCTTTCTTCACGACTACGATTGGAAAGGTTCGGAACGCGAGTTCAAGCGAGCGATTGAGCTCAAACCCAGTTCAGCAGAGGCACACTGCTGGTACGGATCACTGCTCTGTACGCAAGGTCGATTCGACGCGGCAATAGCAGAGGTGACGAAGGCGCGCGATATCGACCCGCTTTCCCTTCTAAACATCCTTAATGTTGCAATGCGGCTCTATTACTCCCGAGACTACGCTGGAGCAGTGAAACAGGCCGCGATTGTTCGCGACATGGAAGAGAACTTCTATATGAGCCACATGGTTCTCGGTTATGCTCTGGCGGCAGGTGGAAAATACGATCAGTCGATACAGGAGCTTGAGACGGCAGCGACCCTTGCCGGGGATGGAGCGATGGAGCCCCTGGCAGTTCTTTCCTATGTATATATCCAGGCGAAACGACCGGCCGAAGCGGAGGGGGCGCAGAAGCGGTTTGATGCCCTTGGAGCGAAGGGTGTGTCGTTGTCCCCGCTCCTGGCGGCATACATCCCGCTCGGACACGGAGATTACGATTCGGCAATGAATCTCATCGAGCAAGCCTATGCTGAGCGGGACCTCAATCTGGCGTGGAACTTCCAGGATCCGTTCTTCGATCCACTGCGCAAGCTGCCGCGATTTGTACGACTGAAACGGGCGCTAAACTTGTAGGCAACGCGGCGGTTTGCATCGCGCCGGATTATCTCTGGTGGTCTCTACTGACTTTCGTGGATACCTCTGTTTGAGTTAGGCTGCGGTCGTGATTCGTACAGCAAAAGCGATATAATGGAGAGAGGTATTTTGTCGATATGAATTGCCCATCAGTTCGCCGCAAACGTCATGTTGGGTTTATCGTCTTCAGCCTTGCCGGCTGCCTGTTGCTTTTTCCGGAGATAGCGGCCGCGCAGATCTCCACCTCCGATTTCTTCAGCCTCGTCAAGACGGGAACGTCGAAGGAGGTGAAATCCGCGCTCGAAAAGAGAGTTGATCTGCGTGCTCGTGACGAAAAAGGTTGGACCGCGCTGATGTACGCAACCTTTAACAAGGATCCGGAAGTTACCTCCGAGCTCCTACGGAGCGGAGCGGACCCGAATGCCCGCACCGAAGACGGAACGACAGCGCTGATGCTCGCCGCGAAGGCCAACAGGAACTCCGCGGTCAGTGCCGCGCTGATATCCAGTGGCGCGGACGTCAACGCCCGGACGGGCACCGGAGCGACCGCCCTGATGTACGCGGCCCAGAACGAAAACCCGGACGTCATCGCCGCGCTCCTCGCCGCCGGGGCGGATGTCAAAGCTCGCAGCGGCGACGGATCGACTGCCGTAATGCTCGCCGCCGCGTACAACGAGAACCCGGGAGTAACCTCGAGGCTTCTCGCTGCGGGCGCGGAGGTCAACGCACAGAACGAGGATGGCCTGTCGGTGCTGATGCTCGCGGCGAGCTACAACAAGAACCCGAACGTGAGCGCGATGTTACTTGCTGCCGGTGGGGATATCAACCTTCCGAATAACCGCGGCGAGGTCCCGCTGATGGGGGCCGCCGGGCTAAATCCGAATGCGGATGAAATAACGTTGCTCCTCCAGGCCGGCTCAGACGTCAATGCCGAAAGCGATAATCGCGACACCGCTCTTATGTATGCGGCGAACAACAACCCCAACCCTGAAGTCCTTCTGAGACTGCTGCAGGCCGGCGCGAACGCGACGGTCGTGGACACCCACGGCGAAAGAGCGATCGACTATGCGAAATACAACAGAAATCTGGCAGGAACGCCGGCTCTGCGGCGGCTCGAGGCAGTTTCGAAGTAGAGGAGGGGAGCTCACAACCTGCTGTGAGGTTTCCGTCCGAGCAACAAACAGTGATTAATCCCCGGCGTGATCGAGAAAATCGAGGACACGCTCAATCATTGCTTCGGCGGACTCCGCATGGTAATCGCTCAAATCTTCGTCGGCGAACAGGTGTCCGGATCCCGGATACCGGTATACCATGCATTTTTGTTTCGCCCGGGTGACTGCCTCAGACAACGCCTGCACATGTGCGCTTTCTACCCACGGATCCTGTTCCGCGTAGTGTATCTGCACGGGCACCGGCGGCCACACTTTTACCCCAAGCATCGTAGGCGGAAGCGCGGCGTGCATGAGTATCGCTCCGCGGGCTCCCATCGAGAACCCGGCGTAGAAGATCTCCGACGGAAGGTTCTCTAACGATTTCTTTGCACGTCCGATCAGTAAAGGTATACCAAGGGATTCAGCATGGCGTACCCCGTCTTCCACGGTGTCGAAAACCGCACCGTCGAACAGGTCGGGTGTGTAGACCGCGTGCCCGTTGGCGCGCAGACGGTCGGCAAATTTCCCAACTGCGGGACGAAGGCCGAAGGCGGAATGAAACAGCACGACTGTTTGTTTCAATGCGTTCTCCATCAGTAGATCATACACAACTTGATCCTGCATCGCCACAGCGTTCATATCCCGTCGGCAAACTGAAGCCCGGTTGCCGCAAGCTCCGCACGCAGAGTACCTTACATCCGGTCGTAAAACTGGTGGCGCCTGCGGACGGAGGGTATTCGTGAGAAAACATCGACTCGAGGCCTTTTCCGACGGAGTCTTTGCAATTGTGATCACGCTCCTCATCCTCGGCATAAGGATTCCCGAAGTACCGCCGCAGGCTCTGGGAGCCGCGCTATCAAAGATGCTGCCTCAAGTGCTCACCTATGTCCTGAGCTTTTTTGTGGTAGGTCTCTACTGGTTTGCACACCACAGAGTGGCAGATCAGGTCAAGCAGATAAACGGAACGTTCATCTGGCTGAATCTGGTCTGGCTCCTGCCGGTAAGCGTTATCCCATTTCCGGCCGCGTTGCTCGCCGGGTACCCGCTTCTGGCCATTCCAATAGCCATCTACGGCATCGACCTGATCCTGGCAAATATCATGGGCCTTCTGATCATCGTATACCTGAATAGACATCCCGAACTCTGCGTCGTGCCGATCAGCCCGACGGTGTTCCGCTACACTTTACGGATATATGCGATTACAAACGGGATCTACGCCGTGGCGATACTTCTCGCCTGGGTTTCTCCGTGGGTAAGCTACGCAATGTACACGTTCCTTCTGCTGTGGATGATGGTCCGTTATGCAACCATCACCAATCCATTTCAGACAGGACCGTCTTAACCCGATGCAGGGCGTGGGACCGAGCGCTAATCCAGAACCTTGCTGCCCAAAAAGTTGTCAAATTTCCGAAACGCCTCGAGCACGGCGTCCACCTTCGCAATCCGCTGCGCGAGATTGCCCGACAACCGAATAAATGGGATTCTTCGTTCCAGCAGATCGGCAACAAACTGTTTCTGGAACACACGGCGCTTCTGTGGACCGCTTCTGTCCCACGTGTCATCATAGGGAATGTCGTCCTCGCAAAGAAAGAAAAGGTCGTAACGCGAGCCGTTCTCGAGTGCGGTCTGCTTCAGGTAGTCCGGCACCGTTCCGTGATAGTCCAGACAGTACATGTAGGTTGTGATTGCATTGGTGTCTACAAAAAGAACGCGATCGGCTTCCAGGGCGGCGAGATCCTCATTTATCAGATGCTGCCTGGCGATGATGTCAAATTCATCAATCCGAATTCTTCTGTCGATGTGATTGTTGGTCCAGTACTCCCGCCCGTATTCGCTTGCGAAAGTGGTCTTGTATTTCTTCGCAAGTGCCTCGACAATTGTTGATTTTCCCGTCGACATCGCGTCGACGAAGACAACTCTGGTCAGTAGATCGCGGTAGACCAGAGGATCAAGATATCTCCGGTTGAGGTAGGGATTGGAACGAATTTCTGTTGCGGAAATCGGCACAACGGTCCTGGCGTCGTCGACTCTTCTGTCGACGGCATTGAGCGCCTCGCTGACATGTTTTCCGTAGGGCTCACTCGAGTAGAAGTGACTTATCTTTCTGTCGCCGATCATCCTGCGGATGTATTGCTCTTCCGCGATTTCGTGAGCGCGATCCGTCCCAGCACTCAATTACCGTGACCTGCGGATAAAGCCGTCGGATCCAACCCGCAAGTCTTCATTTCGCGCCTTCGGATGGCACAATCTTTTTCGCACCGTTTTTCCAATTCACATATCCGTAGATCGCGTTTATCAGGAACGCTGTCCACATCAGAATCATCAAGATTCCGTCGCTGCTTCCGTGCAGCAATCGAATTATCCACATCACGATCGTCACCACGTTGAGGACGATGTTAAGCATCCACTGCTCCTTGAATCGCCACATCATCAACAACGTGGCGTCAATGTAGGGAGTATTCTGTGTTTTGATTCGCGACAATAAGAACCCAAGCACGGCAGTTGAAACCACGCAGACCAGTGCGACGAGGATCTGGTGCCTTCGTCTGAGACCACGCATTCCAACCGTCGCACTCTCCATGTGATTCTTCCACATGAAGAAGCCTATGATATTCGTCGGCAGATAGAAGAGAACGTTCAGTCCCATGTCACCGTAGAGGCCGTTGGTGTGTGCCACAAAGGCGTAGCCGATTGTATTTATGGTTCCAAAGAGATAGTTCTAAATGCTTCCTTTGGCGGCCAGGACCACACACAATATGCCGGTAATGAGAATCACGTAGTTCAGGAAAGAGTCTTTCGTGGAAACCGTAACGATTGTCCCAACAATCAGGAAAGAGAAGAGCCAGATGAGCTCGAACAATTTCCAGTTTCTGAGGTTAAATGTGTCACGCAGGCTCTGGTTCATGTAGTCTCCTGTCTTCTCGGGAGGCCGCGTCCCTATTGCCGCCCGCATTCAAATTTGCGAATATTTCCGTCGGACCAAGAACATCCCAGGTGGTCCGCCTCGCCCGTCTTGGTGCATCGAACCGCACGTATCGATGCCCTGCATGTCAGTAATCGGCGGCGCAATCCGGTCGGTGGCCTGCAAGATTATCCGCCCGTTAGGAGCGGGTCAAGTCGATTTTCGTTGTGCACAAGATCTCTCTCGCAAAAGGTATTTTAGAGGGGATGCGGATGAAACAGTCAATCGTACACGTTGCGCTGGTGGTCAGAGACTACGACGAAGCTCTGGAGTTCTATATCGGGAAACTCAATTTTGTCCTGCTTGAAGATACCTATCAGCCGGAACAGGACAAGCGGTGGGTCGTAATTTCGCCCCCTGGCGCGTCAGGAACCACCCTGCTTCTTGCCAGAGCGTCAAAGCCGGAACAGGAACCATTCGTCGGGAATCAGACTGGCGGTCGAGTCTTTCTTTTCCTCAATACCGATGATTTCTGGAGAGACTA
>Ga0307375_10007367_pt1 | contig 10050 bp, 9 predicted proteins | sample TR1MG_FD_202531 | JGI IMG/M metagenome (GOLD analysis project Ga0307375, IMG submission 202531) | Soil microbial communities from Risofladan, Vaasa, Finland - TR-1 | ecosystem: Environmental > Terrestrial > Soil > Coastal area > Acid sulfate soil | place: Finland: Risofladan, Vaasa | collected...
GTATTCGGTGCTGTGCCGCCGGAGCTGACACCCGGGCTCACCGCCGGCGCATCCGGCAGGCTCGCTGTCTGCGGGCTCTTCGCAGCCATCTGCTGCGCCTGCATCCACAGCGGCCCTGCCAACACCAGCGCCACTGCCGCAAGCCGCCACGGCCCGCTCCTGGCGCGTCTACAAACACTCATGCAATCTCCCACAGAAAAAGCTGGTTGGGTTGTGCAGTTTGGGAATAAGATGCTCAACCGCGATACAAAGTACATGTCTCTGCGATTTGCTCCGGCTTCCTTTAGACGTCTCTTGACCGCAGGTGTAACCGCCCGGCTGAATGACGTTTTCGTCATAAAAGCGGCACAGCTTTGCCTGCGCCGGAAGCTCGCAAAAATTGTCTAGTGTGAGAGATGCAGAAAACGGGGATCGCGTCGTGCAGGGCGGGGAATCGCTATAGGTTGAACAGTTCCCGCAGCCGCTTGGTTTGCGCGCGGCTCACCGGAATCTCGGTCTGTTTCTTGTCGTTCATCCGCAACTGGTAGCTGGACTTGAACCACGGCACTACTTCGCGAATGTGGTTGATGTTCACCACAAAGCCGCGATGCGCCCGCCAGAACAGCGCCGGATCCAGCACTTCCAGCAGCTCTTCCAGTGTCCGGCACTTGGACTGGCCTTCCATCTGCTGCGTCACCACGCGAATCACGCCTTCATCAATTGCCGCGTAGCAAATCTCGCTCTGGTCCACCAGCAGCAGCCGGTTCTGCGCCTGCACAATCAGCCGGTTCGGTTGTGCCGCGCGACTTCCGTTCTGCGGCCGAGCCAGCAGCCGCAGCAGCGCGTCCAGTTGCAGCTCGGGTCGTGCTCCCGCTCCGCCGCCATTCATCCGCCCTCGCGCCCGCTCCAGAGCTTGTTTCACGCGCATCTGGTCAAAGGGCTTCAGCAGATAGTCCACCGCGTTCACGTCAAACGCGCGCACCGCATACTGGTCATACGCCGTGGCAAAAATAATCTGTGGCAGCGGCTCCGCTTCGGCTTCCGGCTGCGCAGCATGCTGCTCCATCAGCCGCTTGATCACTGCAAACCCGTCCAGCCCCGGCATCTGAACATCCAGGAACACCACGTCCGGATGGTGCCTCGCAATCAGGTCCACGGCCTCAATGCCGTTGGCTCCCTGCGCCACCACGTCCACGTCGCCCGCCTGGTCAAGCAGATACTTCAGCTCGTCGCGGGCCAGTTTTTCGTCGTCGATGATGAGTGCGGAAATGGGCATGCGGACCGGATGCCTTGATTGTAGGAACCCCGCACCGCCCGGTCAACGCGCAGCCTGCAAGCCGCGCCTTCCGCCGTCCAGCCCTGGCGCTTACTCGCCCATCACCCGCAGCCGCGCCGGCATCTCGTCCTGGCTCAGCTCGTGCCCGCACCGCGTGCAGAACTGGTCTGTCGTCCGCACCGTCCGGTAGCAGTTGCCGCAGCTCGCCGTCAGCTGGTAATCGCACTGCGGGCAAAAGTGAAAGTCGCTCTGCACATGCGTGGAGCACGCCGGGCAGTTGGAAATCAGAGGCTGGCGCAGCAGGAAGTACAGCACCGCCCCAATCCCGCCCGGCAGCACAAAGCAGATCAGCATCCAGAACTGCGAGCTCATTCCGCGCCGCGGCGCGTCCTTGCTCACATAGCCGATCATCAGGAAGTACAGCGCCGCCAGCAATCCCCAGGAAAGATTGAAGTAGATGCGCAGCCCCAGCGGGGCATGGTGATGGTGGTTCTCCGGCAGCACCAGCCAGAAGTAGTACTCCACCAGCAGAAACGCCGCGCCAGCCGCGGCCATGGACCACCACGGCACCAGCCGCGGATCGTCGTTCACCGTAATGGATTGTGGATCTCGCATAACCAATCCCAATGAAACAGAGGGAGTGAAAGGGGTAAGCCCAGCTTATTCCTCTCTATACTGGACGCGAAACAAGATTCTGAAGTTGCGCTGGGCTTGCAATCTACAAAATTCCTAGGTAACCGCGCTACGGACGCCGCCGCAGCCATCCGGCCAGTAGCACGCAGGCCAGCAGGGCCGCGCTCAGAAACATGATCCACAGCCCGATTTCGCTCTGCAGATCCGTGAACCGCCCGCCAGACACCAGCGAGTCCATCGTCCACCACACCAGCGGGCCCAAAACCAGCACAATCAGCAGGATGGCTGCCAGCGCGAGAGACCGCGTACGATCCCGCCCTGCCTTCTGGTCCGCCATTACGCCCAGCGAGGCCAGCACCACTCGCCGCGTCTGGTGGCTCACCGCGCATTCCCGGTTGGCCTGTCTGCCGGCCAGCGCATCCAGCAACTCCCGATCGGCTCCCGCGCCGGTACCCTGGGCCGTCCCAGTCGCGGCTCCGGTCGTCGTCCCGATTCTGGTTCCGGCCGGCATCAAACCGCCTCCCGGCTGCGCTGCTCCGCCCTCTCCAGTTTGGGCTTAATGGCCGAAAGGCCTCGGTAAAGTCTTGATTTCACAGTAGAAAGAGGAGCCTTTGTCACCTTGGCAATCTCGTCTAGCGAAAGCTCCTCATGAAAGCGCAGCACCAGCACCTCGCGGTACAGCGTGTCCAACTGCAGCAGTGCCCCGGCAATCCGCTCCCGATCTTCCAAGTTGCACAGCTGGTCAAACGGCGTCGGCTGGTCATCCGCCACTTCAAACGCCATCGGCTTGTCGTCTTCTGAGCCCACTTCAAACAGCTCATCCAGGCTGGACATGGTCCGCTTCCGCCGCAGGTCGATCACCAGATTGCGCGCAATCGTGAACAGCCAAGTCTCAAACCGCGACTTCCCGTTGAACTGCCCACCGCGCACCAGCACTCGCATCCAGACCTCCTGGAACATATCCTCGGCCATCTCCCGGTTCCCGGTCAGGTACATCAGGTAGCGCAAAAGACGGTGTTGGTAGCGCACGATCAGCTGGTCCAGCAGCCCCGGCTCCCGCCGCTTCAAACCTTCTGCAATGGCAAGGCTCTCATGCCTTGCCTGTTCGTCCACCAGGACGGAGGGAGCGGGAGTAAACAGGGCGCGGATCGCGGAAACAGAAGTCATCGTATTCAATTAGACGACATTTGCCCCTTCCAGGCCGACAGAAAAAGCGATTTTGTTCCTTGAAATGCCATTCCTAAACAATTGGACGGCGCATTTTCCCCTTCCGTCGCGCCGCCTCCCATCCCATACACTAGCCACATGGACGTTCTTTACGGCCTGCATCCGGTCGAGGAGGCCCTTCGCGCCGGCAAACGCCGGTTTGACCACGTTCTGGTGGCCCGCGAGCGGCAGGATGACCGCCTCGCCCGCCTCGTCGCCGACTGCCGCCAGGCTGGCGTCCGTGTCCGCCAGGAGTCGCGCGAGCAGCTCACTCAGCTTGCCGGCACCGCCGCCCATCAGGGCGTCGTCGCTCTTGCCCACCCGCAGGAATTCCTCGTCCTCGAGGACCTGTTTCAGCCGCCACCCGCCTCCGGCTCCTCGCCCGCGGCCCGCCTGCTCCTCGCGCTGGACGGCGTGGAAGATCCCCAGAACCTGGGCGCGCTGCTCCGCGTGGCAGACGGCGCCGGGGTTGACGGCGTGCTGCTCACGGAGCGCCGTTCCGCTCCGCTCAGCCCAGTCGCCGTCAAGGCCAGTGCCGGCGCGGCAGAGCATCTCCGCATTGCCCGCGTCGTCAACCTCGTCCGCGCGCTCGAGGACCTCAAACGCCGCAACCTCTGGGTCATCGGACTCGACGAGCGCGGCTCGCAGGACTATGACCAGTTTGACTTTACCGGCGACTGCGTGCTCGTCCTCGGCCGCGAGGGCGCCGGCCTGCATGACCTCGTCCGCCGAACCTGCGACCACCTGCTCCGCATCCCCATGGCGGGCGGCGTCAGCTCGCTCAACGTCTCGGCCGCAGGTGCCGTCGTGCTCTATGAGGCCTTCCGCCAGCGCCGCCGCAACTCCGCCGCTCGCCCCGCATCCCCGGCCGCGTCCAAACCCAAGCAACAGAAAGGCCTCGGTTCATGAAGTTTTCCCTCGCCCGGACGCTGGCAATCGTCGCGGTTGCCCCTGTTCTGGCCCTCGCCGTGACCGCCCAGTCGGCTCCCATTCAATCGGTTCCGGCCCAGTCGGTTCCAGCCCCGCCCGCTCCTCAGAACCCCAAACCCGGTAGCCAGGTCATCTTCTCGCGCTCCACGGATGCCAACGGCCAAACCACCACCGAGGCCGGCCCCGCAGCTCCGCAGCCGCGCATCCTTGTGGCCACCAAGCCTTCCGTACAGGACGCGGACCGCCGCGCCGTCACCTTTACCGCGCTCAACCTCGACGTCCACCTCCATCCCGCGGACCACCAGATCGCCGTGCGCGCGCTGCTCACCGTGCGCAACGACGGCAAGACCCCCCTCGCCCGCATTCCGCTGCAAATCTCCTCCGCCCTCAACTGGGACCAGATTCGCGTCGAAGGGCGGGACGTCTCCTTTCCCGTGGCCACGCTCAACTCGGACGCGGATCACACCGGTCAGCTCCATGAGGCCGCCGTCCCCCTCGCCACACCCCTCGCGCCCGGCGCCTCGCTGCATCTGGACGTCGCCTACTCCGGCGTCATCCTCGCTTCCGCCAAACGCCTGCTCGCTCTCGGCACCCCGCGCAACCTCGCCTTCGGGTCAGACTGGGACCAGATCACCGTCCCCTTCACCGGCCTCCGCGGCTTCGGCAATGTCGTCTGGTACCCCGTCTCCAGCGTCCCCGCCATCCTCGGCGACGGCGCCCGCCTCTTTGACGAAATCGGCTCCCAGAAACTCCGCCTGCAGGGGGCGCGCTTCACCCTCCACCTCGCCGTGGAATTCCCCCACGGCGAGCCGCCCACCGTAGCCCTTGTCAATGGGCAATCCGTTTCCCTCGAGGTGAAGGACGGCCCCGGGCCCGACCCCACCCTGGAAGGCATCGCCACCGCCCAATCCACCACCACCGTCGGTTTCCAGGTGCCCAGCCTCTTCGTCGCCATTCGCACCGCTCACGCCGGCACCCATTGCACCGCCTGGACCCAGCCCGCGGACGAAGTCGCCGTGCAGGACTGGGTCACCGAAGCTGCCGCCGTCTCCCCGTTTCTTGAAAGCTGGCTCGGCCAGCATTCTCGCTCCAACCTCACCCTGCTGGACCTGCCCGACCCCGACGACACCCCTTATGAATCCGGCTCTCTGCTCGTCGTCAGCCTTCAGGATCAGCCCGCCGCCCAGCTGGACGGCATCTTCGTCCACGCCCTCACCCACGCATGGCTGCAGCCGTCGCCCGCCTGGCTGGACGAAGGCGTAGCCTACTTCATGAGCACCCTCTGGGTGGAGCAGCATCAGGGCCGCAACAAGGCGCTCGAGATGCTCGAGGCCGATCGCACCGCCCTGGCTCTGGCAGAGCCCGTGAGCCCCGGCGAAAGCGCCGGCCAGCCCCTCGCCTCCGCCATTCTGCCCATCTACTACCGCACCAAGGCGGCCTATGTCTTTTGGATGCTGCGGGATCTGGCCAGCGACGCCAACCTTTCCGCCGCTCTGCAGGCCCTCGCCAAGGCTCCGCCTTCCCCCGCGGGCCCGTCTCTCGAAGACCTGCTTCGCAAGGCCGGAGTCACCCGCGACCTGTCGTGGTTTTTTGCCGACTGGGTCCACGCCGACAAGGGATTGCCCGACCTCTCCATCGTCAGCGTCTTTCCCAGCGCCGCCCAGGCGGGCGCTTATCTGGTCGCCGTCAACATGGCCAACACAGGCTACGCCGCGGCCGAGGTTCCGCTCACCGTCCGCACCGCCACCACTTCGCTCACGCAGCGCGTTCTTATCCCCGCGCGTGGCACCCTGGTTCGCCGTCTGCTCGTTCTCGGCAAGCCCACCCAGGTCCAGCTCAATGACGGCACCGTCCCCGAGTCCGAGGCCAGCGTCCACGTCACCCATCTCAAGGATGCGCCGCCCAGCTCCAACTCAAGTTCGAGCCAGAGCGCAGACCCCGAGCCTTAGTCGACCTTCATTTTAATCGTCCTTCTTCGCATTCCGCGCCTTCACCTTGAACCAGATGGGCGTTCCTTCAAAGCCGAAGGCCTCGCGAATCTGGTTCTCCAGGAAGCGCTCAAACGCAAAGTGCAGTTGGATGTCGCGGTCGGTAAACAGAACAAACGTGGGCGGCGCCACGGCGGCCTGCGTCATATAGAAAATCCGGATCCGCTTGGACATCGGCACCGGCGCCCGCTGGAAGTCGATCTTCTCCAGGAAGCGGTTCATCTGCCCCGTTGTCACGCGCTTGCGCCGCTCCGCCGCCACTTTCTTTACTTCGCGCAGCACCTGGCCCATGCCCTTTTTCTCCAGCGCGGATAGAAAAATCACCGTCGCATAGCTCAGGTACTTCAGCACGTTCCGCAGCTGCCGCTCAAAAATCTCTCGGTCCGCGGGCGGCTTTCCGTCCGTACGTCCCGTCGTCACCGCGTCCCACTTGTTCACCACAATAATCACACTGCGCCCGCTCTCGTGCGCATAGCCGCCAATGGTCGCGTCGCTCGCCGTCACGCCCGCGGTCGCGTCAATCACCAGCAGCGCCACGTCGGCGGCCTCCAGGTGCCGCCGCGCCATCACCACGCTCAGCTTTTCTGCCATCAGGTGGGTCTTGCCCTTGCGCCGAATGCCCGCCGTATCCACAAAGCGCAGCATTCCGCCCTCAAACTCCACCACCTCGTCCACCGCGTCGCGCGTGGTGCCCGCAATCGGAGAAACAATCGCCCGCGAAGTCCCCGTCAGCGCGTTCAGTAGCGTGGATTTGCCCACATTCGGCCGCCCGATGATGGCCACAGACGTTTCATGCTGGGCATATTCGCCGTGCGTCCGGTGCACGCCCTCGGCCTCTCCGGACTCGTCGCCCGGCTCGGCCTCCTCACTTTCTGGCTCGGCAGTCTCGTCGTCTTCCGGCGCGTCCGTTTCCGGTTCCGTCGAGCCCACGCCTTTCAGTGCCTCGGCCAGCGCATCCAGCAGGTCGCCAATCCCCAGTCCATGCTCCGAGCTCACCGGAAACACGTTGCGAATTCCCAGCTGCCGGAAGTTCTCCGCCTCCAGCTCCATCGCGATGCCTTCCACCTTGTTCACGGCCAGAAACAGCGGCTTGCCCCCGCGCAGCAGCATCTTCACCAGGTCGTAGTCCGGGCTGGCCAGCTCCGTCCGCGCGTCCACCACCAGCACCAGCGCGTCCGCCTCTTCCAGCGCCACCCGCGCCTGGGCGAAGATTTCCGTAGGAATCAGCTCCGGGTCGTCCGGCACAATTCCACCCGTATCCACCAGCCGGTACTGCCGCCCCGCCCACTCGTATTCGCCGTAAATGCGGTCGCGCGTAATCCCCGGCTCGTCGCCCACAATCGAGCGGCGGCTCCCCGTCAAACGGTTGAAAAGCGTGGATTTGCCCACATTGGGCCGCCCCACAATCGCCACCACCGGCAGCGCCTGCGCGCCGGGCCGGGTGGGCACCACCGATCTGCGATACGTCGGCAAAGTCTTCTCCTGACAGGATTCCTGCCGGGCTGCGGTTCTGGCCCGGTTCATGGGAAAGCGGCCCCGGCATTCCGCCGGCATGGCTCTCTGTACGCTCCCTCTATTCTATGGCCTGCGCAACTTTTCTATACATCCCATGCATCCAGCGCTAAACTGCTTGGAAAATCCCCAATCGCAAGGAGGTCCATCCCATGCCAAAGTACGTCATTGAGCGGGAAATCCCCGGCGCTGGTGCCCTCACGCCACAGCAATTGCAGGCCGTCTCGCAAACATCCTGCGGCGTCCTCCGCAACCTTGGCCCGGAGATCCAATGGCTGCACAGCTACGTCACAGCCGACAAAATCTACTGCGTCTACATCGCGCCAAACGAGGAGATGGTCCGCGAGCATGCCCGACAGGGCGGCTTCCCGGCCAACAGCGTCGCAGAAGTGAAAACCATCATCGATCCCACCACTGCCGAAGCCTGAACCCTCCGTGGGCCGGCCGCCCTCTCTATGATGGAAAGAGCCGCCGGCCCTCATGTCTCCCACTGACGCCCCAACCCGCTCCCTGCCCAGCCTGCATGAGTTCTTCGCTCCAGGCGGCATCCTTGCCAAGTCTGAGCTGCCGTATGAGTACCGCCCCGGCCAGCTGGAAATGGCCAAGGCCGTGGAGCGCGCACTCGCCGAGCGCCGCCACCTCATCGTCGAGGCCGGCACCGGCACCGGCAAGACCCTCGCCTACCTGCTGCCCGCCCTGCGCACCGGCCAGCGCGTCATCGTTTCCACCGGCACCAAGGCCCTGCAGGACCAGCTCTTCTTCCGCGACATTCCCTTCCTTGAGTCGCTCCTCGGCCCGCTCCGCGTCTGTTACATGAAGGGCCGCGCCAACTACCTCTGCCGCCACAAGCTCGTCACCCTCCGCACCCAGCCCATCCTCTCCGGCCTGGAAGAAATCGATCAATATCGCCAGATCAGCGAGTGGGAGCCAACCACAGAAACCGGCGACCGCTCCGAGCTCTTCGGCCTGCCGGAATCGAGCGCCCTCTGGCACAAGCTCGATGCCCGCACCGAAGCCTGCCTCGGCACCACCTGCCCGGACTACCGCCGCTGCTTCATCACCGAGATGCGCCGCAAGGCTCTCGAGTCCGACATCATCATCGTCAACCACCACCTCTTCTTCGCCGATCTCGCCGTCAAGCAGGAGGCCGCCGGAGCCCCCGACGCCGGCATCCTTCCCGAGACCGCCGCCGTCGTCTTCGACGAGGCCCACGAGCTGGAAGAAGTCGCCTCCAGTTACTTCGGCCTCTCCGTCAGCAACATCCGCTTTGAAGAGTTGGCCCGCGACACCGACATGTTGCTCCGCGGCAAAGACGGCACCGCCAATCTCCCCGCGGTCACCCAGCAACTCCGTGAACGCGCCCGCCTCTTCTTCTCCGGCCTGCCCATGTCCGCTGACGGCCGCCAGCCCTTCCTCGACCGCGAGGAATTCCTCGAAACCGAGGGCGACCTCTACCTCAGCGTCCGCGCCACCCTCCGCCGCATGGAGGCCGAGATGGAGGCCCTCAAAGGCATCGACGAAGCCCCCGGCCTGCGAAAGCGCGTCACCCGCCTCCGCACCGAACTCGAATTTCTCCTCGAATCCAACGCCAGCAACATGGTCTATTGGCTTGAGCGCCGAGTGGCAGGAACCTTCTCCGAAAAGTCCACGGCGCGAAGCGCCCGCAGCCAGTCCCGCACCACCTTCCTGCAGGCCACGCCCATTGACGTTTCCGAGCTGCTCCGCGAGCTCGTCTTCGAAACCATCCCGACCGTAGTGCTTACCTCTGCCACCCTCACCGTGCAGGGCGGCTTTGAGCACATGCGCCGCCGCCTCGGCCTGGCCGAAACCCGCGAGCTCGTCGTCCCCTCGCACTTCCGTTACGGCGAGCAGGCCCTGCTGTACCTGCCGCCGGAGATGCCCGACCCCCGCGACCCCGAATTCCCCCAGGCCGCCGCCGACTGCATCCGCAGCGTGCTTCAGCTCAGCCGCGGCCGCGCTTTCTGCCTCTTCACCAGTTACAGCCAGATGCGCGCGCTCTATGAGCTTCTTCTGCCCGTGCTCGATTTCCCCATCCTTCTCCACGGCATCGCACCCCGCAAGGCGCTGCTGGAGCAGTTCCGCTCCACCCCCAACGCCGTCCTCTTCGGCACCTCCAGCTTCTGGCAGGGCGTCGACGTGCAGGGCGAAGCCCTAAGCTGCGTCATCATTGACCGCCTGCCCTTCGCCGTGCCCAACGACCCCGTCGTCCAGGCCCGCATGCGCGCCATCGAGGAAGCCGGCGGCCGCCCCTTCTTTGACTACCAGGTCCCCGCCGCCGTCCTCACCCTCAAGCAGGGCTTCGGCCGCCTCATCCGCTCGCTGGAAGACCGCGGCGTCCTCGTCCTCCTCGACCCCCGCATCCGCAAACAGCGCTACGGCCGGACTTTCCTCGAAAGCCTGCCGCCCTATCGCATGACGACCAACATCACCGACGTAGAGCGCTTCTTTGGCAATAGCAAGGGCATTTGAGCTAAGGCTGCTTCTGCACATGCCTCTTCCCGAGAC
>Ga0307375_10007368_pt1 | contig 10050 bp, 8 predicted proteins | sample TR1MG_FD_202531 | JGI IMG/M metagenome (GOLD analysis project Ga0307375, IMG submission 202531) | Soil microbial communities from Risofladan, Vaasa, Finland - TR-1 | ecosystem: Environmental > Terrestrial > Soil > Coastal area > Acid sulfate soil | place: Finland: Risofladan, Vaasa | collected...
TTGACGTTGAACTCGTCATCGAGGACGGGATAGAAATAGTTGGCCGCCTCGGGGTGGTGCTCTCGAATCCACTTGGCGTAATGCAACTGACCCATGACGCCGTGCGTCGCGAGTTCGAGGTGGTCAAACCCTCGATGAACCCCTCGACGCCCATCGAACCACTCCTGCTCGATCGTTGGGACCCCGAGACTTGCCAGCGTATTCTCCGCAAAGCGACCGAAGGGGTCCATAAAGGGCTCGAAGTGCGCCTTTCCGATAAGTGCGGTCGCGTACCCCGCGTCGTGGAGATTCTCCGCGACGCTCGGAGCGTTAACCGCCAGAGGGACCCCGTTCATCCATGCGCCGTGCATGGATGGGTACTGGCCGGTGAGCATCGAAGCGCGCGACGGCATGCACACGACCGACGTGGGCTGACAGCGCTCGTAGCGAATGCCCTCTCGAGCCAGTGCGTCCAGCACGGGGGTGCGCGAGAGAATCCCTCCATTCACACCGAGCGTGTCGTAGCGCTGCTGATCGGTCGTTATGAACAGAATTCTTCTTCCCACTTGTTGTCCCTCTAGTTCGACTCCTCGGCCCTGCGCTTGATCTCAGTCAAGGCCTCCGTCGTGGCGCCCGCGATGATCAGGGCCAGCGCATCGGGCTCGGCCGTTGTCGAATAGACACACAGCGTGTCGTTCGCACCAAGTTCGATCACATCGATAGTCCCTAGATGAAATGTATACAACGGAGCGATGATCCGGTACGCGAATCGACGAAGTATTGGATCGACCGCAAGAATTTCCTCAGGAATCTCCAACCCAGTCTTGGTTTTCAGTACTCGGGTACTGCCGTCGACGGTGCAGGACTCGACGCCGGGGAACCAGTCGGGAATCGATTCGGGCCGCCGGATGATGTCCCACACCACGCCAGCCGGAGCCGCAATTCGAAGTTCGTGTCGAAGCGATGCCACGGTCCACCCCTCTGCTCGGTTTACGCCAACATAGTTCGCGCGCCTATTGTCACAGCGTGCATTCGTTGCTCGCCCTCGACCTACCTCTCGGACCCGCCCTGGAACGTGCCCTTCGTCACTGCGTTGACGAGGGACTCGCCTTTTGCGTGCTGGACCAACGACTTTCGCCTTCACGAAGAGCGGACGAACTCGAACTACTGGGCGCGACCACGGTCCTCGACCCCGACGGGCGACACGAACTGCGCTCAGGGCGCGACGTCGATGACGAGATTGGCCTGGTCATGCTCACGTCGGGTTCCAGTGGCACGCCCAAAGCCGCAGAACTCACGTGGGATGCGCTTCATGCGAGCGCGGTCCTGACCCAAGCTACGCTCCGAGGAGAAGGGCCGCCGGCGTGGTACCCGTGCCTACCCGCGAATCACATCGGAGGGCTCGCGGTCCTCTTGCGTGCGGTCTTTGACGACGCCACCCTCGTCTGGGGACCGCCCGAACGGCTCGACGAGGCACCGTCGCTCGGTGCCACCCATATCGCGGTCGTACGAACCCAGTTGGCCCGCTACGACCTCAGCGGTTTCCAGAAGGTACTCCTCGGTGGTGCCCGCCCGCCCGAGAGCCGAGGTGCCAACGTCATCACGACGTGGGGCATGACCGAGACCGGGTCCGGGGTCGTCTACGACGGCTACGCACTGCCCGGCGTCGACGTGGCCACCAGTGACGGGCAGATCATTGTGCGGAGTCCCACGCTGTTTCGCTCGTATCGAAGCGCACCGCGCCCAGGTGTCATCGGCCCCGACGGTCGCGATGACTGGTTCCCCACCGGCGACGCCGGGAGCGTGGAGAACGGACGGGTCTCCGTGCGAGGCCGGCTGGGTTTCGTGATCAACACCGGGGGCGAGAAGTTGTGGCCGGAGGACCTCGAACTCGTCCTCGGCACCATTGAAGCGATTCGCGACGTGGCCGTGACGGGACTCAGCGACCCCGAATGGGGCGAAAAGATTGTGGCACTCGTCGTCAGCGACTCGCGCGACCTCGACCAGGAGATCGCCGACGTGGCACGCGAGCAGATTGGACCCTGGGCCAAGCCCAAGGTCATTCGCTACGTACGCGAGATCCCGCGCACCAGCAATGGCAAGATACGCCGCAGCGAGCTCTCGCGCCTCGCCTAACCCACGCCACCCGAAGGCTGATTGGTCGTCCCCCCGTCAACGACGAAGATCTGACCAGTGATCCACGACGCGCCGTCGCCGATCAGGTACAGGGCCATCGCTGCGACGTCCTCCGCCTCGCCCAAACGTCGCAACGGAATGTGCTCATTGAGCAGCGGCTCATTCACCTCCCAGATCCCTCGAGCGAGTTCGGTGCGCACCAGGCCCGGCGCGATGGCGTTCACCCGAACCGTAGGGGCCAGCTCCCACGCGAACTGCTTAGTGAGGTGAATGACTGCCGCCTTGGTGGCGTTGTACCAACCAATACCGGGTTCGGGCGCCATGCCGCCGATTGAAGCGATGTTCACGATGACGCCCCCGTGTTCACCCATCCACTGGTGCCATGCCGCCGACGTATGGGTGACGATGGAGGCTTGGTTCACCTCGTAGGTCTTCTGCATTCGGGCGTCATCGATGTCGACGAGGGGCCCGAAATAAGGGTTGGTACCCGCGTTGTTGACGAGCACGTCGAGTCGGCCGAATTGTTCAAGGACCGTCGCCACTGAGCGCTCGGCGTCATCACGCGAACCAACGTGCGCGACGAGCGCGTGCACCCGGTCGCGGTCCTCGAACTCGAGAACCGCGCGCGCCAGGTTCTGTTCACTACGTGAGGTGATCACGACTCGCCCGCCCGAGGCGACGATGCCTCGGGCAATGGCGAGACCAATGCCGCGGCTCGCCCCCGTGACGAGCGCGACCCTGCCCTCAAGGTCGGCGACGCTACTGAGCGCAGGGTCCGCGACCACGCAGGACTACCTGATCGCGCTGTTTCGTCGTGCAATCGAGTCAACCGTCACCGCGGCGAGCAGAACAATACCCGTGACGATGTACTGCATTGACGCGCTCATGCTCAGCAACGCCATGCCGTTATAGATGGTGGCGATAATGAGACCACCGACGACGGCGTGGATCATCTTGCCGCGACCACCGAAGAGACTCGTGCCACCGATCACCGCGGCCGCGATCGCGTACAAGGTGAGCGTGCTGGGTGGACCATCGTTCACTCCGTTGAGTTGGGAGACCCAGAGCAGTCCTCCGACACCTCCGGTGATACCGGTAAGCACGAAAGCGAGGAGTCGGTACCGGTTCACGCGAACACCGGCGCGGCGCACGGCTTCGCTGTTGCCACCAATGGCGTTGATGTAGCGACCCGCCTTGGTTCTGGTCAAGATGAACGTGCCGATGGTGAGCACGCCGATGTCGATCGGGATGGCGAAAGGCATACCCCTCAGGACAATGAAGGTTCCACGATTGGCGTCGAAGATCATGGCAAGGACCAGACCGACTCCGACGAGCAATCCGACTTTCACCACGACGTACGCCAACGGTTCGGTCACGAGGCCCTTCGATCGCCGATTGATGTCCCTCTTGATGAGGCGATAGCTCATGATGGCGACACCACCGATTGCCAGTATCCAGGTCCACAACGGTGTCAGGTTGCCGTACACCAGGTTGTACAAGACCTTTTCGTGGACCGGAATCGTGCCACCCGTGCCCTGGGAGTCAACGATGTAGATCAGGACCCCCTGGAAAGCGAGGAAGCCCGCCAGGGTGACGATGAATGACGGTACGTTGAGTCGCACCACGACCAGACCGTAGAGAGCCCCGATGGCGGTGGTGGTGAGAATTGCCGCCGCCATGGCCAAGAACCACGGCCAGTGGAACTGCGGATCAACCAAGATCACCGCGACCGCACCGCCGAGCACTGAGGTGATACCGATCGAGAGATCGATCTCACCGAGGAGGAGAACCCAGATCTCGGCCATGCCGAGAAGGATGAAGATCGTCGCCTGCACGAAGAGGTTCACGAGGTTTCCCGAGGAGAGGAACGCGGCGTTTCGAATCTGGAAGTACGTAACGAGCAGAAGTAGCCCAACCACCACTGGCACCATGCCACTGTCACCTTGACGTAAGCGCTTGTACAGCGTTCCGATCAAGTTGGAGGCGGAGTTGGCGTCCTCTTCAAGTACGTGAAGTGTGGGGTCGTCGACATTGGGGGCAGACAAGAGATGGCTACCTTTCGATTAAGAGCTTGGAGCAAGCGTGGTGGGCACCCGACTGGACTGGCCAGTCGTGATGAGTTCTACGGCACTATTGGTGTCGTAGTCGGAGATGGGACCATTACTGACCAGACGTCCAAGGTGCATGACCGCGATGCGATCCGCCACGCTGAAGACGTCGTTCAGGTTGTGAGAAATTACGAGAACGGCGATTCCCCGTGAGGAAAGGGTGCGAATCAGCTCAAGCACCTGACGGGTCTGGGACACCCCTAACGCGGCGGTCGGTTCGTCCAAGATGACCAGTCGTGATTCACGCATCACCGCTCGAGCGACCGCGATTGCCTGACGTTGACCACCCGAGAGCGATGCCACCAACTGGCGCACTGACTTCACCGTCGAAACGGAGAGATCCTTCAACAGTTGGTTGGTCGCCAACTCCATCGTTATTTCATCGAGCGTGCCGAACTTGGTCTCTTCTCGTCCGAGATACATGTTCTGGACGATGTCGAGGTTGTCGCAAAGAGCGAGGTCCTGATAGACGGTTGCGATGCCCAGGTGAGCGGCGGTACGCGGCGTGTGATCGCGCACTTCTTCGCCCTTCCAGTAGATCGTGCCCTCTGATGGAGGCCAGATCCCGGAGATGGTCTTGATGAGAACCGATTTTCCGGCGCCGTTGTCACCAATAAGGGCGGTGACCAGGCCGTCGGGTACGTCAAGGTTGACGTCCTGTATCGCCTGCACGGGGCCGAAATTCTTCGACACACCGCGCAGGCTCAACAGGGGCGCCGAAGACGAACCTACCCCCGAGTCGCTTGGCTCAGAAGGTCCCCGTGGGGACGTTGGGAGGTTTGACGACTCGGGGGTGGAATTCATCTTCTACCGACTACTTGATGCCGTAGGTGGTGCAGTCCTGCGCGAAGGTCGGCTGAGTTGAACCAGCGACTGTCGGAGCAGAATTCGTGCAAAGAGCCGACGCCTTGATGACCTTGTCAGTGATGACAGTCTTCTGGACGTTGGCTGCGGTGACCCAAGTGGCGGTCAACAGCACCGAAGGAACCTTCTTGAGGCTGTTGATCAACGCTGACGAGTCATTCGCTGTTCCGTTCACCAAAGTGCGCGGTGGCTTAATGCCGGCGCGCAGGTACACGGCCAATGCGGCGGCTGCCTGAGCTTCGAGCCAGATCGGCTTGTACACGGTGCCGCACTGGTAGCCAGAGATGATGTTCTGGAAACCAACGAGCGAAGCGTCCTGACCGGTGAATGGCATGGTCTTAGGTCCGAGGCCCTTGCTCTGCAGGTAGCCGATGAGCGGCGCGGCATTCGCGTCGTTCGGCGTCACGACTGCGTTGATCTTGGGATTCGCGGTGTAGGCACCCTGGAAGTCGGTCAATGCGACCGTGGGCGTCCACGTACCGGTGTTCTCGTTGATGACGTTGCCCGAAGCGGTGGTGTAACCGGCCTTCGCGAGCACGGCGTTGTAGCCCTGAGCGAACAACGTGGCGTTGTTGTCAGTAGGCGCACCCTTCATCACGTAGATGAGCGGGCTCTTCACACCCCACGCAGTGATGCAGCTGACCTCGCCTTGACCGATCAACGTACCGACGGCGACGTTGTCGAAGCTCACGTAGTAGCTACGCGCTCCACCAAGTGTCAGACGGTCGTAGTCGATGACTTTGACTCCACGGGCCTTGGCGTACGCCTCGATCACCGCACCAGTCGTTGAGTCCAGCGGGTCCAGCAGGATCACCTTGGCACCCTTGGCGATAGCTGCCTGGGCGTCGGTGTACTGCGTGGTGTCGCTTCCCTGAGCATTCTGAATCGAAAACTGCTTCGTCTTCAATCCTGCGGCCAGGAATGCCTTCCTCAAGTAAGGAGCATCGAACGCGGTGTAACGCGCTGATGTCACCGTGTCGGGCAAGATGACGGCAATATTGCCCCTGCCCTTGGCCACGATGCTCTTGAGGTACTTCATGGTTGAAAAGCTCGTATTGAACGTCTTATTCGAAACCGTAGGTGTACCTGCGGAACTCACGTCTGGGAGCATCGCGACGACAAAACTGCCGACCAATGCCACAGACGCGAGCGCCTTAGCTGTCTTGAACTTCATATCCCCAACCCTTCTTTTGGAATCCTAAGACTCCGGTAGTTATTGTCAACTTTGTGAACATCATGTGAAGATGATGTTCAGCGCCGAAGTTAGCACGAAGAAGACGTTCAAATCACTCGCGCTCCTCGTCGTAATGAAGTTGAAATGCAACGTGGCGATGTATTTTTCGCTGACGAAGCTTGGACTCTTGGTGCTCACTTTTCTGAGGTGTACCAATTGGTGTGTTGGGTCGCGTGAATGTACGCGAGGGATCACTCGTTCTCCTTACGGCGTATGCCATTACGCGACGATTTTTGTCGCGAACTCGGTCCGTAAGTCGAACATCGACCACAAGAGTGGGTGTGAAGTGATACTTAACCTTGCATTACGCCTCTTCGCGCTGCATGGGCGACGTTCGTTGACGTCGAGTTCGACTCAGAGGTACTCGAGCACCTTCTCCATGGTCTCCATGATCGCGACCGTCTCGTCGAGTGGCATCACCGGACTCTCGAGCAGACCCGCATCGATACAGCGCGCGACTTCTATCGCCTGGTGATGAAGACCTCGTCCTTCTCGCGCAAACTCGAATCGAGACTCCTCTCCGTCGCGCGTGATGAGGCGAAACGAAGTCGGCGCGTAGAAGTCCCCGTCGATCTCAATGCGGGCCAACGTGCCCGCGATGCACGCCCGCGTCGCGGTGCGGGCCGCTGACGTACACGTCAACACTGCCTGGGCACCACTCGGGTAACCAAAGAGCATCGATGCCTGTCCGTCCACACCAGTGAACGAGGGGTCGACCATCGCCGCTACGCGATCGGGGCGACCCAAAATCATCGACGCGAACGAGACCGGATAGATCCCCAGGTCCAACAACGCGCTCCCCCCAAGTTCTGGCGCGAATAAGCGTGAAGACGGATCCTGCTCGAACCATTTACCGTGATCGGCCTCGACCACGACGATCTCGCCGAGCTCACCGTTCGTGATCATTTCTCTGATTGCCACGACATGGGGCAAGAACCGGGTCCACATCGCCTCCATCATGAAAAGCCGTCGTTCGCGAGCCACCTGCACCAACTCACGCGCCTCGGCACCGTTCATGGTGAAGGCCTTTTCCACCAGCACGGGCTTGTCATGCTCGAGGGCGAGCAGCGCGTTGTCGTGGTGCATGGGATGAGGGGTCGCGACGTAGATCGCGTCGACCTCGGGGTTCGCCACGAGCTCCTCGTAGGAGGGGTGACGGTACTCAATGTCGTACTCGCCGGCGAACCGGTCCGCCGACGCCTGCGATCGAGAGCCGACCGCGACGATCACCCCTTCGTCGATCAGGCGAAGATCGCTCGCGAACGTGTGCGCAATGCGCCCGGTACCGAGTACGCCCCAGCGAAGCGGTTTCATCATGTTGGCTCCTTGCGATCTACTGAATTCGTCGGTGCACCCAGCGTAGCGACGGCAGGCCGATTGGAAATGAGCGAGTACGCCGCTTCATTCATCGACGTCGCCGTACTAGAAACGGAGCATGGCCCGACTACTCGAACCACGCCGCAGCGCGCGACTGATTTTGCGCGCACCCGAGCTCTCCGACCTCGACGACCTCACTTCGATCTACGAGAGCGAGATCGTCAACCGCTACCTGTACTCGAAACCCCGCGACCGCCTTCAGACCCTCGCACTACTGGAACAGCACGTCGCGAGTCCGCGAGAACTTTCCGTCGACAACATGCTGTACGCCGCGGTCGTCTGGCCCGCTTCGAATCAGGTCGTTGGCGACTTCATCTTGTGGTGGAAACACAACGACCACCGTCAGGGAGAAATCGGTGGTTCATTGCATCCGGACTTCCACGGACGCGGTCTCGCCGTCGAGGTGTACCACGAGTTACTGGAAATCGGCTTCCAGGAGTACGACCTGCACAGGATCGTCGGGCGCTGTGATGCGCGCAATACGGCGTCGATTCGTTCGCTGGAAAAGGCGGGACTGCGTCAGGAGGCGCATCTCGTGGAGAACGAGTTCGTCAAGGGCGAGTGGACCGACGAGGTGATTCTCGCCATTCGAAAGGACGACTGGAGCAGACCGGCGCCGACCCGCTCCGAGACGACCTCCCCCTAATGTCTTCTAGTGCCCCTACTTCGTCACATCAAGGATGAGCTCGGTTCGTCCTACCTGCGCGACCACGCAGACAATCCAGTCGATTGGTGGGCGTGGGGCACCGACGCGCTCGACGAGGCGTCGCGTCGCGACGTGCCAATCTTCTTGAGCGTTGGCTACGCGGCGTGCCACTGGTGCCACGTCATGGCCCACGAGTCGTTCGAAGATCCGGTGGTCGCGCGACTACTCAACGACTCATTCGTGTCGGTCAAAGTCGACCGCGAAGAGCGCCCCGACGTGGACGCGCTCTACATGGCCGCGACGCAACTCCTCAGTGGCCACGGCGGCTGGCCCATGTCGGTGTTCCTGCTAGCCGACGGACGTCCCTTCATGGCCGGAACCTATTACCCTCCGACCGATCAGCGCGGCCAGGTCGGCTTCACGCGCTTGCTTCACGCGATGGACGATGCGTGGCGCACACAAAGAGAGGCGGTCACCGCTCAGGCCCGCGAACTCCACGAGGCGCTGGCACGTGAGGTGAGCTTCATCGATCACCTGGCCCCCAGCGCGGTACCGCTCGACCTTCATGCGGCGCGACTCGCGCTACGCGAGGAGTTGGTGAGTCGCGTCCACCCCGACGGAGGCTTCGGGGGTGCGCCGAAGTTCCCTAGGCCGAGCTACGTCGAAGCGCTGCTGGAATTCACGGATGACGAGGCCACCCGGGCCGTGACGCTCACCCTTGAGGCGATGTCGCGACAAGGCATGTACGACCACCTCGAAGGGGGCTTCGCCCGCTACAGCGTGGACGCCGAGTGGCACGTGCCCCACTTCGAGAAGATGCTGAGCGATCAAGCACTGCTCGCGCGCGCGTACCTGCGAGCTTCGCGCGCGCGTGTGGACCAACCGCACTGGCGAGACGTGGCCCTCGATACGCTGCGCTTCGTGCTGCGTGAACTGCGGGTGGGTAACGGTTACGCCGCTTCCCTGGATGCGGACGCCGACGGCGTCGAGGGCTCGCACGTCACCTGGTCCGCCGACGAGGTCGCGCGGGCGTTGGAACATCGCGGCGAGCAGGCACATCTGATGCGTGTGCTCGAGCGCTGGCGCATCACGACACCCGGACTCTTCGAGGGTCGCTCGATCCCTCGTCTCGCCGACGGCGAACCGTTCACCACTCCCCCGGAACTTAAGGGCGCGTTGGACGCGCTTCGCCACCAGAGGGCTTCGCGACCCCAGCCTGCGCGTGATGACAAGATCCTGCTCGAGTGGAACGCGATGTTTGCCTCAGCGCTCCTGATGAGTGGTGACCAGCAACTCGAGCACGAAGCGCTTCGTCTCTTGCAGGCACTGCGGCAATCGCACTTCAAAGGCGGGCGTTGGTGGCGTACACAACACCAGGGCGCCCACGCGACCGCCGCCGACCTGGCGTGGTTCATCGACGCGTTCGTCGACGCGTTCGAGACCACCGGTGATGACCAGTGGCTTCGCGAGGCCGCGGAATTCTCCAGTTACCTTCTGGCGCACTTCTGGGATGGCGCACTCCCCGACACGCGACACCCTAATGAGGGCCGAGGCTTATTCAGCCAGTCCGATCTCGTCACCGACTTGCCCTCGAGACCTAAGGAGATCTTCGATGGTGCAACCCCATCGAGCCACGCAGTGGCCTGTCGTGCCCTGGCCCGTCTCGCCCTCTGCACGGGCGACAATGAGATGCTCAGCGTTGCACG
>Ga0307375_10007369_pt1 | contig 10049 bp, 8 predicted proteins | sample TR1MG_FD_202531 | JGI IMG/M metagenome (GOLD analysis project Ga0307375, IMG submission 202531) | Soil microbial communities from Risofladan, Vaasa, Finland - TR-1 | ecosystem: Environmental > Terrestrial > Soil > Coastal area > Acid sulfate soil | place: Finland: Risofladan, Vaasa | collected...
AAGTACACGCCGTCGGACATCTACGAGGATGAGGGCTTCGGATCGGTTTCCACCAATCCGTGCGGTGAGATCATCCTGAGTCCCAACGACTCGTGCCGTCTCATGGTGCTCAACTTGGCGAGTTTCGTCACCAACCCGTTCACGGCTGAAGCCGAGTTCGATTGGATCAAGTACGGTGAGGTTGTTCAAAAGGCCCAGCGTCTCATGGATGACATGATCGACCTGGAGATTGAACAGATCGACAAGATTCTTGCCAAGATCGAAGCCGATCCCGAGTCCGACTACATCAAGAATCCAGAACTCAACTTGTGGCGCAAGATTCGGGATGCCGCCGTCAATGGCCGTCGGACGGGCCTCGGTCCCACGGCGGTCGGTGACGCCGTTGCCAAGATGAACTACGTCTATGGTTCCGACGAGAGCATCGAGTTCGTGGAGCAGATGTACCGGGCTATGGCTGTCGGCAGCTACGCGTCATCCGTCAAGATGGCGAAAGAGCGGGGTTGCTTCCCCGTCTACTCTTTCAACAAAGAGCAGGGCCACCCGTTTCTTGAGCGTATTTGGGAAGCTGGTGGCCCTGACCTTCGTGCCGAGTACGAAAAGCACGGGCGTCGCAACATCGCCAATACGACCACGGCTCCTTGTGGATCGGTTTCCATCATGTGCCAGACGACCTCTGGCATCGAGCCGGCCTACACGCTGCTCTACACTCGTCGAAAGAAGATCAACCCCAACGACGAGGGGGCCAAGATCGATTTCACAGACGACATGGGGGACACATGGTCTGAGTTCACCGTCCGTCACCACGGGTTCATCGAGTGGCAGGCTGTGAATGGCAAGACCGATGCCGACCTCAAAGAGAGCCCCTATTTTGGTGGCACTTCCAACGATGTTGATTGGGTCCAAAAGGTGAAGCTCCAAGGGGCGGCGCAGAACTGGATCTGTCACGCCATCAGCAACACAACCAACCTGCCGTCGGACACCACGGTCGATACCGTCAAGGATGTCTACATGGCGGCCTATTTGGCTGGATGTAAGGGTGCCACGGTCTACGTGGATGGATCACGCAGTGGTGTTTTGGTTCAAAACAAGTTTCGGCAGCACGATGCTCCGAAACGCCCTGCTCGGTTGGCTTGCGAAGTCCATCGCAGCCGCATCAAGATCGGCGACACCCACGAGGAGTGGCTCATTTTCGTGGGGATGCTGGAGGGCAAGCCCTTTGAGATTTTCGGAGGCACGACCGAGAACATCGAGCTTCCCAAGAAGGTCGAGACTGGCTGGATCGTCAAACGGTCGTTCAAGACGGGTGGCAAGTACGATTTCGTGTACGGGGACAAAGACGATCCGACGAAGATCAAGAACATCATCCGGCAGTTCGACAACCCTGAGCGTGGGTGGGCGACCCGGATGATTTCACTGGCTCTGCGGCATGGATCGCCGATTCAGTTCGTCGTCGAGCAGCTTCAACGGGAGCAAGACTCTGACCTGTTCGATTTCGCCAAGGTCATTTCCCGCGTGCTCAAGAAGTACATCGCGGATGGCACCAAGCCCCAGGCGCAGAAGGTCTGCCCGGAGTGCGGCGAAGAAGACAACCTGCGCTACGAGGGCGGCTGCGTCATGTGCCACTCCTGTGGCTCGGGCAAGTGCCCCTAGACGTAGAGGTCAACTCGGAAGTCCACGTTGGGGTCTGGCTCCTTCGTGGGCTTTTTCGATTCAGGCAACGGTTCTTGAATGGGCGGAGCGTAGAGCGGGAGCGTCGGTTGCTCGACCGGCTGCTCTCGTTTCGGGAGTGGTATGCGAAGTCGCATCAGGCGTACCGGGCTTCCTTCGCTTCATCCTTCCAGCGGTCGATTTCTCCGCACTCCGCTTCGGTGGCTCCGATTGCCATGAACAGTGCGGTGACGAAGCAAGGGACGCGACCGTCGGCGGTGCGAAGGTCTTTGACTTCATCGTACCGGGCCTGTTGGCGAGCCGTGCGCTCTGCTTTGGTTTCGGAGTTGCTCTTGCTCATATCCCCTGCACAGCGAGTTTGCACAAACTACATGAGGCGCGATACCCGCCTGTTCTATGAGTAGTTTCATGCACTTAGATTCAGAACTCGATGTTTTGGCGTAAGGTAGAGAGATGGTCGCCACAGCCACGGATATGGAGATTTGCAACCTCCTGGGCGTCTTTTACGAGGCTGATGGCTGTTTGCGAGTGGCTGACGAGCATGATGGCTCACTGAATGTGGAGACGATCTTGGAGCCGGTCAAGGGTGTGCTGGTTCATGTCCTGGCCCATCATCGGCCTCCAGATCCTCCCCTGAAAGACAAATGGGGTGTGGGCTGCTGCTACCTGGAAGGCCAGGGCCACTGTCATGCCGGCCACCACGAGCGTCCACAGTGGATCTACACATTCAACGCCGTTGGCGTACTACAAGTAGACGATGAGGGTTGGGTTGTTGAGTCCACCGAAGGGGCTTCCCATGCGATCCGCACTGACTGGCTTGTGGGCCACCGCTCACAAATCGTTGTTGTGTCTATGCCCGACTTAGAGAAGATGGCCGACAAGGTGCGTGAGTTCGACCCCTCCAATCTCGGCGTCGATCCTCGTATTACAGATCTCCAAGACCGAGCCTCTGAGATTCGGGATTACTTGGAAGAAATCAACAGACTCAAAGACAAGCTATGACCTCGTATTACTCAGGCCGAGTCACTTCGGTCGTATTTGAGAACGACGCTCAGTCGTTCTACGTCCTCAAGATGGAACTCGACGAGAACCAGAAGCGCGTGACCGTTCGTGGAAACGTGCCTGGGCTCAGCGTGAAGACGGGGACGTGGTTCGGATTTGAGGGCGCGTGGGAAACCCACCAGACCTACGGGCGTCAGATTGTGGTGAGCAAGGCTCCGGTTGTCCAAGGGAAATGGGACACCGAGACGGCGATGAAGCTCTTGATCGGTCACGGTGTGGGCGAGGCTTTGTGCGAAGGGCTCTACGAACAGTTTGGTGAGGGGCTTGTTGATGTGCTCCTCGACAAAGAGAAGCTGCAAGAAGCCCCTGCGGTCACTGAGTTCACGGCACTACACATCGTTTCCAGGTGGCAGGCTATCAGGGCGATGTTCCAAGCCCTCGACTTCCTCTCGGAGTTGAATCTTCCGAAACAACGGGTGGATCAGATCTGGGCGGAGTTCGGAAGCGAAGCCGAGCAAGTCCTGTCAGAAGACCCTTGGGCATTGGTCCGTATCGACGGCATCACGTTTGACCAGGCCGACGAGGTTGCGAGGAAACTCCAACTCGACATGAGTTCCCAAAGACGGCTCAAGGGTGCCGCCCTCTATGCCTGCAAGCTGAAGCGCGGGATGGGGCATGTCTATCTGACTACCGCAGAACTCATTTCGGGAATCCGGTCTTATGTGGCTGACGTGTCAAACGCCGACGTTGCCAAGACCCTCAAGGAACTCCACGACGACAATCTCCTGGTCATCGACAACAAGACCCTTCCAGGGGTTACGGCAATCTACGAGCCGTGGTTTCACGAAGTAGAGAAGGAGTCCGCCCAGCTTCTTGCCAACCGTGTAGAGAGTGCCGCCATCGACGATGAGGAAGACCTCGCGGACATCATCGAGCGGTTGGCGACGGTAGGACCCAAGACAGAGGCGCTTGCCAAGACCGTTGATGTGGCACTCATTGATGTGGCTCGATCTGCCATTGAAGAATGGTCTGAGCAAAGCAAGATGCAGTTGTCGGATCACCAACTTGAGGGAGCCGTCAACGCACTCGTCCACCCCCTTTCCATCCTCACGGGACTTCCCGGCACGGGCAAGACCACGACTTTGCGAGTTGTGGTCAAGGTGCTCCAAGATGCGAGCATCCCTTTCCTGCTTGTGGCGCCCACTGGAATTGCCGCCAAGAGACTGTCCTCCGTTACCGGGGCCGAGGCGTCTACCATTCACAGGGCGTTCGGAGCCAAGGGCATCGACGACGGGGGAGACAGGGAGTCCACCTACGCAGGGATTGTTGGGCTGGGAAGCGGAGAAATCGGAGGCGACGGTTCAAACGAGTTCTGGGGTTTCTCGGCTCTGCAACCTCACCCGGCCAAGGTCGTCATCTGCGATGAATCTTCGATGGTGGATCAGCACTTGCTGTTCCGACTCCTCAACTGCACGAGCAAGAACTGTCGCCTGGTATTCGTGGGAGATGCCGCCCAGTTACCGAGCGTAGGCCCCGGCAACGTGTTGAGGGACATGATCTCTACGGAACTGTTCCCGGTGGTCGATCTGAAAGAGATCTTCCGTCAGGACGAGGCAAGCGACATTGTGCTTGCAGCCCACGCCATCCACAGCGGGGCCGTCCCTACGTTCTCTGAAAAGAGCAAAGACTTCACGTTCGCCGAGATCAGGGACGAAACGAAGATTCAGGATACGCTCACCGCGACCGTCAAGAAGCTCTACGACAAGCGGGTGAACTTCCAGGTTCTATCCCCAAGGCACTCCGGGCAACTGGGTGTCACAAACTTGAATGTGCGTATCCGAGATTTGCTCAATCCCAAATCTCCCGGCCTGAAGGAAATGCGACTTGGACCCGAGACGATCCGCGAGGGGGATCGCATCATGGTGTCCAAGAACAACTACAGGTACGAGATCTTCAATGGGGATGTCGGCAAAGTCGTGAGCCTGGATCAGAAGACCAAGCAGATCGAAATCAAGATTTGGGGCCCCCCGACCATCCACGTCCGCATGTCTTTCAAAGAAGCTCCCGCGCATTTGCGAATGGCGTATTGCGTGACGGTCCACAAGAGCCAGGGCCAGGAGTACGATGTGATTCTCATGCCGTGGTCAACCGGCTTTGGGCGGCAGCTTCAACGGAACCTTATCTACACGGCCATCACCCGGGCCCGGAAAAAGGTGATCCTCATTGGGCATCCCGAGGCGATGGTGACGGCCGTAGACAACAACAAGGTGGATGGTCGCAATACTTTGTTCTCAGAGCGTCTTTTGGCCCTTCTGGACGAGTGATTCAGAACCCTCTGCGTTGGCGTACATCTACTAGGAGAGCCCTAAACGGAAAGACCTGGGCGATTGACCAAGATGTCCGACGAAAGCAACGACAACAACGAATTGAAGGCTCAGCTACGGGCCATCCGTGACAAGATCCGTGTGACCAAGGTGGTTGCCACGCGCTCCGTGAAGGGCCGCAACGGTGACTCCTTCGCCGGGTTCTCAGCCGGCTGGCAGAGCATCCAGGATGACTACGGTGGCCCAGGGGCCGATGCGATGGCAGAACCCGCGGAAGATGCCGCCTACGCTGCTCAGGGGATGACCTTGAAGGAGGCGCGGGTTGCACACTACATGATTGCCATGACCGCCGACGTGGCCGCCCTAGAATCGGCGCACGCCAACGGTAGTATCTCTGGCAAATACTTCGCCGATGCCACGGCTGGCGTGAAGAACCAATACGGCCGCATGATCCAAAAGGTCTTGGGCCACAAGAGCAGCGATGGCGACAAATCCGAGTCCTAACATCCAAGAGTCGGTTCCAGTCGTTGACAGGGAACGACTAGAGGCGACCTACGACGAACTCAAAAGGTTGTCGGTCAAACTTGACCCGAATCCTATTGAGCACGGACCCGTGCGCTTTCAAAACCGGATCGCCAAGGTCCGGGCCATGCTCACCCGTGTCGAGCAGATTTTCTTGCAATGCAGCGAGGATCTGCATTGGTACACGAGAGTTACCCGAGCCAAGCGTCTTCTCTACGGACTAGAGCGCCGGGACTTGATGATCAACGATCCCAAATGCCGGCTTGGTCGTTCCCAGGGAGAGCGTGAGGATCTCGCCGACGTAAAACTACGAAAGCAGGTGGAGGAGATCGAGGAATTGGCGGCGAAAGGCGAAGACCTGGAAATCCTGATGGCCGCCATCAAGTCTCGCCGGGCTGACTTGAAAGACAGTCAAGCACGGATGCGTGATCAGATGAAGCTCATCGAACACGACCTGGGGATGGGGGCTCGTTGGGGGAAAACCGCGCCCGAAACAGATACGGATGCGAGCGTCAGCGACATCAACTCCATGATCACCGACATCGAGATGTCCGACGGGTTTGCTGGAGACGACGAGGAGGAGACGGAGGAGGAAACCGAGACCGAGGAGGAAATTGTCGTCGAAGATGACCATGACGATCCGGCCCCAGTTGCGGGTAATGTAATTGAGTTCAACGTCTCCGCACTTTCGGATGAAGACGATGAAGACGAGCCGAGCAAGGATGGGAGCAACGACCCGTCCTATGACGATCCCTCTGAAGAACCCATCATCCCCGAGGAAGACGCAGAGGGGGACCTCCCCGACGACGACCATTCATCAGAAGAAGCCGATCTTTTTCTGGATGCCCTTGACCCCACCCCATTGGAGCCGGAAGCCGCAGACCACCCGTCAGACGGCTCCATAGAGGATTTGATCTCCAGTCTCGCAGACGACTGATTCACGACAGCCCCCAACGGGGTACAACCCACAACGGCAACGTCTAACAGACCACGCCATCAACACAACCACACCACACCACAGCACTGGAAAGCAAAACACAATGTCAGATATGTTTCAAACATTCGGGTTCGGCCAAAACGACGCCGCCATCTCCACACGCGCCAACAAGTTCAAGGGAGAAAAGGGAGCCACCTACCGACTAGGTTTCGCTCTTTGGCCCGGCATGGAAGAAGGAAAAGACTTCACCGCCGCCGGACTAGAACCACCCGAGGGACAACCAGATGAGGCGTTGACCCCGAAGTTCATCGCAGCGCCTCGCAACTACATCGCGGGTGTCGGCTACATCATCAACAAGGGACCTGAGTACACGCAGTTGGCGGGTAAGGCTCCCAAGACGATGATCGCCACCATCGTGGTGCAGTGGCCGTTGGAGAAGGGGAAGCCCACCAAGAATTCGCTGTTCAGCCAGAAGCCGGAAGTGATGCCTTGGATCTTCTCTATGGACAAGTACGAGCGTCTCAAGAAGATGCACTTGAGCGGCTACCCCATGTGGGACTGGGACCTCTCCGCCGAGTGCGAAGACCCTCAGTTCCAGAAGTTCAACTTCTTGCCGGCCAAGAGCAACATCTTCAAGGAAATGCTCAAGTCCACGAGTGCGGACGGACAGGCTCTCGCTCAGTACATCATTGAGCGGGCGCGTGCTTTGGCTCCGAATCTGCCCCGAGAAATCGGGATGGACCTCACCATCGACCAACTTCGGGAGCGCATGGGTCAAGAAGTTGCAAGTCCGTCGGGTGGGGGTTCTTCGTCGGTCGCAGGAGCCGGCGAAGTCGAGGATCTGATCGGTTCGATGTTGGACGACTAACCTAGGGAGTGTTAGAGGGGTCCAGATGAGAATTCTCGGTCTGGACCCCTCTTTGACAAACTACGGTTGGGCACTTCACGACACCGAGGGCGTTGGATCTGATCGGTGCATCGAACGGGGACGGTTTCAAACGAAACCAAGAGAGTTCCCCGACGAGATCTCCCGCTACCTTCATTTGCGGGATCTACTGGATGAACTAATTGAGCGATTGGAGCCGGATGCCATGGGCATCGAACATCCGGTTTTCAACGACACTTACTCTGAAGGCATGTACGGGTTGTTCCTGTTCAGCCTGGAGTCCATCCGGGGTCATGCTCAGGATTTGGTGTTTTTCGCACCACCGCAGGTCAAGGCTTTTGCTGGAGAGATCCTGGATCGCCCAAAGGGTTGGAAGATGCAGAAATCGGACATGGTGGAGGCGGCCCGTTTTGACGCGGGGGGTGGAACCTGGGATCACAACGAAGCAGACGCTTACCACGTCGCTCAAGCTGCTGGCCGGTTCTGGGAACTCTACGCCGGCCTCATCACTGAAGACGAACTCACTTTCGTAGAAGCACGCACATTCACCAGGATTCACACCTACGTCCGAGGCAAGAAGGCCGGCAAGACTGAACTCAAGGGCATCCTGCACCGAGAGTCCGAGCGGTTCCACCTCTGGTCGATGGCGTAAAAGGATTACCGATGGCAACCACGAAGAAGACCACGAAAAAAGCAGCCAAGAAAGTCGCCAAGAAAGTCACGAAGTCGAAGGCGACCGGCAGCGGCAAAGGGAAACTAGGCCAAGTTCGGGACATGGTGAACAAGGCGCTCAAGTCGAACGACTGGGAGTCCAACCTTGATCCCAAGATGGCTCGACAGTCACTACCTCACCTTCCCATGGGGTCGTTGATTCTCAACCACCTCATTGGTGGCAAACCAAACCGGCATGGTGTGTCTCCGTGCCCTGGACTACCCAAGGGTCGTATCCTCAACCTGTACGGCCACGAAGGATCCGGTAAGACGACCATCTCGCTCACGGCCGCAGCCGAGACCTGCAAGAACGGTGGCGTCGTCGGCTACATCGACTGGGAGCACGAAATCGTCCCCGACTACGCACTATCTCTGGGCGTACCCATCGGCGAAGAAGACAAGTTCATGCTGTGCCAGCCCGATACGCTGGACGACGGCATCGCAATCCTTTGGACGATGGCTTCGGCCGGTGTTGATCTCATCGTGCTCGACTCCGTGGGCGCGGGTGTTCCAAGGAAATACTTTGAGAAGTCCATTGCGGAGTCTGCCGACCAAGGCCGAGTGGGTATGAACGCTGCCGTGTGGTCGCAGTTTCTTCCCAAACTCAAGGGTCGGATCAACAAGACAGGTTCCGCGGTCATCGGCATCAGCCAAATCCGTGCGGCCATCAACACGATGGGCTACGGCGATCCCATCACGGTCCAAGGTGGTAAAGCCTGGAAATTCTACTCCGCACTACGGATGAAGCTCCAGCGGGTGAAGACCGAGAAATCGTCGGATTACTCCGCGCTCACCAACAAGACCGAGGATCGGGTCATCGGGGCCATCATCAAAGCCAAGCTGGAGAAGTGCAAAGTCTCCTCGCAGCAGGGCAACGAGGAACTGTTCTACATCCGTTGGGGCGAAGGCATCGACGATCTCCGGTCGCTGATCGAGATTGGTGTCGCCCACCGCATCGTCAAAAAGGCGGGGTCCTGGATTGAGTGGATCGATCCCAGTGGAGAGCAGGTTCGGATGCAGGGCATGGAGAAGTTCCGTGCCGCGGTCGCCAACAGTAGCCCCATGCGCAAAGCCCTGGAGAAGCAGGTCAAGCCGTACATGGCTTCGGGCGGGAGCGCCGGCAGTGCTGATGGCGATGACCAGGAAGAAGTTTTTGAGGGCGAGGACATCGTGGATGACGCTGAGCTTCAGGAGATCCTGGGTAGTATCAGTGGCGAGCCCGACGCCGACAAAGAAGACTGATGCCCCTCAAGGTCAGAGTACGGAACTACCAGTCCATCGAAGACGGGACCATCACCATTGATGGTCTGACGAGTCTCACCGGCACCAACAACGCCGGCAAATCAGCGATGTTTCGCGCCATCCGTGGGGCGTTCACCAACACACGAGGCCATGCGTTCGTGCGGTTGGGAACGTCCCACTCCACGGTGGACATCGAAGACCTCAACGATGGGCGTACCTTGACTTGGGAGAAAGGCCCAAAGGTCAACCGCTACATCATCAACGGCAAGGTGTTTGACCGTGTTGGACACGGCGTTCCTCCTGAAGTTGCTGCGTTCGGTGTGACTCCTATCTCGGCTGGCGGCCAAGACCTTTGGCCTCAAATTGCCCCGCAGATGAATGGGGTCATTTTCTTGTTGGATCAGCCGGGGTCGGTCATCGCGGAATCCGTGGCCGATGTCGAAAGGGTCAATCAACTCAACGGCGCCCTGAAGATGTCGGAATCGGAGCGCAAGGCGGCCAAAAACGATCTCAAGATTCGGCTCAAGGATGGGGTGGCGTTCAAGGAGCGCCGGGAGACTTTCGATGGGCTCGATGAAGCGTTGACGACTCTGGTGGACCTGGACGCACGTCGGGACAAGGCCCAGAAGGTCTCCACAGCCCACAAGAACCTCGTGCGTCTGGGTGAGCAGTACACGGCGGCCAAGACGGCTGTGGAAGCTCTGGAGGGCCTGGACGACGTGGAGAAGAGGCTCCCGTCCGAGCAGAGGGTGGAGAA
>Ga0307375_10007370_pt1 | contig 10049 bp, 11 predicted proteins | sample TR1MG_FD_202531 | JGI IMG/M metagenome (GOLD analysis project Ga0307375, IMG submission 202531) | Soil microbial communities from Risofladan, Vaasa, Finland - TR-1 | ecosystem: Environmental > Terrestrial > Soil > Coastal area > Acid sulfate soil | place: Finland: Risofladan, Vaasa | collected...
GCAGCTCCCAAGATGCGGGCCGGCATCGAAGCCGTCACCACGTCTCCAGGCGTGAAGGCGGCAGAGCAGATCGATGTGATGGTGCAGAACTTTCTCGCTCGGGTCAGTGATGGCTCGATGGAGGCGGCTCTGCGGGGTATCGATCTGGCAGCGTGGAAGCGGCAGGCCCTCGAGGGCGTGTCTCGCGTCGGGCCTGGGATGGAACGGAAGCGGGCTGTGATCGAGGCGTTCCATCGGCAGTTGCAGGACTACCAGCTCGGTTACACGGGGGCGATCGATTCGATGCCCTCGGGTACGCTGGCGGCCTCTCGCGATCGGATGCTTGCCAACTTCGAGAAGATGGCGGCATTCAAGTTTACCAAGTAGCGGGCGGCAGGCCTGCGCTTGCATCTGGCCTCGAGGCCAAGGAGGTTTGTAGATGGATTGGCAGATCGGCTATATTGAGAAGGAAAAGGCGATCTCGGCAAACAGCGGGGAGATCCGGCTCGACCTCCCAGAGAACGAGCAGATCGACCACGTTGTGATCGAGTTCAGTGCGGGCAACGTTGCGGCGGCAAGCATTGTCCACACGTACTCCATCTTTGACGCTCTCACGCGGATCCGTGTCGAGTCGGCTGGCGCGAAGCTCCTGCATTACTGTACGCCAGAGGTGAGCTCGTTTCTGGCCTTTGCTCAGGCAGGCGTGGTCCCTCCGCATCGGATCGGCACTCGAGGCACTCCTGTCCTGCGGATCCCGATCTACTTTGGTCGGCGTCCGTTCGATCCAGAGTGGGGCCTCGACACGGCAGTGTTCCCGAAGTCTCAGATCGTGCTCGAGTACTCTCTGAACACAACTTACTTGACCTCGGGCTCGACAGTGGTCACAGCGTACTATGTGCGGCCTCTGGCAAAGCGCGGCGTCCAGGGCGTTGTGCGGTCGAGAGTGATCGAGACGGCGACCACAAGCGGATCGGCGGGTGAGTACACGGTCGATCTCCCTGATGAGCTCCCCTTGCTTCACTTGGCGTTCAGGCTGTACGACATTGACGACTACATCTATCGTGATGTGACGGATCTGGAGTTCAATGTCGGGGATGGGCGTCTAGTCTACTTCAGGGGTCGGATCGAGGAGCTGTACACTCTGAACGGGATCTGGTATGGGGCCGAGATTCTGGGCCCGTACTGCAACGACATGATCAAGGATGGCGATCAACCACAGCACTTCATGGGCGACTGCCATTCCGTGCAGATCATCGGGTACACGGCCTCTCCAGACATGATCAGCATTTCGTCCCTCCGTTCTGGCTATGCGGATCTGAAGGTCCACAGCGCGGCGGGTACGGCAGTGACGACACGAGAGGCGGCTCTCTGTCAACCGATCGGTAAGCTCCCGTTCCAGGGCGTGAGCATCGGGCGTTGGTGGGATGCTCCCCTAGATCTGAAGACTAGGGGCTCGGGCAAGGTGACGTACACTCTGGGCGCGTACACGTCTGTGATCGAGACGATCGTGCAGGAGCGTGTGGTCGGCGGCCTGTAGGCCTCTGGAGGGATCCTATGTTTGCGGTACTGACTGAGGATCGATTGATCGAGGAGCGGCCTGTGTTGCTCGAGCAGCTCGTGCTCACGGCGCGGGATACGAGTGGTTGGGTGTCGGTCTACGATGGGCACGATGCGACGAACGGGCGCAAGTTGGGCACGTTTGTGGCGGGCCTAACAGTGTCAAAGCCGATCGATTTTATCCCTCCTGAGCTCCTGCGAAACGGGCTCTTTGTGGCTGTTGGCGATGACATCACAGAGGCCGTGGTCCGGTGGTCGGTCTATCCCGAGTAACGTCTAGTTGGCGGGCGTTGCTCGTTGGCAACTCCTCGGGCGTGTCGGCGTGTCGGCGGCGCGTTTGGCACGCTCGAGGTATTCTCTGCTACGGGAGGCCTGCGTGCTGTATCGTTGTGAGTTGACGGTCCCTGCGGGCACGACTGAGGCCGATCCTGAGGAGGCAGAGCTCGGGGTTGCTTACGGCACGATCACGCGGGTGAGGATCCTCTTTCCTGTGGGGTGCTCGGGCAAGGTCCGTGCAGTGGTCCTCTATCAGGGTCGGCAGGTCTTCCCTCTCTCCTCGGATGCCTCGTTTCTTGGCGACGGTGATCCTCTCGAGTTTGTCTCCGATGTAGAGGTCGAGGAGCGGCCTTACACTCTCGTGCTGCAGGGCTGGGCTCCCGATGCCTCGTATGATCATACGGTGTACTTTACGTTTGAGATGAGTCTAGCAGTGTCGGGGATCCCGATGCCTCTGGGATCGTTGGCTGTCGAGGTCCCAGTGTTCGAGGAGGTGTGATGCCTGGGCAAGGTCCGACCGATCCGGCAGAGGTGCATTTCGACAAGGGCCTGTGGGGCTTTGATGCCACTGTGTGGCGCAAGCTGGCTCTCCTGTGGGGTTATACTGCAATCTGGGATGAGAATCTCGGAGGGGTGGCGACTGGCGCGGCGTTTAGTTTGGGTACTTCTGCTATCCCTGCTACTGAAGTCCGGGTGTTGCAGGCTATGTCTATTCGTAACACCAGCGGAGCGTCAACTAACCTAACGGTCTATATTGCTCGGGCGAGTGGCTCGTACGTAGTGCTGGCGTACGTGGCTGCAGCAGCTACTAACGTTCCCTTGCTTGTGACGGGCACGTTCGTGCTACGTACGGGTGACATCGTATCCGGTTATCTGGACGGCTTGCAAGTCAACGATGTCATTCAGATAGGCATTGTGGGCTACAAGATGGCGATCGCGGAGTAGGCGAGCGATGTCTCAAGACTTCCCTGATTTTACTCGTGCGGTGCGGCTCCTGGGCGTGGATGCCTCGGGTGACCTCATTACCGTGCTCGTGGACAGCGACGGCAATCTGGGCGCGATCCTGAAGGGCACGACTGCAGCGGAGGCCTTGCGTGCGGTCCGGGTTGACGATGACGGGCAGATATTGGCGGTCCTGCGGGGGGCTGATGATGTTGACGTGGCGGTCGATGCCTCGGGGTTCCTGGCGGCGCTGATCAAGGGGATCGATGGGGCGTCGGCTCTGCGAACGATCGCAGTTGATACCTCGGGTCAGATCATCATGGTGCCTCGTGGCAACACGGGCAACTATATGGCGATCGACGCGAGCGGCTTCATGACGGCAGTTCTGAAGGGAGCTCACGATAGTGTCTTGACCACGATCGGCGTTGACGCTGCCGGTAGGATCGACGCGTTCCTGATGGATGGCTCCGATCAGTGGGGACAGTCCCTCCGAGTAGGCAACGCGGATCTTGTGGGTAGGCTCGGCTCTCCGATCACGTGGGATTGGCGCGGCAACGTCCTCTACATGCACGACTTCAGTACTGGCTATGGGCCGTGCTTTACGGCGATCACGGGTACGGGGGCGGCGATCGCGATCGGGCCTGAGCGTGGCGGTTATGGCGGGTATGCAGTCAAGATGACGGCGGGCTCGGATGGGACTAGGCTGGCGCGGGTCCAGCTTCCGATCGGCGTCAATCCTGGGGCTCGGGTGGGTGTAGCGGCGCGGTTCTCGATCTACTCCAACACCGGGTACGTCCGGCTCATGCTGGAGCGGTGGGGTGATCCCAGCTCTCCTGTGGGCTATGCTCAGATTGATGTAGCTAACAAGGTGCTTCAGGTGTATGACAACACTCCGGGCTGGCAGACGTTGGGTAGTGTCCCTGTGGGCCTGGGGAGCTTTACGTACTCCTGGCTGAAGTTGGTGATCGATCAGGATACGGGCAAGTATGAGCGGGTCCTGTACAATGATGCGTATTATGACGCGAGTGCCTACACGTGTTCGGCGTCGGGTACGGCTGTAGAGGGAACGATGGCCGTTTCGGTGTCGAACTATGGGAGAGAGGGCAGTAATGACATCGTTTACCTGGATCAGCTCGTGTTGACAGTCAATGAACCGGTCAATCCGGCAGCGTAAAGGAGGGTACAATGAAGTGGCTGCAATCGCAGTGGGAGCAGAGTAGCATCATTTCGGGGATCCTGGCGATCTCCATCTGGGGCGCGATCATCTTCCTGGCTGTGACACAGGCTCCGATCCCTGACATTCTGTATGCGGGTGGTACGGGTGTGATGGGCTTTTTCTTTGGGGCCAAGGTGGGGCAGCAACAGGGAGAGCGCGCGGCGTTGCTCCGTATGGTGGACGAAACGAGGGAGGTTGATCGTGGCTAACTTTGAGGTAACATCGGCACAGAAGCAGCAGCGGCTCGGGCCAAGTGGTACGACACGAGAGATATACGTCGTGTGGCTTGAAACGGCTCGGGGTGCAACGGGCATGGTCGAGGTCCCTGCGGCGATCTGGGAGGGTGACGGCCTGCGGGCGTACTTGCAGGCAGAGGCCGACAAGCTCGACAAGGCCTTTGTACTGATCAACGAGGCGTGATCCGATGCCTACTACTCCGATCTGGACGATCCTCGAGTGGTTCCTGTACGGCGCCGTGCGCTGGGTCCTGTACTGGATCCCTTTGGTTACGCCATTCAGCGTAGATCGAAGCGTTCCCTGGCAGTGGTATCGGTACAATGACGGGTATGATTGGTCCCATCGCAACGACAATAACGGCGGGCCTGATGAGCACTGGCTCAACTCGTGGTTTGAGATGGCGCTCGGGGAGCTCAAGGTCCTGATCCTCGAGGAGTCAAAGCCATACGTCAATGCGGTGCGTGATGCTTGGCGCTCTCTCCTGGGCTCTGTATGGGGTGCGTTCCCTAGTATGGGGGCGTGGGTGCAACACGTGCAGCTTATGATCGGCTTGACGATCCCTCCCTGGACAGCAAACGTTGTCTCGGGCCTGGGCTGGCTGCGGGGCACGTTTCCTCTCGTGGTCAGGGAGGGGTGGGCGTCTTGGGATGAGCTCTGGGAGGGCATAAAGAGCTCCGTTCGCAACTGGGCGATCTCACGCTACGATCAGGCGCGGGCCTGGGCGTCTGACAATCTATGGTGGGTGGCGAACGTCGGGGAGAGCTTGCGCTCCTGGCGTGACAGCGTTGCGGCCTGGATCCAGGGCGTGCGATCTAATCCGTGGGGCTGGGTCCTCTCTGTGATCGGGCCTGGGCTTCCCTGGCTCCTCGAGTTTCAGCGTGATGCTCGAGCTTGGGTGATCTCCTGGCTCGGGCCTGAGTGGACAGAGCTTGTCAGCTTTCGCAACGGGCCTCTACGTTTCTACTACAATCTGTGGTCGAGAGGTTGGGAGAGCTTGGCACAGCTCATAGAGGATCCTGGGGAGTGGCTGAGGTCGAGGCTCGAGGCTGCACTATTGGATAGGTGGTGATCTCCGATGTCTCCTATACGGGCAATCGATCCGGCTCCTGTGCCTCCTGATGGTGGGCGTCCTGGCGGCCTCGGGCAGCGGCTCCGTGACAGTCTCGTGTCGTTCTTTGTCGATGCGTACAATCGGATCCGTGACACGGTAGCGGATACGCTGAGAGCTGGCGTTGACAAGGCTCTCGAGGAGCTCGAGGGGCCTCTGATCAGTTTCGTGGGGCCTGTGATCGATGATATGCTCGATAATCCAGAGCTCCCTCAGAGCTATCGTCAAATGCTGCTACGGGCAAAGTCGGGAGAGGCTCAGGTGGGCGTCGTGATCTTGACGGGGGTTGCGGTTGCGGCGGCGATGTTCCTGGGGCCTGCGGCTCTCTCGGGTCTAGCGGCAAAGGTGCAGCAGGCCTCCTATAATCTGTTCAATCCCAACCTACTCGATTTCTCAACGTGGTGGGCGGCTGAGAAGCGGGCTCGGGTGTACGGCGATGCGATGCTCGGGGAGCTGGCAAAGCAGGGATGGACAGAGCAACAGGTCGAGGCGGCAAAGGTGGCTGCAGAGCGGCGGCTCGGGGTTAACGAGATCATTCTAGCGGTGCATCGGGGGGAACTGACAGAGGGGCAAGCTCAGATCCGTTTGCAGGAGCACTTGATCCGGCCTGAGGACGCTGTGATGTTGCTCAAGGTCTCCGTTCCCTTGCCCTCGGCTACGGATGGCGTGCGCTATGCCACACGTGAGGCGTGGCGTGATGACGTTGCTCAGCGTTGGCAGTTTGATGCGGGTCGGCCTGGGGAGCTTGACGCTCTCCTGGACAAGCTGGGCTTTGATCCGTGGGTTGCAGAAAAGGAGTGGCGGGCGCACTGGGTGTTGCCCTCGGTTGGGATGGGCCTCGAGATGTACTTCAGGGGAGAGATCGGAGCTGATGACCTCCGGCAGCTCATTGTCATGCTCGACATCGCTCCCGGCTGGATCGATCCCATCCTGAACACGGCGCGGCCTCTTCCTGGGCGCATCGATCGGCGTTGGGCCTTTGAGGAGGGCGTGATCGGGGAGGAGGAGCTCTATCAGCTCTACCGCAACGATGGGATGGATGAGTTCTGGGCGCGAACGATGGTCCAGATGGTTGTCAGTAAGACATCGGCAGAGGCAAAGGGCCTCACGAGGTCAGCGGTGCAGGCGGCCTATCAGAAAAGGCGTCTCTCGAGGGCTGAGGCTGTCGGGCTCCTGGCAGACATCGGCATACAAGATCACTTGGCGAACTGGTATCTCGATCAGGCTGACCTCGACCTCCGAGAGGAGCAGCTCGATCGGCAGAAGGATCTTGTGGGTCAGCAGTACGCTAACGGGCTCCTGAGTGACGCTCGGGCTCGTGAGGAGCTCCAGGGCATCGGCTTGCCCTCGGATGAGGTCGAGTTTACGCTCGAGGAGTGGTCCCTGAAGCGGCGCACAACGGTTAAGATCCCAAGTCGCACTAACCTCGAGGAGTTCTATCGGCAAGGTGTGCTTGGCGTCGATCAGTTCCGTGAGCAGATGGGGATCCTCGGGTACGGCGATCAGTACATCGGTTGGTATCTGAGCTCCCTCTCGTTTGAGCTGGCAGTGACGGCGACACAGGAGGAGGAGCGGGCGCAAAAGGAGCGGATCCGGGTAGAAACGGAGCGGCGCGAGTCTGCTTATGCCAAGGCAAAGGCACGCATCGATCAGGACATAGCAGAGCTCAACGCGGCGATCGCAGATGGACAAGTTGCCCTCGTAGAGGCACAGAATGAGAAGGCTCGAGCGCTCGAGCAGGCGCTCTCTACTGTCCAGATAGCAGAGCTGCAGCAGGAGTATAGTCCTCTGTTTCACGAGGTTGACGCGGCGATCGCACAAGCGCGGCTCTCGATCCAGGCGATCCAGGTAGGGATCCAGGAGCGGGCGGCTCGAGTGAACGATCTGCGGCGCTCCCTGGCGGCGGGGCGTGACCTCGTTGCTCAGGAGGCGCTCGAGAGGGAGAGGCTGCAACTGCAAACCTCTCTGGCGCAACTGGCAAAGCAGATCGCACAGCGGCGCACAGACATAGCGATCCTCGAGGAGTCGGCTCCTCTGGCGGCGGGTCCTGAGGAGGCGGCGGCTCTGGAGCAGGAGGCCTTGACGCTGCAGCGTGAGATCAGGGAGATCGAGGAGCAGCAGGCCGGTCTCAGGGTCCAGGTCGAGCAGATAGATGAGCAGCTGCCGGTCGAGCTCTCGGCAGCTCGGAGGGTCGAGATCCAAACTGCGGTTGACACGTGGCAGGGAGAGAGCGATCAGCTCAGGCTCGAGCGTGAGGCTCTCGAGGAGGATGTACGGGAGGCTCAGAAGGATCGGCTCGAGCTGCAGCGGGAGCTTGACGGTGAGGTGCTGGCGCTTCCTGGGAGGGCAGAGCAGATCGAGATCGAGGCCGTGTCCGATGCGCTGATCGACAAGCTGCGGGCAAGGATCCAGGTGCTACGGGCAAACGTGGCACAGCTCCGAGTGGACAAGGCAGAGCTTACGGTAGGATGGAGGGAGTCAAGTGTCTGAGTCTAAACAAAGATTAACGGAGGCAAGTCGGCGTCTGCGGGATCGGCTTGCTGCAGTAAGTACCACGTTGGCAAAACTGGAGGAGGAGCGAGCGAAACGAGGCTCCCAAACCACACAGGATCGATCCACCAGTCCCAAGAATGAGAGTTCTCAGGGGCAACGATAGCGGCGACCGCATCGGCGTCTAGTGAGAGCTCTGGCGGGATCACTCTGTGCTGGGCGTCCACACGTCCGTGGTATAGCGTGGGGTGCTCCTCTTTCTCGACCTCGTAGGTGATCACGTCGTCCAGTGTCCCGTTCCTGAAGGCCCACTTCAGGGAGGTAAATTGCGTCTGTTTCCACTTCCCATCTTGTGTGCGTGTGGCGTTGCGCTTGATGCCCTTCAGCGTGCGCTTCGGGCCGAACAGGTAAGACTTGCGGGCGATGATCTCCAGGTCGGCGGCCTGTCCCTCGACCTTCAGGTATCCTAGCTTTGCGGGATCGATGTAGGCCTGCAGGCGTTGGTATCCGGCAGCGTTCACGATCAGGCTGTCCGTGTCGGCATAGTACACGTTTTCGAGGTCGGCTCTCATGGCATAGTCCCAGAGTACCATTCTCCCATAGGCCGAGACGTGCGCTGCGATTGCTGGGAAGCTGTCGAGTCCCTCTCCTGTGTACGTCTGTCGGATCACTTTGCCTCCAAACGTCCAGTCTATGCACTTCTGGCCTGTCTCTCCGTCTACCCATCGGGTGACGTGTACCTTGTCGAGTGGGGCCTCTCCGATGATCTCCTGTGTGTATCCCTTTTGCCCAAACTTGCCATAGAGGGCGTTTCGGAGCATCTTGCACAGTAGCGATCGGCCTGTGTCTCCTCGGGCTTTGTACTCCTGGCGCAAGGGCGTGAAGTAGTCAATGTAGGGCGTGAAAAGGTGCTGTCCCTCGTAGATCGCAACTCGACCTATGGCGCGTATGTGTCCATTGTCGAGGGCGTGCTGCAGCTCTGGCGTCGTGAGACACGTCCTGAACTGACCTACAGGGAACACGTTGTACCCATCCAGGCGGATCGCATACATCGGATCCCAAGTCTCGAGCATAACCTCAGCGGTGACAAGGTACTTCTCGAGGAGGATCCTCAGGTAGGGAGGATCGACGTTTACCAGTACTTTGACCAACTTCTGAGGGCCTGGGTAGGTCCTCATGCAGTAGGCATAGAGGCCGTTAACGTCCAGCTTGTAAAAGGGGCCTCCGATGAACTTCCCTAACCTCCAAACTTCACAGCGGCCTCCCTTGTAGCTTTCACGCTCGAGCTCGAGGGCATCGGCGCGATTGTGGATCCCGATCTTGCAGGGCATGAACTTGTGGCGGTAGGCGTTCCAGGCCTGACCGGCTGTAGTGATGGCCCAGTCTCCGAGATTGTGCTCGTCTAGGAATGAAAGCCAGTACTGCCAAACCTTGATCAGGATCTCGACATCGCGCTTGCAGTAGATCGAGAGCTCCTCGTCTGTGCACTTGGCAAAGTCGATCTCTCCCTTGGGGATGCCAAACTCTTGCCCAAGGTCGGCAAGGGGGAGCTGCCAGTAGTTCAGGTTGTCGAGGAGGCTGATCTTTGCCTTGTCTGCCTTGAACGTGAAGAAATGGCACGAGTCTGCTATGATCACATAGTCGGGCTCCCATCCGATCCCGGGGAGCATAGTAAAGGCTCGGAGCACTCGGGCGTCATAGTCAATGTTGTGGCTGATCACATAGAGTTGACCGTGTTCGTAGGCGATCGGGGAGATCGTGTGCCAGAACGTGAGAGGGTCCTCGATCTTGTGCCAACCAACAACCTCGAGGCCTTTGGTGGGCGTGTAGTGACACAGGCAGGCCCATCCAAGGCGAAACGTGTGCAGATCGGCCTCGGTGTGGATCGGATCGATCCAGCTCTCCCCATCCACAAAGCATAACCACTCGGGCCTGCGGCTCGAGCGGTTGCGCCTTAGCCAGTGGCACTTACGGTCGATCGTTGGTGCTGGCATCGGTGTGGTCGAGGTCCTCCAGTAGGAACGGGCATTCTGCCTTGAGTGTGAGGGCAAGGCTCCACTCCTGCAGATCCTCGAGTGCTATCCTACTGCAGAGCAAACCACAGAGGGCAAGGGCGATCTGGCGGGCGGCGTGCGGGTACTTGTCGAGGTATGCTCTGTAGCGTGCGTAGATCAGATGTCGGTAGTAGTCTCTCGGCTCCCGTTTCGGGCTCATGGGCGCTCTCCTATTGGCGCGTCATAGCGG
>Ga0307375_10007371_pt1 | contig 10049 bp, 7 predicted proteins | sample TR1MG_FD_202531 | JGI IMG/M metagenome (GOLD analysis project Ga0307375, IMG submission 202531) | Soil microbial communities from Risofladan, Vaasa, Finland - TR-1 | ecosystem: Environmental > Terrestrial > Soil > Coastal area > Acid sulfate soil | place: Finland: Risofladan, Vaasa | collected...
GCTCACCCCCTCCACGATCGCGTCCAGCGGATCGGCGCCCCCCGTCATCAGGTCGTACGCCACCTTGATCCCCTGCTTCCCGTTGGCGTCGGTGGTGAATCCGTTGCCCGCCGAGATGATCACCGGCCGCGATGCCGGCTTCCCGCGGGACGCGTCCGAGCGTTCGACGATCGACGAGATCACCGGCTCGGCGCCGGCGATGCGAGGAAGGGCGAGACCGGCGGCGGCGGCGGCGCCGACGCCAATGAAATCACGACGGGAAATCGACACGAGGCTTCCTCCAAATAGGTGGGCGGCTGACCGGGACACGTTACGACTTTTCGGTCCCGGATACGAGAGGGAGCGACGCCGGCGCATGGCCCGGTGTCGCTCCCGTCCCCGGCCCTGCCGCCACCGGTCAACCGGGTTCCCGCCTCGTTGCGAACCAATCGGGGGTGATTCAGGTTGTGATCAGGCGAGGCCCGCACCGCGGCGGTCTCCACCCGCCGGCCCCACGCCGGCCGCACCAGATCGGGAGGAGCAATGCTGCTGACGGAAACCCACCACGACACCGCGCAGTCCTGCCGCATGCTCCTCGAAGAAGCCCGGGCGCGCACCCTCGCCCTCGTCGCGCCGCTCAGCGAGGCCGACCTCCGCGCCCAGCACGATCCGCTCATGAGCCCCATCATCTGGGACCTGGGCCACATCGCCAGCTTCGAAGAACTCTGGCTCACGCGCAACCTCGACGGCGCCATCCAGTTCGTCGAGATGCCGGGGCTGTACAATCCGTTCGAGCACCCCCGCGCCTCACGCGCCGCGCTCCCGCTGCCCACCATCGCTGGCACTCTCGCGCTGCTCGCCGACGTGCGCGCCCGCACGCTCGATCGCCTCGCGCACGGGCGGCTGGACGACGCCAACCCGCTCCTCCGCGACGGCTACGTGTACCGGATGGTGGCCCAGCACGAATACCAGCACAACGAAACCATCCTGCAGACGCTGCAGCTCAAGCGCGGCGACCCCTACCACGCCCCGCACCGCTGGGGACCGCCGCCCGCCGCGGCGCCCGTGCCCCCAGGCACCATGGTGCGCGTTCCCGGCGGTCCCGTGGACGTCGGCACCGACGACCGCGCCGCGGCCTACGACAACGAGCGTCCACGCCACACCGTGACGCTCGCCCCCTTCGCCATTGACGTCGCACCGGTCACCAACGCCCAATACGCCACGTTCATCGCCGACGGCGGCTACCGCCGCGACGACCTGTGGACCAAGGCCGGCCTCGCCTGGCGCCGCGAATCGAACGCCGCGGCCCCCAAGTACTGGACCGGCGACGGCGACGCCTGGACGGCGCGCACCATGGACCGCACCGCACCCGTGCCCGCCGATCACCCCGTGTGCCACGTCTGCTATCACGAAGCCGAGGCCTACGCCCGCTGGGCCGGCAAGCGCCTCCCCACGGAACTCGAATGGGAGACGGCCGCCTCGTACGACCCGGCCAACGGCGCCAAACGCGACTACCCCTGGGGCGACGAACCACCCGACCACACGCGCGCCAACGTCGACCAGCTCGCCTTCGGCACGTCGCCCGTAGGCGCCTACCGCGGCCATCACTCCCCGCTCGGCTGCGTGGACATGATCGGCAATGTGTGGGAGTGGACCTCCAGCGACTTCGGACCATGGCCGGGCTTCGCCGCCTTTCCCTACGCCGAGTATTCCGAAGCCTTCTTCGGCCGCGACTACAAGGTGCTGCGCGGCGGATCGTGGGCCACCCGCCCCGGCGCCATCCGCAACACCTTCCGCAACTGGGACTACCCCATTCGCCGCCAGATCTTCAGTGGCTTCCGGTGCGCGCGCGATGGCTAATCCGTTCATCCTCGCCAGCGCGGGCGCCTCGGCCATGCTCCGCGACGTGGCGCGCGGGTTGTCGCAGCCGCAGAAGGAACTGAGCCCCAAGTATTTCTACGACCATCGCGGCTCACAGCTGTTCGAGCAGATCACCGAACTGCCGGAGTACTATCTCACGCGCGCCGAGCGGGCCATTCTCGATGCCGAGATGCCGGCCCTGACGCGCGGGCTGCGGCCGGCCACGCTCGTCGAACTGGGCGCCGGCAGCGCCGTGAAGACGCAGCTCATCCTCGACGCCATGCGCGACGCCGGCACGGCCCAGTGCTACGTGCCCCTCGACGTGAGCGCGTCGTTCCTGGCCGAGACGGCCGCGCGGCTGCGCGGCGAATACCCGCGCCTGCGCGTGGACCCGGTGGTGGCCGACTTCACCGAGCGCCTGCCGCTCGCCCCCTCGCTGCCCCGTCCCCTGCTCGTGGCGTTTCTGGGCAGCACCATCGGCAACTTCGACCAGCCCGCAGCCGTGCGCCTGCTGCGCCGCGTGCGCGCCGCCCTCGGCCCCGACGACCGCCTGTTGCTCGGCGCCGACCTGCGCAAGAGCGCCGCCCGCCTGCACGCGGCGTACGACGACGCCGCCGGCGTGACCGCCGAGTTCAATCGCAACATGCTGCGCGTGCTCAATCGTGAACTCGGCGCCGATTTCGACCCCGGTGCGTTCGACCACCGCGCCCTGTACGACCGCGCCGAACACCGGGTGGAGATGCACCTCGTGGCCCGCGGCGCCCAGACGGTGCGCGTGCCCGGCGCGGGTATATATAACTTCGCTAATGGCGAATCGGTGCGCACCGAGATCAGCTGCAAGTACGACCGCGCGGCCATCGACGCCATGTTCGCGCTCGCCGGCCTCGGCGTGGACCGCTGGCTCACCGACCCCGCCGGCGACTTCGCCCTCGTCGTCGCCGCCCCGCGGGCCGCCGGCGCGTGACGCTCACCCGCGACACCCTGCGCGACGACCTCGCGCAGGCGTTCGGCGCCGGCGCCGGCCCCGCACCCCCACGCCTCGGCCTCGAGGTCGAAGCCATTCCCACCGACGTGGCCACCGGGCGGTCCGCGCCCATCGCCCGCACCCTCGCCGCGCTCGACCCGCTCGGGTGGGCGCGCCAGCCGTGCGCCACGTCCGGCATGACCGAGCTGCACTGCCCCGATGGCGCGCGCCTCACCTTCGAACCCGGCGGGCAGATCGAGTACAGTTCCCAGCCCCATGCCACGGGCAGCGCGCTGCTCGCCGACGTGGACGCCGCCTTCGCCGCCCTGTGCCACGCGCTCGCTCGCGCCGGCCTCGCCCTGCGCATGGTGGGGCTCGATCCCGTCACCCCCGCGGCCGACGTGCCCCTCCAGCTCGACGCGCCACGCTACCGGCGCATGGACGCGTACTTCGCCTCGCGCGGTCCGTGGGGACGGCGCATGATGCGCCAGACCGCCGCCATCCAGGTGAGCATCGACGTGGGCCCGGCGCCGTTCGACCGGTGGCGTGTGCTCGGCGCCCTGGCGCCCCTCGCGGCCGCCATGTTCGCCAACTCACCGCTCGACACCGGGCGCCTGAGCGGCGAGCGCAGCATGCGCCGCCGCATCTGGGCCGAACTCGACCCGGCGCGCACCGGCCTCCGCGCGCTCGGCCGCGACCCCGTGGGCGAGTACCTCGAATTCGCGCTCGCCGCGCCGGCCTTTCTGCTGGGCGATGACCCGGCCCGCGCCCAGCCCTTTGCGCGATGGCTGACGCGCGGCGCCACGCTCGACGACTGGCACACGCACCTGAGCACGCTCTTTCCCGACGTGCGGCCGCGCGGGTACTTCGAGTTCCGCGTCGCCGACGCCGCCCCCGGCAACGCCGCCGCCGCGCTCGTGGCGCTCGTGGCGGGCATCGCCTGGCGCCCCGACGCCGCGGAGGCCGCCGCCCGACTCCCCGCGCCCACGCCCGAACTCATGGCGCGCGCGGCCCGCCACGGGCTCGCCGACCCCGAACTCGCCGCGGCGGCGCGCACGGCCGTGGATCTCGCGCTTGAGGGCTGCGCCGCGCTCGGCCCGGCGCTGTTCGCGCGCGCCGACATCGCGCGCGCCGAGCAATTCTTTGACGAGTACCCCCGCGCCGGCCGCTCCCCGGCCGACGACCTCACCGCGGCCGTCGCCGCCTGATCGCCATCGCCGCCACGCCCATGACCGCACTCGGGGCCGCGCTCGCCGCCCATTCCGTGGTCAAGCGATTCGGCGCCGTGACGGCGCTGGACGGCGTCTCCATGCACGCCGCCCCGGGCGAGACCGTCGCGCTCGTGGGCGAGAGCGGATCGGGCAAGACCACGCTGCTGCGCTGCTTCAACGCCCTCACCGTACCCGACGCCGGCCGCGTGACCGTTGACGACACCGACGTCGCCGGCGCCGACCCCGTGGCCCTGCGCCGGCGCATCGGCTACGTGCAGCAGGACGGCGGGCTGCTGCCCCATTGGACGGTGCAGCGCAACGTGGAACTCGTCCCCCGCCTGCGCGCCATGCCCGACGCCGCGGCGCGCGCCGCCGAGGCACTGGACCTGGTGGGCCTCGACGCCGCGCGGTTCGGCGCCCGGTGGCCGCGCGACCTGTCGGGCGGACAGCGGCAGCGCGTGGCCATCGCCCGCGCCCTGGCCGCGCACCCCGACGCCGTGCTGCTCGACGAACCCTTTGGCGCGCTCGACGCCATCACGCGCGGCGAACTGCGCGAGGCCTTCGCCGCGCTCCGCGCCCGCCTGCGCCTCACCACGGTGATCGTCACCCACGACCTGTCCGAAGCGGTGGCGCTGGCCGACCGCGTCGTGGTGCTGCACGGCGGCCGCGTGGAACAGAACGCCGCGCCGCGCGACCTGCTGGCCGCGCCCGCCACCGACTACGTGCGCACGCTGCTGGCCAGGGCCGGAGTGCGCCCATGACCCTCCTCGCGCTCCTGTTCGCGCTCGCCGTCCAGACCGGCGATTCCGCCGTCGCGCGGCCGGTGGTCGTGGCGTCCAAGCCGTTCGGCGAATCGTACGTGCTGGCCGAGATGTTCGCGCAGATCCTCGAAGCCCGCGGCATGACCGTGGACCGCCGCCTGGGGCTGGGCGCCACGCAGATCGCCTTCACGGCGCTCCGCGCCGGCGCCATCGACGTGTACCCCGAGTACACCGGCACCGGACTCGTCGCCATCCTCCACGAGACACCCACCGGCGACCGTGCACAGGTCTATCGCGAGGTCGCGGCGCAATTCCGCGCCCGCTGGGACGCCCGCTGGCTGCCGCCGCTGGGTTTCGAGAATACGTATGCCATCGCGGTGCGCCGCGCCACCGCCGACTCCCTGCACCTGCGCACGCTCACCGACCTGGCGCGCGCCGCGCCCGACCTGCGCGCCGGCCTCACCCCCGACTTCATCGGCCGCGACGACGGCCTGCCCGGACTGGCGCGGGCGTACGGCATGCATTTTGCCGCCGTGCGCGCCCTGCTCCCGGCAGTGAAGTACCAGGCCCTGGCCGCCGGCGGCGTGGACGTCATTGACGGCTACTCCACCGACGGCCTCATTGCCCGCTACGACCTCGTGGTGCTGCGCGACGACCGCGACTTCTTTCCGCCCTACGAGGCGGCGCCGCTCGCCTCGGGCGCCCTCGCCCGGCGAAACCCCGCCGCCATCGCCGCCCTCAGCGAGTTGGCGGGACGCCTCGACGCGACCACCATGCGCCGCCTCAATGAGCGCGTGGAGGTAACCGGCGAACCGGCCGCCACCGTGGCGCACGACGAGTTGCGCGCGCTCGGGCTCGTCGATCAGCACGCGGCCCACGCTGCGCCCGCGTCCGCCGGCCGCGGCTCGTTCGCCGCCTACCTCTGGAGCCGCCGGGCCACGCTCGGCGCCGAGACGGCGCGCCACGTGCTGCTGGTGGCCATCTCGCTGCTCGTGGCCATCCTCATCGCCGTGCCCCTCGGCCTGGTACTGGAACGCGCGCCGCGCGCCGCCGAAGGGGTGATCCGCGTGGTCGGCCTGCTGCAGACCGTGCCGGGCATCGCGCTGCTCGCGTTCATGCTGCCCCTGCTCGGCATCGGCGTGGTGCCGGCCCTCGTGGCGCTCACGCTCTATGCGCTGCTCCCCATCGTGCGCAACACCTATACCGGCGTGCGCGATGCCGATCCGTCGGCCACCGCAGCCGCCCGTGCCCTGGGCATGACGCCGCGCCAGGTGCTCCTGCAGGTGCGTCTGCCACTCGCCGCTCCGGTGATGTTCGCGGGCATCCGCACGGCCGGCGTGATCGCCGTGGGCACGGCCACGCTCGCTGCGTTCATCGGCGCCGGCGGCCTTGGCGATCCGATAGTGGCCGGCCTCGCCCTCAACGACACCCGCATGGTGCTCTCCGGCGCCATCCCCGCCGCCCTGCTCGCCCTCGCCACTGACGCGGTGCTGGCCCTGGCCGAACGCCTGGCCGCCCCCGAAGGCCTGGGCTGACACGAGTGGGCGCCCTGGTCGCGCCCGCGCCGGGATGGCCACGCCAGCTCCTGTTCGCTACCGAGCCCCCGGACCGCGGGGTAGCTTACGAGTCCTATGACTCCCCACGCCTGGCAGGATCAGCTCGACAAGGTCGCGTTCTTCAAGAGTCTTCCCGACTCCCTTCGCTGGCACCTCGTTCGGGCCGGCGTTCCCACCACGTACGAAGCCGGCGCCATGCTCTTTCGCGAGGGCGATGCGCGCGAATTCTTTGCCGTGGTGCTCAGCGGCAGCGTGGCCATCGTGCACGCCCACAGCACGTCGCCCCTGGCCACCCTCGGACCCGGCGATGTGATCGGCGAGGGCATGCTCCTCGACGACGCCCCGCACGGCACCTCGGCCCGCGCCATGGTGCCCACCGAAACGCTGATGTTCCGCAAGGACGTGCTCGACCCGCTGCTCAAAGACACGCCGGCGTTGCACGCGGCGCTGGTCACCCGCGCCGCGCGGGCCATTGCCCAGCGCCTCAAGGCCGCCGACGCCACCCTGGCCGGCCGCGGCCGCAGCCTCGGCTTCAGCGGTGGCGGCACCCGGGAGGAGCATGACCTGCTCGGCACCCGCGACGTACCGTCCGAAGCCCTGTACGGGATCCAGACCCTGCGGGCCCTGGAGAACTTCCCGATCACCGGCGTGCCCATCCGCGAGTTCCCGTCGCTCGTCGAGGCGCTGGCCGCCGTGAAAGCCGCCGCCGCGCGGGCCAACGCCGACCTCGGCCTCCTGCCCCGCGACATCGCCGACGCCATCGTCGAGGCGGCCACCGAGATCCGCGCCGGCCGCCACCACGAGCACTTCCTGGTGGATGCCATCCAGGGCGGCGCCGGCACGTCCACCAACATGAACGCCAACGAGGTGATCGCCAACCGCGCCCTCGAACTGATGAACCGCCCCCGCGGCGACTACGTGGTGGTCCACCCCAACAACCACGTGAACCTCAGCCAGTCCACCAACGACGTGTATCCCACGGCGGTGAAGCTGGCCCTGCACACCAGCATCGAGGGGCTGCGCGCCGCGATGCGCGACCTGGTCACCGCGTTCCTGAACAAGGGCGAGGAGTTCGCCCCGTTCATCAAGATGGGACGCACCCAGTTGCAGGACGCCGTGCCCATGACGCTCGGCCAGGAGTTCGCCGCCTTCGGCCACACCATTCTCGAGGACGTCGACCGGCTGGGCGAGGCCCAGGCGCTCATCCGCGAGATCAACATGGGCGCCACCGCCATCGGCACCGGCATCAACGCCCCGCCGGGGTACGCCGAGCAGGTGCGCGAACACCTGTCGGAGATCACGGGCCTGCTCCTCATCACCGCCCCCGATCTGGTGGAGGCGACCTCCGACACGGGATCGTTCGTCCAGCTCTCCGGCGTGCTCAAGCGGTGCGCCGTCAAGCTGTCCAAGATCTGCAACGACCTCCGGCTGCTCAGCTCCGGACCGCGTACCGGCCTGGGGGAGATCAACCTGCCCGCCATGCAGCCCGGGTCGTCCATCATGCCCGGCAAGGTCAACCCGGTGATCCCCGAAGTCGTGAACCAGGTGTGCTTCGACATCATCGGTGGCGACGTGACGGTGACCATGGCCGCCGAGGCCGGGCAGTTGCAGCTCAACGTGTTCGAGCCCGTGATTGCCTACCGGCTGCTGCGCAGCGTGGACACCCTGCGCAACGCCTGCGTGGTGCTTCGCGAGCGGTGCGTGAAGGGCATCACGGCCAACCCCGAGCGGATGCGCGCGTTCGTCGAGCACTCGATCGGCATCGTCACCGCGCTCGTGCCCGTGCTCGGCTACGAGCAGGCTTCACAGATCGCCAAGACGGCGCTCGAGACCGGGCGCGGCGTCACCGAACTGGTGCTCGAGCAGCGACTGCTCACGCGCCAGCAGATTGACGACATTCTCGATCCCGAGCGGATGACGGCGCCGCGGATCGCCGGGCCGTAGCCGGTTCTTCCTCGTACCACGGATTGTGCCATGGCAGGACTCAAACTCGATGGTGCCGGACAGGCCAAGATGAAGACGCTGGAAGAGGCGATCGTCATCCATCAACGCATCCACGGGCTGGTCGAGAAGTACGCGCTGGCGGTCAAGCGCCAGACCCCCACTGGCACCTTCTTCACCAATCTCAAGCGCCAATTGCCGGTGCTTGGGGGGATGCTCAAGGGCCAGTTCGGGATGATCACCGACATCGTGGCGGCCACGACCCTGTCCATCAGCCGCGGGTCCAGCGAACCCACCCGCATCCGGCAGATGCGCGAGGGCGTGGGCCAGATCGGGCAGGCCCTCGATATCGCCGTCAAGCAGGTGCTCGAAAAGCACGCGGTCCACGACGACAAGCCTGCCCAGCCCGAACACGGATAGGCGGGCGGGCCCGCAGGAGCTTGTGGAACATGGGTTTGCCCGGATCAGGACCGGCTGGCGGGGACCGCTCGATTCGCTTGATTTAGCATTCCGCAACCCATAGGTTGCCCAATCACGTTTTCGCCCGCGCGCGCCCCATCCCCTGGGGCGCATCTCCCACTGTAGGTACAAAGGACCCCCGCATGGCTCCACATTCCCGCCCGCGCCGGCTAACAACCGCCGCGCTGACGGTCGTGCTCGCAGTGTTGCTCGCTGCATGCGCCCCTGCACACCCCAATTCTGTTTTCCATAACCACACCGAGTTCAATCGGGAGATCGGACACCTGTTCGACATCCTGATCTGGCTCGGCTCCTTCGTGTTCCTGTTCGTCGAGACGATCCTGCTCGTCACGCTCATCAAGTTCCGCAAGCGTGAGGGACAGCCCCCCCCGGTGCACGTGCACGGGAACACCAAGCTCGAGATTCTCTGGACGTCCATCCCGGCGCTCATCCTCGCGGTGATCGCCGTGCCGACCGTTCGGACGATCTTCAAGACCGAGGCGCCCGCCGCTGCCGGCGCGCTCCAGGTTACGGTCACGGGGCACCAGTGGTGGTGGGAGTTCCAGTATCCCGAGTACGGCATCACCACGGCCAATGAGTTGTACCTGCCCATCGGCCGCACGGTGAACTTCACGCTCAAGACGGCCGACGTGATCCACTCGTTCTGGATCCCCGAGTTGGGCGGCAAGCGCGACCTGATCTCGAACCACACCAACTATCTGTGGTTCACCCCCGACTCCGTGGGCGACGACGTGTTCAACGGGTTCTGCGCTGAGTTCTGCGGCACGTCGCACGCGAACATGCGGTTCAAGGTGTTCACCGTGAAGCCGGCCGAATTCGCCGCCTGGGCCAAGCACGAAGCCGAACCCGCGGTGGCGCTCGATACCACGCCGGCGCCGGCCGCCAAGGGCCCGGCTCCGGCCATGCAGGTGGCGCAGGCCGCCACGGCCACCGAGAGCTTCGTGAGCTTCCCGCGCAAGGACATCCCCGCATACGCGGTGCCCGAGACGCCGATTCCGGCGGGCATGACCTTCGACCCGGCCATCGTCGGCAACGCGGTCTCCGGTCAGAAGCTGATCTCGGCACCCACCAGTCTTTGCCTCGCCTGCCACACCATCAAGGGCAACCCGATGATGCAGGCGCCGCTGGGCCCCGATCTCACGCACCTCGAGTCGCGGACGACGATCGCCGGCGGACTGTACCCGAACGACAAGGAACACCTCGAGCTGTGGATCAAGAACGCCCGCGTCATGAAGCCGGGAGTGATCATGTACACCCTCGGCAAGGGCCAGATCGACCCGGCCACCGGCAAGACCAC
>Ga0307375_10007374_pt1 | contig 10046 bp, 7 predicted proteins | sample TR1MG_FD_202531 | JGI IMG/M metagenome (GOLD analysis project Ga0307375, IMG submission 202531) | Soil microbial communities from Risofladan, Vaasa, Finland - TR-1 | ecosystem: Environmental > Terrestrial > Soil > Coastal area > Acid sulfate soil | place: Finland: Risofladan, Vaasa | collected...
GCGTCCCGCCAGGCCTGCATTTACAGTGATGGGGGCAAGACGCCATACTGTCTTCATGATAAAGCTTAGCCTGTTGCGGGTCCTTGCTGTGGGGATGGTTCTTGTTGCGGGCCCGGTCTGCGCCGAGAACCTTCCGCCCTCTTTGGTGCGCTTATTTGCACGCGAGCACGTGCCATTGGGCGGCATCAGTATTTATATTCAGAGGATTCATGGCAGGCAGCCGATCTTGGAGTTTGCGGCCCATACGCCGCGCGATCCCGCGTCTGTGATGAAGCTTGTGACTTCCCTGGTTGGGCTTAATACTCTCGGTCCGGCGTACACCTGGACCACAGGTGCCTACGCGCGGGGCGCCATCAAAAACGGTGTGTTGTATGGGAATCTCTATGTGCGGGGCGAGGGCGACCCTTACCTCATTACCAAGTCGTTTTGGGACCTCTTGCATGGCTTGCGTCGCCTCGGTATTCGGCGCATCGCCGGCAATCTCGTTTTAGACCAACGCTATTTGAAACCGCCTGCGGGCTCGCGCGGGGTCTTCGATGGGTTACGGGATCGGACCTATAACGTCCGACCTCAGGCCTTGCTCGTCAACTTCCAAGCCATTGAGTTTCGGTTCTTGCCAGGACCTGCAGCGATACGCGTTATTCCCGACCCCGATCCGACGACTCTTGCTGTCATCAACCATCTGCACCTTGTGGGTGGTCGTTGTGGCTATTGGCGCGCCCATGTCCATCTGCGCATTGAGCGCCGCGCACAGGGCAACGTCGCGGTATTTACGGGGGAGTACCCACGCGCTTGCGGGAACCAGCACCTCTATCGCGTCACCGACAATAACCGCCGTTATTTGTTTGGGGTTTTTCAGGAGCTGTGGCGAGAGCAGGGAGGCACTTTCCAGGGCCGGCTTGTGATGGGCGGGAGACCTAAAGGCGCGCGTTTATTATACGCGGTGCACTCACGCCCGTTGGCGGACGTTTTGCGCAGCATAAATAAGTACAGCAACAACGTCATGGGCCGATTGCTCGTTATGACACTGGGGGCCGTGGGAGAGGGTCAGCCAGGGACCAACGCCAAAGGCCTTGCCGTCATGCGCGCATGGCTTGTGCGCCACGATCTGCACCTATCCCATTTCGTGTTACGTAACGGGGTGGGCTTGTCTCGGTCAGAGCGCATTACGGCCGCCGGGGTAGGCCGGGTGCTGGCCTATGCTTATAATGGACCCTATATGCCAGAATACGTGTCTTCGCTCCCGATTGCCGGGGTGGACGGGACCCTACGGTATCGGTTCTTGGGCACACCCGTTGCGGGTCACTTTCATGGGAAGACTGGAACCATTAACGGCGTGAACACCTTGGCAGGCTATCTGCAGCGGGGCTTGCATCGCTATATCGTGGTGGTGCTAGAAAATTATCCCGAGGCCGACACCGAACGAGGGTTTCGTGCCGAAGACGGGGTTATCAAATGGCTATACGCCCGTAAATGAGGAGAGGATTGTGACAAAATATGTCAGTGCGACTATTGGGGACGATCCTGGTGACGGGAGTTTGCCCGTTCTCGAGGGGCATTTGGGGCCGCCGGCTGTAGACATCCAGACTCTCTACGCGCGCCATGGTTTATTGGCCTACGATCCCGGCTATCGGTCAACCGCGTCTTGCAAGAGCGCTATCACATTCGTTGACGGCGATGCCGGGGTACTGGCCTACCGGGGATACCCTATAGAACAGCTTGCCCAGAAAAGCCATTTCCTGGAGGTGGCCTATCTTTTGATGTTTGGCAAGCTTCCGTCGAACGCCGAAGAGGCGACCTTCAGAGAATCGGTGTGCCAGCACAATCTTTTGCACGAACAGGTTATTAGCTTTTATCGGGGCTTTCGTCGCGATGCCCATCCGATGGCTGTCATGGTAGGCGTCGTCGGCGCTCTGTCAGCCTTTTATCATGATGATATGGACATCCGGGACCCACAGCAGCGGATCAATGCCGCGATCCGGCTAGTCGCGAAGATGCCTACTATCGCGGCTGCGAGCTATACGTATAGTACCGGTCGTCCTTTGCGTTATCCGCGTAATGAGTATGACTATGCTGGGAACTTCATGCAGATGTTGTTTGGCATGCCCAATCAGGATTTTGTGCTGGATCCAGTGCAGTCCCGTGCCATGGATCGCATCCTGATCCTGCATGCGGATCATGAACAGAACGCCTCGACTTCGACGGTACGCATGGCGGCCTCGTCGGGCGCCAACCCGTTTGCTTGTATCGCCTCGGGTATCGCAAGCCTCTGGGGTCCGGCGCATGGTGGCGCCAACGAGGAAGTGGTCAAGATGCTGATCGATATCGGGATCCCCGAGAATATTCCGAAGGCGATCGCGCGTGCCAAGGACAAGAACGACCCGTTTCGTCTGATGGGCTTCGGGCATCGGCTTTATAAGAACTTTGATCCCCGAGCCCGCGTGATTCAGGAGAGCGCGCGCGAGGTCTTGGCGCATCTGGGCCTGGAAAACGACCCCCTGATGGCGGTGGCGCTGGAATTGGAGCAGATCGCGCTGAAAGACGAGTATTTTATCGAGCGCAAGCTCTACCCCAATGTGGATTTCTACTCCGGGATACTTCTGCGGGCGATGGGGATACCCACGAAGATGTTCACGGCCGTGTTCGCGGTAGCACGGACGGCGGGATGGGTCAGCCAATGGCTCGAGTTGCACAACGATCCTGGTCACGGCATAGACCGTCCACGGCAACTCTATATCGGCGAAGCCTTACGGGACTACCCTCGCCCCTAGAAGAGGTGTGGGGGCGCAGGATCTTTTGGTGTCATGGATGATCGACAAGTCTCGCGGGGCGGCATACATCGGGCTTGTGCTGCTGGTTGTGGCTGTGGCCCCACGGTGTGCGTTGGCGGCACCGGCGCCACCCGTGGCGCCACGCATCGTTGCCATCCGGTTTGTTGGCAACAGAGTGACGCGTGATGTGGTGTTGCGTCAGCCCAAGAACCCGCCGAAGCGACCTCGCCAATCACCGCGAGGCGCCGTAGGAATCTCCGGCATTCATGCCAGGGAGGGCGTCAATTTTTCAAATCTGAATTGACCGGAACCCGGTTATCTCCGATACTCCCCCACTATGCTTTCGTATTCCTCTAAGAGAGTGGCCGCTATACGCACCACTCTCCTCATGCTCGCCGTTTGGTTCCTGGGTGTTGGCGCCTGTCAGGCCGATGTCGTGGTGTCGCCCGGTCATGTCCAGGTCCATCACGAGCACTGCATCGCTTATGCGCATGCCGTGCGTCAGGACGCTGTGGCTCACGAGAGGGTTGTCCAGCACGTTGTAAGTGGCGTGTGGCTCTTGCTGCCGGTTTCCTTGCTTGTTTCCGTTGTCTCTGAACGCGTCTCCATCGGTCTTGTAGTGGCTTTGTGTTCCTACCCACCCTACCACCCGCACGCCCCACCCTCTTTTATCTGAATAGGCGGCTTGCCCGCGCGCTTTACGTCTGCTTGTTTTCCAGTCTGAATGGATAAAAGGTGTCTCCTATGGTGGCACGGTTTTGGGTGTGGATCGCAGCTCTTGGGCTTGCGATGAGTTGTGCTGTACAGGTGTCCTGGGCTGCGCCCTCGGTTCTGAGTCTAAACGCCGCGCTTGCAATGGCTTTGCACCATAACCCGGGATTGGCGGCAGCCCGCCACGCCCTCGATGTGGCCCGCGGGCACGCGCGTGAGGCGGGTCTCTACCCCAATCCGCGCGTCTCTGTCGGTGCCAGCATGGGGGTCGCCTTTGGCGATCCCGGGGATTACGGTGCTCACGTTCTCGTGACTCAGGCTTTACCGCTGGGCTCGCGGCTGCGTTTGCGGGCGCACGCGGCGCGTGTGGGCGCGCAAGTGGTCCAGGATCGCTGGCGGACACAGGCCTGGAAGGTTAAGGCACGGGTAGGGCGGGAATACCTGGCGCTCGCGGTCGCCCAGAAAGCGGTGGCGTTAAGCGCGCGTCTGGTCGCTACGAGCGGCTCTTTTGCGCGCGGCGCCAAGGCTCGGTACCGGGCCGCACAGGTCTCGATTCTCGATGTGGATGCCGCCCGCTATGCGTTGAATCGGGTGCAGTTGATGGCCGAGCGTTGGCGTATGCGTAGGCATCAGTTGCGGGCGCGTCTCGTGCAAACCTTAGGTCGTGCACCCAAGCGGCCCTGGATCGTGGCGATCCCGGATTTCCCGGCGCATTTGGCGCGCACCGCCATGGCCCGAGTCTGGCGCCATAATCCCGGTGCGATCGCAGCCGAACATGAGATTGTGTATGCCCGCGCTTTGCGCCGTTGGCAGCAGGCGCGCGTGTTCGGTCCTGTGACGGTGGGTGTCGGTGTCGGCATGAGCCGCACGGTCATCACCGGTGCCCCGCCGCAACCTGTGAATCATGCGGCTCTCTTTGCCCTTAAGATACCGTTACCTTTATGGAATCGTCATCAAGGGGATCGGCAGGCGGCGGACGCGCGTCTCTTGGAGGCCCGGGCTTCCCGGGATGCGCTTTTGTGGCGTGTGCGCCAAAGTCTGCGCCGTGCGCGCCGGGATCTCCGTTTTTGGCAGCAGCGCCTCCGGCGTGATCGCCAGTTACAGATGCGGATGGGGCGTGATGTGCGCATCGCCTTGCGCGGCTATGGCCTCGGCCAAATTCAGGCCGCGACTGTCCTGACTTTTTTGGCAGATCAGGCGCGTCTTACGCAGAACAGCTTACACGCAAGCTCACAAGAGCTTGCGGCCCGTTGGGCGTTGATCATGGCGGTGACGAGATGAGGGAAAAAGATATGAGAAGAGTGGGCCTGATTGTCGTCTGTCTTATGGCGAGCCCCGCTTGGGCTGCGGTGCGCGATATCACCCTGACACCGGCCGAGGCCCGGGCGGTAGGGCTTGTCACCGTGCCCGCTACGGCGAAGACCCTGACTGCTACGCGGACGCTCTTTGGGCGTTTTCAGGTGCCGCCCCGCGCTGTGGCGCTCGTGAGCTCCCCTATTGCGGGGCGGGTCACGGCCTTGTTTGCGGCCGTAGGGAGTCGGGTGCAGGTAGGCGGTCCGCTCGTGCGCGTTATGTCGTTATTGGTCGGCAATCCTCCCCCCAGTCTGTTGCTACGAGCCCCTTTAGCGGGCGTTGTCGCAAGCCGCAAAGCGGTGTTGGGGCAGATCGTGGGCCCCGGCACGCCGATCTTTCGGGTGATCGATACCCATATTCTTTGGTTACGCGTGCATGCCTATCAGGATCAAATGCGTGGGCTTGTCGTGGGTCTGCGCGCGCAAATCCATGTGCTTGGGGATCCCCGGCCCGTCTGGGGGTCGATTGTGCGTCTCGCACCGCAGATCGATCCTCGCAGCGGTACCGAAACCGTCTGGATCGCGGTGGCGAACACGCAAAACCACCTGCGTCCGCGACTCTTTGCCCGTGCCCGTATCGCGTTGGCCACCGCTTCCGGGATCGTAGTGCCAAGCCAAGCGGTCCTGGATATCAACGGCGAGTCCGGTGTTTTCGTGGCGCAGCCGGGCCGCCGCTATCGCTACACGGTCGTGCGTACAGGGATACGCGCGGGCCGATATCTTGAGGTGCGCGGTCTTCAGGCAGGCGCCAAGGTCGTGACCGTGGGCGCAGCCGAGCTCTATAGCCTTATGGTCGCGGGCCGCCACCTGCGCGCCGATAGTTAAGGGGAACAGCATGGATGTGATTCGCTATTCTTTGCGATCGGCAGTTCTGGTGCTCGGGATCGCCGCTATTGTCGTCGGCGTGAGTGTGGTTGCCTGGGAGAGTATGCCGATCAATGTCTTCCCCGAGTTTGCGCCGCCGCGCGTGATTATAGGGACCGAGGTCCCGGGTCTGGCTCCTACCGATATGGAGGCGCTCGTGACCTACCCTGTGGAGACTGCGATCGGCGGCGTCCCAGGCGTGAAGGCCGAGTATTCGAAGAGCTCGGTGGGTCTTTCTGTCCTGACCGTGGTGTTTCGGGGCGGGACCAATATCTACCATGATCGCCAATTGGTTGCCGAACGGCTTGCAGACGTCCGGGCGCAGCTCCCGCAGGGAACCATAGGGCCTACGCTGTTTCCGCTCACATCGGCCGTGGGTTGGCTTGTGAAGTATGCCCTTACGGGCCCCGGGGTCTCTACGACCACGCTTCGGACGATCGCGGATTGGGATATCCGGCCGCGGCTTCTGGCGGTGCCTGGGGTTGCGGGCGTCAGCAATATTGGCGGCGGGGTGCGCCAATATCAGCTGCGCTTAGATCCAGCGCGTCTTTTGGCCTTTCACCTGAGCCCGGGCATCATCCGCCAGAATCTCACGGGCCTCAGTCGTGATGTCGCAGGTGGATTCCTCGAGTGGCCTGCGCAGGAGTTGATTGTGGGCGGGCATGGTCGTATCCGAAACCTAGCCGACCTAAGAGAGAGTCTGATCGCGATCCGAGGCGGGGTACCGATACCGGCTTATGAGGTGGGTACAGTGCGCAAGGGCCATGCGATCCGCAGGGGGGGCGCCGCCCTCGGGCTTTTGCCAGCGGTCGTGGGCACGGTTTACAAGTCCTACGGGGCCAATACTCTTTCGACTACGGACCGGGTCCTGAAGACCTTGCGGTCGGCACGCGCGGCGTTGCCTTATGGCGTGGCCCTTGATACCCATATCTTTCGTCAGGCGACCTTTATCACCGCTGCCATCCATAACTTGAAGCAGGCCCTCTGGCAGGGGGCGATCATCGTCATCATCGTGCTGTTTGTTTTTCTCGCTAATTGGCGCGCTTCGCTCGCGACATTTTTGTCGATTCCGTTGTCGTTTGCCGGCGGCGCCCTGATTCTTTACGCCTTCCATGCCGGGGTCAATTCCATGACGCTCGGGGGATTTGCGATTGCCTTAGGCGAGGTTGTCGACAATGGCATCGTGACTGTCGAAAACATCGTCCATCGACTCCGCGATGGGGAACTCGCCATAGAGTCGGGCCAGAAGCCCCAGGATCTGATGCTTCAGGCAGTGCGCGAGGTGATGGGTTCGGTGGTTTACGCGACGCTCATTATTATCCTGATCTTTTTGCCGATCTTTTTCCTGCAGGGTTTGGGGGGCCGCATCTTTCGACCCCTGGGTATCGCCTATGTAGCCACTATCATCGCCTCGCTGGTGGTGGCCGTGACTGCCGTACCGGCGCTCTGCTACCTCTTGCTAGGACGCTTTCAAGGGTCGCGGGCGGGTCGCGCCGTGGCGCGCGAGACGGGGTTCGTGCGCCTACTCAAACGTGGTTACCTGCGTATTCTGGAGGCGAGCGTTGGGCGTTTTCGTATGGTGATGGCCTTAAGCGTGGTGGGGCTTGTGGTCGCAGGCCTCTTGTCTCAGGGGCTTGGGCGGTCCTTTCTGCCGGCCTTCCATGAGGGAGATTATATCATCGTCATGACGGGGCTCCCGGGGACCCCGTGGCGCGAGTCCTTGCGTCTTGGGCGTACCGTGCGCCAGGGTCTCATGGCCTTCCCGCAGGTGGTCTCGGTCGATCAGCGGACCGGGAGTGGCGAGATCACACCGGGCGCTTTGACGCCCAATAATTCGGAGTTCGATGTCCGCATCGATTTCCATAGGGGGCACATGGCTCCTGACGTGCTACTCGCAAAGATTCGCGCACGGCTAAGTCAAATCCCCGGGGTTGCCTTCAATATCGGCGAATTTATTGGGCATCGCATTGACGATGTCGAATCCGGGGTGGCGGCGGACGTAGCGGTGAAGCTTTTTGGGCCACGTTTGCGCACGCTCTACCACACCGGCGCTGAGATCCAATCGGCAATACGACCCATAAAGGGCGTGGTCGACCTCCATCTCGAGCAGCAATTGCGGGTGCCGGAGCTGACGGTGCGGGTGCGTAGACGCGCCGCGACCCGCCTTGGCGTATCGGTCGGGCGGCTGCTGGCAGATGTACAGATCTACTTAAATGGCGTGACTGTCGGCCACGTCGTTCGCGCTCGCCAGCGTTTCGCCATCACCCTGCGGGTGCGCGGCGCGGCGCGGGCCAATCTACAGAGTTTGAAGGATCTGCCGGTACGCGCACCGCGACTGGGGCCGCGGGCGGTTGTGCCCTTGCGCGAGGTCGCGCGTGTGCGCGTGCAAAATGAGCCGTTTCTAGTGCGCCGTGAAGATGGACATCGCGTGCTCCTCGTGACCTTTAATGTGAGTGGCCGCCCCTTGTCTGCCGTGATCCGCGCGGTTAAGGCCCGGATCGGCGCGCACGTCCATCTGCCCCGGGGCTACGTTGTGCGCTATGGCGGGACATTTCGCAGCCAACAACGCGCCGACACGATTTTGATGCGGCTCGGGATATTGGCGGTGTTCGCGGCCCTCCTGCTTCTGCACCGCGCCTTCGGATCCTTCCGTGACGCCCTGATTGTTCTGATGAATCTGCCGTTGGCTTTAATTGGCGGGGTGGCGGCGCTCGTGCTTGCGCACGCGACCTTGAGCGTGGCCGCCGTGATCGGATTTGTGACGTTGTTTGGGATCGCCGCGCGCAACGGCATTATTTTGATGAGCCGGTATCGCGCGCTGAGCGAGGAGGGTCTGGGGATCGAGGAGGTCGTGCGCCTCGGGAGTCTTGATCGCTTAGTCCCGATTCTCATGACGGCGGCCACGGCGGCTTTGGGCTTGTTGCCGCTCCTGTTCGGCTCGCCTGTCGGCAAAGAACTCGAGCGGCCGTTGGCCGAGGTGGTTTTGGGTGGCCTCGTGACGTCGACGATGTTAAATCTTATCGTGATACCGAGCGCGTATCATTGGTTTGTGAGTAAGGGGCATACGCGCGCCGTCCAAAAGAACCCTTAATGCGTCGGTTTCGCGGTTAAAATGGGAGTTTGGCAAGCTCGCAATGGCGGCGTTCGGGTGGCTATGGCCATAGAGCTTGCAAACGGCGATTCGGTCGGCGGGCGGCGTGCTCGTGCGGTCTAGGGAGGCGCGCCTGCCACAACGACTCTGGCCCTTAAGGTGCTCACGCCCGTCCTGGAACCTCCGGCTCTCGGGCGCCACAATGGGCTTAGGGGATCTTCGCGCCCAGTTTTGCCCCTTCACCCATATTCACCGGGAAAAGCCTGGTACCGTCGCTGGCCGCCAGTATCATGCTTTTGGACAGGCCGAAGCGCATTTTGCGCGGCTTGAGATTTGCGACACAGACATCAGGTGGCGATAGCTTGCCCATCGTCGTGCGCGAACGATGTTACCTCCTTCCGATTCCTCGTTTAGGCCGCAATTCCAATGGGGATGTCAGCTATGGGGGACAATTGCGCTGGGATAATATCGCGGGCCTTAATCAGCAGTTGGATCTGGTGTACGAGACTACGCATACGTTTAGTGGAAGCACCGTCCGTAGCGGTTCTGTGAATTACAATTACCCGCGCATCGTCGGCACACCCTACAGCTTTAGCGGTGCTTTCAGTTGGAGCCAGAGTCCGGACAACTTTATTATTAATGGGCCGGGACAGGCGTACTACTATTATCATAGCGTGTCGGCCTCTTTTTTGGTTTCACGGTTCCTGCGTCAGGATCAGCCAAGTACCGGCTGGCAGGTCGGTACCGGGATGAGTACGGAACAGACGCGCTACGGTTTATTGGCCGGATCGCCCCCTTATTATACCAATCTAAGGCGCGTCGATCTCACGGGATTCATTGGGTATTCGCGGGTTCATGACCATATCTATAGTCGTTCTGGCAAGGCCTTTGGATACAGCGTAGCACTTGGTCTGCAGGCGATCGGATCGCAACATAATCAATCGGAGAGCAATTTTTATTACGAGGCTTATGTTCCCACGGGTCCGCCGCGACATGAGTTAGATGTCCGTCTTGAGCTGGGTCTTTCTAGTGGGTATCACAATAATATCTATTTTCTGGGTGGGGCGTGTACTTTACGAGGATTTGCCTATGATAGCTCGGCTGGCAAGGCCATGGTGCTTGCGAATAATGAAGTGTCTCCCGCCACTCAACGCGTAAACGCGTTGTAGTGGGGGGTTTCTTCCTGGCTCAAAGACCAGAGCGCAGGAGCGTTACCACCCTTGCGGCTTACCTTAGTCTCCCCAGGCGTAGGTTGCG
>Ga0307375_10007375_pt1 | contig 10046 bp, 9 predicted proteins | sample TR1MG_FD_202531 | JGI IMG/M metagenome (GOLD analysis project Ga0307375, IMG submission 202531) | Soil microbial communities from Risofladan, Vaasa, Finland - TR-1 | ecosystem: Environmental > Terrestrial > Soil > Coastal area > Acid sulfate soil | place: Finland: Risofladan, Vaasa | collected...
TGCCGAGAGTGGATACTGGCGCACGGCGGCGTGGTGGAGTGCAACACCTTCACCAAAATGTATCTCTGCGCGCTCGGCCAGTATGACTACGATGCCGTACCCGCCATCCCGCCGGAGATTGTTCTTTTCCCCAACTGGTTCTATTTCAATATCTACGAAATCTCCTCCTGGTCGCGGTCGATTCTTGTCCCGCTTGCGATTATCTACGCCAAGAAGCCGTTCAAGAAGATTCCGGCAGAGCAGGGAATCGACGAGTTGTTTGTAGGCGGCCGGGCCAGCGCCAGCCTACGCCTTCATTTGGACCGGAAGGCTAAGCTTTCCTGGCGCAATTTCTTCATTGTGCTGGACCGCATCATTCATCTAGCTGAGGCCGTGCACATTCGCCCGTTGCGCAAACTTGCGCTCAAGCGCGCGGAAAAGTGGATGCTCGATCACCTGGAAATGAGTGACGGGCTCGGCGCCATTTATCCGGCCATGATGAATGCCATTCTCGCGCTGCGCTGCCTCGGCTACTCCGAAGACGATCCGCAGGTAATCCGGGCACGCGACGAGTTTGAGAAGCTAGGTATCGAGCAACCGGCGACGCCGGAGCTTCCTGAGCCTACATTCCGCATGCAGCCCTGCGCTTCGCCCGTCTGGGATACGGCGCAAGTGGTGTATGCCCTCGGCGAGTCCGGCGTGCCGCGCAATGATCCGCGCATGGTGAAGGCAGCCGACTGGCTCCTTTCCAAGGAGGTGCGGCACAAGGGCGACTGGGCCGTGAAGGTGCCCAGGACCGAGGCCGGCGGCTGGTACTTCGAGTTCAACAACGAGTTTTATCCGGACACCGACGACACGGCGCAGGTCCTTCTGGCGTTGGCCAAGGTGGACAATCCGCGGGAGCGGTATCAGCACCAGGTGGCCCAGCGCGCCATTGATTGGGAGTTCGCCTTGCAGTGCCGCAACGGGGGCTGGGGCAGCTTTGACAAAGACAACACCAAGATGATCTTCCAGTACATTCCCTTTGCGGACCACAATGCCATGCTCGATCCGCCGACCGTGGACATCACTGGAAGAATCCTGGAAATGCTCGCAGCCTACGGCTACGCGCGCGGCGACAAGCGCATTGAGCGAGCGGTGAAGTTCATCCTCAAGGAGCAGGAGCCGGACGGTAGCTGGTTCGGGCGCTGGGGAGTGAACTACATCTACGGCACCTTTCTCGTTCTGCGTGGACTGGAGGCCATCGGCTTTGACCAGCACGAGCCCCAGGTTCAGCAGGCGGCCGAGTGGATCCGTATGGTGCAGAACTCGGATGGCGGCTGGGGCGAGACCTGTGGCAGCTACGACGACCCGAACACCCGCGGCGTGGGACCAAGTACGCCCTCGCAAACTGCCTGGGCTCTGCTTGGCCTGCTGTCGGCGGGCGACGACCGCTCTGATTCGATTGCGAAGGGCATCCGCTGGCTGCTCACCCGCCAGTTGCCGGACGGCAGTTGGGACGAATCGATGGGAAAGGGACCGACACGCCAGAACATCATCACCGGCACAGGTTTCCCCAGAGTCTTTTATTTGTCTTACGACATGTACCGCAATTACTTCCCCTTGCTGGCCCTTACGGGGTACAAGCGAGCCATGGAGCGGGCATCGTAGTTGCCGCCGGAGCAAGCAGTTGCGCGTGCGGCGTTCTGGACCTTCACGGCAGGCTTTTCCCCTGACGGGTGGCCTTCCCTAAACAGCCTGTATTGTGCATGTTGGCAGGCAGAATAAAAGTAGCGCAGGGTTTGCAGAGAATGTGCCTGGTTCCCTGTATCCTGAATCTGTAGCCCAAACAGCTGCGCTGGAGGATTTGCAAAGCTATGGCTGTTCCAATCTCCCAGATGTGGACGGTTGCCACCTATGTGCTGAAGAAGCGCCTCAGCGGCAACAAGCGGTATCCGCTTGTGTTGATGCTGGAGCCGCTCTTCCGCTGCAACCTGGCCTGTGCCGGCTGCGGCAAGGTGCAATATCCGCCGCACGTTCTCAAGCGCATGCTCACCCCGGAGGAGTGCTTCCAGGCTGTTGAGGAATGCGGCGCGCCCATGGTCTCCATCCCCGGTGGGGAGCCGCTGCTCCATCCGCAGATCGTCGAAATTGTCAACGGGCTCATCGCGCGAAAGAAGTACATCTATCTTTGTACGAATGCGCTCGAGCTGAAGCGCCGTCTGCCGGAGTTCACGCCCTCCAAGTACCTCACCTTCTCCGTCCACCTGGACGGCCAGCGCGAGCACCATGATTTTTCCGTCTGCCGTGAGGGCGGCTGGGACATGGCCGTGGAAGGCATCAAGGACGCCGTCAAGCGTGGTTTCCGCGTGACCACCAACGCCACGTTTTTCGACGGCACCAATCCGCACAGCGTGCGCGCCTTCTTTGATGAAGTGATGGACATGGGCGTCGAGGGCATCGTGCTTTCGCCTGGATACAGCTATGAGAAGGCCCCGGATCAGCATCGCTTCCTCGGTCGCGCCCGCGTTCGCCGCATGTTCCGCGCCATCCTTTCCAATCGCAAGCCGAATTGGAAATTCAACATGTCGCCCTTGTTTCTTGAGTTCCTGATGGGCGACCGCACGTATGAATGCACCCCGTGGGGCTCTCCTGCGTACAACATCTTCGGCTGGCAGCGTCCCTGTTACCTGCTCCAGGATGGGTATACGGAAACCTTCAAGGAGTTGCTCGCAACCACCAAGTGGGAAGAGTACGGCGTGGCCAGCGGCAACCCCAAGTGCGCCAACTGCATGGTCAGTTGCGGTTACGAGCCCACCGCCGTCATGGATGGCTTCGGCTCGCTCTCCGGCCTCTGGGGCATGGTCCGTGGAACCTTCAGCAAATATCGCGACCAACACGCGCTCAAGCTGCTCAACGAGTTTCCATCCGAGGCACACATGCCGCTGGTGCAGATCGAGAACCAGGAGCGTGCGCTGGAGGAGACCAACGCATGAGTGCTGAAGTGCTAAAGTACACGATGCAACAGGTGGAAGCGTTGGAAGTGGTTCCTGGCACGGAGCATGAGAAGCTCGAGGGCTGGGTGCCGCAACTGGTCAGCGACGAAGATCTGCGTCAGGCGCTGGAAAAGGCCTTTGACTATCGTGGAGACGTTACTCTCACGCTGAAGTCGGGTGAGCGGATTGAGGCGTTCATCTTTAATCGTCACACCGGCGCAACGCTGGCCGATTCCTGGGTCCAGTACTTTGCCCCGAACCAGCCTGGCAAACTCAAGGTTGCCTATGACCAGATTGCCCGCCTCGAGTTCAGCGGCAAGGATCGCGCCGCGGGCAAGCACTGGGAAGACTGGGTCAAGGGGTACAACGAGCGCAAGGCTGCCGGCGAAAAGAACATTGCCCTCCACCCCGACGCAATGGAGTAGGGACTCGCCGCGCTCGCCCCGCCAATTCGTCCACTGCTGTAGAATCGACACCGTACGGGAGCGCCATCGATGCTTGCACGCGGTCTCGCTTTCACCGGTCCCACCCTCCGCCCGCTGCGCAAGTGGTTCGTCAGTCTTGCCATTCTTGCGGTTTGCGCCTTTTTCTTCGCCCTCGGCCTCTCCCGCGGATTTCCTGAGTGGCTCCGCCACTTGGACTGGGCCTTCTATCTCGTCCTCATGGTCGGCGGATCCATCTACTTTCTCTACTCCCTCAAGCGTCGACGGATACACTTCGGCCAGAGTGGCTTCATTCCCCAAAGCTGGGCTCGCATGGTTCTCGACGAGCCTAAATCCAGCGAAAATCAGCGCCGCGAACCTTGAAGTGCTTCATCAATGCGCGGGAGCCGCGCTCGCGGTTGCTTGGTCTGCAACGGCCCCGTCCGATTCGCGTTCGCTGTCTCCCGTCGCGGGCTAAAATGATTCTTTACTGAGCGATTTCTTATGCGAATCTTTCTGACGGGCGCAACTGGGTTTGTCGGTCACCACGTGGCACGCGCTTTGGCCGACGAGGGCGCCGACCTCCGCATGCTGGTTCGCAAGTCCAGCAACCTGGCCAACCTGGAAGGCATTCCCGGCGACACGGAGGTCGGCGACTTAGCCAAGCCTGAGTCCTACGCCCCTGCGCTCGATGGCTGCGATGCCGTTGTCCACGTGGCCGCCGATTACCGCCTGTGGATTCGCAATCCGGACGAGATGTATCAGGCCAACGTCGATGGCACCCGCGATCTTCTGCGCCTGGCGCGTGAGGCCGGTGTCGCCCGCGTTGTCTACACCTCCAGTGTGGCCACCATGAACTTCCGCAAAGATGGCCTCATCATCAATGAGGACACGCCCGTTTCCCTTGCCGACATGGTGGGCCACTACAAGCGCTCCAAGTTCATGGCCGAGCGCGAAGCCATCGCGGCCGCCCAGGACGGCCAGCACGTCATCCTCCTCAACCCCACCACGCCCATCGGCCCCAATGACCGAAAGCCCACCCCCACAGGCCGCATCTTTGTCGATTTTCTCAACGGCAAGTTCCCGGCTTACATGGACACCGGGCTCAATCTGGTGGATGTGACCGAAGTGGCCCGCGCCCACGTGGCCGCGCTCACCCTGGGAACGCCCGGCCACCGCTACATCCTCGGCGGAGAGAACCTGACCCTCAAGCAGATTCTGGATAAGATGGCTGCCATTGCAGGCCTCCCATCTCCCACGGTGCGAATTCCTTTCGCGGTCGCCGCAACTTACGCCTTCTTTGAGGAGTTCATCACCGGCCGCATTCTGGGGAGCGAGCCCCGCGCCACGCTGGAAGAGGTCCGCATGGGCCGCAAAAAGATGTTCGCCTCCAGCGCCCACGCCCAGCAGGAACTCGGCTTCCGCATTGTGCCCGTCTACACCGCAATGCGTGCCGCCATAGAGTGGTTCCGCGCCAACGGCTACGCGGCCCAGGGACCCGCATGACCCGAGTCGCCCTGATCGCCGCCATGCCGGGCGAGCTGAAACCGCTCGTCCGTGGATGGCCCCACTCGACCCGGAACGGCGTGCACTTCTGGGCGAAGCGCACGGAGGAAGAGGAGTGGATTGCCGCCTGCGCGGGAGCTGGCCAGGATGCTGCCACACGCGCCTTCGCTGCGCTGGAAGAAGGCGGCCCTATCGACCTGGTGTTTTCCATCGGCTGGGTCGGCGCCCTTACCGCGGAGATCCTTCCGGGCACGGCTCACAATGTGGCCGGCGTCCTCGACGTACGCACCGGCGAGCGTTTTCACTGCGATGCAGGGGCGGGCGAGTACTGGCTGGCCACAAGTCCAAAAGTGGCGGACGCTGTCGAAAAGCGCCGCCTTGCCTCGGCCTACAAGGCCGACCTGGTGGACATGGAGGCGGCCGCCGTCGCCCGTCTGGCCGCCATGCGCTCCATTCCGTTTTACGGCTTCAAGGGTGTCAGCGACGGATTTAAAGACGCGCTGCCGGATTTCAATCCATTTCTGACGTCGGAGGGCCATTTTCAGACCGGCAAGTTCGTTCTTTTTGCGCTCTTCCGGCCTTGGTTGTGGCCCGCCCTTGCGCGGATGGGTGAGAATAGTAGAAGGGCTTCCGAGCGCATCGCGGAGTCGCTGGTCCATTTTCTCGATGAGCGAGGTCAAATCCAGAACACGCATGGTTACCCAAACCCATAACGCTGAGAGTCCGGTGGAAACCCGCCTTCCTTCCACCATGCGCGCCGTGGTTTACCGCGGCGTGAACGACATGCGCGTCGAAACCGTTTCAGTGCCACGAATCGGTCCGGGAGAGCTACTGATCAAGGTGGCCACCTGCGGCATCTGCGGCACGGACCTGAAGAAGATCCACACAGGGTCCCATTCGGCTCCGCGCATTTTCGGACATGAAATGGCAGGCACCATTGTTGCAGTTGGCCTGGATGTGACCGACTACCGAGTCGGCGAGCGCGTCATGGTCTTCCATCATGTGCCATGCGGCGAGTGCTACTACTGCCGCAAGCAGACGCCCGCCCAGTGTCCGCTGTACAAGAAGGTGGGCGTAACGGCCGGCTTTGAGCCCTCCGGCGGCGGCTTTGCGGAATATATCCGCGTCATGGATTTTGTTGTTGCCAATCGCGGCGTGGTGCGCATTCCTGAAGGAGTTCCTTTTGAGCAGGCTGCGTTCGTGGAGCCCGTGAATACTGTTCTGAAAGGCGTGAAGCTGCTGAATCTGGCGCCGGATGACACAGTGCTCGTCATCGGCCAGGGGCCCATCGGGCTGATGCATGCCGTGCTTTCCAGCCGTGTGGCCGCGCGCGTGCTCACTTCCGACCTCTACCCGGAGCGCCATGCCATTGCAGCCAAATACGGTTTGCAGCATCCAATTGATGCTGGTAGAGAGATTTTGATTGAAAGGGTGCTGGCGGAAACAGAGGGCCGTGGTGCGGATGCCGTCATCCTGGCAGTGGCGGGCACTTCGCTCATCCGTACGGCCGTAGACGCAGCGCGTCCCGGGGGAAAAGTGATGCTGTTCGCGCAGACCCAGCACGCTGAGGCAATGTTTGATCCGGCAGCGGTCTGTGTGGACGAGAAGACGCTTCTTGGATCCTACTCGTCTTCGTTTCCAATTTTGAACGAAGTGGCCAGCCTTGTATTTGACGGCTACCACAACGGATTTGACTTGACGCAGTTGATCTCGCATCGCTTCCACATTGAAGACGCGGTGGAAGCCATCGAGATCGCCTCTCATCCCAAGGCGGACTCCATGAAAATTATGATCGAGCCGGTTCTGGGAGCGGGCGCAGAGTAGGAGGCACCTGATGGCGACAACCATGAGGGCCGCAGTCCTTCACGGACGGGAAGATATACGGATTGAGAGTGTGCCGGTTCCCAAGGTGGGGCCTGGCGAGCTCGTTGTCCGAGTGGGTGCCGCGCTCACCTGCGGAACGGATCTGAAAGTCTTTCGCCGCGGTTACCATGCGCGCATGATTGTGCCGCCGGCGCTTTTTGGCCATGAGCTTGCCGGTACCGTGGTGGAAGTGGGCGACGGAGTTACGGAATTCACTCGCGGCGACCGGGTGGTCGCCCTTAATTCCGCGCCCTGCGGGCAGTGCTTCTTCTGTGCGCGGGGCCAGGAAAATCTCTGCGACGACTTGCTCTTTAACAATGGGGCCTACGCGGAATTTATTCGCATCCCCGAACGAATTGTGGCCAAGAATACCCTACGCATTCCGGATCATGTTCCCCTGGAGCATGCCGCGCTGACTGAGCCGCTTGCCTGCGCGGTGCATGGATTCGAGGACTCGCATTCCCGCCCCGGGGACACGGTGGCCATCATTGGCGGCGGGCCGCTGGGGCTCATGATGCTGCATGTGGCCGCGCTGGCAGGCTGCGAGACGATCGCCGTGGTCAGGCATGACGGTCAGGTGGAAGCGGCACGACAGCTGGGCGCAAAGCACGTGGTGCAGTCTCGTTCCATTCGGAAAGCTATTCGTGAAGTGCGCGCGCTGACGCCAAAGGATCGCGGTGTCGACATTGCCATTGAGGCCGTGGGCATACCTGAGGCGTGGGAGGAAGCGGTGGAGATGGTGCGGAAGGGTGGTACGGTCAACTTCTTTGGCGGCTGCGCCGTGGGCACCCATGTCACGCTCGACACCAACCGTATCCACTACAGCGACATCACACTGCGCGCCACCTTCCACCACACACCGGCCATTTGCCGCAAGGCGCTGGAGCTAATCGCAGGAGGCCGTTTTCAGGCCAGCGCATTCATCACCGGCCACGCGCATTTGTACGAACTGAATCGCGTCTTTGAACGGCTCATGAAGCGCAGCACTGAGATCAAGACCGCAATTCTTCCGTGAGGCCCCCGAATGACGATTGCAGAATTGCACAAGGATAAGGAGGCGCTGATCGAGCGCGGATGGTCGGCGCTTCCGGCGTCCTACCGCATGCCTGCGGTTTCTCCCACGCTCCAGGAGGCGCGGGCCTGGTGCAAGCGACTGGCCGAGTCGCATTACGAAAACTTTCACGTTGCGTCCTGGTTTCTGCCGCAGGCCTTGCGGCCGCACTTTCACGCCATTTATGCCTACTGCCGCGTCTCGGATGATTTGGGTGACGAAGTGGGCGATACTGAGCAGGCTCTCGCGCTGCTGGACATGTGGGGCAGGGAACTGGATGCCTGCTATGAGGGTCGCGCGCGGCATCCGGTTTTTGTGGCTTTGGCGGAGACGATCCGTACATGCGCAATTCCCAAGGAGCCCTTCAGCGATCTGCTAGTGGCATTCCGTCAGGACCAGACCGTCACCCGCTATTCCACCATGCAGCAGGTGCTTGATTACTGCCGCTACTCGGCAAATCCAGTGGGCCGCCTTGTTTTGTACACCTGCGGATACGCCGATGACGAGCGGTTCCGTCTGTCTGACGCCACGTGTTCCGCGCTGCAGCTTGCAAACTTCTGGCAGGACGTACGCGTAGATTACGCCAAGGGCCGAATCTATCTGCCGCAGGAAGATATGCGGCGCTTCGACGTGACCGATGCCACTCTCGCCGGGGGCGTTGCCACGCCAGCCTTTCGCGCCTTGCTGGGATACGAGGTAGATTTTGCCCGCCGACTCTTTGAGCAGGGTCTACCCTTGATCGGCATGGTGGGACGCGACCTTGCGCTCGATCTCGATCTCTTCAGCCGCGGCGGGCTGGAAATTCTGAGAGCCATTGAGCGCTGTGATTACGACGTGTTGACGGCACGACCGGCCATTCGCAAACGGACCAAACTGGCCCTGGCCCTGCGCGCAGTCAGCGGAAAGTTGCTACCCCTTTTTCGCATGGGAGAAGGCTCCGCAGGGAAGACGGCTTGACGCAATTGCTCACATTGGAATCCGCGTATGCGGCGTGTCGGGCCATTGCACGGCGTGAGGCGAAGAACTTCTACTTCGCATTTGTGGCGCTGCCACCAGCGCGAAAGAATGCCATCTGCGCCGTTTATGCCTTCATGCGTAAGGCCGACGACTTGGCCGATGAAGAGAGTCTTTCCAAGGAAGAGCGCCGCTGCCAACTGGCAGCATGGCTGGCCGGCTGGCGCATTGCGTCACAGGGTGGGGAGACAGACGATCCTGTGTTTTTTGCGGTGCGCGATGCGGTGCGCCGTTTTTCCATTCCGCTCCGACTGCTGGAAGAACTGGTGGATGGCACCACGATGGACTTGAATCCTGCCGATGACAGCACTCCAGACACCTACGCCACCTTTGCCGATCTCTACCAGTACTGCTATCTCGTGGCGTCCGTGGTAGGGCTGGTTTGCATACGCATCTTTGGGTATTCGGATCCAGCAGCGGAGAAGCTTGCCGAGGAGACCGGCATTGCCTTTCAGCTGACAAACATCCTGCGAGATGTGGCGGAGGACGCTGCTCGAAATCGTGTCTATCTGCCGCTGGAAGATCTGGCAACACATCGCGTTGCACTGGAATCCCTGCGGCATCGGCCACCCGGTCAGCCGCCATCTGCAAATGAGCGCGCACTGCTTGCGGAGTTGGCCGGGCGGGCAACTTCGTACTACAAGTCTGCGCAGGCGCTGCTGCCTTTGATCGATCGCGAAAGCCGACCCGCGCTCTGGGTCCTTGTCACCATCTATCATGGGCTGCTCAAGCGCATCCTGCGTGCGGACTATGATGTATTTTCCAGAAGGATCAGTATGCCTACGACGCAAAAGGTTACGATCCTTTTGGCGGGACTCGTACGGCTTGCCTGGGCGCGCATATTTGCCTGACCCGCAACCCAAAGGACCGGATTGAACACACTACACCAGAACGAGAGAAAGTCCGTTACGGTATTGGGCGGCGGCGTGGCTGGCATGAGTGCCGCCTGCGCACTGGCTGAGGCGGGGCTTCGTGTCCAACTGGTGGAGCGGCGCGGCTACGTGGGCGGGCGTGCGTCGTCGTACCTGCATCCGGGCGTAGGGGAAGTCATCGACAACTGCCAGCATGTGCTCTTTGGCTGCTGCACGAATCTGACTAGCTTTTACAGTCGCATCGGCGCAGCAGAAAAGATCCATTGGACACGCGAGATGACAATGATTGAGCCGGGCGGCCGCCGCTCCTTGCTTGGGCCCTCAACCCTGCCCGCTCCGCTCCATGGATTGCCGAAGTTGATGA
>Ga0307375_10007377_pt1 | contig 10045 bp, 12 predicted proteins | sample TR1MG_FD_202531 | JGI IMG/M metagenome (GOLD analysis project Ga0307375, IMG submission 202531) | Soil microbial communities from Risofladan, Vaasa, Finland - TR-1 | ecosystem: Environmental > Terrestrial > Soil > Coastal area > Acid sulfate soil | place: Finland: Risofladan, Vaasa | collected...
GATTAGATGCCCTAACTGCAATAGCCACGTCAGATCCTTTGACATAAGAGCGATCTACTACTTGCACTGAGGTTCCCTGCACGTCTATGAGGGTATATGTATCTGTTAAATCAACAACAATACCCTCAAAAAAATTTGAATAGGATAGAAAATTACAGACCTGAATGCTATTTGGATGCATAAATAATTCTTCAGGCGTCCCAACTTGGAGAATTTCCCCAAAAAATAGAACTGCAATATAATCTGAAACCAATAATGCTTCTTCAACATCCTGTGTTACATGAATAACTGTGAGATCGCCCAAGGATTTCACCATATTTACAAGTTCTTTCCGAAGATTGAGACGGATTTTAGCATCCAGAGCTCCAAGCGGCTCATCTAATAGAATTAATTTGGAACCCGTCATTAATGCGCGTCCAAGTGCTACGCGTTGTTTCATACCTCCGCTTAATACTTTTGGAATCGCATCTGCTCTTTCTGATAATAGAATTAGCTGAAGCATTTCATGAGCGGTTTCTCGCGTAATCTCTGGATTTTCTCCTTTGACACGCGGACCATAAATAATATTTTCATAAACTGAAAGGTGCGGAAATAAAGCATAAGTCATATGCTCAAATAACATACCTATCCCCCGATCCTCTGGCGGTACATTATTCATTAATTTACCATTTATATAAATCTCACCTTGATCTGGCTTTTCCAATCCTGCCAAAATCTTAAGCAATGTACTCTTCCCTGAAGCTGTGGGCCCACAAATACAGAAATATGAATTATAAGGAATTTGAAGTGTAATATTATTTAATACCTTCATTACTTCATAACTTTTTGAAATATTCTTCAATTCCACATAAAATCTCTTTTTTGTCTCCATCCACTTTTACTCCAGCGCTAACTCATAATCTAAATTATTAGGATATTCAAAAGCCAGCACATCCTCCACATCAAACGAAATATAGACTGGTGTTTCACTATCTTTGATTTCTTCAGGAATTTCTTTCGTGAGAACTTCCGCTTCAATTATATCATCATTATCCAATCGTAACTGGAAAAGTGTTTTAGAACCCAAAAAATGCTTTTTTAGGATAGTCGCACTTAGTGTATTTTTAGTAGGCGAATGATCATACCCAAAATAAATCTCATTTCTTCGAAGTCCTAAAGCGACTCGGGTTCGTCTTGGCCACTGTCCCGTCGGAATGGTAATTTTGGGACCAAATCCTCTGAGACGCACTACTGAGCTATTCATTTCTTGGTGATCAACAACCCCTTCAAGAAAATTAGAGTTAGAGAGAAAATTACAAACAAATATCGAATTAGGCGCATAATAGAGATTCATTGGACTATCTACTTGATAGATACGTCCTTTTCGCATGATTGCAATACGATCTGAAATATTCATTGCTTCGATCTGGTCATGAGTTACGTGGATCGCCGTCAAATTTAACTTTTTTACCAACTTACGTAATTCATGCTGGAAATCCACCCGAATTTTCAAATCTAATGCACCTAAAGGTTCATCAAGGAGAAGTAACTTGGATTCCGTAGCAATAGCGCGCGCTATTCCTACTTTCTGAAGTTCTGGTGCACTTAACTCCTCCGGATAGTCGTTCGCGCGATGCAACATTCCGACTAAGTTGAGCGAATTTACTCCTAATTCTTCTATTTTCCTTTCGGACTTTCCTCTTACACGTGCTGGATATGTTACATTATCCCAGACATCCATATAGGGAAAAATCTCGAAATGTTGGAATACCATCCCAATATCCCGCTCATTAGGCGGGAAATCAATGATATTTTTTCCATCAAACAAAATTTCCCCTGCGTCTGGCTGTAATAAGCCTGCAATAGCCCGTAATGTGGTTGTTTTTCCACAACCGGAAGGTCCCAACATTGTAAGATATTCACCATCGAATATTTCGAGATTTACATGATCTATCGCCTGTACCCTTTCATAAGCCTTCGAAACATTCTTTAAAACGATGTGGGGCATTTCCTATTTCACCACCTCACTTTCTAGCGTGATTTTACGGAGGAAGAAAATTAATGCATACGAGAAAATAATAATGAGAATACTAGCAAATCCAGCCGCAGCGAGGGACTGCGACTCAACCCAATCGACTATTAACACAGGTACCGTCCGCACTAAACCCATCACAACTAAGGTAGCACCAGTCTCCCCTAAACTCCTAGTAAATGTAATTATACTTCCTGCGAGCACTCCTCGCTTTAGGAGCGGCCATGTACAAGTACGAAATACTGTAAAAGAGGGTGCACCTAAGGTCCTTGCCGCTTCTTCATAACCTGGATCGAGACTAGAAACAATAGGGATCAGCACCCGAACCATATAAGGATAACAAAATACAACATGGACTAGAACAATTAACCAAAACCCTGGTGAAAACACCCCATTTGGTCCAAATGGACCTAATGTCCCCCAAAAAACAAAGACACTAAAGCCGAGGGCTGCTGAAGGTATTACTAATGGGATATCAATCAACGTATCCAAAAATGCTTTTAATCTTCCCCATTTTCGCCTAACCATGATCAATGCCATTGGAATCCCTAATACAATACAAATTAACGTCACCATTCCTGCAATAGATAAAGATGATATGAAACTGAGCCAGAATGCAGAAAGTTTGTGGTCATTCGCTAAAAATACTTGGTCAAAAACTGCTCCTCCATTCAGTCCCACAAAAACAAAGGTCCATAAAGCTGGCAGAATCACAACCACAAGGAAAATCAATGCAATAATTGAGTTTCGCATTTTCCTGAGGATTGGGTTTGATAGCATTCGCTCTGCTTTCACAAAAACACGGTGAATTGGAAGCCCTACCCTCCGAGTTATCAGTTTCAAGAGAATCAATAATCCCAATGCAGTAAGAACCAAAATCATGGTTAAAAAGGCAGCGGGTCCAAATAAACCTAAACTTCGCCACGCAACTATTTGGATAGTCGCTGTTTCTGTAACCCCAAACACGATCATTGTAGCTCCTGTCTCACCTAAACTTCGGGTAAATGCGAGTATAGCCCCTGCAACCAGCCCCTCTTTCATTAATGGTCCTGTTATAGTCCTAAATACGGTAAAAGTCGGAGCACCCAGACTCTGCGCTGCATGCTCATAGGTTCGATCTACCCGCATTATTACTTCCTTCAGATTGCGGACAATATACGGGTAAGTAAAGACAATGTGCACAAGAATAATTAGAAGTGGTCCTTCTGAAAATATTCCCGATCCCAGTCCCAGAAGCCCACCAATCCCGAATTGTGTTCCCCAGAATAAATAAATGGAAAACCCTAAAGCTGCAGTAGGTACTGCCAATGGTAAATCAATTAATGAATCAATATATTTTTTCCCTCTGAAATTATATCTCGCTAAAATTAATGCCATCGGCAGGCCGATAATCACATCAATAATGGTTACAATTCCTGCAATCTCAAACGATCGAAGTAAGGCAGCCCCCAAATCCAGCCATTGCTCATTCCCAGTAATCGGATGATCAAATAAATTTTGGTAAATAGAACTCCATTCAGTTCCAACAAAAGTGAAAATATAGAGAATCGGGACAATAATAATTAAAATAAAGAAAACAATTGTAAAGGTATCCCCAAAAATTCTTGCAAATCGTGTGGAGAGTACCCTCTCAATCTTTTTCATTAATTGTCCCATCAATTTTCAATCCTAATCTGCTCTAACTACTATCCATACATCTGTTACATATTGCAATACAAGCGGCTCTTCAGGAATCCCATGTACCTTAAAATTGGGCTGGTAAGATACCCCATAATTAGGATTAAAATAGGTATTATAAGTATCATTATAGGTTTGGTCGTTTAAAATGGTGGTATCTATTGGACGGAACCCTCGTTTAAATGCTTGATTTACCGAAGAATTTAATCCCATAAATTCAATAAATAATCTTGCCACATCTTTATCATGAGCGGAAACCCACTCTGCATTTAAAATACAAAATGGATGATCGTTTAAAAACAATCCTTCTTCAGGGTATACTGCTATAGCCCGCTTCCCTAAATTCGGATCTCTATTTAAATCAATTATTATATTCTCATAGACAAAAAAGATGTCATAATCGGTTTTTGCCTTTTCAGCTAAATATCCCGTTGATTTTCCATAATAATCCATTTCTTTTTCAATTCCCTCTAGCCAATTGGCCAAATCATCATTTATATGTGATTCATCCGTTAAATTTGCCACAGTAATTCGACTTGCATTATAAAATGAACCTGTTGTGTAGTTAAAATAGGCTGCAATCTCCATTATCATACTTGTATATCCTGAATTCGATTGTCGGGGATCTGTATGAGCAATTTTAAGATTTCCCGGTTGAATAGCAACCTCTCGGAGGTCTGCAAACCCTGAAATATTCGTATAGGGCGTGTTATTCCAAATACCAATAATCGTCGGTGAATAGATAAACGAATGCACATCTGAATAATTAATAATATTCGGAATTGTTGCATTGCATTGGGCTACTTCTAATATTGATGCAGGGCTCCAAATTATTGGTTTAATTTCCCCAGTCTGCAAGGCAATTACCATTTCACGCGATCCCATCGAACGAAAATTAACAGAAATGGTCCGGTTTGTTTTTTCGAAATACCATTCTTTAAAAGGAACGACTAGATCTCCAATCCATCCCGTTTTCTCTGAGCTGTAAACCATGGTAAGATTATCATCAGTTGGTTTGTCAGATCCTAGCATAAATCCGAGAGGATATCCTATCGCACATCCTATCACTAAGAATAAGATCAATAATCCGCTGCCTTTGCGTCTTTTTCTCTCAAACTTGATTTCCATTTTAGAATAATCCACTCAAATTTATCCTACAATTGAAGAAGCAGCTCCCGTCAAATAACCAATTAAAAATCCAATTCCAATTCCAATTAACACTATAATAATCAAAAAAACAATATTCCTTTTATTCATCTCAACTCTAACCCGATTAATTTATCCTAATTACGAAATTGGACCAATTTGTTGTTTTTATTCTCACTAACATTTTAGCTTATTTTTATGGTTTCCTTTTGCCCCATAGGGATCCATATGTACAACTTTAAATCACAGAAGCGCTTTATACGCAGAATTAAAGTGACATCAAGCGATCTAAGAAAGAAATTTGGTCACTAATTTAAGAATTTTTTAAGATTTACGACAATAAAAATATAAACATCTCGTTTTCTTTCTATTATTAGAACGCTTTATGTATTCTCTATTTGAATCTGAAAAAAACTCCATTTTTTTCAAACTAATTAGACTATTCTGTCAGATTTTTTATTGATGTAAATAAAGGATAAATTTTTTAAATACCATTTGAAGTTAATTTTTACAGTAAAGCGTTTTTTAAGTGAGTAGTATGGGAACTCTACTAGAATGGTTTCGCACGCGAAGAGAAGCCAAAATTATCAGGCGAATAAAAGAGGATGGAAAGAAAGTATATAGCTGTGTAGCAGAATTTAAAGATGCTTTGGTTCTTTTTTTCCAAGGAGACCTGAAAGCTACCAAAAATTCTATTCAAAAAGTAAGTAAAATTGAGAATGAATGTGATAATCTGAGAAGGGAAGTATTATCTGAATTGGCGCGAGGTGAATTATCTCCTAAAGTGCGAAATGACCTAGCACATCTAATAAACCGCCTGGATCGCGTTGCAAATTCAGCGAACGCGGCAGCTAGGCACTTAGCAATCCTTGATCTAACTCCATTAAAACCTTTAGCTGATGCTCTTCTTGAAATGATAGATAAAACGCTCGAGGGTGCTGAAATCTTACGAGATACTATTGAGATCGAAATTGAAGGTGCTACGAAAGAAGTCGACGCTAGTATTCAAAAAATCAACCGAATAGAGCATGAGGTTGATCAAATGCATTACAAAATCCTTGAGCAGCTAAATCGCATGGATTATAAGGACCTCTCACCTTTTATTGCATTGAATATCTATGAGTTAATCGAGAATATTGAATCTATCTCCGACGCTTGCGAAGAAACTGCTGATTTCGTAAAAATTATCAATTTGGTTTCTGGTAAGAATGTCTAATTTAGATCAATACTCTTCCCCCTTCACTGAATCAGTTTGAAAAATTATGAAGTGGGTGGTTTGAAGCAATTAAACTTGACCAAATGGATGAAAAAACCTGAAGATGACGCAGTTCCGGAAAAAATATTCCCCCCAAAACCTGCTTTACGGATAACTTTAGATATGGACTCCGTAGTTCAAGATTATCAGGATCTTATTGCAGAGATGGCGGCGGATAAAATCGTACTTTATATCAAACATAAACAGATTCCCATCTATGTTGCGAAGATTTCGAAAAAGGAATTCGTTCAACTAAGCAATTTATGCGATGATTTATCCCCCGCTCGTGTTAAAAGCATCCTCCCAGAATTAGAAGAATCCATGGTTTTAAGTCTCTGTCAATTTTTAATTTCACAACGTTGTTCCAATATGCAATCGAAAAAATCAATTGGACATTCTCTTTTTTAAATTTCAGATGCGCGTGAAGTCATAACCTTTATTGTACTACCCGAACTATATTTAACATCTTTAAAGATTACATCGTTTTCCAATACTTCGCCATTATACAAAAATTGTAACGTAAAATACGGATTTATTTGAAAAGATTTACGAATTTTCCCCTTGATTTTCCCAATTGTCCAGTTATTTTCTATAACCTCCTCGACCACTTGGCCCTCTAATTTAAATTTCACTTTCACTGGGTTTAATGAATTCATTTTGCTCAAGTCCTACGCTTCACTTTGTCAAATTGGGGATTTAGGTTTAGAAAATTTGTACTTCAGTAATCTTTTAAATTGGAATCTTATAAATTAAATAGTAATTATTTGAGGAGTCGATAAAACATGGAACCACACGAGCATGATGAGGGACCACCTCATACTCATACGTCTGAACACGATAATACGAATGAATTAAAGCAATATCTCCAGCACAATCTTAAACATTTAGAGGACCATATCAAATCTTTCAGTAAGTTACAGGGTAAAATTGAGGATACCCATGCCTTGGAGTCTTTGAAGGCTGCCATCAATCATTTACAGAAAGGTGCCGATGAATTGAAACATATACTCCACCATCTTTAATATTTATTTATATTTTTTTTCTATGTGTATTGGATTAAACAAGAAAATAGATGATGCTTATGACGGATCTAGATTCGAAGATGGTCTATGATTTGCTGATCGCCTTCTCGTCTTATACCGAGTTAAAACGCAAGATTTTGGTGTGTCTCGCGCACATCTACCCGCAGGCGGTTAGCGGAAGCCAACTCTCAGCGTTAATAGGGTACTCAGGACAAGCCCGAACATTATATCGAGGTGTATTGGATCGATTGAAGGATGATACCGTGATTTTATTAGATAAATTAACTTCTAAACTCTATTCCATCCGAATTAACCATGACCACCCCCTTATGAGACTCTTAATTGAGATTTCGCAAGAGAATGGATTAGAATTAAAAACAAAATATCTCACTCTTCTTCAAAGTGGTGAAATGAATGAATAATCTCCAGAATGTAGCTAAACAGGAATATTTTATAATTAAGTTCCTGGAAATAAGTGTGCTTTGTTTAGCTATTATTCTGGTGATCTTCTTCCTTTCCACTATGTTCAAGTCAGACTCTATCCAAATTACTATTATTCTCTATGATTCCATACCTTTTTACGGATTCTTAATCGCCAGTATTGGATTCGTAGGTGGGTTGACCTACTGGCGCTGGTATCGAATTCCTCCTGCTCTACAAAATGCTCTCATTCCCTACTTTGAAGGATTAGGATTTATAACAAAACAAACCTTATTTCACATACTTAGAGTATATATCACTCCCGATATCTATTTCCAAATTAAAATATCCTTACATAAATTCACTTCCAATGAGGATTGCCTCTTCTATATGGAATCGATGCGCCTTTTAACTGTGTTCCAAAATCCCGGCGAATTTAAAAGAATTGCAGCGCAATACTTACTGTGTCCCGATCTAGTTAGACAAAAATTCACGACTACCTGCGAATTAGAGGAAGTGCACTTGCGAAGTCTTTTGTTAACTAGCGCGATAAAAGAATTAGTTCGAATTCAAAAATAAATTCATTTCTATGTCGTATTCAGTTATTTTGCGCGGGATTTCTTTTATATTTATCTAATATTTTCTGGAACACGTTTAAATCAACTTTATTAAGATTGGCCTTTACCGTATTCTTGTCTTGCGAATATAAAATAAGATGCGCCTCAGCAAGCCGCTTTAATTTACGCAAAATTGCAGATTCTCTTGTATTAGTGACCTTAGCCAATTCCTCAACAGTTGCAACATCAATTTTCTCGCCTAAATATTCTAGAATTTTACGGTTGGTCCCATTCCGCGCTAAGCAATATATTAAATCTTCTTCTTCTGACATAGAAAATGGAAAATATAAGAAGTATTGGGAGTATTTTCTAGCCCGAATGAATCCAAATTTGAAAAGGGTCTCTAAATTTTTAAGCGCATATCGAAAAGAAATATTCAATTCTTTCATAATCTGCAATGTTTCGCAACCAGGATTCCTCAGTATATATTTATAAACTTGTTTATGCTCCAAAATCTTAAGTACAGCGTCTTTAGTCATGCGTTCGCCGGGAATTACCCATTTATCCTCGAATAATTCGGAAATATTTGTAAATAAGTCGCTCTCATCATAATCACTTTGGTTTTTTGCGATAAGATATAATTCTAAGGGATAGAGCTGATCTAATTTCTCTTCTGCAATAAGATTATCCACTACCCTAAGCACAAACTTCTTAATCTCGTTTAAATTCTCTTTCTCAAGTAATATTTTTTCATTATTTACGTTATTCACGGGTAATCCCTGACTCTCTGAACTCCGGATTGGATATGCTTTGCATTCCGAGTCTTTTTTATTTGCTTGCTTTCAATTCGCGGTCTGTAAAGAATACCTACGCAAAATTAAGATCCCTCTCATCCTTTAAATACTATTGGAATTTCAAGCGACAAACCAAATTCTATCTTTGTGAAAGAATTTGAAAAATATTCTATGGAATTGGTTAAGTTCTAATTCTTATTCCCACTTTTAAAATATAGATTCATACTATACGTATATCAACCTTCTTTTTCCTATCCCCTATTCAAAACCTGATAATAGAAACAAATTAAACTAATAAATCCCCTACTTCTGAGCAGAATTTTCCCTAATTGCTTCATTCATGGCTCCACTCCGATATCCTTGCAAATCCAACGTTATATAGATAAAACCCAGCTTCTTTAGAGCCAGAACAATCGTATCACATAAGTCTCCATTAAAGAATTTAGCCCGTTCACTCGGGTGCACTGCTATTCGTGCAATACTGCCATGATACCGCACCCGAATGACCTCAATCCCGGTGAGTTCCTTGATTGTTATTTCGGCTTGAGATATCATGTGTAATTTTTCTTCGGTAATTTTTTCTCCATATGGAATACGTGAGGCTAAACATGCCATCGCTGGTTTATTATACACACTTAAATTATATTCTTTCGCAATTATCCGAATTTCATTTTTCGTAATTCCTGCTTCAGCAAGAGGCGATTTAATATTTAATTCCTGAACAGCCGTATAGCCAGGACGAAAATCCTGCAAATCATCGTAATTCGTTCCATCTATAACTTGATCCAGTCCCTCTTGCTTTGCTAAATCTAGAAGCACCGAAAAAAGTTTTTTCTTACAAAAATAACACCGATTAGGCGGATTTGCTTGAAAATTCGGATCCTCTAACTCATTAACCTCAATAGATCTCCAATCCACCCCTATTTCTTGCGCCACACTCTTTGCTGTATCAACTTCTCCCGGTGGATTCACTTTGGAAATAATCGTTACCGCCATAACCCTCTTACAAAATTCTTCTGCTATGCGTATTACAACGCTACTATCCACTCCCCCTGAAAATGCCACTAAAACCTTTTTGCCTTGGAGAAATTCCTTAACTTTTTGAATTTTATTTTCGAAACTTTTCATTTATATAAACCCATTAATCTATTATTTGCCTATAT